>ENA-UEQL01002877-UEQL01002877.1-human-gut-metagenome-genome-assembly--contig:-NODE-2877-length-11087-cov-7.977384_pt1 | contig 11087 bp, 5 predicted proteins | sample MGYA00242905_ERZ507926 | MGnify/ENA primary metagenome ERZ507926 (study PRJEB26167, sample SAMN06115531) | human gut metagenome | host: Homo sapiens | place: China:Henan | collected 2015-09-09 | study...
CACGAGTTAAAGTGCGCCGCCCCCTAGGGGGCAATGAGAAAAAGGAAAAAAATATTCATATAAAGGTATAGTTTGCTTGACAATGTAGACCCAGGAAACATTTTGAAAAATATTTTGATTTAGATCTACATGCTATTGCCTCGCAATATGTGGGTCTATTTCAAGCCAATAGGGAAGGGAAAACGGAGGACGAATCTATAAAATGAAAGACAAACTAATTGGTTTTATGCTGCTGCCTTTATTTGCGGGAGCTGCAATGGCGGCAGAACCTCAAACTGTGGTGTCGATAGAAAATGAGGATTCCTATTTAGTGGATTCCGAGTCGTACATATCGGCTAGCGGGTATTACTATAAAGACGCTTCGGGCAATATCCACCGCGGCCCCGTGTACAATGTAGGCGAATTCACTATCGACGGCATATTCGAATCCAAATATACGGCGTCTGCGTTAAGCCTCTTTGACGCCGATAAAATTTTGGGCTCTGGCGAATTGCGGGTTGCATCTGGATTGTATTTGGCGCCAACCGCGGATATGTCGGATTTTTCTGGAAAAATTTCCATCTTCAAGGCTCATGACGCGCAAAATCCAGCGATAATATTTGTATCCCAGACTAATAATCCCGCAAAAGCTTCATTTGAGCTCGCCGAAGGCGCCAGGGCGCTTTTCACAAACGGCGACTATGTCTTAAACGGCAAAATTAGCGGGGCGGGGACGCTAAGCGCGGATAAAAGCGTCGACATCACGCTCGCCGACGGCACCGAAATTTTAAAGAACGCCGCGCCCGCAAATGTCGTCGTCAGAGGCGACATTTCCGAATTCACCGGCGCTTACTCGGCTTCCGAGGGCTCCTCGATAAGAATTGAATCCCAACTCGTGGATAGAGTGAACTTCTCCGGCTCCACAGGGGGGATTCTCGAGCTGGCCGGCATTGACGGGGCGCAAAAGAAAAATATAGAGGTATATTCCACGTCAAATACCACTACGAGCGGCTCCGTATTCATGTACGGCAACACGCCCATAATAGGCCAAAACTCAAACGACGGCGGGACTCTCGACGCCAACGGGGGCTACATTTACTTCGGCGGCAATAATGAATATTCCGCAACCGAAAAAATATCGCATACGTTCGATTCGACAACCGTCTTGGGGAATACCGCCGGCAATGTCGCAATAGGCGGCTCCGGCGAAGGCTCCTCTATGGAGAACGGCGCGGATATCGTGGTAGACGGCGTTAAGATGTACTCGCTCACGGGCGGTGGCGCGGACGGCGCAAGCGTTAAGGGCGATATAAGCCTCACCGTAAAGTCCGGGGAAGTCGAGAATCTCGTCGGCGGGGGCAGAGGCGGCGTGCATGTCGGCAATACCTCAATCACCGTCGAAAACGGATCCGTTTCCAACATCTATGGGGGCGACCAATTCGGCGGGAAAGTCGAAGGCGATATAAATATCAGCGTAAAGGGCGGAAAAGTCGGGGCAATATACGGGTCCAACTATTCCTCAAATACGCCGAATGCGGAAATTTTTAACGGGGTTACCGGCGACGTCACAATCGACATATCCGGCGGAGAGGTAAACCATATCCGCGGCGGAATAAACTCAAATAATGCCGGCGATGTGGCTGCCGCCAAGCAGAAGATGGTACTTAACGGGGACGTCGTGATTAATGTCGGCGGCGACGCGCATATCGGCGCGTACGACGGCGAATCTATTCTTGCCACCGGCGGTTCGTATGCGTCTGTGAACGGGACGACCACCGTCAATATTTCGGACAACGCCGTAGTGGACGGAATCATAGCGGGCGGCGCAAGCAGGACTGATGAAAGCGGGGTGAACTCCTCGAATATAAACATATCGGGCGGAACTCTCAACGGCGCTGTTTACGCCGGAGGTTTGAAATATTCAAGCGTTTCAGGAAACACTGCCGTCAATATATCCGGGGGCGAAATAAACGCCGACGTGTACGGAGGCGGCGCGGTCGGAACTTCCGTAAAGGGAAATTCCACGATAAGCCTCACCGGTTCAACCGCCGTAATTAACGGAACTCTGTATGGCGGCGGCCTCGACGGGGGGACGGTTGAAGGCGTAAAAACGCTCAATCTCGGCACTTCGGAGCAGGCCTACAACGGGACTTCGGCGCTCAAAGTGGCGAATTTTGACAAGATAAACGTCTCGGCGGGCTCTACGGCGCAAATAGAGAGCATTACCCAAAACCTCAGCGGCAGCATCTTAGGAACTCGCACTTCTATCGCCAATGGCGGGAAGCTCAAAGTTTTAGGAGACGTAGTAAATAACATAACCGACGCGACGAACGCGGGCAGCTTTGTAGGCGGGCTTACCGGCGGCGAGGCGGTCGTCTCCGGCACCGTCAAGACCGTGATTGACGGCGAAAATACCGCTCTGCACTTCGTATACGGCGGCAACGGCGGCAATCAACAGACGGTTTCGGGCATGGCGGACCCCATAGGGACGAGCAAAGTCGGCGCGGTGGAGTTAACCGTAAATAACGGCAAGATCGATATGATAGTAGCTTCCGGCGCTATGTACAGCGATGTCGACGGCAACGTAAGCCTCAATATCAACGGCGGCTCTGTGACTTCCGTATACGGCTCGGCGTCCGGAACTACAATCGGCGGCGACGTAAACATAAGCGTCCAAAACGCGACAGTTTCTTCAATTACGGCGGGCGGTAGCGGAACCACCTCCGGCGCCAGACCTGCCGTCGTAAACGGTTCGACAAATATAGTTATTGGCTCAAATGCCGTAATCAGCAATAACGTATATGGCGGCGGCTGGGGCGAGGGCGCAAGTTGGCCCTCTGTTATAAAAGGAAACTCAAATATAACTCTCGTAGACAATGCGACGGTGGGCGGAACTATAACCGGAACAGGCTGGAACAGCGAATACGATATCGTCAAAGGCGTAAAAACGCTCAACCTCGGCACTTCGGAACAGGCCTACAAGGGGACTTCGGCGCTCAAGGTGGCGAATTTTGATAATATAAATGTCTCGGCGGGCTCCAGTGCGGAATTATTTGAATACGCCCAGTCCGACGGCGGGACGGCCATCAACATCGCCTCCAATTCGTCGCTTTCAATCGTGCTCGGTTCCGCGGAGAATCAGCTCTCGAAAACCGGTGTGGCAAACGACGGAACTTTTTCGCTCAAGCGCGGTTCTCTCGCGGACGGCGCGTCGGTCAACCTATCGTCGTACAATGGTGCGGGCGCGGTAAACGCGTTCGGCGGGACTTTCTCCGACGGCGTATTTACCGCCGGAAAAACCGCCCTAATCTCCCAAGCGCCTTCCGGAGTAACTGTCGGAACGGGAGACGACGACTTCGCTTCTGTACGGTATATGTCGGGCGAAAATACCACTCTCCGCCTCGACTTTAACGTGGCGAATATGGGAGAGAAGGAGATTCTTATAAACTCCATAAGCGAAACTGACGATACCGCGGGCATTTCCGGCGAAGTCAAGGCCGCATATTCAATCGATGCGGACTACGACCAATCTGGAGAATGGACTGTTGTGTTCAGCGCGTATGTCGGTTCGGTTGAAGACGCGAGCAAGCTGCTTGCGTGGCACAAGGGCGCGGACGGCGTTTGGACAAAGCTCGACACGTTGATAGACTATGCCGACGAAATCGCAAGCATTACGGTTGACAGTTTAGGCTCCTACGCCATAAGCCAAGTCCCGGAGCCGGCCGGCATAGCCGCCCTCTTGGGAGCGGTAGTTCTCGCATTTGCGGCATATCGCAGAAAGCGCGGGTAGCCTGATGAACTCCTGATAGAAACGGCGGATATTTGTCCGCCGTTTTTTTATGAAGGCGCAATCCGCCTTCCGCATTCGGAATACCTATCGGCGGCTTTCGCGGCGGCTTCTTCGCTTGCCGCCGAGACAATCGAACTTGATTCAACCTACAGAGCGACATCCGCCGACGAGGGGAATAGCTTTGTATTTAACGACGTATCTGTGGAGAGTTCCGATACCGCCTTGTACGGTTTTTACATGTTGGGTACAACTGTTAGAAATACCACTGTGGAATCCGTTGGCGGCGCTCTCAGTCTAAAAACTATCGGAAGCGGCACATCGGCTACAAAAAATATTTACGGCGTTTACATCAGGACGGGATATAACGCGATAAACACCCTATCGGGAAGCTACAACTTCTTGTGCGACACTACAAGCACTAGCAGTTCCGGCGGCAGCGTTTACGGCGTTGCGGTTACAAACGGTAGTCTCTACAATGTGTCGGATCTAACTTTAAACGTCTCGACAAACTCAAAAAACGGCGACGCCTACGGCTTTAATTTCTCAAGCGGAGCCTACGGAGTTACTAGCGGCGACGACAGCGTAGGAGTAAAATTTAGCAATATCGACGCCTCCGTGAGCGGCAACGGCACCGTAAGCGGAATATCCGGAGCCGAGAGAGTTGCGAGCTTTCAGGGCGCATTGAGAGTTTACGGAGTTGAGGGCGAAAATGTAAACGCCCTGAAGTTCGACAACACAAGCGGAGTTGTTCAAAAGACTTTCAAACTATTGGGCGATTCCACAATCTCGGCGGTAAACGGAAATTCCATTCGCAGTGCCGTTAAAGGCGCTCTAAATATTGTTGGCGATGCCGGGGCTACACAGCTTTTAGACGGAAATATGTATATTGCCGCCTACGCCGATACCCTCTCGTCCATGACTTTTACGCAGGGCAATTTCGCCCTGCAAAATTCGACGAGCAAGCTGATTTCTTTTAGCGGAGTTCGCGACATTGCCAATTCAAAGGAAACTCTCTATGCCTTTGACGGCGGCAGCGTTACCTTTAATGACGACGCCGAATTTTCCTCGCCCCTAGTCGAGCTAAAGGGCGGAGTTTCCCTATCGGCGGGCGGAGGCCATAGCTTTGGAAAATTCCGCTCTCGCCGTAAGCGCCTCCCAACTGCGGGCGGACAAGCTGGCAATAGGTGCGGGGAGCACTCTGAATGCTTCGGATTCGGCTTATATAGACCTTGGAGTCTTGTCGGTTTTTGAAGGCAGCGGGGTCTCGCTAGACGAGAGTTCAACCTTGGATATAGGCGGGCTTGAAGTGGTATTTCCAAGTATTTAAGTTTGAATTTTGCAACAAAAAAAGGCGAAAGTTCCTCCAAGACTCAGCTCCCGCTAATTGGGAGCAGTATGGAACCGAACTTTCACCTTTAAAATTAGAATCGGAAAATTCTTCCGAAAGTCAACGGGAAAAGTTTTGCTTTTTTGCCGGAAGTTTCCGCGCCGTTTGCGGCGCGGGGAATTTCTTTCCGGCGCCGCCGCTACGGCCGGATTGCGAACAATCCCGATAGAAAAACGCAACCGCTTTTATGAACGCGGCGGGCGTTGGCGCGGGCGCTTACCGCAAGGCGGGCGAAAGCCTGAAAGCGCGCCGCGGCGGGATTTAGATTTCCACGTCTTTTGAGTAATCCACGTTCGGGAGCCCGAAGCCGAAAAGTTTTAGGAACTCTTTTTTGTAGCCCGCAAAGTCGGTGAGCTCGTAAAGGTTCTCTGTGGAGACTTTGGGCCAAATGTCGAACACCGCCTTTTGGACGTCGTCGCGCAACTCGAGGTTGTCGATTCTCACTCGCCCTTCGTCGTCAAATTCAAGGCAGTTGCCGTTGTAGAGCTGGGTGGCGAAGAGGCGCTGGATCTGCTTTATGCAGCCCTCGTGGATTCCCTTTTCCTTCATCACCTTGTAGAGGATGGATACATAGAGGGGCACTACCGGAATCGCGCTGCTCGCCTGCGTGACGAGCGCCTTGTTGACGGAGATGAACGCCTTGCCGCGCCGCAGCTTCAACAGGGCGTCGATCCTGTCAGCGGCGGCTTCGAGGTCTTTTTTGGCGAGCCCGATGGTGCCGCTGCGGTAGATCGGATAGGTGAGCTCCGGCCCTATGTATGAGTACGCGACGCTCGCGCAGCCCTCGGCTATGACGCCCGCGTCGTCGAGCGCCTTGACCCAGCGCTCCCAGTCGTCGCCGCCCATGGTTTTGACGGTCTCGAAAATTTCGCGCTCGGTCGCGGCGGGGACCGTCACTTCCACCACCTGACCTTTGTCGGTGTCGAGCGACTTGTCTTTGCGCTCTTCTCCTACGGTTTTTAGGACGCTCTTGTAGACTTCGCCGGTGTCGGGGTCGGTGCGGCGGGGCGAGGCGAGCGAGTATACTATCAGATCAACCTTTCCGAGGGGGCTCTTTTTTATGGCTTCAATGGCCTGTTTTTTCACCTCGTCGCCGAAGGCGTCGCCGTTGATGTTTGCGCAATAGAGCCCGGCGGCTTCGGCCTGTTTTGTAAATTCGGCGGTGTTGTACCAGCCCGCGCTCGCGGGGCGCGACCTCGCCGCGTCGCCCGGCCGCTCGAAGAAGACGCCAATCGTCGCGGCGCCGCAGCCGAATGCGGCGGTTATGCGGCTCGCGAGCCCGTAGCCTGTGGACGAGCCGATTATCAGGGCCGATTTGCACCCGCCCTTTATTTCGCCCTTGCCCCTGACGTAGGCGATCTGTTCGCGCACGTTTTCGGCGCAGCCCTCGGGGTGGGCGGTGACGCAGAGAAATCCTTTTACTTTGGGTTCTACTATCATTCGGTGTCCTTTTCCTTGAAAAAATTTTTAGAGCCGGAGGCGGCGGAGGTCAGTTTATGCGGTTTTGCATGTACAGAATGAGGGCTTTGAGGAAGCCGCAGTCGGGGCTGAGCTTTTCGCAGTCGGCCACCGCTTTGTTCGTGAGGGAGGCGGCTATTTCGCGCGACTTTTCCACGCCGTAGAGCGAGACGTATGTCATCTTTTCGTTGGCGGCGTCGAGCCCCGTGGTTTTCCCCGTCGTCGCGTCGTCGCTCGTCACGTCGAGAATGTCGTCTATCACCTGGAAGGCGAGCCCGATGTTTTTGCCGATTTCGCGCGCGGCGTCGAGCTTTTCATCGTCGTAAGAGTCCGCCAGCCTGATTCCCATTGTGACGGCGGCGGTTATGAGGGCGGCGGTTTTGTTGTGGTGGATGAAGTCGAGCTTTTCGGGCGTCATTTTGCCGTCGCGCTCGCCGAGCACGTCCTCGACCTGCCCGCCGATCATCTTTTTGCTGCCGCCCGCGTCGGCGAGGTCGAGAACCAGCCCCGCGGCGATTTCAGGCCTCGACTTGTATGCGTCGGCCAGCAGCCAGAAAGAGTATGTCAAAAGCGCGTCGCCCGCAAGCAGCGCCATGGTCTCGTCAAATTTCTTGTGGCAGGTGGGCTTGCCCCTTCGCAGGTCGGAGTTGTCCATGCAGGGCAGGTCGTCGTGTATGAGCGAATACGTGTGCAGGCACTCTATCGCCACGCATGCGGGCAGCGGGTCGACGGCGGACGGGAACATGTCGTGGGCGGCCAGCAGAAGCATCGGGCGGATTCTCTTTCCGCCGGCTTCCATCGAGTAGCGCATCGCCTCGTGGACGATGTGCGGGCGGGCGTCCGCCGGCGGGAGATATTTCAGTATTGCGGATTCCACCGCGCTCCGCTTTTCCTCGAAGCGCTTTTTAAATTCTTCGGTAGTCATGGCGCAATTTTCCCAAAATGTCCGCAGTTGTAAACCATTATTTTTGCGAAGGGCATTTTGGGTTGACGCCTTGCGGTATTGTTGAAAGAATCGCTGAATATGAAAAGGCGAATTTTTGCGGCGGCGGCCGCGATTTTTGCGGCGGCGGCGTTTGCCTCCGCCGGTGGGGACGAATTTAAACCGCAGAAATTGACCGTCGGGGAATTTTTTGAAAACCCCGTCGGAATGTCCCTCGAAAACTTGAGGTTTTCATGGAGGATGCCCGCAGGCTCGCAGGGAATGAGGCAGACCGCGTACCAGCTCGTCGTGGCGCGCACCCCCGATGGGCTGGACAAAAATCCGCTGTGGGACAGCGGGAAAGTCGCGTCGCCCGACTCGGTGTGGGTAAAGGCCGACATTCCCGCGCCGAAATCGCGCGAAAGGTTTTATTGGAAAGTCCGTGTTTGGGACGAGGCGGGCAGGGCCTCCGAATGGTCGGAGCCCGCGTTTTTCGAGGCGGGGCTGCTCGACAATTCCGACTGGTCTGCCAAGTGGGTTTCAAATGCGGCGCCTCAGGAGTCCGAGACCGTAAAAATGAAGGGCGGCAAAGAGAAGTCTATACCCAAGGCGTTTCCGCCCACCTACTTGCGCAAAGAGATAGAGCTCGACGACGACGTTGAAAGCGCTCGCCTTTACGTCGCCGCCCGCGGCATATACCAGTTTTATATAAACGGCAGAAAAGTCGGCGACGACTTCTGGAGCCCCGGCTGGACCGACTACAACAAGCGAATCCAGGCGACCGCCTACGACGTATCGAAAATGCTCTACGAGGGCGGGAACGCGCTCGCGGCGATAGTCGCCGACGGCTGGTATGCCGGCAGCCTCGCGTGGGGCAACAACCGCGCGGTGTACGGCAAAAAGCCGGAACTTGCGGCGCAGCTCGAAGTCGTCTACAAAGACGGGCGGCGCGCGACTTTCTCGACAGACGGCTCCTGGAAGTGGGCGTTCGGCCCCATAACGTATTCGGACATCTACCACGGTGAAGACTACGACGCCCGCCGCGAGCTGGGTGACTGGATGGAAACGGACTTCGACGATTCCGCCTTCAAGCCGGTATCCGTTGCGGAAATAGGAAAGTCGCCCCTGCTCGAGCCTCGCCGCAGCCCCGTGATTTCCGCCGCGCAAGAGCTCTCCCCCGTATCGGTGCGGACTCTCAAGCCCGGGACTTTCGTTTTCGACCTCGGGCAGAACATGGTCGGTTGGGCGAAGATAAAAATCCCCGCCAACCCGGGCAGGAAGATAACCGTGCGGTTTGCCGAGATGCTCGAAAAGGACGGCTCGCTCTATACGAAGAACTACCGCTCGGCGCGCTCCACCGACACTTATATATGCAAAGGCTACAGGGTCGAGGAATGGGCGCCGCTCTTCACCTACCACGGGTTCAGATATGTCGAGCTCTCGGGATTTCCGGAGAACGCCAAGCCGTCGCCCGACTGGGTGAAGGGGATAGTCCTCCACAACGCCATGCCGCAGATCGGGACTTTCGTGTGCTCTTCCCCGAAGGTGAACGCCCTGCAAAGCTGCATACAGTGGGGGCAGCGCGGCAACTTCTTTTCCACGCCCACCGACTGCCCGCAGCGCGACGAGCGCCTCGGTTGGACGGGCGACGCGCAGGTGTTCGTCCCGACTGCGGCGTTCAATATGGACGTGTGCTCATTCTTCTCGAAGTGGGCGCGCGACATGCGCGACGCGCAGGTCGCGGCAGGCCCCAAAGAGGGCGCCATTGCGCACGTGGCGCCCGACGTTCTCAACAAAGCTTCCGGTTGCCCCGCGTGGGGGTCTGCGATACTCATCTGCCCGTGGGAAATCTATCTTCAATACGGCGACAAAAACATTCTCGAGGAAAATTATCCGGCGATGCAAAAGTTCGTGGAGTACCTCGAAAACAAGTCGAAAGACCGCATATGTCTGGCGTGGACTTTCGGCGATTGGCTGTCGCAGGACAGGCTCGATTCCGACTGGAAGCCGCGCAAAATAGAAAAGTCTTCCGACCCGAAGGCCTCCGAAATCTTCCGGCCGGCGGGCGAGGCCGCCGAACGCAAGATGAAACATCCTCTCGCCGGATTTACCAAAAAGGATCTCGTCGCGACCGCATATTTTGCGCGCAGCGCGGAGCTGCTCTCCAAAGTCGCCGAGGTTCTTGGCAAAAGCGATGACGCCAAAAAGTACGCGGGGCTCGCGGACGAGGTGAAAAAGGCGTTCGTCAAAAAATTCGTCTATGAGGACGGCACGGTCGACAACGAAACCCAGACGGCGTATCTGCTCGCGCTCGGGTTCGACCTGCTGCCGGAAAACATCCGCCAAAAGTCGTTCGATAAATTCGTCGAAGTTCTCGAAAGCTCGGGCGTCTATCTGCGGACGGGATTTTTGGGGACGCCGCTTTTGACGGAAGTCCTGACCCGCTACGGGAGGCCCGACTTGGCGTACCGCCTGCTGCTGAACGAAAATTTCCCGTCGTGGCTCTATCCGATCGCCCAGGGGGCGACGACCATGTGGGAGCGGTGGAACAGCTACTCCCACAAGGCGGGGTTTGGCGACGCCAGCATGAACTCTTTCAACCACTACGCATACGGGGCGATAGGCCAATGGCTCTACAAGAGCGTGGCGGGGATATGGCGCGACGAATCCGCGCCTGGCTACAAAAACATAATCTTCAACCCGAAGCCCGGCGGGGGCTTCACTTTCGCGAGCGCTACGCACGAGACCCCTTACGGATTCGCGGCGTCTTCATGGAAGCTCTCCGACGGAGTGATGGAATGGCAGATAACCATTCCCCCGAACTCGACGGGGACGGTGGTGTTCCCGACGACCCGCGCGGAATCCATCCGCGTAAACGGCTACAAAGTCCCCGAAAAGGACTTCGTCCGCAACCCCGACGGCACGCTGACCATAAACAAAATGCCCTCGGGCGTCTACCAAATCCTCCTCCGCCCGTAGCGCGGCGGAGAGGTTTTGGGCTGTTTAGTAATTATGGGATCGATATGATGGGGCATTAGAGATTATATACTTGGGGTATCGCCCCTAAATATATGAAGCCTCGGAAACATTTATGTGTGGTAGTATTTTGGGGGAACTGGCTTAGAGAAAAGAGGAATAAACGGAACTCAAAGCCTTTCAGCATTAGTGACATTGAAGTTGATTTTTTCAATTAGAACCCAGCCAGTTTCCCTATTATATTTAACAGCGATTCGGGAGAAGTTAATTTGATGTTATCATTATATAGTATGTTTTTTATTAAGTAATTGCCTTTCCCTGTAATTCGCAAATCAAACAAATCAGTTTTCCCAATAATATAAGGATACCATATTTCCGTTCTTATGGCGTTCCATTTGAGGTTCGTATCCGCAAAAATTAAAGAGCTTGGTTTTCGACGGTGTGAAGCGATATCGGTATTTTTCTTCTTATGGCGAAAACCTCCCTTTGACGATAATATTATCTTTCCGGATCCCAATGAACGTGCTGCACGTGATGGCGAACAGGCAAAGCAAAACAACGAACAACCTAACCGT
>ENA-UEQL01002882-UEQL01002882.1-human-gut-metagenome-genome-assembly--contig:-NODE-2882-length-11069-cov-4.649017_pt1 | contig 11069 bp, 10 predicted proteins | sample MGYA00242905_ERZ507926 | MGnify/ENA primary metagenome ERZ507926 (study PRJEB26167, sample SAMN06115531) | human gut metagenome | host: Homo sapiens | place: China:Henan | collected 2015-09-09...
GGGACAAGAGAAGAAGTTGGGAACGTCTTCTCAAGTCTATACTCAGGGTTTGTATATACCCAACAATGTGGCCTCGGCTTCCGACTATATGGAGGAACAGCTTTACGACAATACGCTTGTGGTTGAAGTCAAGAGGGATGCAGAGGATATCAAGTTGGGATTGAAAAACACAAAGGCGGTTTCTTCCGATTGGGTGGTATTCGATAATTTCAGCCTTTCCTATTATGGAAGTAACGTGAGCGTAGATGATGTGACAGGTATCAATGATGTGAAGGTAGATACTACAGTTGTGGAAAGACAGGGAGTCTATGACCTTTCCGGCCGTGCCATCGCGAATCCTACCCGTCCGGGCATTTATATAGTGAACGGTAAGAAAATTGTGATACATTGACAAGGATAACATATCAAAAACATTTCGGGGATGCCTGTAGCGGCATCCCCGGTTTTGTGGTGGAGAAGTAGACGGTTCATTCCCTGTGGGCTTCTTTTATTTCCATGGCCGTTCCACCACTGGCTTGTAATTGGATATTGAGGATTTGACCTCCTTTGATGACCTTTTGTTTGATGGCTACCTTAGTACGCGTATCTAAATGAGGGTCGTCCTCGTATAATGTCACCATATACCTTTTTCCACGTTGGAGGAATTCTGTGGATAGGGAGAGCTTCCGGGCTTCCAGTCCGTTCATTACGCCCACGAACCATTTCTCTCCGCTGCGTCGTGCCATGGCAATGTATTCGCCCGGTTCTCCGTCTATCGGGTAGGTCTCGTCCCATGTGGTCGGTACGTTTTTCCAAAATTCCAGTTCTTTTTCGCCTTGATACAGCGACGGAGTATCGTACCAATAGAGGAATGTGACGGGGCTGTAGTAGACGACGGGCATGGCCAGTTGATGTGCGTGCGTGTTCTTCACCCTCGCGTTGAAGTAGCAAGGGGTGTAGTCGGCCGGACCGCAAAGGAAGCGGGTGAACGGCAGGATGGTGTTGTGGCGTGCGTCCGGCATGGTCTCGTTGCCGGCGATGCCTTCCTGCGTCATCAGGTGGGGCAGGGTACGGCTCACGCCCGTGGGGCGGTATTCGTCGTGTATGTCCACCATGATGCCGTAGTCGGCGCATTGGCGTACGGCTTTGTGCAGCCAGATGGTCCAGAATTGGTTGCCCACCTGCACAAAACCGAACTTGATGCCTTTTATGCCCCATTCTTTATAAAGAGGCAGCAGCCGGTCTATTTGTTGGACGAGGGCACGTTGGTTGACGTAAAGCCATACGCCGATGCCTTTCGTGGAGGCGTAGTCGCAGATGGCCTTGATGTCCAGGTCTTTGCTTTCGGATATACGGGTCGCGTCGCTCTCCATCTTCATTTCCGGCCCGTACCACCCGGCATCCAGATGGATGTATTGCAGTCCGCGTTCGGCGGCGAAGTCCACGGCGGCCAGTGCTTCTTTCTGCGAGAGTCCGCTACGGAATGTCTTTCCCGGCCTGATCCAAGACAAGTCCCCTTGCAGGACATTCGGTTCGTTCAGGTTCAGGTAGATGAAGTTGTGGGCTATCAGGTCCACGGGGCGTTCCGCTGCCATGATGACGCGCCACGGCGTGTCGTAGGGCGTGATGATGTCGGCACAGTCGTACATGGAGGTTTTCAGCGTGTGGGCTTTTCCGGGAGCGAGGGCGAACTTGGTGCGTACGTAATCCACCATGCGGGCTTCTCCGAGGGAGACCGTCAGGCCGTTCCCCAGTTTCATCGTCAGGGGGCGTTCGCTTTCACCTTCCCAACCCTCTAACGGGAGTAGGGAGACGGGAGCCTGTGCCCACGGCTCGTGCCAGGCCATGGTACCCTCCGGCATGGCAAATTCGGTGAGTTCGTCTGTAATGTGCAGGAACAGCCCGTTGCTGGTGGCCGGGAAATGATAACGGAAGGCCACTCCTTCGTTGTAAGCCCGCACTTCCACGTTCATGAAATAAGTGCGTGAACGGTCGTAACCGCCTGTCACTTCGCTTGCCGGTGCTTCCCCTTTTCTGAATTTGATTTGCAGGCTGCGGTAGCGGTCCGGGATTTCTTTGCGTTCGCCGTATAAGGGTTGCCATGTTCCGTCGTGCGAGGCCGAGTCTGCCCCGATGAATGTCAGGTTGTCCCTCCAGTTCCTACAGGTGTCATTTTCGATACCCAACGCGCTCTCCAAGAGTTTGTTTTCGATTTCCACACCCAGTTCCGAACGGCGGACAATCTCTTTGCCTTTATAAGATAAGGTGTAGTACATCCGTGTTTTGCCTTCCGGCTCTTCCTGCGTGAAAGTGAACACATAGTTGCGGTCGGGTGACGACACTTGGAACGTGTGGGGCGAGGCCCATCCGGTGACGGCCCACCATGCCATACATAGGGATATGAACTGTTTTTTCATTATGGATAAATTTGTAGTTTAAAATATGCTTCTACTTCTATATACGATTGAAAAGGACGTTTAACGTACTCCGAGAGAAAATTTTTATGCGTGGTGTGCGTAAATAGGGCTTTTCAATCGTATTAGACTATAGAGACATCAAATCATAAGCATATACAGATGAAGAAAATCGTAGTTTGTGTGGGAGGTTTCCTGTTGGGCCTTTCCTTATGGGGGCAGCGCGTCAACCATCCGGCGTTGCTCTTCACGAAAGAACGGGTGGAAGCGGCCAAGGCACGTGTACAGTCGGACACTTGCATGGCCCGTTGTTGGGCGGACATCCGTAAGGTGGCCGATGCCGCATTGGAGAAAAACGACCTCAACCGGTCGGATTATCTGGCTCTGGCTTATCTGATGACGGACGACCGCCGGTATGCCGACCGTTTGAAATCCATTTTGCAATCGGTCACGCAGGCCAGGACTTGGGGAAGCGAGGAGATGCTGTCGCGTAAGCCGGTGTGGCGTGCCGATTTGGGACTTTCCCATAAATGCCTGATGGCCGCGTTGGCTTACGATGCCATTTATGAGACCTTGTCGTCCCGTGAACGGAAGGAACTGGCCGAAGATTTACTCCGTCTCGGTGTGGAACCTTCGTTGGGCGACTGGGTGTTGGAGCCTACCCGTATCCATTCCCTGAACTCCATGGGGCATAACTGGTGGACTTCGTGCGTGTACAACGGCGGAATGCTGGCCATGGCTTTACAAAATGAGTTGCCCGAAGCCATCGAATGGGTGGAGACGCTGAACGAGGCCATGCCGGAGTGGTTCGGTTTTGCCGGTGACGTGTTGCAAGCCAAGATAAAATCTTTCGACGAAGCCGGTGGTATGTATGAGAGTCTGAACTATGCCAATTTCGGTATCCAAGAGGCTTTGCAATACCGGATAGCCTGGCAGAACACCCATCCGGGGCGGAAGGCTCCGGAACTGCCCCAGTTGGAGCGTTTGCCCGACTATTTCGTACAAGTGTGCTATCCGCGTACGGGCATATTGTATAACTTGAATTTCGGAGACAGCCATAAGAACGTGACGGCAGAATCGAGCATGATGCTGTTGTATGCGTTAGGCATACGGCGACCGGAAATCCTGTGGTACATCAACCAGGTACAGGAGGGGCAACATCGCGACGGCTATTTCCGTAACCACCCGATGGGATTCCTTTACATGCCGGATTGCAGTAAGGCACCCGCCGTGCCGGACGTGGCTACTTCGTGCCTGTTTGCCGATTTTGGCTGGGCCGTGATGCGCGATTCTTGGAAAAAGGACGCGGCGATGCTGGCCGTGAAGAGCGGACAGACGTGGAATCACTCGCATGCCGATGCCAATTCGTTCATCTTGTTTTATAAAGGCGTGGATATACTGAAAGACGCAGGCAACTGTTGGTATCCCAATCCTGCCTACAGGAACTACTTCTTCCAAAGCCAGGCGCACAATGTGGTGTTGTTCAACGGGACGGGGGGCATATAGGGGCAGTCGGTTTCCAGCAGCAGGCGATCCGGCGGCACCGAGGCAGCAACGGCGCGCAGGCGGTCGGCGCCCCGGTAGGTCAGCGCACCGCCGAACGCTATGAAAAATCCGCGCCTGACAAGCTCTTTTGCCATTTCCACCGATCCGGAGAAGCCGTGAAACACGCCGCGCACGCCCTCGTGGCGGCAAACGGCATCCAGACACGCGCCGTGCGCCTCGCGGTCGTGGACAATGACAGGCAGATCCAGTTCGACCGCCAGCGCCAGCTGACCGTCAAAGAAAGCCTGCTGGCGCGGGCTGTCCACCGGCTGCCAATGGCGATCCAGCCCGATTTCCCCGATCGCAATAATCTTGTCGCGCCGCCGCGCCGCCGGGTCGGCGAGCCACGCCCGCAGGCGGGGCAGCTCCTCCTCCGGCTCCAGCGGCTTCTGCCCCTCGTACCAGCCCGGCGCGCCGGGGTAGACCTGGCAGTCCTCCGGGTGAATGCCGACCGCCGCCGCCATGAACGGGTAGTGCGCTGCCTGCGCGACCGCCTCACGGCTGTTCTGCAGGTTGGTGCCGATGTTGATAACGGCGCGCACCGATGCCCGGAACGCAGGGTCGTTCAGAACGCCCTGCGCCCCGCCCGGCAGGGTGTCAAATTTCCGGTCGAAATAGTGTGCGTGCGTGTCGGTGAATTGCATGGATTGGTCTCCTGTACGGTGTAATAATTAACAATATGTTTGAAAATAAATCTGTAGTTTTACGTATAACATCCCTTCATCCGAAGCCCTGCTCCCGCGGGAAAATGCAGGCTTCGATAATGCGGATGACTTCATCCGGCGTCTGCCGGCAATCCTCCTTCAGCCATGCGGCGATAACCGCCGTGATGCCGCCGACATAGAATGCCATGACCTGCTGCCGCATCCCGGCGGGGTAATGGAACCGTGCCAGAATGGGGTCGAATATATCCCGGAACAGGGCATTGTAGCGTTGCTCACTCCGCCACAGCTCCGGCTTGGCAAGTGCGGTGCGGTAGATCAGGCGGTTGTCCCGGATGAAGGTCAGGTACGGGGTCAGGTATTCCGGCGTGATAAGGATCAGCTGTTCCGGCGGGCAGGTGTGCAGCTTTTGCCGGATGGATTGCTGCTTTGCCGGAAAGTAACCGAAAAACCGCTCCTCCGTGTATCGCACCGCTTCCTCCAGCAGATCGCCGGTGTTTTCGTAGTGCAGGTAAAAGGTGGAGCGGTTGACGCCCGCTGTTTCGCATATCTCCCGGACGGTGATGTAAGCGAAATCCTTACGTGCCAGCAGGGAGATAAGCGCTTCGTCCATACGGACGGCGGTGTTGAAATACTTGCTTTCGGATTTGTTCATGCTCTGTCCTCCTGTTTTGCGGCAAGCGAACGTAGCGCACGGTGTGCATGAATCAGCATGACGGCGGCGACAATCAGGACAACGGAGCAGACTGCGGTGCCGGTAGCAGTATTCATCCGAAGCCGGAACGCCTCATCATCCGGTGAAAACGCCGTTATCATGGCGGTCTGTAAACCGAACAGTGACATCAGTGCTTCCACTACCCCGATAAACATTCCGGCAGACAGGACAGGACTCCCTGCCCGGTGCAGCTGCGCAAGACCGACAACCGTGTGCGTCACGGAATAGAACGTATAGGCGGCGGAAGCGTACAGGACGGTTTGGGGGTAGACAAAGCCTGCGTTTTCCAGCACGGTCTGCGCCGCCATGACGGCGATTGCCAGGGTGATAAGCAGGAGCAACCACGCCGTCCTGCGGCAGCAGGCATACTCATAGGCAAGCGGGTCCTTCCTGCCTGCCCGGCGGTGCAGTCCCAGCAGAAGGAAGGCGCGCGTCAGCGCCAGCAGAAAATAGTACACTGCCAGAGACAGGAACCAGCGAGAGCCGTAGCGGATGCCTGTCGCAGTGCGGAACGCAACGTAAAGCAGGTTAACGACCGTCCCCTGCACCATGCGCACGGTGCCGCGGAAACGGATATCTGTCAGGTAGCGCCCGCCCCAGCGCGTCGTGCGTACCCATGCCCGCACGCGGCGCACCGTGCGGAGAAACCGGGGAACGGCAAGTGCCCACAGCATCAGCGCATACGCCGAAAGTCCGTACAGGAAATACAGCGCCGTGCAATCCGGCATCCCCCGCACCGCCGCCGCAGTCAGGCTGGCGAATGCGGCAGGCGGCAGGACGCACAGCACCCACGCGGGAGGGAAAAGCAATCCCCGCAGAATGCGTTTCCGGTTCATTCCCCGGTTATTTCACGGGCGAGCCGGATGATGTCGGATGCATATTTCCGCTTCCCTTTTTCCAGCAGTTTCCGGTAGAGAAGGTAATTGACCGATACGCCGGCAATTCCGACTGTCCCGACGGCGATTCCCACGCCCATCGTAAGTGCGGAGCCGTCCCCGATGACCTGCATGGCAAGGCACATCCCGACTCCCAGCACCAACGACATGGCAATGCCGAAGGCGTAGGCGAACACCAGCGCAGGGCGCTTGGCATGACGATCCAGCTTGCGCAGGGCAACAATTCTTGCGGTGTCCTTGGGAGCATACTCGTTTGCAATCTGTTCTGCGAAAATTCTGTCTGTGTTCATAGAAATCCATCCTCCTTGTTTTGCGGGCGGCTCCGGGGATCACGCACACAGCGGACGCGGAGCTTGCCTGCTATGCCTTCAGTATACCACCCTGACGGACGGAAGGGAACGGCAAAAAGGAGGATTTGTGTTGATTTCAGAAGGTATTGCCGCCCCCTTACAGCTCGATCAGCTGTTTGGGGCTTTGTGTGAAGTCGTGAACGGTGCCGTCGGGGAGGATGGTAATCATGTCCTCGATGCGGCAGCCGTACTTGCCGGCGATATAGATGCCCGGCTCGACGGTCACGACATGACCGGGCTGAAGCGTGATCTCGCGCGGGGACGAGGCGGCGAGGCGGGGCGACTCGTGGATATACAGCCCGACGCCGTGCCCGAGGCTGTGTCCGAAGCAACCCTTGTAGCCGGCGTTGTCGATGATGTCGCGCGCGACCTTGTCCGCGTCACAGCAGGGCATTCCGACGTGCAGGGACTCAATGGCTCTGGTCTGCGCCTCCAGCACGGTGCCGTACAGCCGCTTCATCTCGTCGTCCGCCTTGCCCAGCACCACCGTGCGGGTCATGTCGGCGCAGTAGCCGCTCCAGCGCGCGCCGAAATCCATGGTGAAGAAGGCGTTGGGAGTCAGCTTGCGGTCGCCCGGCACGCCGTGCGGCTTGGAGGAATTGGCACCCGACACCGCGATGGTCTCAAAAGCCGTCCCCTCGGAGCCGTGCGCGCGCATATAGAATTCCAGCTCCAGCGCGACCTCCAGTTCGGTGCGCTCCGGCGTGATGAAGTTGAGAATGTGGGCAAAGGCATCGTCCGTCAGCTTCTGCGCCTGCGTCATGAACGCGATCTCGTCCGCGTCCTTGACAAGGCGCAGGGAGTCGATTAGGCGGGAAGCGCCGGTCATCAGCTCCACGCCGGGGAAGGTCTCGGCGAACCGGATGCGCAGGGCGCAGGACACCGTTTCCTCCTCGTAGGCAAGGTGCCGGACGGCGTGCTTTTCCAGCAGTCCCGCCACGCAGGGCAGCATACCGCCCTCCGGCATGACGACCTCGACCCCGACAGAGCCTGCTGTGGCGCGCGCCACCTCGATATAGCGGAAATCCGCCAGCAGGTATGCCGCCTCCGGCAGGACGAGCACATAGCCGTCCGTGTAGTTCAGCCCGGTCAGGTAGCGCTGGTTGATCTCGGAGGAGACGAGTACCGCCTCCACCTCGCCCGCCTTCATGCGGGATTGCAGATTGGTAAGATGTGACATGGTATATTTCCTTTCTATTTCTATAAACAGTGTGTTCCGGAATATTCTCAGCCGTTCAGGCTTTGCCAGTACCGCTTCATGGTCAGGGCGTCCTCCGCCATGGTGCCGTCCGATTCGCAGATGATGCGCGGGCATACCCCCTCCCGGACGATTGCCTCCATCAGCGGCTCAAAGGCGGGGCCGTACTGCTCGTCCGCAAAGGTCAGGTGCCGCTTTTCCCCGCCGTCCGTGTACGCGATGCGGGAGAAGTGGCAGTGCAGGTGCCGCGCATAGGCATCGCCCAGCCGCTCCGCCACGGTGGAGAACACCCGCCGGTAGCTGTCGCAGTCGGGGAAAAGACCGCCCCGTTCCCGCGCGTTCATATGCCCGAAATCCACCACGGGATGGTAGTGCGGATCCACCCGGCACTGCTCGATTACCTCGTCCAGCGTGCCCAGCTGGTTCACCTTGCCCATGGTTTCAATGCCGAGCCGGATGGACGTATCGCCCACCGCTTGCATCACGCGCGCCAGCGTGTCGCAGGACAGCCGCATGGCTTCGGCGCGGCTCATTTTGCCCGCACTGCCGCTGTGAATCACGATCGTATCCGCGCCCAGCAGCTCCGCCGCCCAGAGCGATTTCCGGATATAGTCGATGCTTGCCAGCCGCTTTTCCTCCACCGCGCCGGAGAGCGAGATGAAGTAGGGCGCGTGCAGGGACATCCGGATGCCGTGAGCCGCCGCCGCTTCCCCGACGGCACGCAGGGATTCCTCCCCGGCGACCACGCCCCTGCCCGCCTCGTACTCATAGGCGTCCAATCCGATCTTTTCCAGCCACGCGGGCGCCTGCACCGTGGACTTTCCGCCGTCGCGGTAGAACCAGTCGCCGTTGCCGCCGGGACCGAAAGTGGGTTTGTCACTCAACATATTGTTTCCTCCTGTGGTTTTTTTGGATGCGGGACGGTTCCGGTGTGCCCGGCGCCGCATCCTGCCTCTTGTCGGGAAAAGTTCTTGAAGGGGTGCGGGGAAACTTCTTTCAAGAAGTTTCCCCGGCGCTCTCCGCTTTCTCCACTTCCATTGCCACGGTAAGGGCGGCGAGGTCGCCAACGGACTCGGTGAGGGCGGCGGGGAGGATACGGCAGACGGCGAGCGAATCCGGGAGGCACTCTGCGGACAGGACGCGCTGCATGGAAGGGATGAGCAGGTCGCCGGAGCGGGCAAAAACGCTGCCCAGCACGATGCATTCCGGGTTGAGGACATCGACCAGCACGGCGAGTGCCTGCCCGAGGCGCGTGCCGCACTGGGCATAGACGGCAAGCGCGACGGGGTCGGGCTCGGGGGCGTGGGCGGCGTCCGCGATGGACTTTGCCGTCACGGACGGAAGATCCGCCAGCGTCGGGCAGAAGGCGGGTGCCTCGCCGCGCTGGATGGCTTCCAGTGCTAGACGCTGTCCCATTTTGGCAAGTCCGCCGCCGGAGCAGAAGCCCTCAAAGGAGCCTGCCTTGAAGAAACCGACAGGACCGTCCGGCGCCAGACGCATATGCCCGATCTCGCCTGCCGCATCGCAGGTTCCGGCGTACAGACGCCCATCGAGAATCAGCCCCGCACCCATGCCGGTGCCGAAGGTCAGAAAGATCATGTTCCGCGTCCCCTTGCCCGCACCGAAGCGCCATTCCGCAAGAGCGCAGGCGTTGGCATCGTTGCAAAGGGCGGCGGGAAGCCCCAGCCGGGCGGTGAGCATATCCGTGATGGGAACGTCCACCCAGCCGGGCAGGTTGGGCGGCTCCCGAATGATGCCGCGCGCGGAGTCCATGGGACTGCCGCAGCTGACGCCGACGGCGCAGACAGCCTGCCCCTGCCGCGCGGCGGACTCCGCCATGGCGGCGGCGGTATCCAGTATCCGGGCGACAGTAGCGGCGCAGTCGCGGGTGTCAAAGCGCGTTTTCTCCAGTATATGCCCCTCGCTGTCGCCGCGCACGACCGCGCATTTCGTGCCGCCGATATCAACGCCGAGATAGTATTTTGTGTTCATGCGTGTGCCTCTCCCTTTTGCCGCCGGATAACAGCGGCGGCTTCCCCCCAATTATAGCAAGTCGCGGCGCATTTGTCAAGGGAAACGACAGGCAGCGTTCCGGCAAAAAAAGGGGCTGTTAAAAAATCGATGTTTTTTAACAGCCCCACCTGTCTTATCTTTTCATGAAATCATGAAAGCCCGAACCGGGCAAGCGTGGATTCAAACACCTCTGCGGCGGGCGCGGACCTTGTGCCGCCGTCCACAGCGGAAATACTGCCGTTCCCCTCTATGGAGCCGTAGCAGATTACGCTGTCCTTTCCGGCGGAATCCTTTCCGCTGTTTACCAGCGCGGAAATGTTGTTGGAGGAATGCAGCATATCGTTAAATCCGATATACCGGACAGCCGTTACGGTTCCGCGCAGGGAGCCCTTTTTGCTTTGTTCCTCTTCCTTTCCTGTTTTTCGGAGTTGTTTTGACAGGCTCTTTTTGCTTTCGTCAAGGAAACTGCCCATGCTTCCGTATTCGGTTTTCAGAACCAGCGCGTAGTATCCGCCGCCGTCGCTGTTTTCGAGAGATCCGAAGAAAATTGCCAGCTCCTCCCCGCTGTTTCCCTGCGGTGCGGTGTAGCGGAACACGGTGCTTCCTGCGTATTGATCCTCGGTCAGCATCAGAAACAGCCGCTGACCGACCAGATCCTGCGGTGCCTGCGGCAGGTACTGTACCGGTGTCAGCCCACCGAGGAGCGTTTCCGCCTCACTGCCTGTTTCCTTGGCAGGGAGGAGCTTGCTCTGCAGGGAGCGCGCCAGCTCCCGGCGGCTTACCCTGTCGGCATCGCCGTCATTTACCAATTCCGTCGCGGAGCTTTCCGTGGTGGGGTTCTTTCCCGCTATGCAGGAACCGAGCGGCAGCGAAAGGATAAAAACGAGAAGAAAAACAGAAATTGTCCGAACTCTCAGTCCATAATGCGTGTTGCGCTTCATATCAGCTTGCCTCCCTGCCTGAATTTGATGTCATGTTTCCGCACTTTCCGTTAACGGAATCTGAACGGTATAACTACCACGTTTGCATTATACTGCAATATTATAAATCGCCTGCAAACAATTTATAAATAATATGTAAATTGTTAACAAAAAAAGAACGCCGCCTGCCGCGCATGATTTGCCTGCCGTATCAATGCTTTCCTGCCCCCTTCCCCGAAGGGGAAGGATAGCCCCCCGACCGCGCTCGCAGAGCGCTCTTCCCGGCGGCACTGGCTATCCCTGCCCCGGGGGAGAGGACCATCTCAAACGCCGAAGTTCCTCTCCCCCGGTCCCCCCTCTCCTTGGCTGCCGGCACT
>ENA-UEQL01002883-UEQL01002883.1-human-gut-metagenome-genome-assembly--contig:-NODE-2883-length-11066-cov-6.730822_pt1 | contig 11066 bp, 8 predicted proteins | sample MGYA00242905_ERZ507926 | MGnify/ENA primary metagenome ERZ507926 (study PRJEB26167, sample SAMN06115531) | human gut metagenome | host: Homo sapiens | place: China:Henan | collected 2015-09-09 | study...
GGCGCGGAAGAGAGGATTTGAACCTCCGCGGCGCTTTTTACACACCCTACTCCCTTAGCAGGGGAGCCCCTTCGGCCACTTGGGTACTTCCGCAAATGTCGAAATTCTTCAGCCGATGTTCCATTTGGCGGAGAGAGTGGGATTCGAACCCACGGATGCTTTCACATCGCCGGTTTTCAAGACCGGTGCTTTCAACCGCTCAGCCATCTCTCCATGCTTGTGAGGAGCCGGCTCACTCTCAAACGCAAGTGATATCTTAGCATATTGTGGGGGTACTTGTCAAGGAGAAAGCGCGAAATGTTTGCCGTAAATTAGAAAAACCTTTCGCGCGAAAAGAACTTCTCGGCAATGCTTGACCGTTCCGACGTTTTTCGATACAATACATTAATATTGTGTCCGCATGAATTCGCATGAAAGAGAAAAGGAGATCTGCCCATGCTCACCCCTCCCGAGATCGCCCGGAGCCTGCTCGCCGTCGGCGAGAGCAAGGCGCGACTGCCCTTTGGAAAGATGCTCCTGCTCGCCATATTGGCGGGAGCCTACATCGCGCTCGCAGGCGTCGGTGCGACGGCGGCCGCCGTGACGGTGGAGAGCGGCTCGCTTGCAAAGCTCCTTTCGGCCTGCGTGTTTCCCGTGGGACTTTCCATGGTGATCCTCGCGGGCAGCGAGCTTTTCACCGGCAACTGCCTGATGGTGATGGCCCTGCTGGAGCGCCGCATCACGCCCGCACAGCTGCTGCGTAACTGGCTGACTGTCTACCTCGGCAATGCCGTGGGCGGCGCGGCGGTGGCCGCGCTGGCGGTCTACAGCCACACCGCCTCGCTTTTCGGCGATGGTCTGGCGCGCTCGATGGTCTCCATCGCGGAGAGCAAGGCGGCGCTCGGAGCCGGAGACGCTTTCCTGCGCGGAGTCCTGTGCAATTTTCTGGTTTGCCTCGCGGTGTGGATGGCGGCAGCCTCCAAACGCGCGGAGGGGAAGGTCATCGCGCTCTTTTTTCCCATCCTGCTCTTTGTCCTCTGCGGCTATGAGCACTGCATCGCGAACCTGTACTACCTGCCCGCCGGTGCGTTTGCCGCGGCGGAGTACGGTATGGAAACGACGCTGACGCTTGCCGGCTGTCTTGAAAACCTCGCGGCGGTGACGCTCGGGAACCTTGTCGGCGGCGCGGCGCTCGGAGTGGGCTACCGCTTCGCTTATCTCAAAGAATGATGCGCCGCCCCTGAAATAGTTTGCGCAGAAAACGAAAAAAGACACACCCCAAAGGTGAGTCCATGCTTATCATAGCACGGCGCCCTATGCAATGCAAGAGAAATTTTTTTCTCTTGCAGCAATTTTGTGGACAGCGCCAACACATTGCCCGGATATTGGAAAAAGCTTGAACAATATGAAGTCTTGACGCCGGAAACTTGCAGAGGTAGAATCTATCCATATTTTTTGTAAATAAAAAACGAATAAGGAGGTTCGTAACGATGAGTGAAAAAGATCGTATTCCCGAGCTGTTTGGTTCGATGTCCTTTAATGAGGGAACGATGGAGCAGTATGTTCCGCATCAGGCGATGGAAGTCTGGCGCGACTGCCTGAAAAGCGGCAAGCCGCTGCCACTGACCGCCGCGAACGATATCGCCGAGGCCATGAAGACCTGGGCGCTGGAGCATGGCGCGACGCATTTTACCCATTGGTTTCAGCCCTTGACCGGCATCACCGCCGAAAAGCACGACAGCTTTATCAATCCCATCGGCGGCGGCAAGATCATCATGGACTTCTCCGGCAAGGAGCTGGTGTGCGGCGAGCCCGACGCCTCGAGCTTCCCCTCCGGCGGTCTGCGCGCGACCTTTGAGGCGCGCGGCTACAGCGCATGGGACCCCACCGCCTTTGCCTTCATCAAGGACGGCAGCCTCTGCATCCCGACGGTGTTCTGCTCCTACGGCGGCGCGGCGCTGGACAAGAAGACCCCGCTGCTGCGCTCGAACGAGGCGGTTAGCCGCGAAGCGGTGAAGCTGCTGCATCTTTTCGACAGCCAGAAGGACGTCGGTAAGGTCACGCCGCAGGTCGGCCCCGAGCAGGAGTATTTCCTCATCGACCGCGAGCTGTACCTCAAGCGTGAGGACCTGCGGCTGTGCGGCCGCGCCCTCTTCGGCAGCAAGCCGCCCAAGGGTCAGGAGCTGGACGACCACTACTTCGGCGTCATCCGCCCGCGTGTGGCGGCCTTTATGAAGGAGCTGGACGAGGAGCTGTGGAAGCTCGGCGTGCTCTCCAAGACCAAGCACAACGAGGTCGCCCCCGGTCAGCACGAGATGGCTCCCATCTACTGCGACGCCAACACCGCCAACGATCAGAACCAGCTCGTCATGGAGACGATGAAGAAGGTGGCCGAGCGCCACGGTCTCGTCTGCCTGCTGCATGAAAAGCCCTTTGCCGGCGTCAACGGCTCCGGTAAGCACGTCAACTGGTCGCTCTCGACCGACACGGGCGAGAATCTGTTCTCCCCCGGCAAAACGCCCAGCCAGAACGCCGTGTTCCTGCTTTTCCTCGCCGCCTTCGTCAAGGGCGTGGACGAGTATCAGGAGCTGCTGCGCTGCTCCGTCGCCTTCGCGGGCAACGATCACCGACTTGGCGCGCAGGAAGCGCCGCCGGCCATCATCTCCGTCTTCCTCGGCTCCGAGCTGCAGAGCATCATCGACGCCATCGTCGGTGAGAGCGACTATACCGAGACCGAGCGCAAGACGCTGCGCATCGGCGTGGACGTGCTGCCCTCCATCCCGCAGGATACCACCGACCGCAACCGTACCTCGCCCGTGGCTTTCACCGGCAACAAGTTCGAGTTCCGTATGCCCGGCTCCAGCCAGTCCATCGCCGGCCCTGTCACGGTGCTCAACACCATCATGGCGGAGGAGCTCAGCCAGTTCTACGCGGTGCTCAAGGAAGCGCCGGACTTCAACAAGGCGCTGCACGACCTTGTGCGCAAGGCGTTCATCGAGCATGGCCGCATCATCTTTAACGGCAACGGCTATGAGGAGGCGTGGGTCGAGGAGGCTGCGCGCCGCGGTCTTGCGAATCTGCGCAGCACCGCCGACGCCCTGCCGACCTATGTTCTGCCCAAGAACGTCGAACTGATGATGAAGCACGGCGTTTACACGAAGGAGGAAATGCTCTCCCGCCACGAGATCCACATGGAGAAATACCGCAAGGTCATCCACATCGAAGCGGCCACCATGGTCGATATGGTCCAGCATGAGATCCTCAACGCCGCCTCCGAGTATGAGAGCAAGCTCTGCGAGACGATGCTGCGCAAGCACGAGGCCGCGCCCGAGCTGCCCTGCCACGTCGAGAAGTCGCTGGCCAACTCCATCGGCATCCTCAACGACAAGCTGCTCGAGCAGACCGTGACGCTCAAGACCGCGCTGGAGACCGCGCCCGTCGGCGCCTCCGGCGAAGAGGAGATGCGCTATTACCACGACGTTGTTGCCGCTGATATGGACGCGGTGCGCGATACCGTCGACCGTCTCGAGACGCTGACCGCCGGCAAGTACTGGCCGTATCCGACCTTCTACGATCTGCTTTTCTCTGTTTGATCCCCAAAAGGAACGCTCTCTGAGCGTTCCTTTTGAAATGATTTTTCCAATTTATTTGTGTTGTGGAGGAGAACATGAAGTACATTTTTGTCACCGGCGGCGTGGTGTCCGGTCTCGGCAAGGGCATCTGCGCGGCGTCGCTCGGCCGCCTGCTGAAGCAGTGCGGGCTGCGCGTGAAGAACCAGAAATTCGACCCCTATCTCAATGTGGACCCCGGCACGATGAGTCCCTACCAGCACGGCGAGGTCTTCGTCACCGACGACGGCGCGGAGACCGACCTGGACCTCGGCCACTACGAGCGCTTCGTGGATGAGGCGCTGAACGCGAACGCTTCCGTCTCCTCCGGCAAGGTCTACTGGAGCGTCCTCAACCGCGAGCGGCAGGGCGGCTACCTCGGCGGCACGGTGCAGATCATTCCGCACGTCACCGACGAGATCAAAAGCCGCGTCTACGCCATGGACGACGGCGAGACCGACGTGTGCATCACGGAGATCGGCGGTACGGTGGGCGACATCGAGAGCCAGCCGTTCCTCGAAGCGATTCGGCAGGTCGCGGCGGAAAAAGGGAGAGGAAACGTCCTCTTCATCCACGTTCCGCTCATCGTCTCCATCCCCGGCAGCGGCGAGCTCAAGAGCAAGCCCACGCAGCATTCCGTCAAGGAGCTGCTCTCCCTCGGCATCCAGCCGGATATCCTCGTCTGCCGCACGGACAGCCCGCTGCCCGACGATGTGCGCCATAAGATCGCGCTGTTCTGCAACGTTGAGCCGGAATGCGTGATCCCGAATGTCACGGCCTCCACGCTCTATGAGGTGCCGCTGCTGCTTGAGGACGCCGGCCTCTGCCGCGAGGTCTGCCGCAAGCTCGGCTTTGACTGCGGCGAGCCGGATATGAAGGCATGGACGGCGCTCGTCGAGAAGATCAAGCACGCGCACAAACAGGTGACCATCGCGCTCGTCGGCAAGTATACCGGTCTGCACGACGCTTATCTGAGCGTCGTCGAGTCGCTCTTCCACGCGGGCACGGCCTGCGACGCGCAGGTGACGATCCAATGGGTCGATTCTGAAACGCTGACGGCGGAGAATGTCGCCTCCGTTCTCGGCGGCTGCGCGGGCGTGCTGGTGCCCGGCGGCTTCGGCGACCGCGGCATCGAGGGCATGATCCTCGCCGCGCAGTACGCGCGCGAGAACGGCGTGCCCTATCTCGGCATCTGCCTCGGTATGCAGATCGCCGTCATCGAGTTTGCGCGCCACGCCGTCGGCTGGGCCGACGCGCACAGCGCGGAGTTCTCCTCCCTCACCGCGCACCCGGTCATTGCGCTCCTGCCTGACCAGATCGGCGTGACCGCCAAGGGCGGCACGATGCGTCTCGGCAAATACCCCTGCGTGCTCGGCGAGGGCACGAAGGCGTATGCCGCCTACGGCACACGCGAGATCTCCGAGCGCCACCGTCACCGCTACGAGTTCAATAACCTCTTCCGCGAGGAGCTTGAGCGCGCGGGCATGACCTTCTCCGGCACCTCGCCGGACGGCTCGCTCGTTGAGATCGCCGAGCTGAGCGAACAGGATTGGTACGTCGGCTGCCAGTTCCACCCCGAATTCAAGAGCCGTCCCGACCGTCCGCACCCGCTCTTCACCGGCTTCGTCGCCGCAGCGCTGCGCAAGGCGGGCAAATAATAGCGAAGGGGCGGAGCCGTATGGCTCCGCCCTCTGCATGAAAAAAGAGAACCGCCGCGCGGTTCTCTTTCGCTGTATTCAACGGTTTTTCAGACGCTTGTCGCACTTGGCGGCGAGCTTCGTGCCGACACTCTGGAAGAGCTGCACGAGCAGAATGAGCAGGATGACCGCCACGTACATCACAAGATATTTGTAGCGGTAGAAGCCGTAGTCGATGGCGATCTTGCCGAGGCCGCCGCCGCCGATGATGCCGCTCATGGCCGAGTAGCCGAGGATGGTCGTGAGCGCGATGGTGAAGTTCTGCAGCAGAGAGGGGATGCTTTCGGGGATCATCACCTTGCAGATGATCTGCATGGGCGTCGCGCCCATGCTCTGCGCGGCCTCGATGATGTTTGGGTCCAGCTCACGCAGGCTGCTCTCGACGAGACGCGCGACGAACGGAAAGGCCGCGATGACGAGCGGAACGATGGTCGCCCTGGTGCCGACGGTCGTGCCGATGATGAGGCGCGAGAGCGGAAAGACCATGATCATCAGGATCAGGAACGGAATAGAGCGCAGCAGGTTGATAAGAACGTTCAGCACGCTCATCAGCCAGCGGGGAAGCGGCAGCACGCCGTCCCTTTCGCCCACCACGAGCAGCACGCCCAGCGGCAGACCGATCACGATGGCGAAGGCCGTGGAGAGAAGCGTAACATAGAAAGTTTCCCAGATGGCGGGGAGAAACTGCGTTTGCAGCGCTGCGGTCAGCTCCTCGATGGACTCGGGAGAGAAAAGATTACTGTACACCGACGCTCGCCTCCTCGACCTGAAGATTTTCGATCCCGCTCAGAAATTCCCACGCGCGGTCAAACTGCGCCGCGGGGACGCCGAGCAGCATACTGCCGTAGATCTCCTCCGAGAGCTTCTGCGTGCTGGCGGAAATGACGTTGGCCGCGATGTTCTCCTCCGTCGCGAGGCGGGCCACCAGCGGGATCGAGGTGGTCTTTGCGCTGCGGAAGATGAGGCGGATGCGGCGCTCCTGCGCGGGATCGGACACCGTGACGTCCGCGCCGCCGGGGAAAACAAGATGGCGCGCGGCGGCGGATTTCGGCGCGGAGAAGACGGTGGAAACGAGACCGTCCTCCACCACCTCGCCGTCGTCCAAAATGGCGACATGGTTGCACACACTCTTCACCACGCTCATCTGGTGCGTGATGATGACGACCGTGATGCCGAGCTTTTTGTTGATGTCGCCGATGAGCTCAAGGATCTGGCGTGTCGTCTTAGGGTCGAGCGCGCTGGTCGCTTCGTCGCACAGCAGGACCTTGGGGTTCGTCGCCAGCGCGCGGGCAATGGCGACGCGCTGCTGCTGACCGCCGGAGAGCTGCGCGGGATAGGCCTTCGCCTTGTCGGGCAGGCCGACCGTCTCCAGAAGCTCCTGCGCGCGAGAAGCCGCCTCACGGCGGCTGACCCCGGCAAGCTCCATCGGGAAGCAGACATTATCCAGGCAGTTCCGCTGCATGAGCAGATTGAAGCGCTGGAAGATCATGGTAATGTCGCGCCGCGCAGCACGAAGCTGCGCGGGCGACATGGTATCCAAACGTTTTCCGTTGACGATGACCTCGCCGGAGGTGGGGCGCTCGAGCATATTGATGCAGCGCACCAGCGTGCTCTTGCCGGCGCCGCTCATGCCGATGATGCCGTAAACGTCACCGTCCGGAATGGTCAGGGAGATATCCTTGAGGGCTTCCACCCGCCCACCGGCGGTCTCAAAGACTTTGCTGACGTGCTTGAGTTCGATCAAGGAATTCTCCTCCTTTCTTTTATCTTACTTCAGGGCATCCAGCGTGGTCTGCTTGCCGCCGTAGAGACCCATGGGCTCGACGTGAATGGCAGCGACGGAGACGATGTGGGTACCGTTTTCCTTGTTGAAGTCATCAAGATAGGGGGTGTGCTGGAAGTAGTTGGCGTCCACGGTGCCGTCCTCCACGACGGTGTTGGGCACAACGTAGTCGTTGTAGGTCTGAATGTCGAGGGTGATGTCCTTGGCGGCAAGGATCTCCTTGGCGATCTCGAGGATCTCGGCGTGGGGCGTGGGGGAGGCGGCGACGGAGATGGTCTGACCCGCGAGCGCAGCATAGTCAACGCTGGCGTCGTAGCCGTCGCCCGGATTCTCGACGGTGCTCACAACTGCACCGTCATACTTCTCGGCGATGTAATCGGCGACCTGCTGGCTCTCGAGCGCGGCGACCAGAGCCTTGACCTTGTCGCTGGACTCGTTGCCTTCCTTGACAGCGAGGATGTTGGCGTAAGCAGAGGCGGAGCCTTCAATGACCAGAGAATCCTTGACAGGATTCAGACCGGCGTTGATGGCGTAGTTGGAGTTGATGACAGCGTAGTCCACATCCTTGAGGATGTTGGGGATCTGCGCGGCTTCGGTCTCAACGATCTCGACGTTGTGGGGATTCTCGGCGATGTCGTTCTTGGTGGCGGTGATGCCGGCGCCATCCTTGAGCTTGATGATGCCGTTGGCTTCGAGCAGCAGCAGGGCGCGGGCTTCGTTGGTGGTGTCGTTGGGGACTGCGATCTGAATGGCGGCGTCGGCCTTTTTGCCGCAGCCGGAGAGAATACCGAGGGCGAGAACTGCCGCGAGGGCAAGAGAAATGAGCTTTTTCATGATTTTATTCTTCCTTTTCTTGATTTTGATATTATTTGAATGATTTTTGATGCGACGATCCGCGGTCACATTCGACCGCTCATGCGGGAACACGAACCGTGCGGACACATTCGCTCTTTCAACAGCTTGAGCATCGTGTTTGGCCTCCTTTGCTTGGGACGCTGTTAGTTATACACGATGCTTCGCCATTTGTCCAATACGCTATAAGGATAATGAGTTATAGGCGCAAACTATAGCATAGTGCGTTTCATATACTCCAATGGCATAATATCGAGACATATATTGACGATATGAACAAAACAGGAGGGTATCAGTTGGACAAACCGCCCTGTGCCGCGTGAAGAAATTCCTGTATTTTTTCGATATACAGCTTGCCGACGCTGCTGAGGATCTGGTTTTTCTTCACGATATAGCCGACCTTCATCACGCCGTTGATGGGGCTGTCGTCCGAGAGGGGAATGACGCGGTAGTCCCCGCCGTTGAGCTCCTCGCACACGATGCCCGAGCAGAGCGTGTAGCCGTAGAGCCCGACCATCAGGTTGACCATCGTGGCGCGGTCGTTGACCTTGACGGTCTGAGAGTAGTCGTTCATGGACGACAGCTCCTCGGAAAAGTAGAAGGAGTCGTTGCCGCCCTGCTCAAAGGAGAGGAAGGGGTAGTCGCTCAGCTCCTCGCCGTGGATCTCTGCGCGGTCGGCGAGCGGGTGGTTTTTCCACAGAAAGACATAGGACTTGCAGTCCATCAGCTCGTGGAACTCAATGTCGTTCGCGCGGAGGATCTTCGTGATGACGTTGCGGTTGAAGTCGCTGAGGTAGAGGATGCCGATCTCGCTGCGCAGGCTTGCGACGTCGTCGATGACCTCGCGCGTCTTGCTCTCGCGGATGGCGAAATCGTATTTGGCGGTATCGAAGCTCTTGGCCATCTCCACGAAGGCCTTGACCGCGAAGGAATAGTGCTGCGTCGTCACGCCGAACTTCTTTTTCAGCTCGTTGGGATGCGCGTACTTCTCCGCCAGCGTCTCATACTGGTGGTAGACCTGACGGGCATAGTCGATGAACTCCTGCCCGTCGTTCGTCAGCGTCACGCCGCGTCCGCTGCGGTGGAAGATGGTGATGCCGAGCTCACGCTCCAGCTCCTGCATCGCGCCGGTGAGCGAGGGCTGGGCGATGTAGAGCCGTTCCGCCGCCTTGTTCATCGAGCCGGTCTCGGAAATGACGATGGCATAGTGGAGCTGTTGGAGCGTCATGGGCGTATTCCTCCGTGTACAGAATGAAGAAAGTATAGCATACGGGCGGACAAAATTCAAGCGCGGCGGGCGCTGCGCTTGAATTCCTACAAAGTATATGGTATTATAGAGAAAAAACGGAAGGTGAGCCTATGCGTATCTCGACCAAGGGACGCTACGCGCTGCGCCTGATGCTCGACCTTGCGGAGCATCAGGGAGACGGTTGCGTATCGCTCAAGGACGTTGCCCAACGGCAGGATATCTCCAAAAAATACCTCGAGCAGATCGTTCCGACGCTCAGCCGCGCCGGCTTCCTGCTCACGAACCGCGGCTATCAGGGCGGCTACCGGCTGGCCCGCCGGCCGGAGGACTACACCGCGCGGGACATTCTGCGCCTGACCGAGGGAAGTCTTGCCCCCGTGGCCTGTCTGGACTGCGAGGTCAACACCTGCCCGCGCAGCGCGAATTGCCCGACTCTCCCGCTCTGGCAGGGCCTGGACCGTGTGATCGAGGATTATCTCGCGGGCGTCACGCTGCAGGATCTGATCGACCGCCAGCGCGAGCACAGCGGCGATGACTACGTGATCTGAAAAAAGTAGGCGGCTGCCGATGGCAGCCGCCTACTTTATAGTCAAGCCGTTACGGGCGCATGGTCGGGAACAGGATCACATCGCGGATGGAATCCGTGCCGCAGAGCATCATCGCGCAGCGGTCGATGCCGAAGCCCAGACCGCCCGTCGGGGGCAGACCGTATTCGAGAGCCATAACGTAGTCCTCGTCCATCATCTCCGCCTCGTCGTCGCCGTTGGCGCGCTTTTCGACCTGCGCCTTGAAGCGCTCATACTGATCCATCGGGTCGTTGAGCTCGGTGAAAGCGTTGCCCATCTCGCAGCCGCACACGAACATCTCGTAGCGCTCGGTCAGGTGCGGGTCGGACGGGCTGCGCTTGGCGAGCGGGCTGACCTCGACGGGATACATGGTGATGAACGTCGGCTGGATGAGCGTCTCCTCGACCTTCTGGTCGAAGGTCTCGTAGAGGGCGTTGCCCCAGGTCTTGTCCACACCGTCCATATCGACGCCGACGCTCTTGGCGAGCGCGACGGCGGCGTCGTTGTCGCCCTCGATCGCCATGAAATCCGCGCCGGTCACTTCCTTGACGGCGTCGGCCATCGTGACGCGCTTCCACGACGGGGTGAGGTCAATATCGTGGCCGAGCCACTGGAGCTGATAGGTGCCGAGAATTTCCTTCGCGGCGCCCGCGAGAATGCCCTCCAGAATGTCCATCATGCCGTCAAGGTTCGTGAACGCCTGATAGAGCTCGCAGGTGGTGAACTCGGGGTTGTGCTTGGTGTCCATGCCCTCGTTGCGGAAAATGCGGCCGACCTCGTACACGCGCTCCAGACCGCCGACGATCAGGCGCTTGAGGTGCAGCTCGGTGGCGATGCGCATATACATATCAATGTCGAGCGTATTGTGATGCGTGATGAACGGCCGCGCGTTCGCGCCGCCCGCGATGGGGCTGAGCACGGGCGTCTCGACCTCCATGAAGCCGAGGTCGTCGAGGTAGCGGCGCAGGAACGCCACAAATTTCGAGCGGATCTCAAAATTCCGCTTGCTCTCGGGATTGACGATGAGATCGACGTAACGCTGACGGTAGCGCAGCTCCTTATCCTGCAGACCGTGGAATTTTTCGGGCAGCGGCCGCAGGGACTTCGAGAGCAGCGTGATCTCCTTGGCGCGCACGCTCATCTCGCCGCGCTGGGTGCGGAACACCTCGCCGCGCACGCCGACGATGTCGCCGATGTCGTACTTCTTGAAGCGGTTGTATTCCTCCTCGTCCATCTCGTCCTTGCGGGCGTAGATCTGGATGCGGCCGGACTTGTCCTGTAAGTCGCAGAAGCTGACCTTGCCCATGCCGCGCTTGCTCATCAGTCGGCCGC
>ENA-UEQL01002888-UEQL01002888.1-human-gut-metagenome-genome-assembly--contig:-NODE-2888-length-11051-cov-4.123200_pt1 | contig 11051 bp, 11 predicted proteins | sample MGYA00242905_ERZ507926 | MGnify/ENA primary metagenome ERZ507926 (study PRJEB26167, sample SAMN06115531) | human gut metagenome | host: Homo sapiens | place: China:Henan | collected 2015-09-09...
CTATGTCCGGAGCTTTTTTGTACAAAACGGCAGAAAAACGGGAGAAAAAATCATAAAAAAGAAAATTTTAAAAAGGACTTGACTTTGTCAGACAAAGCGCTATACTGTAATTGTCATTTGTCCGACATAGTATAAAGAAAACACAGAACCAAACTTATTCATGAGGTGATTTTTGTGAAGGATATTTCCATCAAGGAACTGAAAAACACCGCCACGCAGATGCGCATGAAGGTCATTGACATGATCTACAAGGCGCAGTCCGGTCATCCGGGCGGCTCGCTTTCCGCGGCGGACTTTGTCACTGCCTGCTATTTTAAGTACATGAACATCGACCCGAAGGATCCCCGCTGGCCGGATCGCGATCGCATGGTGCTCTCCAAGGGCCATGTGTGCCCCATTCAGTATGCGTGCCTGGCAAGCGTCGGTTTCTTCCCGGAGTCTGAGCTCGACACCCTGCGCAAGGAGGGCTCGATGCTTCAGGGCCACCCCTCGATGAACCGCTGCCCCGGCATTGATATCTCCACCGGCTCTCTCGGTCAGGGCCTCGCCTGCGCGGTCGGCATGGCTATGGCGGGCAAGATGGACCACAAGGACTACAAGGTCTTCTGCGTCGTCGGCGACGGCGAAGCGCAGGAGGGCGAGATCTGGGAGGCTGCCAACACGGCGCACAAGTACGGCCTCGACAACCTGATCGTCTTTGTCGACTACAACAACCTGCAGCTCGACGGCACCTGCGACGAGATCATGCCCAACGGTGACCTGGGCGAAAAGTTCAAGGCCTTCGGCTGGGAGACGCTCGAGCTCGACGGCCATAGCATGGAAGAGATCGTCGCGTGCATCGACAAGTGCTACGCCTCCAAGAACGGCAAGCCCAAGTGCCTGTATGCCCACACCGTCAAGGGCAAGGGTGTTTCCTTCATGGAAAACCAGTGTGGCTGGCACGGCGTTGCCCCGAATGATGAGCAGTACGCGCAGGCCATGGCTGAGCTCAAGGCCCAGCTGATCGATTAAGCGAGGAGGGAAGAGCAATGAGTGAGAAAAAAATGATCGCCACTCGCGAGGGCTTCGGCAAGGAGATCGTCGCGCTCGGCAAGGAGAATCCCGACATTCTGGTCGTTGATATTGATATCGGCAAGAGCTGCAAGACCGGCGAATTCCGCAAGGAGCTGCCGGACCAGTACATCAACGTCGGCATCGCCGAGCAGAACGGCGCGGGCGTTGCCGCGGGCCTTGCCACCTGCGGCAAGATCCCCTTTGTCGTCACCTATGCCGTGTTTGGTTCCCTCCGTATGTGCGAAATGATCCGCCAGGAGATCTGCTACCCCAACCTGAACGTAAAGATCGCCTGTTCCCACGGCGGCGTGACCCCCGCCAACGACGGCGCTTCCCACCAGTCCATCGAGGACATGGGCGTGCTGCGCACCATCCCCAACATGACCGTGATCATGCCGGCGGACTATAACGCCGCCCGCAAGCTGGTCCGCCAGGCCGCCGAGACCTACGGCCCCATGTATCTGCGCTTCACCCGTGACGCCGTGCCCCAGATCTATGACGAGGACGTGGAGTTCACCATCGGCAAGGCCCACCAGATTCAGGACGGCAAGGACGTGGCCATCATCGCCAACGGCGACACCGTGTGCCTGGCCATCGAGGCCGCCAAGGTCCTGGCCGGTAAGGGCATCTCCGCCCGCGTGCTGGATATGCACACCATCAAGCCCCTGGACGTGGAGGCCGTCACCGCCGCCATCAACGACATCGGCAAGGTCATCACCGTGGAGGACCACAACATCATCAACGGCCTGGGCTCCGCCGTGTGCGAGGTAGCCGCCGAGATGGGCAAGGGCCTTGTCAAGCGCGTGGGTATCCGGGATCAGTTCGGTCAGTCCGCCCCCTATGAGCGCCTGCTGGCCATGAACGGCGTGACCGTTGAGGACATCGTGGCCATCGCCGAGAGCATGAACGCCTAACATCGGAAAAATCAGGAGGTTATCATTATGAGAATCGGTTTTGTTGGCTGCGGCGCCATCGGCAGCTGCTATGCAAGCTATCTGTCCCGGAAGCATGAGGTCTGCGTGCTGGATACCTATGCCCCGGTGATTGAATCCATCAAGAAGAACGGCATTCTCCTGGACGAGTGCGCCCCCGGCAGCGGCACCGGCGAGACCGTGTCCTTCCGCCCGGCCATGGCCACCACCGACCCCAAGGAGATCGGCGTGGTGGACCTGCTGATCGTGTTCGTGCACTATCAGTATCTGGAGGCCGCCGTGCGCAACGCTCTGCCCATGATCGACCGGCACACCATGATCCTGTGCCTGCAGAACGGCCTGGGCAACTATGACGAGATCGCCAAGGTGGTTCCCGAGGAGCAGATCATCATCGGCAACACCGCCTTCGGCGCCACCCCCATGGAGCCCGGCCATGTGAAGCACACCGGCACCGGTGTGACCAACATGGGCTCCCTGAAGGCCCCCAAGGAGAACGTGGAGCGCATGGCCGAGGCCCTGCGCGAGGCCGGCCTGGAGGTCTGCGTCCACGAGAACGTCATGAACGCCATCTGGCACAAGCTGCTGGCCAACGTGGCCATCAACGGCATGAGCGCCCTGCTGGAGACCAAGAACGGCTTTGTGGACGGCAACCAGTATGCCCACGAGGCCGCCCGGATGCTGGTGGAGGAGGCCATCACCGTGGCCAACGCCTGCGGCTGCACCCTGGACCACGACGCCGAGCTGGAGCACGCCTATGAGGTGTCCCGCATGACCGACGAGACCATCAGCTCCATGGTGCAGGACGTGACCCATCACCGGGAGACCGAGATCCGCATCATCACAGGCGCTGTGTGCCGCCTGGGCCGGGAGCACGGCATCGCCACTCCCTGCAACGACCTGATGCTGCAGCTGGTGCTGGCCAAGCAGTCCATCTATCTGGGCCGCTGACAAAAATTACACAGTCAAACACATCTTCTTTTACCCTTTTCCCCTCCGAAAGCAGCGGACGGCAGCTTTTGTCTGCCGTCCGCTGCGCGTTTTGATGTCTTGGTGAAACTTTTACTTGACGGTATTCAAACTTTGTACTATGTTATACATATGTTATAGAGTTAACAGTCCCATAAAGGAGCGATTTATATGAGTGATACCCCCGGCTATGTGAAAAATCTGAAGAAGGAGTCGGTGGTGCAGAGCGTCATCAACTGCCTGACCGATGCCATGCGCAATAAACAGCTCAAGCCCGGAGACCGCATTCCGCCGGAGCCGGAGCTGGCCGCCTCCATGGGCGTGGCCCGCAGCTCCGTGCGGGAGGCCATCAAAATTCTCACCTATCTGGGCGTGCTGGAGAGCAAGCGCTCCGAGGGGACCTTCGTTTGCAGCGGCTTTCAGGAGAGCATGATCGACCCCATGATCTATGGCATGATCCTGAACCAGGACTCCTTTGACAACCTGATGGAGCTGCGCGAGATGGTAGAGGCCGGCATCATGCGCCTGGCCAGCGCCAAGTATAATGAGGAGGACGGCCGGGTGCTGGAGCAGCTCCTGGACCAGATGCGCGGCATCGTCCGCGGCGATGGCCAGGACAAGGTGGAGCGCTTTTTCGCCGTGGACAACCAGTTCCACGACATGGTGTCCCAGATGGGAAAGAACCCCCTGGCCGACAAGATCAGCCGGGTGGTGCGCACCCTGACCCACGCCGTCCGGTATGAAACGGTCAGCACCATGATCAACACCGGCCGGGGCGAGGAGCTGCTGGAGGCCCACAGCGACCTGTTCGAGACCCTGCGCAGCCGCCGCCAGGACAACGTGGAGGAGATCGTCCGGGCCACCTATTTCAAAGCGGCCCTGTATGGCCAGGAGAAGAACTGAATTCCATAAAAAAATCTCAAAGGGCTTTAGCCCTTTGAGATTTTTTTCTTATTCCGGCAGGCCCTGCCGCATTTCCCGGCAGGCGGCGTTGGTGATGAACACCGAGCCCGGGCGCAGGGGATCCAGGAAGGAGCCGTCCAGCCGGACGGCGACGCCTCCGGCCTCCTGGGCGATCAAAGACCCGGCGGCATAGTCCCAGGGAGACAGTCGGCACTCGAAGAAGATCTCCGCCCGGCCGCAGGCCACCATGCAGCAATCCAGGGCCGCCGAGGCAAACCGCCGGTAGTCCAGGCACCGGTCATACAGGTGCCGCAGGATGGCAAAGTGCCGGTCGGTATAGCTGCGGTCATAGATGGTGGAGCCGCAGGCCACAATGGCGTGGGCGGCGTCCCGGGAGCTGGCGCGGATGGGCGCGCCGTTGAGGGTGGCCCCGCAGCCCCTTTGAGCGGCGAACAGCTCGCCCACAAAGGGGTTATACACCACGCCGTACTCCGTCTGCCCGTTGTGGACCAGGGCCACGGACACGCTGCTGCAATTCATGCGGCGGGTGAAATTGGTGGTGCCGTCGATGGGGTCCACCACAAAAATCCAGGGGTGGGTCAGAGCGGGCTGCTCCCCCTCCTCGCCGAAAAACTCCGCCTCCGGCAGCAGCTTCAGCAGCTCCTGCCGCAAAAACACCTGCACGGCCTCGTCATATTGGGTCACCAGGTCCGCCGGGCCGTGCTTCTCCCGGGTGACGTTCTGAATGTCGCGGGCGGAGAGGACAATGTCCCCCGCCCGGCGCACAATGTCGATGATCTGCTCCAGCATACTTAGCTCCTTCTGACGATCTGCCCGGCCATGACACCGGTGTATTGGCCGCCGTCGATGACCGGCTGTCCGGCCACCAGCACGGTGTCCAGCCCCTCCGCCATGCGGCAGGGGTCCTGATACGTCCCCGGCTCCCGCAGGTCCTCCGGGGCGAACACGTTGATATCCGCCTGGGCCCCGGGGGTCAGCACGCCCCGGTCCCTCATGCCCAGCACCGCCGCCGGGCGGCCCGTCATCTTGTGGATGGCCGCCTCCGGCGTCAGGTCCCCCCGCTCCCGGACGAACCGGGTCAGCAGGTGGACAAAGGTGCCGTATACCCGGGGATGGGGCTGGCCCTCCGTGGGATAGGTGGAGTCGGAGATCAGGTTGGAGAAGGGATCTTGCAGAATGGCGGCAATGTCCTCCTCGTGGGCCATGAAGTCGATCATGGTGATCTCCCCCTGCTCCCGCACCAGCAGGTCGCAGCAGCAGGTCAGGGGGGCCTGGCCGGTCAGCTCCGCGATCTGCTGCAGGCTCATGCCCTGATAGGGGTGATCCTCCGGGCAGTGGAGACTGGTGAGGAAAATGCCGTCCCAGCCCGCCAGTTTGGCGATGTCGTCAAAGCCATCGCCGCTTTCGATGCGCCGGGCCAGCAGCTTCCGCTGGTCCGGGTCCCCCAGGCGGCGGACAATGGCCTCCATGCCCCCGGCCAGAAACTCCGGCGGCAGGATGTGCAGCAGCTGGGTGGACCCGGCGGTGTAGGGATACACGTCGCAGGACAGGTCCAGCCCCTCCTGCCTGGCCCGGTCCAGCAGGGCCAGCACCTGGGGGATCTTGCGGTTCCAGTTGTCCCGGCCCATGGCCTTCAGGTGGGAGATATGCACCGGGGCCTTCAGGGCCCGGGCCACCTCCACCATCTCCCGGGCGGCCTCCACCACGCCGCCGCCCTCCTGGCGCATATGCACGGTGATGGGGATGCTCTGCCCCGCCAGCGGGGCCAGGGCCCGGATCAGCTCGTCGGTGGTATAGAAGCACTCCGGCGCATAGCCCAGGCCCAGGGACACGCCCAGGGCCCCGTCGGCCAAAGCCCCCTCCAGCCGCCGGTGAATGGCGGCGTAGTGCTCCGGCTCCAGGCGCTGCACCTGATACCCGGCCACGCTGGCCCGGACGGTACCGGCTCCCGCCAGCATCCCCGTGTGCAGTGGGGCTGCGGGCTGGGCGGCGAAATACTCCGCCAGGGTCTCCCGGGCCGCCTCCGGCGGCACCCGGCCGCAGATGGGCTCCAGATACGAGGTGATGGCCGGCAGGTTCTCCGGCCCCACTGGGGCGCAGGATAGGCCGCAGTTGCCGTTGACGATGGTGGTGAGCCCCTGGCGCAGCTCCAGCTCCCCGAAGCCCGGCCGGAAGGCCGCGGCGTCGGCGTGGCGATGGATGTCGATGAAGCCGGGAGTTACCCATTTGCCCCGGGCGTCGATGACCCGGGCGGCCTGGGCCTGGGGCAGCGGCTCCACGGCGGCGATTCTGCCGCCGGACACCGCCACGTCCGCCTGGATGCCGGGACGGCCGGCGCCGTCATAGACGGTTCCGCCCCGGATGATCAGATCAAACATGAGATTCCCTTCTTTTGCGCGATTATTTCTTCCCGCCCAGCGGGAGAGTCACAATGAATCGGGTGGAGCGGGCGTCGCTTTCGCAGCGGATGGTTCCCTTGTGCTCCCGGATGATGGCCTGGGCGATGGACAGCCCCAGGCCGAAGCCCCCCTGGGTGCGGCTGCCGTCGGCCCGGTAAAACCGGTCGAACAGATGGGGCAGCACCCCCGGCGGGATGGGCGGGCCGCCGTTTTCCACCGTCAGCACGGCCTTTCGCTCCGCCTGGGTCAGGGTCATGTACACCCCGGCCCCCTGGGAGGCGTATTTGATGGCGTTGTCCAGCAGGACCCCCGCCACCTGTTGCAGCTGGTCCCGGCTGCCGGTAACGGTGATGCCCTCGTCGATGTCATAGCTCAGCTGCCGCCCGGCCTCGAAGGCCACCGGCTCGAACCGCAGCGCCGTGTCCACCACGGCATCGGACAGGTCCACCGGGACCATGGCGGCCTTCAGCCGCCCGTCGTCGGCCCGGGACAGGGTCAGCATATCCTCCACCAGCCGCTTCATCCGCCGGCCGGACCAGCGGATGTTGTCCACATACGGCTGCTGGTCCGGCTGGACCGCCGTCTGCTGCATCAGGTCCGCCGAGGACAGGATCACCGTCAGGGGCGTTTTCAGCTCGTGGGACGCGTCGGACAGGAACCGGCGCTGCTGGTCCAGGGACCGGGCCACCGGCCGGGCGGCAAGGCCCGCCAGCAGATAGCTGCACCCCAGCAGCACCGCCAGGGCCGCCGCCCCCACCAGCAGGCACATTTTCACCACCGCCCGGAGGGTGGCGTCCTCCTGGGCGGCGTCGGTGAAGGCAATGCGGGTATACAGGGGGCCGTCGGCCCGGAGATACCGCAGATGATAGCTTCGCAGGATGCCGGAGGAATCCCCCTGCTCCAGGCAGGCGGTGACGATTTCCACAATGGCATCCTGGTCATCCAGCCGGTAATAGCTGCTGCCGGACAGGCGCACGGTGCCGCTGGGGTACACGTCCGCCACAAAGCAGGGGGCGGCGGACCCCTCCCCGGGCAGGGAGGCGTCATACCGCCCGGTCTGGACCACCTGCATGAGCCGCTGGTTCACGGTGCGCTCCACGGCGGCCCGGCTGGACACCAGCACCCCCACGAACACCGCCAGCAGCACCGCCGTCACCATGGCCATGTTGATGGCCACGATCTTCCAGCGAAGGCGGCGGATCATGCCTCCACCTCCAGGAAATACCCCACCATCCGCCGGGTGCGGATGGTGACGGCGGAGTGCAGATGGGTCAGCTTCCGCCGCAGGAAGCTGATATACACCTCCACGTTGTTGTCCTCCGCGTCGGAGTCATAGCCCCACACCTTCAGCAGCAGCTGCTCCTTGGGCACCACCCGGCCCTGGCTGCGCAGCAGCAGCTCCAGCAAGTCGTATTCCCGGCGGCTCAGCCGCAAGGACCGCTCCCCGCAGGACAGCTGAAAGGTCCCCGGCTCCAGCCGCAGATCCCCGAAGGTGATGGCGTCGTCGGTCCGGGCGTCGCCGCCGCCCCGCCGCAGCAGGGAGCGCACGCAGGCCAGCAGCTCCTCCGGCTCAAAGGGCTTGGTGAGATAATAGTCCGCCCCGCAGTCCAGTCCCTGGACCCGGTCGGACAGGTCGCTGCGGGCCGTCAGCATCAGCACCGGCACGGCGTGGCCCCCGGCGCGCAGCTTCCGCAGCAGGGTGAACCCGTCCATCCCCGGCAGCATAGCGTCCAGCAGGATCAGGTCATACAGGTCCGTGGAGGCGTTGTCATAGCCGGACACGCCGTCGCTGCTGACGTCCACGGTGTACCCCTGCCGCCGCAGCAGCTCCGCCAGGTTCCGGGCCAGGCGCTTTTCATCCTCGATCACAAGCAGCCGCATGGGGCGCCTCCTTCTTTATGCCAGGCCCGTCTGGGCCAGGGCCAGCAGCGGGGCCAGGGCCTCCGCGCTCATCAGATAAATGGTGTCGTCATCGGAAACGGTGACGCAGTAGCCTGCGCCCCGCTGACCGCCTACCGTCAGGGTGAAGCTGTGCTGCACCCCGTTATGGGTATACTCCGCCGTCAGAACTGCACCCGGCTGGTCCAGCCCGCATAGGGCCGCTGCCCCGGCGCTGGGCCGCCAGTCCACGCAGGCCGCCAGGTGCATATCCCCCAGCCAGGCAGTCAGGTCTGCCAGCTGATCCGTTACATCCCGGCCATCGGCGGTCCAGGCCCCCTCCGCAGGAGTCAGGGGCAGGGTGCTCTCTCCGGCGGCAACGGTCAGGGAGGTGACATTCTCCGCCGTCAGCTGGGGAAGCTCCGGCAGGGCCATCATGTCATAGATGCTGCGGCCGATCTGGCCCAGCAGGTCCGGCACGGCGTACACCGTGGCCTCGGCCCCCTCCCGATAGACGTACACGCTGCCGTCGGACTCGCTGCCCAGGCGATAGGTGACGGATGTGTCCTGGCTGTCGGTGAGGGTGACGTACTTGGCGCTGCTCTCCAGGCCGTAATCCGCCAGCTGGGCGGCGGTGGTGACAGGCGGCAGGCTCTCGATGCCCTGCACCGTCTCCAGCAGGGTCAGGGCGTAGCTCTCGTCCAGGGGGAAGGTCTTGTCGTCGGCCCACAGCCAGTGTCCGTCCTCCTCCCGGCTGAAGCGCAGGGTGGTGGAGCCGTTGCTGCACACCAGCCGCACCGGCGCCGCCGCCTCCTCCTGGGGGACGTCCGGGTTCTCCGGCTGGGTGGGCTGCTCCTTTTGGCCGCAGCCCGCCAGGGCCAGCAGCATCAGCGCCAGCAGCAGGGCGCACCGGTTCCGTATCTTCATGGCAAATCTCCTTTGATCGTGTATCACCGCTCCAGGCCCAGCAGGGCCATGACGGCCTCCTCCCGGGCCCGCATCTGCGCCTTCATAGGCCCCTCGTCCAGGTGGTCATAGCCCAGCAGATGCAGCACCGAGTGGGTCACCAGGTACGCCAGCTCCCGGCGGTTGGAGTGGCCGTACTCCTTGGCCTGGGCCTGTACCCGCTCCATGGACAGCACCATGTCGCCCAGGGGCACCAGTCCCGTGCCGGGATCGGCGTCCTCCACGCCCGGCAACTCACCGGGGGTCAGCTCGAACTCCGGAAAGCTCAGCACGTCGGTGGGCCGATCCACCTGCCGCATGTCCCGGTTGATCTGATGGATGCCCGCGTCGTCGGTCACCAGCACGTCTACCTCGCAGGGGAAGCCCACCCCCTGCATGGAAAGCGCCGTGCGGATGACCCGGCGGATCAGCGCCTTTTTCTCGTCGCTCACCCCCGGCGCATCGGCGGTGACGGGGATGTAATGCCGCTTCGCCATTATTTCTTCCTCCTGTCCTCATACCGGGCGTAGGCCTCGATGATCCGCTGCACCATGACGTGGCGAACCACGTCCTCCTGGGTCAACTGGCAGATGCCCACGCCTTCCACGTCCCGCAGCACCTTCATGGCCTCCTTCAGGCCGCTGACCTTGTCGTTGGGCAGGTCGATCTGGGTAATATCGCCGGTGATGACCACCTTGGAGCCGAAGCCCATACGGGTCAAAAACATCTTCATCTGCTCCCGGCTGGTGTTCTGGGCCTCGTCCAGAATGATGAAGCTGTCGTCCAGCGTCCGACCCCGCATGTAGGCCAGGGGCGCCACCTCGATGTTGCCCCGCTCCAGATACTTCTGGTACGTCTCCGCCCCCAGCATGTCGAACAGGGCGTCGTACAGCGGCCGCAGATAGGGATCCACCTTGGATTGCAGGTCGCCGGGCAGGAAGCCCAGCCGCTCGCCCGCCTCCACGGCGGGCCGGGTCAGCACGATGCGGTTCACCTGCTTGTCCCGGAAGGCCGCCACCGCCGCCGCCACCGCCAGATACGTCTTGCCGGTACCGGCAGGGCCGACACCAATGGTAACGGTGTTGTGCAGCACCGAGTCCACATACTGCTTCTGACCGATGGTCTTGGGCTTCACGGGCCGTCCCTTGCTGGTGATGCAGATCACGTCCTGTGTCAGCTCACTGATGCGCTCCGACTGGCCGCTGCGGCACAGGCCGATGACGTAGCGGACGTGCTGCTGGTTGATGGCCTCGCCCTTGGCGCTGAGGGTCAGCAGGGCCTGCACGGCCTTTTCCGCCAGCATGACGTTCTCCGGCTCACCGGAGATGACGATCTCACCGCCTCGGTTCACCACCTGCACCTGGAATTCCGTCTCCAGCAGGCGGATGTTCTCATCGAAGGAGCCAAACAGATTGATGGCCTCCTCCATGCGTTCAATGCCGATTCGTTGTTCCATATGATAGCCTTCTTTCTGAAAGGGAAATTGTGATTTAAGCAAGGGTGTTATATTACTTCGTAGGGGCGACCCTCGCGGTCGCCCGCCCGTTCTGCAATACATCTATCGGTATTCGGCGGGGCGTCGAGGACGCCGCCCCCTACGGACGTTCTATCGGTAGTCGTTTGTAGGGGCCGGCGTCCCCGACGGCCCGTTTGGGGGGATGTTTCGCGCCCCGGCGCGAGGGAAGGGATTCCGTGCCTCCGGGCACGGGTCACTTTTGGCCGCTGTCCCAAAAGTGACCAAAAAGACAGCCAGAAACCCAGGTTTCTGGACTTCCTGCACGCTGTTCCGATTACGAATTTGCCACCGTTTACCACGCGTTCGCGGAACACAGTCGTTATCGTGCCGTATGACGTATCGTCTGTTCGTCTTGCGCCGCTGCCGCTCATGCAACGCAACGGTAGAAGATGAAGCGTTGTTCGACGGCGCGATGAGGGCATCGCGCCCTACGGAATT
>ENA-UEQL01002891-UEQL01002891.1-human-gut-metagenome-genome-assembly--contig:-NODE-2891-length-11042-cov-4.321386_pt1 | contig 11042 bp, 10 predicted proteins | sample MGYA00242905_ERZ507926 | MGnify/ENA primary metagenome ERZ507926 (study PRJEB26167, sample SAMN06115531) | human gut metagenome | host: Homo sapiens | place: China:Henan | collected 2015-09-09...
AGCTGGGAGCTGCGGAAGCCAATCACAAGCTGGGGCTGCTCACCGACGAGAAGTTCAATGCGATCGCACAGGCCTGCGCGGCAAGATGAACATTCCCGGCTTCCGTCCCGGCAAGGCTCCCCGCAAGATGATCGAGAGCATGTACGGCGCCGAGGTCTTTTATGAGGAAGCCGTCAACGCTATTTTGCCCGACGCTTACGAGAGCGCCGTGGACGAGCAGAAGCTGGAGGTCGTTGGCTATCCCCAGGTGGAGATCGAGAACGTGGGCAAGGAAGGCGCCACCTTCAAGTGCACCGTGGCCGTGTATCCCGAGGTGGAGCTGGGCCAGTACAAGGGTCTGGAGGCCGTGAAGGCCGAGGTCAAGGTCATGGCCGCCGATGTGAACGCCCGTCTCAAGGAGATGGCCGACCGCAACAGCCGTCTGGTTGCCGTTGAGCGCGCCGTCAAGAAGGGCGATACCGCCAACATCGACTTCGAGGGCTTTGACCAGGGCGTTGCCTTCGAGGGCGGCAAGGGCGAGGCCTTTGACCTGGAGATCGGCTCCGGCAGCTTCGTGCCCGGCTTCGAGGATCAGCTCATCGGCATGAAGGCCGGCGAGGAGAAGGACATCGACATCACCTTCCCCGAGAACTACGCTCCCGAGCTGGCCGGCAAGCCCGTGGTCTTCCATGTGAAGGTCAACGAGGTCAAGGTCAAGGAGGTCCCCGCCATTGATGACGAGTTCGCCAAGGATGTGTCCGAGTTCGACACGCTGAAGGAGCTGAAGGCCGACATCAAGAAGAAGATGACCGCCGAGCGCACCGAGGCTGCCCAGCGCGCCTTTGAGGATGTGCTGATGGCCAAGGTCGCCGAGGGCGTGGAGGCCGAGATCCCCCACGAGATGGTGGAGCTGCAGGCCGAGCGCATGATGGAGCAGTTCAAGCAGCAGCTGGCCGCACAGGGCATCCCCTTCGACCAGTATCTGCAGATGACCGGCACCACCGAGGCCGATTTCCGCAAGCAGGCTGACGGCCCCGCCGCCGAGCAGGTGAAGATGGATCTGGCTGTGGAGGCCATCATCAAGGCCGAGGGTCTGGAGGCCACCGACGAGGACGTGGAGAACGAGCTGAAGAACGTGGCCGAGAAGTACGGCATGGATCTGGAGACCGTGAAGAAGTACCTGCGTCCCGAGGATGTGAAGGAGCAGGTCATCCGCGAGAAGGCCGTGAAGGTCGTGGCGGACAGCGCCGTGGCTGTGGCGCCCGCCGAGGAGAAGGCCGAGCTGGAGGCCGAGGGCGAGGTCGTGGAGAAGAAGCCCGCCAAGAAGCCCGCCGCCAAGAAGACCGCAAAGAAGGACGCGGAAAAAGACGCAGAATAAGAGAGAGCGCTTTTGAAAATCATATGCGGGTGGGTATAATCTGGTAGCTATCTTTTACAGGAGGTTTATTTTATGAGCTTAGTTCCCTATGTTGTGGAGCAGACCAACCGCGGCGAGCGGTCCTACGATATCTTTTCCCGTCTGCTCAACGACCGTATCGTATTCCTGGGCGAAGAAGTGAACGATACCACCGCCAGTCTGGTCGTGGCGCAGCTGCTGTATCTGGAGGCGCAGGATCCCGATAAGGACATCCAGATGTACATCAACAGTCCCGGAGGCAGCGTGACCGCGGGCATGGCTATCTATGACACCATGCAGTATATCAAGTGCGACGTGTCCACCATCTGCATCGGCATGGCCGCCAGCATGGGCGCGTTCCTGCTGTCCTCCGGCACCAAGGGCAAGCGCATTGCGCTGCCCAACGCCGAGATCATGATCCACCAGCCCTCCGCAGGTACGCAGGGCAAGGTGACGGACATGGAGATCGACGTGGAGCACTTCCTGAAGATCAAGCAGCGGCTGAACAAGATCCTGTCCGAGAACACCGGCAAACCGGTGGAGCAGGTGAAGGCCGACTCCGAACGGGATCGCTGGATGATCGCCGAGGAAGCGCGGGAGTACGGTCTGGTGGATAAGGTCATTTATAAGAGGTAACGGCATGGCAGATGAGAGAAAGTCCCTGCGCTGCTCGTTCTGCGGCAAGGCGGAGGGACAGGTACACCGGATGATCCAGGGGCCGGGCGTGCGGATCTGCGACGAATGCGTGCAGCTCTGTATGTCCATTCTGGACGACGGATACAGTGCGGCGATCAGCGAGGGCTTCGACAGTGTGGAGGACCTCCCGACGCCCCAGCAGATCAAAGAGGTGCTGGATCAGTACGTCATCGGACAGGAGGGGGCGAAGATCGCCCTGTCCGTGTCCGTGTACAACCACTATAAGCGCATCTACTTCGGCGGCAGCGAGGATGTGGAGCTGCAAAAGAGCAACATCCTGATGATCGGGCCTACCGGCTCCGGCAAGACGCTGTTCGCCCAGACGCTGGCACGGGTGCTGAAGGTACCCTTCGCCATCGCCGACGCCACCACGCTGACCGAGGCCGGCTATGTGGGTGACGACGTGGAGAACATCCTGCTGCGGCTTTTGCAGGCGGCGGATTTCGACGTGGAGCTGGCGGAGCGGGGCATCATCTATGTGGATGAGATCGACAAGATCGCCCGCAAGAGCGAGAACACCTCCATCACCCGGGACGTGTCCGGCGAGGGCGTGCAGCAGGCGCTGCTGAAGATCCTGGAGGGTACCGTGGCCAACGTGCCGCCCCAGGGCGGGCGGAAGCACCCCCACCAGGAGTTCATCCAGATCGACACCAGCAACATCCTGTTTATCTGCGGCGGCGCCTTCGACGGTCTGGAGAAGATCGTGGAGAAGCGCGTGGGCAAGCAGGGTATCGGCTTCGAGAACGCGGTGCAGAGCAAGGCGGATAAAATGGGTACCAGCCAGCTTTTGAAGCAGGTGCAGCCCCACGATCTGCTGAAGTTCGGCATTATCCCCGAGCTGGTGGGCCGCCTGCCGGTGATCTCACCGCTGGAGGCCCTGACCCGGGAGGATCTGGTGCGCATCCTGACCGAGCCGAAGAATGCGCTGGTCAAGCAGTACAAGGCGCTGCTGGCCTACGACGGCGTGGAGCTGGTCTTTGAGCAGACGGCGCTGGAGGCGGTGGCGGACAAGGCCATCGAGCGCAATATCGGCGCCCGCGGACTGCGGGCGGTGATGGAGGGTATGCTGACAAAGGTGATGTACGACATCCCCTCCGACCCCACCATCACGAAGGTGACCATCACGGCGGACTGCGTCAACAGCGGCGCGGAGCCGGTGGTGGAGCGCGACCCGGAAAAGGTCACGCGCAAGGCAAAACTCAAGACCGGGACGGCGGAAAAACGAACCGCACCGGCCTCTTGACGATCCGGCAAAGAGGAGAGGCGGCAGCTTCTCCTCTTTTTTCTCCAAGAGGAAAGGAGTACATATGGAACGTATCACCATGAATATACCCGTGCTGGCCCTGCGTGGCCTGACGGCCTTCCCCAATCAGACGCTGTCCTTCGATGTGGAGCGGGAGATCTCCATCTACGCGCTGGACAACGCCATGGAGAACGACCGGCGGCTGTTCCTCGTGACGCAGCGGGAGATCTCTACCGCTGAGCCGATGGAGGACGACCTGTACAGTGTAGGCACGGTCTGCCATATTTTACAGATCATCAAGACCTCGGACAGCAGTGTCCGGGTCCTCGTGGAGGGCGAGGAGCGCGCCAAACTCCTTCGGCTGTGGCAGGGGAAGCCCTTCCTACAGGCCAATGTGGAGGTGTTGGAGGAGGAATTCCCCGGCAAGATCACCGCCCGGGTGGAGGCCATGCTGCGGCGCACCTACGCCCTGTTCGGCGAGTATAAGGAGCTGGTGCCGCAGCTCAGCGACGACTTTATCACGGCGGTGCTGGACTGCCGCGACACGGGGCATCTGGCCGACCTCATCGCCCAGAACATCACGCTGCGCCATCAGGATCGTCAGCGTGTGCTGGAGGAGCTGCGGCCCAACCGTCGGCTCCAGCTGGTAAACGACATTCTGACCCACGAGGTGGATGTGCTGTCGCTGGAGATGCAGATGGAGCAGAAGGTGCGCCAGCGGGTGGCACAGGTGCAGAAGGACATGATCCTGCGGGAGCAGGTGAAGGTCTTGCAGCACGAGCTGGGCGACGACGGCGACGAGGAGCTGGCGGAGTACACAGAGAAGATCCAGCGCGCCCATCTGCCCGAGGAGGTACATAAGCGGCTGACAAAAGAGGTGGAGCGGCTGGCCAAGCAGCCCTTCGGCAGCGCGGAGGCCTCCGTTATCCGCAACTATCTGGACGTCTGTCTGGAGATGCCGTGGAACAAGTACACCCGGGAACGTGCGGATGTGGAACAGGCGCGGAAGCTGCTGGATCGGGATCACTACGGTCTGGAAACGGTGAAGGAGCGCATTCTGGAGTTCATCGCCGTCCACCAGCTGAACCCCGATGCCAAGGGCAAGATCCTCTGTCTGGTAGGCCCTCCCGGTGTGGGTAAGACCTCCGTGGCCATCTCCGTGGCCAAGGCCATGAACCGGAAGCTGGCGCGGCTCAGTTTAGGCGGCGTCCGGGACGAGGCGGATATCCGCGGCCACCGGAAGACATATATCGGCGCCATGCCCGGCCGCATCATCGAGGCCATCAGCCGCGCCGGAGCCATGAACCCGCTGCTGGTGCTGGATGAGATCGACAAGCTTGCCAGCGATATGCGGGGCGACCCGGCCTCGGCCCTGCTGGAGGTACTGGACAGTGAGCAGAACACCTCCTTCCGCGACCATTTTCTGGAGGTGCCGGTGGATCTGAGCCGGGTGATGTTCATCACCACGGCCAACACCACCTCCACCATCCCCCGGCCGCTGCTGGATCGGATGGAGGTCATCGAGCTGAGCAGCTACACCGATGAGGAGAAGCTGCAGATCGCCAAGACCCATCTGCTGCCCAAGCAGCTGAAGGAGCACGGACTGAAGAAAAGCCAGCTGCGCATCAGCGACGACGCCATCCGCGCCGTCATCACCGACTACACGAGGGAGTCCGGCGTCCGGACACTGGAGCGTCTGCTGGGCAAGCTGTGCCGAAAAGCCGCTATGCGTTTGGTAGAAACAGATGTAAAGCGGGTTGACATTACACCGAAGGACCTGCGGGAGCTGCTGGGTGTGCCGCGTTATCAGGACAATTCCCACAGCAAACAGGATCAGATCGGCGTGGTCAACGGCCTTGCGTGGACGGAGGTGGGCGGCGAGCTGCTGGAGGTGGAGGCCGGCATTATGGACGGCTCCGGCAAGCTGGAGCTGACCGGCAATCTGGGTACGGTCATGCAGGAATCCGTGAAGGCGGCGTACACCTGCCTGCGCAGCCGTGCGGCGGAGCTGGGCATCCCCAAGGACTTCTATAAGAACAAGGATATCCACGTCCACTTCCCGGAGGGCGCGGTACCCAAGGACGGGCCGTCGGCGGGCATCGCCATCGCCACCGCCATGCTGTCGGCACTGACCGGCCGCCCGGTGCGCCACGATGTGGCCATGACCGGCGAGGTCACGCTGCGTGGACGGGTGCTGCCCATCGGCGGACTGAAGGAGAAGACCATGGCTGCCAAGCGCAACGGCATCCGCACGGTCATCATCCCCAAGGAGAACGAAAAAGACTTGGAGGAGATCGACCAGACCGTCCGGGCGGCCCTGCGGTTCGTGACGGCGGAGACGGTGGACGCCGTATTTGCCCACGCGCTGGCGCTGCCAAAGAAAGAGGCGGCGGTGGAGCATCTCACCGCCATAGCCGGTATGGAACGACAGGAGGTGCGCTGTGGCGATCAACTTTAACAAAGCGGAATTTGTACTGTCATCTGTAAAGGCAAGTACCTTTATCCGTGACGGAAAACCGCAGGTCACGTTTGCCGGACGCAGCAATGTGGGCAAGTCCTCCGTCATCAACCGTCTGCTGGGACGGAAGAACTTCGCCCGGGTGGGCGCCACCCCCGGCAAGACCAATCAGATCAATTATTTCGACATTGACGGGAAGCTCTACTTCACCGACCTGCCGGGCTACGGCTACGCCAAGGTCTCCAAGGAGGAGCGCGACCGGTGGGGACGGCTGATGGAGAGCTACTTCGCCGAGCCGGATCTCATCACGCTGGGGGTGCTCATCGTGGATGCGCGGCACAAGCCCACCGCTGACGACGTGACCATGTGCGACTGGTTCAAGGGTACCGGCTGCCCGGTGATCGTGGTGGCCAACAAGCTGGACAAGCTGAAAAAGAGCGAGATCGAACCGAACATGGCCCGCATCCGTGAGACGCTGGAGCTGGGCGAGGGCACGCTGCTCATCCCGTTTTCCGCGGAGAAGGGGACGGGCAAGACGGAGCTGCTGGCGGCCATCAGCGACGGCTGCGGCAGATAACACAACAGGAAAACCGCCGGTCTGCCAAAAGCAGACCGGCGGTTTTTGACGTGAATACCTGCATCTCAGGCATGATAGTATTTTTTGGCGCAGAACTCCCGCTGGACGGTGACGCGGCCCGTATCGGTGAGCCACGCGGCGAAGTTGGAGAAATTCCGCTCCACGATGCTGAATTTCAGCTCGTTGTGGGTGCGGACATTCTCCCGCTTGCAGAAGGCGGCGATCCAGTCGGAAAAGGTCATGCCGTCGGCGAGGTCGTCCAGCAGCTCCCGCTCCTTGGCGTGGATGAAGGCGATATTCTCGTCGATGAGGGCGTTAAAAGCGGCGCGGTCCGTCAGCACCTGCTTGTGAGCCACGATATACGCCGGGGCGTCCACGGTGCGCAGATATTCCTTGCTCTCCAGGTCCTTGGCGATGAACATACTGGTGGGCAGCTTGGCGGCGGCGATCTGATCACGGTCAATGAGACAGTCACCCACGTAGACCACGCCGTCCGGCGTGACGATGCCGATGTGACCGGCGGAGTGGCCGGGCAGCTGCAGGATGCCGAAGCGGGCGCCCGCCATGTCCAGATGGTCGTCCTCCGGGCCGATGATGATGTCGGCGGTGAAGCACTCCTCCAAAAAGAGCTGGCGGCTCTTGCCGTAGGTCAGCGCCACATAGTTGGCGCGGTAGCTGTCGGTGTTGACGGAAATGCCCGCCTCAATGAGCTGGATGGCGGCGGGGCAGCCGCAGCGCTGCTGGAGGTAGCGGACGTTGCCGGTGTGGTCGAAGTGGGCGTGGGAGCAGATGACGCCCCGCAGACATAGCCCGTTGTCGTCAATGAGATGGGTCAGTCCTGCACGATCCAGCTTGGCGTAGCCGGTATCAATGAGGACAACGTCCCGGTCGGTGAGAAAGTAGACGGGCAGCAGGGCGGTGGAGCCCTCGGCCACCCATGTGCGGCCGGCGATGTGCTTGAGTTCCATGGCGATCCCCTCCGGAAAACAGAGTTTTCCTCATTATACACCACGGCGGGGAAAAAACAAATTTTTTCTTTTTACCCCTATGCAAAGCGGGAGAAATAAGGTAGAATAGCAGGGAGAAAAAATCAGGAGGCAATGCGATGGAGCAGCCAATGTATAAGCGGGTACTCATTAAGATCAGCGGCGAGGCGCTGGCAGGCGACAAGCACGTTGGTCTGGATTTTCAGGTGATGGGCCGGGTGGCTGACGTCATCAAGGAATGCGTGGAAATGGGCGTACAGGTGGGCGTCGTCATCGGCGGCGGCAACTTCTGGCGCGGCGTGAAGGACGGCGAGGGACATATCGAGCGCACCCGCGCCGACCACATGGGCATGCTGGCCACCGCCATGAACTGCATGGCCATGGCGGATGTGCTGGAGCAGAAGGGCGTGGACGTGCGGGTGCAGACGGCGCTGGAGATCCGGGCCGTGGCGGAGCCGTATATCCGGGCGCGGGCCATCCGCCATCTGGAGAAGGGCCGCGTGGTCATCTTCGGCTGCGGCATCGGGTGCCCGTTTTTCTCCACCGACACTGCGGCGGTGCTGCGTGCGGCGGAGATCGAGGCGGATATCATTCTGCTGGCCAAGAACATCGACGGCGTGTACGACAGCGATCCGGCTAAGAACGCCGCGGCTGTCAAGTTCGACTCCATCACCTACGACGAGGTGCTCAAGCGCCATCTGGCCGTGATGGATTCCACCGCCACCAGCCTGTCTATGGACAACCACATCCCCGTGCTGGTGTTCGCACTGAAGGACCCCAGGAATATCATCCGCGCCCTGCGCGGCGAAAAAATCGGAACGATCGTGAAGGAGGCTTAACCGCTATGTTAAAGGACGAGTACAAGATCTACGAGGAAAAAATGAAGAAGAGCATCGAATCCGTTGTCAACGACTTCGACACCGTGCGTGCCGGTCGTGCCAACGCTTCCGTGCTGAACCGCATCAGCGTGGACTATTACGGCACCCCAACCCCCATCCAGCAGATCGGCTCTATCGGCTCCCCCGACCCCCGCACGCTGGTCATTACGCCGTGGGACGCCTCCGCGCTGAAGGGCATCGAGAAGGCCATCCAGGAGTCCGATCTGGGCATCAATCCCCAGAATGACGGCAAGTGCATCCGTCTGGCCTTTCCGCAGCTGACGGAGGAGCGCCGTAAGGAGCTGGTCAAGCAGATCCACAAGTACACCGAGGCAGGCAAGGTGGCGGTACGCAACATCCGCCGCGACGCGCTGGAGAATTTCAAGAAGCAGCAGAAGGCCTCCGAGATCACCGAGGACGAGATGAAGATCGTGGAGAAGGACCTGCAGAAGCTGACCGACGACAGCTGCAAGGAGCTGGATAAGCTGCTGGAGAACAAGGAAAAGGAACTGATGTCCGTCTGATGGCACTGTTCCGCAAAAGCACGCCCCATACGGCGGGGGAGGTGGACAAAAACCGCCTTCCCCGCCATATCGCTATTATTATGGACGGCAACGGTCGTTGGGCAAAGCAGCGTTCGCTGCCGCGCACTGCCGGCCATAAGGCGGGGGCTGAGGTATTCCGGGATATCGCCACCTACTGCAAGGAGCTGGGGGTGGAGTATCTGACGGTATACGCCTTCTCCACGGAGAACTGGAAACGTCCTGCCGACGAGGTATCCACCATCATGGGGCTTTTGGAGCGCTATCTGCGCGAGGCGCTGAATACCATGGAGAAGGATCATATCCGATTGAAATTTTTCGGAGACCTGTCCGCCATTGCGCCGGAGCTGCAGGCGCTGGCGGCGCAGACCAACGAGCTTAGCGGCCACTACGACGGATTTCAGGCCAACATCTGCCTGAACTACGGCGGACGGGCGGAGATCCTGCGGGCGGCGCAGCGGTGCGCCGAGGCGGGGGAGGACTGGACAGAGGAGAACTTCGGCAAGTACCTGTACTCCGCGGGCATTCCCGACCCGGAGCTGATCATCCGCCCCAGCGGCGAGCTGCGGCTCAGTAACTTCCTGCTGTGGCAGTGTGCGTACAGCGAATTCTATTTCTGCGACACCCTGTGGCCGGACTTTACACGGGCGGAGCTGGATAGAGCCATCGTGGATTATCAGGGGCGGGATCGCCGGTTCGGCGGCGTGAAGGCCTGACAGAAGGAGACAGCATGAAACAGAGAATTTTGGTGGCTGTGGTGGGCGTTCCCGCCCTGTTGGGCGTACTGTGCTTTGCGCCGGATTGGGCGACGATGGCCCTTATCATGGCACTGTGCATCATCGGCAGCCACGAGCTGCTGGCGGCGGTGCTGCCGCCGGAGAAGACCCGGCGCTGGTGGGGACTGGCGGCGGCGCTGTCCGTATTCGTGGTGGCGGACGTCTACTTCCGCAGTGAGCCGTTTGCGGGCACACCCATTCAGGGGCTGATGCCGTGGCTGACGGCGGCGCAGGCCATCGTGGTATTTATATGCATGGTGCTGGAGTACGGCAAGAAAGAGGAGATGGACTTCGCGGTGCTGTGCGCTATCCTGATGGCGGGCGTGGCGATCCCCATGGCGCTTACCTGCCTGCTGCGGCTGCGTATGCTGGAGCATGGCGCGGGGCTGGTGCTGATCCCGCTGGTGGCGGCGTTTATGAGCGACACCATGGCGCTGTTCGGCGGTATGCTGTTCGGCAAAACCAAGCTGGCGCCGCTGGTCAGCCCCAAGAAGACCCGGGAGGGCGCTGTCAGCGGCCTTGTGGGCGGCATGGCGGGCATGATCCTGTTCCGTATTTTCTTCTTCCTGTGTACGGAGGTACAGCTCCATATCGGTTGGTGCGTGCTGCTGGGTCTTGTGGGCTCGGTGCTGGGACAGCTGGGCGACCTCAGCTTCTCCTGCATCAAGCGGCAGTACGGTATCAAGGACTACGGGCGGCTGCTGCCGGGACACGGCGGTGTGCTGGACCGGTTTGACAGCGTGATCTTTGCCGCACCGGTGATCTGGATGATCGTGGACGCGGTGAAGCTGTATTGAGGAATACATCTATGACAAAGACGATATCCCTGCTGGGCGCCACAGGCTCCATCGGCCGGCAGACGCTGGCTGTGGCGCAGGAGCTGGGACTTTCCGTGGCGGCGCTGACCGCCAACCGGCAGGTGGACCTGCTGGAGCAGCAGGCGCGGCAGTATAAGCCGCGCCTTGCCGTGCTGTATGACACTGCCGCCGCCAAGGAGCTGCGCGGCCGTCTGCAAGGCACGGGCATCGAAGTGATGGAGGGGCCGGAGGGTCTGATCGCCGCCGCCACGCTGCCCGCGGCGGACACGGTGGTGACGGCGGTGATGGGCAGCGTAGGACTGGCGCCCACGCTGGCGGCCATCCGGGAGAAAAAGCGCATCGCACTGGCCAATAAGGAGACGCTGGTGTGCGCCGGTGAACTGGTGATGGCGGCGGCACAGGAGGCGGGAGCGGAGATCGTACCCGTGGACTCGGAGCACAGCGCCATTTTCCAGTGCTTGCAGGGCTGCCGGGACCGCCGCGAGATCCGGCGGCTGCTGCTGACCTGCTCGGGAGGGCCGTTCTTCGGCCGCTCCTTCGAGGAGCTGGAGCACATGACGGCGGCAGACGCCCTGAGGCATCCCAACTGGACCATGGGCGCCAAGATCACCATCGACTCGGCCACCCTGATGAACAAGGGGCTGGAGCTCATCGAGGCCATGCGGCTTTACGACCTGCCGGTGGAGCAGGTGG
>ENA-UEQL01002893-UEQL01002893.1-human-gut-metagenome-genome-assembly--contig:-NODE-2893-length-11040-cov-4.400255_pt1 | contig 11040 bp, 5 predicted proteins | sample MGYA00242905_ERZ507926 | MGnify/ENA primary metagenome ERZ507926 (study PRJEB26167, sample SAMN06115531) | human gut metagenome | host: Homo sapiens | place: China:Henan | collected 2015-09-09 | study...
GATTTCGTCAGCGTGATCTCCCACCGGCAGATTTTCCGGAGTGTAGGACTCCATGCCGTTGCGGGTGGGGAAGAGCAGCTCCTTGACTTTCCATTTTCCGATAATGTTCATTGTAATTTCTCCTCTCTGTTGGTCGTTTTATCGTTGATCCCGAAGGCGGGTTATGCCCGGGGGTCTCGGATTTCGGTGTGCGTACGCCGGTCAGCAGGTACTGCTCCCACAGGAACCACTTGCCGTCGGAACCACGCTGACGCAGCTTTATCGGGTGTGGGGAATACGCTCCGCCGCAGGGGATGAAGAGCTTCATGCAGCCGGGCTCCTCGTTTGAAACGTGGTTCGACCCGATGACGAGCGTATATGGCTGGCTCGGCGTATAGTTGTTGTCAGGCGTCGAGCCGGAGAAGCAGGTGAAGGGCAGATGCGGTTTCCGTCTTAAAGCTTCCGGGTTTGGAACGTATTAATTTCCGCTCAGCAAATCGCACACTTGTCAGCCATTACAGTTCTCCTTTGCATTCGTGCCTATGGGTACGCACCTCCTCTTGCTTGCCTGATTTTGTTTTTGATTTTTCGTAAGGAGATCTCCCGGCATTCCGTTTGCGGCAGGCGCGGCAATGATGCCACCGCCATGCGGGAACAGCGGAAATTTCCGCAAAGATTTCCAAAAAATAAGCCGCTCCGAAGCAAACAGCCCGGCGCGGCACCTCCCCACGTGCGGGGGAGAAGCACTCCATTCCGCGCGTCCGAACAGAACCGAACGCGGGATATTGACCGGACACGCTCCGCGGCGGTACGGTGGAAGCCAGGCAGCTTCACTTCATTGCCGGGATAGTATACCATACATTTTTCGGTTTGTCAAGGGGTTTTTGCAAAAAATTGCGTGGTGAGATTATGAGAGTGAATTCCCGAAGTAAATTTCACAGTGGAATTTACTTCGGGAATTCACGGCAAAAAAGAAACCGTCATGTTTTGCACCGGACTATTGACATCTCGGCGGCTGTATGATACAATGGCGACAGGTCCGAATGAATTTTTCGGTTGAAAGGAGACTTCCCATGAAGACACGAAACAAGTTCCGTATACCGACATTCCTGCTCGCCTGTCTGCTGACGGCGGCGGGACTCCCGATCCAGCCGCTCCCCGCTTCAGCCGCAGAACGGGTGTCGATATCCGCTTCCGCTCCAACGGTTATCTATGTATCCGAGCAGAGCGATGCACACGGCGGGAACCTGTACCGCGAGGCATCACTTGGCGACCCTTACTTTGACGGCGTGCGTCCGGGCGACTGGTTTACCATCCCGGTTTCCGTCGAAAAAGCAGGCGACTATCACTTCTGCCTTTCCTTCGGCTGGCTGGACAGCACCGGGAGCTACACCGTGTCCTGCGGTGATGCGTCTGTCGATCTAAACAATACCGTGCCCGGACGCGGCTGGCGCGACTTTGTGGACAGCTCCGAGGCAACCATCCGGTTGGAGGCAGGCGAGCAGGTCATACGTGTAGACTGCCGCACAGCCGGTCCCAATATCCGCGCGCTCAAACTCGCGCCGGTCGGAGTGGACATCAGCCTGCGCGAATCAGTGGACGTCGATCTGTTCGAGCAGGGCATGGCAGGCTCCGCGACACAGGTGCGCGGCTCCTACGCCGTGCAGTTCCGCACAGCGGTTCCGTTTTCGACCATTTCCCTGCTGGGTGCAAGCTGGAACAACAACATCGGTTCCCTGCTGTTTGCCCTGTACCCGTGGAACAGCTCCTACGATACCACCCGTTCGGGAGATCCGATCGACACCAAGGAGTTCATCAATTTCCCCGACAACTCGGTGCTGCGCATGGAGGCAGACGGAACGTACCCGGCAGGCGAATACCTGCTTTACATCATCAACACATCGGATTCCGCCTCGGAGGAGGTCGGCTTCTGGTCGCTCTCGGGCGCCTCTGCCCGTGCCCGCAACTTTGCAGACGACACGGAGGTTGCGTCCTGCGCCCGCATCACGCTGACCTGCGCAGGCGGAACAGGCAGCCCGCTCCTGCCGCTCAGCCCGGCACAGCCGGACGCCGAGGAGATTAAGCCCACCGCCGGAGATCTCTACCCGGCAGGGGACACCGTGACCTACGCCATGGGCAACACCGATACCTACGGCGTGCAGTTCCGGGCGGCGTCCGCCTTTACAGGCTGCGAGGTGTACGTCTCCGCCGTCCCCGCCGAAGGCGGAAGTCTGACTCTGTCCCTGTATGCGTGGGCAGGCAATTATGCCAAGAGCATCGCCGAAAAGCCGTGCGCCGGTGCGACCGTCACCGGGATCAGACGCGGCAGTTGGGTGACGCTTCCCGGCGATTTCAAAGCCGGGGAGTACCTGCTGGTGCTGTCCGGCGGATCAGACAGCCTCGCGGTCGAGATGCGCGAAGCGCGCACCGACCGTTCCGTGACCTACCTGCACACGTCTGCCTCCGGGCTTTCGCTGGTCAGCCGGCTGACCGGCACCGACATTTCCACGGAAAAGCCCTCCACGCCCGATGCGCAGGATTTTGTCAGCTCCGGTGCATGGGCGGCAACCGACGGGCTGGGGCGCACACTGCCGGACAGCAAGACTGCCGGCGGCATCCGTGAGGGAAAATATGTCGGGCTGTTCTACCACACATGGCACGCGTCGCTGGCAAAAACGCAGGGCGACATTGTCAACGTGAGTGAGATCGTCGCCAAATACCCCGAAGCCGTCCGTGATTACGACCACCCCGCGTGGGGCGGCGTCACAACCTGTTTCTGGAACGAGCCGCTGTTCGGCTACTATAACAACGGCATCGACCGCTGGGTTCTGCGCAAGCACGCAGAGCTTCTGGCAGACGCCGGGGTGGATGTCGTGTTCTTCGACAACACCAACGGAACAGAAAACTTCATCGGCGCCATCCTGACGCTGTGCGAGGTCTGGGCGGAGGCACGTGCCGACGGCGTGAAAACGCCGCAGATCTCCGCCATGCTGAATATGTATTATGCCGATCAGGCGGCGGATCAGATCATTGAGCTGTATGACAGAATCTATGCCAAGGGGCTGTATGAGGATCTGTGGTTCCGCTGGGAGGGCAAGCCGCTCCTGCTCGGCAATCCCACGCAGCTCCGTTCCAAGAAGCGCACCGATGCGCAGGAATTCTTCACCTTCCGCGTGATCAATCCCAGCTACACCACCGAGAATGACCTCATCCTGCCGCACGAGGGCAGTAACGGCGTCAAGTTTGTGCCCGACAACGGGCATCGCCACAATACGGCATGGAAATGGATCTCCATCTACCCGCAGGCAAAGATGATGCGCAAGGGAACCGACACGGTGGAGGAGATGTGCGTCTCGGTAGCGCAGAACTGGTCTGCCGGCAAGGGCCTGACTGCCATGAACGCAGGGGATCACGTATTCGGACGCGGCTATACCCACGCCAACGGTCCCGACAGCAGCGAGTATGCCATCACGCACGGGCTGAACTTTGCCGAGCAGTGGGAGTACGCCCTTTCGGTAGACCCCACGTTCATCTACATCACCGGCTGGAACGAGTGGGAGGCAGGACGCACGCGGGAGATGTGGGGCGATCCCAACGCCATTCCGGACAACGCGCTGGACGGCTTCTCCCGCGACATCGAGCCGTCTACCGGTGTTCTGAAGGATCATTTCTACTACCAGATGGTCTCCTACATCCGCCGCTTCAAGGGCATCCCCACGCCCGATGCGCCCAGCACGGGCATCGCTTCCGGTTCCGCGATTGATTGGGACAGCGTATCCCCCGTTTTCCGCAGCTACGCAGGCAACACGCTGGAGCGCAACGCGGACGGTTACCGCGGCTACCACTACGAAAACCGCACCGGTCGTAACGACATTGTGGAATCCCGCGTCACGTATGACCGCGAGAACCTGTACTTCTATGTGCGCACGGCGCGCCCTCTCTCGCCGGAAACCGACAGGGCATGGATGCGTCTGTTCCTGGATGTCGGGGAAAGTGAGCAGAGCTGGGAAACCTTTGAGTACATCATCAACCGCCAAAGCCCGGAAAACGGCAAGGCAACACTGGAGAGATTCACCGGCGGCTGGAATTTTGAAGCAGCAGGCAGTCTCGCCTACGCCGTCACGGAGGATCGGCTTGTCATCACAGTGCCGCGCGCGGTATTGGGACTGGAGAGCGACACCTTTACGCTGGCATTCAAATGGAGCGACAACGCGCAGGCGGACGGGGACGTGATGGACTTCTACTCCAGCGGCGATACCGCACCGGGCGGACGCTTCAAGTACGTTTTCACCGCCGCCCCCGCGCAGACCGCCTCAGAGACTGTTGCCGCCGACACGGACAGCACCCAAGCCCCCGTCACGGAAACCGAATCCGAAACCGGCACATCCTCCGGCGGATGTCGTTCGGCTGTGCCGGCACTTATGCCGCTTGCCGCCGCTGCCGCCTGCGCTTTCCTGCACGGCAAACGCCGCCGGGACGATACACCGGAAGTTTAAGGCATTACCGCGCAATCCACGCATGGCACACTTGCTTGCGTCTTTTCCGTCATACTTCACAAAAATTCTTGTCAGTAGCTCTACTACAGCCTGCGAATTTTTGTATTGTCTGACGAAAAATCCGACTGCGCAATTGCACCATCGGAATTGCGCGGTAATGCCTTAAGGAGCCGCTGATCTGCAGCGTTTCCCTAACGCTCCGGATACACAGAAACCACATACTTAATTTTATCGGAGGAAATACCATGAGCAACTCCTGGACTCTGCAAAGAGACACCGCCGTCCGCGTTCTTCGCCCGGAAGGTGCCGTGTATGAGACTGCCGCCGCACAGCTTCTGCACTATCTGAACGCACTCTGCGGCATCACCGAGGCGCGGAGCCAGTCCGCACCCGCGATCATCCTGCGGACTGACCCTTCTATGCCGCCGGATGCCTTCCGGCTGGTTGTGCGGGGCAACGACCTGCACCTTGTCGGGCAGAACGGACGCGGGGTGTTGTACGCCGTGTTCGCCCTTGCCGAGCGTTTCGGCTGCCGCTTCTTCGCCCATGACACCGAGGTGATCCCCCACCCGGCGGAGCTGTCTCTGCCTGACGGGTTGGATGTGACCGAGGCATCCCCGTTTGCCTACCGCGACCTGTACTGGATCGGCACCACCGATCCGCTGACCGCCGTCAAACTGCGCATCAACGGAACGGGACTGAAATCAGGTCAGCACATCCGCCATCTGACAGCCGAAGTCGGCGGCGGCATCGGCTACGCCGGACCGCACTTCGTGCATACCTTCGACCTGCTGCTCCCGCCTGAAAAGTATTTCGCCGAACACCCCGAATACTACGCGCTGATCGACGGCAAACGGACTGCAAAGCACCTGTACAGTCAGCCCTGCCTGTCCAACCCAAATGTCCTGCGCATTATGATCGAGGGCATCCGCTCGTGGCTCCGTGACAATCCGGAGGCGCGGCTGGTGTCGGTCTCGCAGAATGACAGCTTCGTCATCGGCTCCTACTGCACCTGCCCCGCCTGCCGGGCGGTCAACGAGGAGGAAGGCGCGCCTTCCGGCTCGCTGATCCGCTTTGTCAACGCCGTTGCGGAGGCACTGGAGCCGGAATTCCCGGAAGTCACCTTCGACACGCTGGCGTATCAGTACTCGACTCAGCCGCCCAAGCTGACGCATCCCCGGCACAATGTCGCCATCCGGATGTGTACCGGCGGTTGCTCCTCGCACCCGATCTCCGACTGCGCCAACAACGCCGGTTCGGCGGATGCCATCCGCGGCTGGTCGCAGATATGTCGTCAGCTGTATATCTGGGATTATACCACGGACTTTGCCCAATACCTCAACCCGTACCCGAACTTCCAGACGTTGCAGGACAACATCCGCTTCTTCCGCGACCACAACGTCTGCGGCGTGTTCGAGCAGGGCAACTATAACGAAGGGCTGTCCGGCGAGTTCGGCGAGTTGCGCGCCTACCTGCTTGCCAATCTGCTCTGGAATCCCGAATTTGACGTAGAGTCCGGCACAGAGTCCTTCCTGAACGCCTACTACGGCGGCGGTGCGCCATATGTACTGCAGTATCTGACCTTCATCCGGGACAAGGTACGGGATGTTCATTTCAATCTGGTCATCAGCGCCGCCGCTCTCTGGAACGATCTCATTTCGGACGAAGAGCTTACCATGCTGGATCGCCTGTGGGCAGATGCCTACCGTGCCGCGCGAGAAGGCGGCGATGTCCCGGACGGCATTTCCTCCGCCCTGTGCGCTGCCCATGTGGAACGCAGCGGGCTGTGCCACCGCTGGTTCAAGCTGGACGCCAAACGGGGTGAATTCTCCTATCCTGCCCGCTTTGATGCCCTCTGCGACCTCTTTTACCGTGACTGCCACCGCCTCGGCGTCACCCGCCTGACCGAAGGCGCGAACGTGCCGTGGGTTGAGGCGCAGTAACCCGCTCTCCATACCGCGCAATGCACAGTGAATGCCTTGGCGGTATTACCTTGAAACGACCGCCATCGTTTCCTGTTACGGATGCTTCAGAGGCGGAGGCACACCCGAATGCGCCAAAAATAAATAAAATTGATTTTGAAATTAAAAATCTTTATCAAATGCATTGACAAAATGAATTTTATGTGCTATACTGCACGTAACGCAGGGCATCGCACCCCGGGAATCCGTGCCGGAGCGTCCCTGCCTGCCGAAAGGAGACGTACCGAATGTACCGTATGCCACACAAGTGCCCCATCTGCGAGGGCAAGCTGACCGTCACGCAGTTGTCCTGCCCGACCTGCGGCTCCCGGCTGGAGGGAGAATTTTCCGGTTGCCGTTTCTGCGAGCTGTCCCAGGAGGAATCCCGCTTCCTGCTGACCTTCATCAAGAACCGGGGCAGCATCAAGGACGTGGAACGCGAAATGGGCGTATCCTACCCCACCGTCCGGGCGGCACTGGACGGGTTGATTGCATCGCTGGGGCTGAGCACACCCGATGCGCCCGAGCAGACAACCCCCGCCGCACGGGCTGCGCAACCGGAAAACGCCGAAACGCCCGACAAGGCGCAGGCAAGGCGGGATATTCTGAATCTGCTTGCCCAGCACCGCATCACCGCCGCCGAAGCGGCATCCCGCCTGCGCGGACTGTAAGATCCCCAAAACCAAAAAGACAGCCGTGCTGTCACATGAAAGGAAGGTATTCACATGAGTTACCGTTATTCCGATTACGACAAGATCTCCGGCGGCGCCGTCCGCAGGTACCTTGCACGCCTGTTCCTTGCCCTGTGCGTCATCGGCGTCGGCGTCGGGTACATTGGCAATCAGGTCTCATTCCTGCCGTGGGAAAACTTCACGCTGTTCTTCCCCGGCTGGGGCTCCCTGTTCCTGATCGTACCTGCCGTCTATTTCCTGCTCCGCAATCCGTGGTCGTGGTTCTGGGCACTGTGTCTGGGCGGCGGTGCGCTGATCCTCCTCTCCAAGCTGGACGTCCTGCCCATGCGGAAGGCATTGGTCGTTGTTCTGGGCGTTCTGCTGATTTTGATCGGACTGCGCATCCTGCTGAACCCGCTGTTCCGCCGTTGGAAGATGCACCGGATGTACCGCCGTATGGAAAAATGGACGCACGGCTCCTTCGCGGAAGTCAGTATGTCTGCCGGGGACGGAACAGACTACACGGTTCGCTTTGGCAGTCAGACTTACGATATGGCAGGAAAGAGCTTTACCAGCGCTACGCTGGAAGTTGCTTTCGGCGAGATGACCTTTGACCTGCGCGAGGCGTTGGTGCAGGACAATTCGGTGATTGATGCGAACTGCTCCTTCGGTCAGCTGACGATCCTGCTGCCGGCAGGCGTTCGGGCAGAGATCGCCCACGTCTGCTCCTTCGGCGGCTGTGAGAACAAGCGCAAAAAGCCGAAGGATGCCGGCACACCGACTGTGTATATCAATGTCTCCTGCTCTTTTGGAGAAGTTGAAGTAAAGTGACCGTTCCCCCGGACAAAAAATCAAACACAGGAATGTGAGGAAGAAAGAGAGGTTCAGAACATGGGAAACAAATTGGAAATTCTGCAGTTGCTGGAAAACGGCAGCATTACGGCGGAGGAAGCCGAGCGGCTGCTGGATACCGCCGAGCACGAGGAGTTGGAAGCCTTCCGTCAGGAGATGCGCGAACAGATGGCTGCCATACAGAATGCGGCAGAGGATGCCCGGTGCGCCGCGGCTGATGCCCGGTGTGCCGCCGATGAGGCAGAAGAGTACGCCGCCAATGCGGAGGACTTCGCCAACGCCGCAGAGGAATACCGGGACGATGACGACGATGATGACGACGATGACGGGACTTCCGGCATGAACGCCATGCAGTGGGAAGCATTCACCGGTGCCATGCAGGAAGCCGAAGAGGCGATGGGCATGGTGCAGAGCATTCTGGAGAGCCTGGGTGTGCAGGGAGTCAATGTCCGGGAGAAGTTCCGCGAAGGGATGAGGCAGGCGCAATCCGCCTCAGGAAGAAATGCATCGGCGAAGCGGGGACGGAACGGGAGCGATGACAGCCGCGGCAACGCGCCCTGCAACTGCACCCGGATCAACGATCAGCGCGTGACTCTGATACAGGACGCCGCCGAGCGGCAGGCTTGGTTTTCCCGGCGGGTAAACGACCGCCAGCGCCGCGAGGCAGACCGCAAACGGCGGGAGCAGGATCGCAAATCCCGCGAAGCTGACCGGCAACGGCGGGAGCTGAAGCGGCAGGGCGATGCAGAGTACACACGTTCCCTGCGGAATTTCGGTGAGGGGGATATCGTCCGCCCCATCCGCGGAACACTGACCGAATGCGTGCAGGGAGACATTCTGGGTCCCGTATACGGCGACATAAACAGCACCGTGGAAGGCGACCTGCTGACCCGCGAGGTGCATGGGAACCTGCACGGAACGATCGGAGGGGACGTGCGTACCACACTGCTGGGGTACCTGGACGGCACGGTGGAAGGAGATTTCCAGGGTGTTCTCGACAGCGATCTGACCGGCAGTATCGGCGGCGATATGTCCGGACGAATCATGGGTGACCTGCGCGGTTCCATAGGCGGAGACTATCAGAGCGATCTTCTGGATGGGAATCTGGAGGGCGCAGTCGGCGGCGATGTATGCGCGAGACAGCTGTGGGGTGACCTTTCCGGAACGGTCGGCGGAGATTTCGAAGGTCTGCTGGACGGCAACCTTTCCGGTTGCGTGGGGGGTGACTTCACGGGGACCGTGCTGGGTAACCTGACCGGCAACGTCGGCGGAGATTTCTGCGGCGTGCTGGACGGGGATCTCGGCGGGGCTATCGGCGGAGATTTCAGCGGAAAAATTCTTGGCAGACTGAGCGGCGCTATCGGCGGCGATCTGGAAGGCGACGTGGACGGCGATGTGGTCGGCACAGTCGGCGGCAACATCCGGGGAAACATCAACGGCGATATAGCGGAAGGCGCCGACATCGGCGGAGATATCCGGGGCGATGTCATGGGAGATGTCCGGGGGCACGTCGGCGGCACGATATACGGCAAAGTGTACGGCGTTGTTGTCTGAAAGAACGAAATCGGAAAATAGTCAAGCGGCAAAAGCCGGGCGGAGATTCCGCCCGGCTTTTGCCGCTTGACAGGCTGATTCAGTCAGCCCGTCCTTAGCCTATTCTTTATCCGCTCTGGATTCCAGATCCTCGTAGTCCTCGCGCCCCATGATATAGTCGATATAGAAATCGGATTTCTTTTCCAACTCATCGTTCATGAAGGAAAGCCCATATGTCTCCGCCAGCGTAGGACGGTCAGAGAACAGGTTTGCACCCAGCCCCAGCCGGTCGCCCTCAATGGTAAAGCCAGCCGCCGCCAGCATGGTGGGGAAGAAATCAAGCGCCGTAAAGGAGCGATTCTTGGTATTGGTGGTAGTCACGGCAGAGTTGAGGATCAGATTGTACCGCCCGCGCAGATCGGCGTCGCTCTTGTCGCAGAAGCTGTTTAGCATATTCACGTGGTCGCCGATGATGACAACCGTGGTGTTTTCATAGAACGGCTGCTGCTTGACCCACTGCACGAACTCCACGATACTGCGGGCGGTGGTAGCGTAAACGTTCTCCAGCTGACGGTCAAACGAAGTCACGCTTCCCTTGTAGCCGTTTTCGGGATCCGCTTCATAGGTGTAACCGGTGAAGTGCGTGTCAATGGTGCTGATAAGCAAATGCCACGGCTGGTCGGAGGCGTCGCCCTCAAGCGTCAGGAACTTCTTAGCCACATCAAATGTGAATTCATCCGAGAAGCCCCACTCATTCGCCTGCGACTTGGGAATCGACATGCTGTAATAAGCTTCGGCACCCGTCCGGAAACGCAGGTTCAGGGGATCCACGATTTCATAATTTCCATGGCAGGTGAAGTATTCCGCCACACCGCCGAAGGTGGTGCGGCAACCGGAAAGCAGCACATTGCGGTATCCGAAATCCCGCAGGACATCACCCAGCGAGTATGCGCCTTTGAGGAAATTTTTGGAATGATAGGAGTTGTTCATGCCGACCGGCACCTTGAAGGGGATGCCCGCCGTGTTGGCAATCAGCGAGGCGGTTGTCCACGTACTGCCATAAGCATCCTGCGTGCCGCGCGTGCCGCCGTCGCTGGCGAAGAATATGGCATCCTCGTCAAACAGCATCCGGTACAGATCCGGAATGACATCATGCTCCCACGCACCGCCCTGCTCCCGCGTGAACATGGTGGTTTCCAACGATTCCACTTCGATTACCAGCAGGTTGCGGCGCTTTTCCGGCGCCTTGACCAAATAGTTCGGGTTCTTGTATCCATGCCAAATGTCTTTATCCGTTGCCGGCGCCTCTGTCGCCGACTCACCGGTTACCGGCTCGTCACCGCCCGTAGCGGCAGTATCGTCGGAAAGCCGGGTAGACGTCCCGCGCGGATCCACATAGTGGTCATGTATGAAATTGGATTCGCGGAACTGCGCCGCCACAAAGGTATAGACGCCGATCTGCTGAAATCCGATGCCGATCAGGATCACGAACACGGCACCACCGCCCAGGGGATGGACGCGCAGACAATGCTGGATTACATGGGCATT
>ENA-UEQL01002902-UEQL01002902.1-human-gut-metagenome-genome-assembly--contig:-NODE-2902-length-11016-cov-5.230277_pt1 | contig 11016 bp, 10 predicted proteins | sample MGYA00242905_ERZ507926 | MGnify/ENA primary metagenome ERZ507926 (study PRJEB26167, sample SAMN06115531) | human gut metagenome | host: Homo sapiens | place: China:Henan | collected 2015-09-09...
GGCGGCCCCCAAACAACTATTAACCTCAAGAAAAAATACAGAAAAGAGAATATAATACGGTGCCGATGCCAAGTAATTGGTGGTGGACACGCAGGAATTGAGGCTGCTTTAGCCAATGCAAGGGTAGGCCTTAATACGATTATGGTTTGTGGAGCTTTTAAGCGTATCGGAAATATGCCATGTAATCCATCTATTGGTGGTCCCGCAAAAGGTATCTTAGTTAGAGAAATTGATGCTCTTGGAGGGCAAATGGCAAAATCTGCCGATAAGACTTGCTTACAGGTGAAAATGCTTAATCTATCAAAAGGACCTGCTGTTCGTGCAATGCGGGTTCAATCAGATAAATTAGTATATGCAAGATACATGCAAACAGTAGTAACTGACCAACCTAATCTAGATATATATATTGCATTAGTAGATAAAATAATGGTTGAAGATGGAAAAATCCAAGGGGTTATTTTAGAAGATGGAACTAAGATAAAAGCGAAAACAGTTATAGTTACGACAGGAACATATCTATCTTCTAGGGTATTATGTGGTAAAGAAACAAAACCATCAGGGCCAGATGGAGAAGATACTAACTATGGTTTGTCACAATCATTAAGAGAAAACGGCTTTAGGCTAATAAGATTAAAGACTGGTACACCACCAAGAGTTTATACAGATACAATTGATTTTTCAAAAGGTCAATTAGAATTAGGTACAAATATGCCTTTAACATTTAGTTATGAAACCAATCCCAAAGATATGATACCATTCGATAAACAAGTCCCATGTTACTTGATATGGACTACTCCCAAAACTCATCAAATTATTAGGGAACATTTAAACGAATCAAGTATGTATTCGGGAATAGTAGAAGGCATTGGGCCAAGATATTGTCCATCAATAGAAGATAAACTAGTAAGATTTGCGGATAAAGAAAGACATCAATTATTTCTAGAACCAGAAAGTATGGAAATTAATGAAACATATATACAAGGTTTTTCAACAAGTATGCCTCATTATGTTCAAGAACAAATGGTTCATTCTTTACCTGGTTTTGAAAATGCCAAAATTGCAAAATATGCGTATGCAATCGAATATGATGCCGTTGATCCATTGGAATTAAAACCTACTTTAGAATCTAAAAAAGTAAAAGGGTTGTTTTTTGGTGGACAAGTTAATGGTACAAGTGGATATGAAGAAGCAGCTGCCCAAGGACTAATGGCTGGTATGAATGCAAGCTGTTTAGTAAGAGGAAAAGAACAAATAGTATTAAAGAGGGATGAAGCATATCTTGGTGTTTTAATAGATGACTTGGTTACAAAAGGTGTTACTGATCCATATCGTATGTTAACATCTAGAGCTGAATACCGTTTACTATTAAGACATGACAATGCCGATCAAAGACTTATTAAATATGGATACCATACCGGATTAATTAGTGAAGAAAGATACAATAACTATTTGAAAAAGATGGAGACTTTAAAAGGCGAAAAAGAACGTCTAGCAAATACTCGCTTAACTCCTAAACAAAATATAAATGATTATTTAACTAGTATAAATTCTCCAATTTTAAAAGATGGTATTAGTGCATTAGAACTAATGAAAAGACCTGAAATCAGTTACTTTGATATTGTAAAAATGGCTAATTTTGATAATCCTCTAGATTATGAATTAGGTGAACAAGTTAATATTGAAGTTAAATATCAAGGTTATATTGATAAAGAATTTAAAGAAGCAAACAGAGTATTAAAACTTGAAAGTGTATTGATACCAGAAGATATAAACTATCAAGAAATCGCCAATTTGGCCAGTGAAGCACGTGAAAAATTAATGCGCGTAAAGCCTCGTACTATCGCTCAAGCAACAAGAATTAGTGGTGTAAATCCATCGGATATAGCTATCTTATTAGTATATATAGAATCAAACAGAAAGAGAAAAAAATAAAAATGCTTGATATTAGTAAATATAATGAACTATTAAAACAAGTAAAACCACTAAACGATGAGCAATTATCACAATTATTTAGGTATTATGAAATGTTGGATGTTGAATCTAGAGTCATGAATTTGACCACAATTACTGAATTCAGCGATGTATATGTTAAACATTTTTATGATAGTCTATTGGTTCTAAAAGAACAAAATGTATTTGATAATGCTACGTTAATAGATGTCGGAAGCGGTGCAGGATTTCCTGGACTTGTACTAAAAATTGCATATCCTAATATGTATGTAACACTACTTGAACCTACTAAAAAAAGATGTGATTTTTTAAATAAAATAATAGAGGAATTATCACTTCAAAAGATAGAAGTCGTAAATAAAAGAGCAGAAGAATACATATTAGATAAACGTGAATCGTATGATTTTGTTGCCGCAAGAGCTGTTGCAAATATGAATATTTTATCGGAACTTACTATTCCATTTGCTAAAATTGGTGGTAAATTTCTTGCTATGAAGGGGCAAAATTATCATGATGAATGTCAAGAAATTGGGGATTCAATCCATAAATTAGGTGGCAAAATTACTAAAATTCATCAATATGAATTGCCAGAAAATGCAGGAAAAAGGGTAGTAATTGAGATAGAAAAGGCTGAAAAAACGCCAATTATATATCCAAGAAGTTTTGCAAAGATTAAGAAAAGACCATTAAAATAATAAAAGAAAGGAGGAACATTATGGGTAAAGTTATATCTATTGTTAACCAAAAAGGTGGGGTAGGAAAGACCACAACAGCTATTAATTTAGGGTCTGCGCTCGCCTCAAACGATCAAAAAGTTTTGATTGTTGACTATGACCAACAGGCCAATGCTACATTAGGTCTAGGAATTAATCGTGAAGACATTTTATTCGATGTATCAGATTTCTTTACTCATGTAGGTCTATTAAGAAAGGCGATATTACACACAAAGGTTGAAAAAGTAGATTTAATTCCTGCTTCAATTAAACTTGCAAATATTGAAGAAAGTTTGTACAACGTAAAAGACAACGAACTTTTACTAAAGAAAAAACTTGACAAATTAAAAAAAGAGTATGACTTTATATTAATAGATTGTCCTCCTTCATTAAGTTTAATAGTTGATAACGCCTTATACGCAAGTGACTCAGTAATAATACCAGTTGAGTGTGGATATTATTCATATGAAGCTTTGTCACAAATGGTTAATAAAATTACAAAAATACAAAAAGATAAACCATTAGAAATAGAAGGTATTTTACTAACTAAACTGGATAATCGTAATACTTTAGGATATGAGATAGTTGATAAAGTAAAATTCTTATTTCCTGAAAAAATGTTTAATACCATTATAACTAGATCTTCACATATTCAAGAGGCTCCAATGCATGGAATACCAGTAATTCAATTTTCGTATAATTCAAGAGGATCGAAAGAATATAGATTACTTGCAAAAGAAATTTTAAACAATAACAAAAAGGCGAAAAAAGAGGTAAAATAAATGATAGAAGCAACATCTGTTTTAGTTGGAGATATTTTAAAGTTCAAAAAAAAACACCCTTGTGGAGGGAGTACTTGGAAAGTATTGCGAATTGGAATTGATTACAAACTTGAATGTACTACTTGTCAGAGGGTAATTACAATATCTAGACTTGATGCTTTAAAAAGAACAGTAGAACTAATAAAAGAAAACAAATAGGTAAAGATTATTCTTTATCTATTTTTTATTTTTAAATATTTTTAGTATATGATTAAATTAGTGTTTTTATGACAACTAAAATTGATATAATACTTGTAAATTAATTGGGGGAGAACTATATGTTAAAAAAAATTAATATGATAATAATATCATTTTTTCTAATCTTGACTATAAAAGGGAACTTATCGTTTTCACTATATTTACCAGTACTGTTATTTTATGTATTGAAGAATAGAAAAAATATAATATACATATATCCAGTTTCATTTATAAGTATATTATTATTTGCCAAAGAAATGTGGCCTGCATATTTGATTTTAATTGTTGTGACAACTGTATTTTTACTACTTTATCAAACTGGTGTAAAAAAAGATTGGTCGATATTTGGTCAAACAAAAATAGTAGTTAGCGTTTATATATTATTAATAAATTGCCTAATGCTTTTTATTTATCCTAAACTAGACATAAGTATTTGGATAAAACTATTTTATATTTTAATAAGTATATTAATATATTTGTTCCTAGATATTTATTTAGCAAAACTATTAAAAGACTTTCAAAACATTAAAGAACGATTTTTAATAAATGATAATGAAACATATAATAGTTACATTTTATTAGAAATTCTCCTTGCTTTATTAGCTTGCTTTGGTGCATCATTTGTTGCAATAGGTAATGTAAATTTACTCCCTCTAGTTGGTAGTTATTTTGCGATGTATTTAAGCAGAAAGTTTAGAAACATATATAGTTTATTATTTGGCATTTTAGCAACTTGTATGGGTTTTTTTGGCAAAAGAATAAACGAAGCCTTAATTATTGTTGCGATATCAGGAATTTACACAATAAGAAGTATTTATACAATAGGTATTTTAAATACACTACTTGCTATATTAATTTTGAGTAAATCTATTGAGTCCCCAGCTACATATATATCGATTATGGTTGTTAGCATTTTATTTGAAATATTTGCGTATTTCTTAATGCCTAAAAGATTAGAAGAAGTAGATGAATATAAAGAAATGCATGAACTTGCGCAAAAAAATGTTAATGAAGAAATCTTAAAGTTTGCGGGATTCTTAGATAGATTTGTTGTTGGTTTTCAAAACCCCAAGGATTTTAATGAAAGACTTAGTAGTGGAATAAAAACAATTATTGATCAGCATTGTAAAACTTGCCCTAAACAAAAAGAATGTTTCGAAAAAAGGCAAAAAACATTGTATCCGATTTTCAAAGACATTTTAACTTTAGATGAAAATTTTAAAGACAATTATCAAGAATATATAAACTACTGTGATAGATTTCAATCAATATATAATACATCGAAATTACTTAATCAACAATCGTTTTTTAAAAATCAAAATGCTAATGAAAAAAATGCAAATAACTATATTTTGCTAGCACAAATTAATGGTGTTTCAAATGCTTTAAAAAACTATGTAATTGATACAACAAGCAAAACAGAATTGAATTATCAACAACTACAAAAAGCAAAAGCATATTTATTAGAATTAGAATATAATGTTACTTATTATGAAGTAGTTAGAAGTTATGAACAAGATTTTTTGATAACAATTGGTATAAAGAATAAAAAACTAACTGACATAGAACCAGTATTGAATAGTTTGTTTGAAGCAGTAACAAATTGTGAAGTTTCTATTGAGTTTGTAAAAGAAGAAAACACAACAATTTATTTAAATGTAATACCTAAATTAATTATTGATGTAGTATATGCATATGGTAATATGCCTACAGAAAATCAAATGATAAGTGGCGATAATTATTTGGTAAAAGAACAAAACAATGGGCATATGTTATTTGCAATATCAGATGGCATGGGAAAAGGTTATAGTGCATTCTATGAAAGTGATATGACACTTCATTTGGTAGAAGATATAATTAAACTAAATATCGATCCTTCAACTGCTTTAACAATACTTAATACTTTTTATGTTGTACAAGACTATTTAGAGCGTTATGCAACTCTTGACTTCTTAGATATAAATAGACACAATGGTAATGCAACTTTTTATAAAATGGGGGCTAATACAACATATATATTTAAACAGAATAAAATGGTAGATAAAATAATAAATCAAAGTTTGCCACTGGGCATAGATGAAGAAGTTGACCAAAGCAGTTATCAATTAGAAGATGGCGATATGATAATAATGAGTAGTGATGGAGTAGTAGAGAATTTAATTGATAATGATTTGTTAGAAGAATTTATAAGTAATGCTAAAGATTTAGCTCCTCAACAAATAGTATATGAGATATTAAATTACACTATTAAGAATCAAATTAAAACAAAAGATGATATGACAGTTATTGTGTTAAAAATATCAACTAGAAAAAAGAAATAAGCAAGTTCATTTGAACTTGCTTTTACGCATAATTAGTAACTACACTACCTATCCAGTGGTCAATTCCACCTATAACATTTACAACATTATAACCTAATCTCATTAAGTATTTTGTAGCATGATAACTCTTTGTTCCATTTTTACAAATTATATAATATGTTTGATATTTATTCATAAAAAGATGATGCTTTTCCATTAATAGATTGTAAGGTATGTTGATAGCATCAATGATATGGTACTCCTCAAATTCATTAGTCGACCTGATGTCGATAATTTTAAAATTTAAATTATTTTGATAGTATTTAAAAAAATCAATTGGTGATATTTCATTCATATTTTTGTCCTCCTAAAATAAGTATAAACATTGTACTATACGGCCTTTACAAAAAAAGTCAAAATATAGATTTAAGATAAAAAAATAATTAACAAGAATTATCTTCTTGAAAAAAACAAAAATTTATTATATAATTAAAATAGTTAAGAAGGTGAGTTCAATATGCTAGATAGACTAAAAGAGATATATGGAAAGAAAATAATTGAAAATGCTAAAACATTTGATGACAACAATTACTATTTTTATACTCCAACGACTCATCAAGTTTTTGGAATTTCAAAGACAATTTCTACTGAAGAATATGAATTATTGAAATTACAATATGTTGAAAAAAAGGTTTATTCAAGAAATGAAAAACAAGAAAGCATATATACTTATCTATTAGATAATGGTCATTACCCTTTTCAACAAAAAAAGTTAAAATTGTCAATCTTTAAAGTAAATAAAATCGATGAAGAAGTATTAGAAGAAATATTAACAAAAGTATATTTGAATTGCTATACGATAAAACTATATGACTATTTAATTTGTTTTTATCAAGAAAATTTTGAAATTAAGTTAAATGAATTAATCGAAACTATTAGTGTTGATTTAGGATATGATATTTATATGCATGAAGGCATTTACATTAATGAGACAGTATCAGGAAAACAAGTTTATAACTATATTGAAACATATATAAAAGATAATGTACTAAATCAAAAAATGTATAGTGATATAGCAACAATGGTAATTTTCACAATAAATCATAAGCAATGTGATGAAGCAATAGATTTAATCAAAAAGCAAACTACTGATGTTGTTTTAAAAAATCAAGTTAATAAAGATATCTTAGATGTAATGGTTAAGAATGATTTGAATGTTTCTTTAAGCGCAAAACTTTTATATATGAATAGAAATAGTTTATTAAATAAATTAGATGCAATATTTAAAGAAACAGGTTTAAATTTACAAAAATTTACCCATGCGAGTGCGTTCTACTTATTATCTAAGAGGCAATAAAAAACATATTGTTTAAAAAAATCAAAAATAAAAGAACAAATTGACTATATTAATTTGTTCTTTTTTTTGGTATAATATAAGAGTAAAATTAAAAAATAATTAAAAGGAGGCTATTTATGGCAACAGTTGAATTGAAAAATATCAACAAAATTTATAGTAACAATGTTCAAGCAGTATTTGATTTCAATCTAAAAATTAAAGACCGTGAATTCATCGTATTTGTTGGTCCATCTGGATGTGGAAAAACAACAACATTACGTATGGTTGCAGGACTAGAAGAAATCACTAGTGGACAATTATTAATTGATGGAGAAGTAATGAATGACGTAGCTCCAAAAGATCGTAATATTGCGATGGTTTTCCAAAGCTATGCTCTATATCCTCATATGACAGTTTATGATAACATGGCATTCGGTTTAAAATTACGTAAATTCTCTCGTACTGAAATTGATCGTCGTGTTCAAGACGCTGCAGAAAAATTAGGTTTAAAACCATACCTAGACAGAAAACCAGCTGCCTTATCAGGTGGTCAACGTCAACGTGTTGCGTTAGGTCGTGCTATCGTTCGTGACGCAAAAGTATTCTTAATGGACGAACCTCTATCTAACCTAGATGCTAAATTACGTGTACAAATGCGTTCAGAATTAATTAAGATTCATGAAAGTTTAGGAACAACAACTATCTACGTTACCCATGACCAAATTGAAGCTATGACAATGGCATCAAGAATCGTTGTTATGAGAGATGGTTGGATTCAACAAATTGGCGCTCCAAAAGAAATATATGACAACCCTGATAACATCTTCGTTGGCGGATTCATCGGTACTCCTCCAATGAACTTCGTAAATGGTGTTGTTGGTAAAGACGGAATATTTGAATGTGGTAGTCACAAATATGGTGTAGTTCGTCTACAAGTTCCACAAGAAAAATTTGAATTATTAAAAGAAAAGAATTACCTAGAAAAAGAATTAGTTATGGGTATTCGTCCAGAAGATATTTCTGACCAAAAAGATGATTTTGAAGAACATCCTGAATGGACTGGTGAATACAAAGTTGATATTTCAGAATTATTAGGTGCTGAATCTCAAATTAGAGTAAAACTTCCTGGTAAAGATTCTGTGGGACAAGCCATCACTGCAAAAGTTCCAGCACGTATCGATATTCATACTAATGATATGATTAAATTAATGATTAATATGAATAAGTGCCACTTCTTTGATCCAGAAACAGAAAAGAGAATTAAAAGAGACTAATAATAATTAGGCATGATAGATCTTGATATTTTATATTTAAAAAAGGGGAATCGTTCTACTACTATCAAGTTGAAGAATAATCAAGAAATATTAATAAATAATACTTTAAAAGAAGTATTGAATAATTATTGTCTAAAAGATTTAACAACTATTGAAGGAAGAATGAAAGCAACATCTCAAGTATTCAATATAAGAAAACATATACCAATATATCTATCAGAAAACCTAGTACTTATTCCAACTAAAAACAAGAAAGAGATTGACAATATATATATTAATTGCTATAGCGTAATTGATATGATTAAGGATGAAGAAAAGACTAAAGTTATATTTTCTGATTTTAGTGAACTTATAGTTAATCAACCTATTCGTTTACTAACGAAATATTATGACAATGGTTTAAAAATAAAAAAGTCAAATGAAATGATATTTTAGAAAGGAAAAAGAAAATGACTAAAAAAAGTATAAGAGACTTACAATTAAATGGTAAAAAAGTTCTAATGCGTGTTGACTTTAACGTACCTATGAAAGGCGGCGTTATTACTGATGATAACCGTATTGTACAAGCATTACCTACTATTAAATATGCAATTGAACAAGGAGGAAAAGTAATTTTATTCTCTCACCTTGGACGTATTAAAGAAGAAGCAGACCTTGCAAAAAATAGTTTAGCTCCTGTTGCTAAAAGATTAGAAGAATTACTTGGACAACCTGTAAAATTTGTTCCAGTTACAAGAGGAAAAGAATTAGAAGATGCTATCGCTAATATGAAAAACGGCGATGTAATCATGTTTGAAAATACTCGTTATGAAGATTTAAACGGCAAAAAAGAATCTAAAAATGATCCAGAACTTGGTGCTTATTGGGCAAGTTTAGGGGATGTATTTGTTAACGATGCATTTGGTACTGCACACCGTGCTCATGCTTCAAACCAAGGTATTGCTAGTCATTTCCCTAATGATTCAGCTGCTGGTTTCTTACTTGAAAAAGAAATTAAATTTATTGGTGGTGCTGTAGATAATCCAGTTAGACCATTCGTTGCTATTTTAGGTGGAGCTAAAGTTAGTGATAAGATTTCTGTAATTGAAAACTTATTAAATAAGGCAGACAAAGTTATGATTTGTGGTGCTATGGCATATACTTTCTTCAAAGCTCAAGGCTTAGAAGTAGGAAAATCTAAATGCGAACCAGATTTCGTAGACTATGCAAAAGGTTTACTTGAAAAAGCAAATGGTAAAATTATTTTACCTGTAGATGTAGTGACAGTTACAGTTTCTGATGAAGATTGTGCTGCTGATTTCTTTGGTGCAATTTCTAAAGCTGAAACTAGAGTTGCTTCAGTAAATGATATTAAACCTGAAGAACAAGGTTTAGACTGTGGTCCTAAGACAATTGCATTATTTGCAAAAGAACTAGAAGGTGCTAAGACTGTTGTTTGGAATGGACCTGCTGGTGTATTCGAAGTAGAAAAATTCGCAGTTGGCACAAAAGCTATTTGTGAAACATTAGCTAACTTAAAAGGCGCAACTACTATTATCGGTGGTGGTGACTCTGCTGCAGCCGCAATCTCTATGGGATACGAAAAGAAATTCACTCATATTTCAACAGGTGGCGGTGCAAGCTTAGAATACCTTGAAGGTAAAGCTCTTCCAGGTGTAACTTGTCTTTCTGATGTAAAGTAGGCGTTATTATGAGAAAACCAATAATTGCTGGAAACTGGAAAATGTTCAAAACTCGTGATGAAGCTCTTGCTTTCATCTACGCAGTAAACAATGATATGCCATCAATTGATAAAGTTGATACTGTAATTTGTGCTCCTTTCGTAGTACTACGTTGTTTGGTAAAACGTCAAGGCGAAAATTTAAGAATTGGTGCACAAAATATGCATTTTGAAGAACACGGTGCTTTCACTGGTGAAATTGATACAGATATGCTTACTTCAATTGGTGTTTCATATGTTATCATTGGACATTCTGAAAGACGTGCTATGTTTAATGAAACAGATGAATCAGTAAACAAAAGAATTACAACAGCAAAACGCAAATGAAATGCATCAAACGATGAAAAACTGCTACAAAAACTAAGTAGTAGTTTTTAATGTAGAATAGAGGTAGTAAAAATGGAACAAATTTATGTTTTTGGTCATAAAAATCCAGACACAGATTCTGTATGTGGAGCAATTGCTTATGCATATTTAAAAAATAAATTAAATTTTAAAGCTATACCTAAGGTTTTAGGTTCGCTTAATAAAGAAACTGAGTACGTTCTTAATTACTTTGGTGTTGAAAGACCTGCTTATTTAAATGATGTTAAAATCCAACTTAAAGATGTTAATTATCATAAGAATTTTATGTTAAATGAAAATAAACCTATAATAGATGCTTTTAATGTAATGAATGTTAATGCTATAACTGGTATTCCTTT
>ENA-UEQL01002909-UEQL01002909.1-human-gut-metagenome-genome-assembly--contig:-NODE-2909-length-11001-cov-4.702215_pt1 | contig 11001 bp, 10 predicted proteins | sample MGYA00242905_ERZ507926 | MGnify/ENA primary metagenome ERZ507926 (study PRJEB26167, sample SAMN06115531) | human gut metagenome | host: Homo sapiens | place: China:Henan | collected 2015-09-09...
CAGCTCAGGCCCCTGCCGCTAAAACGTATAACGTCGGTGTGGTTCAGCTTGTCGAACATCAGGCTTTGGACGCCGCTAACAAGGGTTTTGTCGACGGACTCGCCTCCAAGGGTTTCGTAGAAGGCAAGAACGTCAAATTTGATTTTCAGAATGCCCAGGCCGACCAATCCAACCTGCGCAACATTGCCACCCGTTTTACGGGCAACAAAGTAGATCTGATCGGAGCAATCGCAACGCCTGCTGCTCAGACAATGGCCAATGCGACCAATAAGATTCCTATCGTTGCAACCGCCGTGACCGATTTTGAAATCGCCAAACTCGTTAAGAGCAATGACAAGCCGGGTACCAATGTCACCGGCTCTTCCGATATGGCTCCGATTAACAGCCTGCTCGAGCTGATCGTTAAGATTTATCCGAACGCTAAAAACGTCGGTGTGATGTACTCTTCCAGCGAGATCAATTCCGAACGCCAGGTTCAGATCTTCAAAGAAGAAGCCAAGAAGTACAACCTCAGCGTTCGCGAGGCTACGGTTTCCAACGTCAATGACATTCAGCAGGCTGCTCAAAGCTTGGTAGGCAAAGTCGATCTTATCTATACCCCGACGGACAACACCATTGCTTCTGCCGTTCCGGCTCTGATCAAGATCACAGAAAAAGCTAAGCTGCCGGTCTTTGCCGGTGAAGGCGGCGAAGTCAAAGGCGGAGCTACAGCTGCGATCGCAATTGATTACTACGAACTCGGCAAGATCGCAGGCACTATGGCCGCAGAGATCCTTGAAGGCAAAGCCAAACCTGAAACGATGCCGATCCAGTATCAGAAGAACTTCAAAACTGTCTTTAATGAAGCCAGCGTCAAGAATCTCGGCTTGACCATTCCGGCTGACGTAAAACACGAACTGGTTAAGTAATCAAAAGTTCTGACAATGTTAGATTTAGTTTTATCCACCGTTTCTCAAGGTTTGCTGTGGGCCATCATGGCCCTCGGCGTCTTCCTTACCTTCCGCGTCCTGGATATCGCGGACTTGTCCGTTGAAGGCACGTTTCCTCTCGGTGCTGCCGTCGCCGCCACCCTGATCGACGCCGGCCACTCCGTTTGGTTCGCCATGCTGATTGCGCTGATTGCCGGCTGCATCGGCGGTACGGTCACCGCACTTCTGACCACCAAACTCAAGATCCCCGCATTGCTTTCCGGCATTCTGACCATGATCGGTCTTTACTCCGTTAATCTCATGATCATGGGCAAAGCGAACGTCCCTTTGCTCCGCGCAGAAACTGTCTTCACGCTGACTGAAAATCTCTTCGGTGTTTCTTCGGTCGTTGCCACCTTGATTGTGGGCTTGGTTGCCACAGTTATCGTAGGGGCGATCATGTACTGGTTCTTCGGAACAGTTCTCGGTACTGCTATTCGAGCCACCGGCTGCAATCCTCAGATGGCCCGTGCACAAGGCATTAACACCAACGTCATGGTCATTCTCGGCTTGCTGATCTCTAACGGTTTGGTTGCGCTTTCCGGTGCTCTGGTTGCCCAAAGCAACGGCTTTGCCGACGTAGGAATGGGTACCGGTACGATTGTGATCGGCTTGGCTTCTGTGATCATCGGTGAAGTGCTTTTCGGAACCCGCAGCTTCAAGAATTGGCTGATCTCTGTTGTTCTCGGCTCTGTGGTTTACCGTGCCGTGATCGCCATCGTTTTGGAACTCGGTATGCCGCCAAATGACCTCAAGCTCTTCACGGCCGTACTGGTTGCGATTGCACTTTCTCTTCCTTTGATCAAAAACAAATTCGCCATCATGAAGCGTTCGGAGGAAGCCGATGCTTAAGATCACTCATCTTCATAAGACCTTCTTCCCGAACACCCCGAACGAGAAAAAAGCCCTTCGCGGTGTGAGCCTGACGCTCGAGGAAGGGGACTTTGTCACAGTCATCGGTTCCAACGGTTCCGGCAAGTCCACTCTAATGAACTGCATTGCAGGCGTCTTCTATCCTGATAAAGGGCATATCCTCATTGACGGGGTTGACGTCACACGCATGCCGGAGCATGTTCGTGCCAAGTACATCGGACGAGTCTTCCAAGACCCGATGAAAGGCACTGCGGGAGACATGCAGGTTGCCGAGAACCTTGCTATGGCCAGCCGCCGCGGCAAGCCCCTGTCCCTCAAATGGAGCTCAAAAAGCAGTCAATTGACTGAATTCAAAGAGGCATTGAAAGAGCTGGATTTGGGACTGGAAAATCGGCTTGAGACTCGTATCGGAACGCTCTCCGGCGGTCAGAGACAGTCCATCACGCTGCTGATGGCAACTCTGGTCCCGCCAAAGCTTTTGTTACTCGACGAACACACAGCTGCACTAGACCCGAAAACTGCTGAAAAAGTCTTAAACCTGACACAGAAACGTGTTTCTGAAGGCAATCTCACGACGCTTATGATCACGCACAATATGCGCGATGCTCTGCGTTTTGGCAATCGTCTGATCATGATGCACGAAGGCCGCGTCGTTGTGGATGTTAAGGGAGAACAGAAGAAAGAGCTGACGATTCAGTCTCTGCTGGAGCTTTTCGAGAAGGCCAGCGGTGCAGAGTTCGATGATCCCGAAGCCCTGCTTACCGTCGACTAACAAAAACTTTTGAAATTCTTCCGTTCCCGGTCTGTTAAGAAAATAGGCCGGGATTTTTTATGAATTCAATTCGGTACCGCGGCGTCCCGTCATCATCCACTTGTTCGCGAACTTCGGACCCGACACCGCCCACATAAATCAGGGTTTTGCCGCGCCAAACCAAAGGAAGGTTCTTGCGTTCAAACTCAGGAATCCCTGCTTCCTGAAAGAGCATTTTGAGGGCCTTGCGGGGCCGGAATTTGTGAATCTTGATTTTTTCTCCGCCCGAACGCCGGCGAATCGAGAGCGGCTGCGCTTTCAGATAGCCTTCGTTAAAGCCCTCTTCTGCCGGTGTAAAAACAAGCTTTCCGTTGTACTGCGGCAAGTCGATTTCCGATTCTCCGTTCCATTCGAGAACGATCTCAGCTTCGCTTTCCGGTTTTTCATGTTCGGTCACCATTAGGCGGGAACCGTATTTCCGAATCTCCAAACCATCGGAAAACAAGAGGCAGACACTCTGCTTGGTCGTTTCTTTGATCTGTCGAATGATTTCAAGGAGGCGGACCCTCGGTAAAGGTTTAAAGCCGACTCTGTCCAGCCACAGTCTCAAGACACGAGCTCTGCGTCCTGCAGGAAGTGCCAAAAAATCTTCAATGCGAAGATATTTACCTTCATTCTCGGACGCCTGTTTAAAGTCGTCTTCTGCGACGTCTCGGAGCGTTTCTGCTGCTTCCGCAATCAGTTCTACGCTGCGTGCAGCTGCCGCTTTGAATCCCGGACGAATTTTTTCCAGTTCGGGGATGATGTTGTGTCGAATCGCGTTACGAAGATATTTCGTATCTTCGTTGCTTTCGTCTTCGATCCATTTGATGCCGCGGATTTCGGCAAAACGTTCCAGCTCTGCCCTCTGAAATCCGAGCAGCGGCCGCATGATGGTGCATCCGTCTTTACGAAGCAGCGGAGGCATGGCAGCAAGACCCGCAGGACCGGCGCCTCTCATCCACTGGATAAGAAAAGTTTCGAGCTGGTCGTCTAAATGATGAGCCGTTAAGATTGCATCGGCCCCTGCCTTTTTTGCTTCTTCTTCAAGAACAGCGTAGCGAAGCTGACGCGCTTCGGCTTCAAAGCCGGCACCGCCGGAGGGCACCGTCACTTTTCTGAGTACAAAATTCACGCCGTATTTCCTGGCGCGTTCTGCGCAAAATTCGGCCCATTCGTTGGCGTGCTTTGAGAGTCCGTGGTGGACGTGGACCGCAGTGATTTCGCCGTAAGACTTTCCCTTGAGCTGGGAGGCGGCGTAAAGAAGGACGGAAGAATCCAAACCGCCCGAGAAAGCGACAACCACATTGATCGGTTTTTCACCGGATGCAATCGGCAGCCCGTCGGCTGACAACTGCAATTGTCGGGCGGTGTTTTCAAGCGCTGCCCGGACACGTGTTGTGATGCCGCGGACAGCTTTCTTTTCTGAAGAACTATTTTTCGACTTCGGCATATTTTCCGTAGTTGAGAAGCTTCTTGTAGCGCTCTTCTAAAAGCTCCTCCGTACTCATGCGTTTCAATGTGCGAAGTGAATCGCTCAGAGAACGCTTTAAGGTTTGCGCCATCGCTTCAGGATCGCGATGAGCGCCGCCCAAAGGTTCGGGCAGGATCTTGTCGATCAGTCCGACATCCAAGAGCTGATGAGCTGTTAATCCCAAGGCTTTTGCCGCATCCGGAGCTTTAGCCGCGCTCTTCCACAAAATGGAAGCACAGCCTTCAGGTGAAATCACGGAGTAAGTAGAGTACTGAAGCATCTGTACGACGTCGGCAACTGCGATGGCTAAAGCGCCGCCGGAGCCGCCTTCACCGATCACTGTTGCCACGATCGGGGTTTTCAGTCGACTCATCACATAGAGATTGTGACCGATCGCTTCGGACTGACCGCGTTCTTCAGCCCCGATGCCGGGATAAGCGCCCGGCGTATCGACGAAGGTAAAGATCGGCATGGAGAACTTCTCGGCTGTCTGCATCAGGCGGAGCGCTTTGCGATAGCCTTCCGGACGGCTCATGCCGAAATTACGCAAGGTTCTTTCGCGCGTATCTCTGCCCTTTTGATGTCCGATGACCATGACCGGCTCACCGTTGAAACGAGCCATGCCGCCAACAATTGAAGGATCATCCGCGTAAGCACGGTCACCGTGCAATTCGTGGAAGTCCGTAAAAATCATGTTGATGTAATCCAACGTGTACGGACGATTCGGATGGCGAGCCAGAAGCGACATCTCCCAAGGAGAAAGCTTATTGAAGATTTCCTTGAGAAGTTTGACTTTTTTCCTTTCGAGCCCGTTGATGTCGCTCGTTAAATCCAGACCCTCGGATCCGGAACTCATATCGCGGAGCTCCTGAATCTTTTCCTCAAGCTGTGCAACGGGTTTTTCAAATTCTAAGTAGGTGACTTTTGCCATGTTATTCCTTTACTACTGCATCGGTCCGTTCTTCAGGCTTCGCCATAAATACCATGTGCCGGCGGTTTTCCATGGACCCCATTTGGCAATCACCGATGACATTTCTTCTTTGCGGTCAGCCGCTGACCACTCTTCAAATGCGATTTCCGGGAAGTAGGCCCGACCGACGGCTTTGATGAAACCGTAATCGATCATCGGAGCAACATCCGGGCGTCCGAGCGCAAAGATCAAAAACATCTCTGCCGTCCAAGGGCCCACACCTTTAATCGTGCAAAGCTCCTTAATGATTTCTTCATTGGAACGATGCTGAAAGCCGTCGGCCGCATCCGGATTTTCTATGAAGAAACGACAGATATCAAAAACGTAATCGATCTTACGTTCGCTCAAACCCGCGGTTCTCAAAGTTCGGCGATGTTTGCGGCTAATAATTTCAGGTTTGATTTCCTTACAGGACTTAGCAAACCGTTCCCAAATATTAGCGGCTGCTTTTACAGAGATCTGTTGTCCGATCACGGAATGGAGCAGCGTCTCGAAAGGGTTCCCGCGCGTTTCGAGGTACCCTTCGGGATTGGCTTTAATGATTTCTGCCATGACAGGATCTGCCTCGGAAAGCTCTTTTTTCGCCTGCTCCCACCATTCGGGCTTACCGGTTTGCTTTGTCATAGGCATTAAGCTCTGCGCCAAGTTGTCACGCCGCCCGGAGCATCTTCCAAGACAATATTCTTCTCTAGGAGCTCCTTACGGATTTCGTCAGCCCGCGCCCAGTTCTTGGCGGCTTTAGCAGCCTTTCTTTCTGCAATCAAAGCCTCGACGGCGGCTTCGTCTACTGAATCCACAGCGCCTTTGACGAAGGCTTCCGGATCCAACTGCAGAATACCGAGCACACCTCCGAGTTTTTTGAGCTGACGGGCAAGTTCCGGAGACTTTGTCTGATTGACTTCCTTAGCCAATTCAAAGAGAACGGCAACAGCCTGGGCAGTGTTGAAATCATCATCCATCGCTTCTTTGAACTGAGCGGCATACTTTTCGTTCCAGTCCAGAGGCTTGTCATCTGCCGACGTATTTTTAAGCGCCGTATAAAGACGAATCAGCGCCTGATGGGCGTCTTCTACCAAAGCAGAAGAGAAATCAATCGGGCTTCTGTAATGGGAGCGCAGTAAGAAGAAACGGAGCGTTTCGTTTCCGTTTTTGTCGCCGTACTGAGTATTGGTTTCCTTTAAGGCATCACGGATGGTCCAGAAGTTGCCGAGAGACTTACTCATCTTCTCGCCGTTGACGCGCAGCGGACCAGAATGCATCCAAGTGTTCACGAACTTCTTGCCGTTGGCGGCTTCACTCTGAGCGATTTCATTTTCATGGTGCGGGAACATCAAATCCGGGCCGCCGCCGTGGATGTCAAACGTTTCTCCGAGCAGATCGCAGCTCATTGCCGAGCATTCAATATGCCAGCCGGGACGGCCTTTGCCCCATTTGGAATCCCACTCAGGATCACCGGGTTTAGCCCTCTTCCAAAGTGCAAAGTCCAGCGGATCCTGTTTTGCTTCTTCGACTTTGACACGTTCTCCGGGCTGCAGTTCGTCGACTTTCTTGCCGGATAAAGCGCCGTAAGGCTTAAATTTTCGAACGGAGAAATCGACGTCGCCGTTCTTATCCTGATAGGCATAGCCTTTTTCTTCGAGTTTCTCGATCAGGGCAAGCATCTTAGGAATGTACTGAGTCGCTCTCGGTTCAACGCTCGGCGGCAGGCAGCCGAGTTCTTCGAGATCCTCCTGCATACGCTTGGTGTAGGTTTCTGCCAGTTCGGACGGCAGAATCTTGCGTTCTGCCGCGCGTTTAATAATCTTGTCGTCAACGTCCGTTACGTTGCGGACGAATTTGACGTCGTAGCCGCTCTCCTGAAGCCAGCGTCTTGCCACGTCAAAAGCGATAAATGTTCTTCCGTGTCCAATGTGGCAGTCATCGTAGACGGTAACGCCGCATACATACATTCCGACTTTTCCGGGTGTAATGGATTTAAAGGGCTCCACGCTACGAGAGAGCGTATTGTAAATTTTTAAGGCCATCGGACTTCCTTTCGTTAATGGAACAGCCGGATTGAGTCGAAGCTTCCTAGCCTCTGCTCGCACCGAGCCTATTTTGTTGATTTTAGCAAATGGAAGCCTTCACACCTAGGCAGGAAACCGTCTGTACCAAAGACAGAGATACTACTAGCTTAAGTAGAAATCCTAGGCTCTAACACTTGTCACAAACACAAGATCGTTTAGATTGGAAGAAGTTGTTCTAAGGAGATCGTTATGAAGCGTTTTACAATCGTCCTTGCTTTGCTGTCGTTACCCTTCATTGCCGGCTGTATGCACCACGGCCATTATTACAACGACCATCGTCCGTACGCCTCCGACGGCTACTACGGCCCCCATCGGTATGACAATTCTGCATATCCGCAATATCCTTGCGCAGAACCTCAGCAGAGAATGCCGCACCGCGGCTACCATCGGTACTAAACCGAAAAAATATTTGAGAGCGCTCTTAGAACAATCCGTTTCAAGAGCCTCTGTTGAAAAAGCGAAAACCGGAGATCCGATTTTCGCTTTTGGTTTTTATAAAACGCCGAGAGACGTGTCCCGGCACCCAAGTCTCAAAATCACTTAATATCCATAGACTTCACTGTCTTATCGATGTCACCGCCGGCGTCCATAACGCCTGCCAAACGTCCGAACGTCAAAGCTCTTCCATGGTTCATACCCGGGCAAATTGTCGGATAGTCACCGGAGCCGAAGTAATCACCGGCGGCCGCGCCGCAAACATAGAGCCCCTCGATGGGCTTATCGTTCTTATCTAAGACATGAAGGCTCGGGTCGGTATGGAGACCGCCGGACATAGCCAAGAGCGTGCTGACAAGACGGCCGGCATAGAACGGGCCCTTCTGAATCGGTGTTAGCAGTTCGGGACGCTTGCCGAAATCATCGTCATGGCCTTTAGCTGCCAATTCGTTGTAGCGGGCAACGGTTGCTTTAAAGGCTTCAACAGGAACGCCCATCTTCTGAGCAAGTTCATCCAGTGTATCGGCAACGACAACCTTGCCGTCCTTGATGTGCTGCGCCTGGGAAGCCTTTTCAATTTCAACGTTCCAGCCGTTGCCCCAAGGCTGCCACATTTGTCTGTAGAAGAGACCGCCGGCGAGGTTACCGTCAACCTGTTTCTTCACATCCTGTGTCCAGTTGGAGTCGTAGACCGTCCATGCAATTCCGTGCGGCTGAAGCTCCTTGGAGCAAGACTTGGACTGCGTGTTGACGTCTTCGTTCATGAAGCGTTCGCCGTTGGCGTTCACATGCAGGAAGCCATAGCTGCCGGCGCCGGCCTCTAAGTGAACGGTTGCGGCATGATTATCGTTCTTCTGCATCACGCCGCCGACCTGCATTGCCATGATGTGAGCGTCACCGGTATTGGATTTGGTCGGGAAGTAGATCTGAGCGTCGGCATGCAGAGAATACGGAGCAAAAGCCTTTCTCATTTCTTCATTGGAGCCGTAGCAGCCGGTTGCAATAATGACGCCTTTTGCGGCATTGATCTGAATGTAGTTATTCGGTCTGCCGGCGATAAGACCGGTAACGCGCTTGTTCGCGTCCTGAAGGAACTGAACGGCAGAAGTACGGTACATCAGTGTGACGCCGGCTTTCTTCAGTTCTTCTTCAAAGCAGGGCATGAGCGCGACATTGCCGATACCTTCCGAGTTACCATAGGTATAGTCAAGATTGATGTTCTTGTTATAGAAGAAGTGCGTGACGGGGAACTCGGTGTATGTCGGACCTTTGTAGTAGCCTTCCCACAGCGTCACGTTTGTGTCGTGTTTGTCTGCGATGTCGATGGCCCAATCCATGCAGTCGCCGCACTTTCTGGCAAACATCCAAAGCAGGCGTTCATCCATCCTGCCCTGGCCCCAAGCAACCAGGCGACGAACGATCTCAGCTGCATCGATATCGATGCCCATCTTCTTCTGCAGAGAGCTGTTGAATGCGGTGATGTGACCGCCGCGGCAGCTCCAGCCGCGTGTTTTTTCTACCAAAACGACTTTGGCACCTTCCTGAGCGGCTGCCAGTGCGGCTGCAAAACCCGCAAGAACTGCACCGATCACCACAACGTCGGTATCCACTGTCTTTTTAATCTGTTCCGGAGCAATCTTGGCCGCCGGTTTTTCCCAGCTCCAGCCGCTGCACTTCGGCTGCTGCCACTTTTCAGGAATATCACCGGCATGAGCTGCAGTTCCGGCCATGGCTGCGCCTGTTGCAGCCAACGTACCTTTAAGGAAACCGCGGCGAGAAAGTTCAACTTTTGACATTTTTATTCTCCTTGGTGAGAAGTTAAGTAATTAAGGGACTTGGATGCTTTGTGCGCCTTTGTGGCACTCGGCGCAGGCAATAACGGACTGTGAGTGGCCTTTGTGACACTGTAGGCATTCAAAAGTGTCGAAATACGTTTTGTGAATATTGGCAACCCTTTTGCCTTCGATTTCTAAAGCTTTGCCTGCAGGCTCTTCACCGTGACATTTTTGACAAGCCGCTTCCGAAACATTTGAACTTGAAGGTTTGCCGTCCGCGTGACAGGCCGCACAATCTTGGCCTTTAGCGGTATGAAACTCTGCAACACCGGCAGCCGAGACTTCTACCATGAATGCGCCGAAGACTGCAAAGACTAATGCAGCTAATTTTTTGTTCATCTCTGCTTCCTTATTTGAGGTTTAAAACCAATATAAAAACGATGAACAACGCTTGTTGTCAGCTATCTGACACTTTTACAGACCTCCTTTTGCTGCTGCTCCAAAAGTGTCAGGCAGCTGACGTTTTTTCTCGCCTCTTGCGAATGCGCACAGAGAGCTGGGCTCCGTTTTCCAGCCAGTCAAAACACCCGTTAATGAAGTTTTTAGCGAGCTGCGTCTCTCCTCTCTTCCTCACGATCTCTCCGTTTGACTCGATCTCGGTATGGACGGAGGAAACAGACTGACGAGAAGCATTTACAAAGCTGGCGAGCTCAACCGCAGTCAGTGTCAACGGAATACTGACAAAACCTTTCATCTCTGAAGATTTTCCGAGAGAAGCCGCCAGACTTGCGTAGAGAACCTGAAGGCGTTCGGGAAGCGTTAACGTCGAATTGGCGATTAATGCTTCCATGCAGGATTCATGGTGCGCAATCACCGACAGAGTATGCGCATGCAAAAGCTCCGGGTTTTGGATAAGGAAGTCTCTGAAAATATCTCTTTTGATCAGGCGGACCTCCGAGTCACGAAAAGCGCTGTCATAAACGTTCACGGATTCGTGCGTAAGCCCGTCCACATCGCCCATCAAAGAGCCTGGAGGAATCAAGGAAAGATAGTGATTTTTAAGATGCTTATCCGGAAACGAGAAGACACCAAGCCCGCTGAGGACCAAAGCGATTTCTCCTGTGTCACCGCCGTTAAAAATCGAAGCGCCCTGCTTGAGGCGAAGATACCGCCCGTACTGATTGAAGAACTGTTGTATTCGCGGATCGATCTGAGGATGGATCCACGGCAATTGGCGAAAAACTTGTCTCATGATCACCTTCCGTCCGTCTCAGATTAAACACCCGCAGAAATTTTTGCACTTGTGACTTTCTCTAACTTGAGTCCGAGAAAAGACCGAATCCGGTCTCCGCAGTTGTAAATATTCTTGATTTTTGCGTTGATTAGCCGAATTCCATAGAATCTTGACTAACATTAAAGTTTGTTCAAACAATAGGTACAGGTTCACTATGCGTCTGCCTTTGATTTTCGGTTGTGCGGCCCTCTCCGGTTTGCTTCTTTCGGCTCAAGTCTTTGCTCAGGACAGCATCCCGCTTTTCGGTGACAAAACTCCGGATATCGTTAATCCGGCCCGTTCGGTCTCGCAGCTGATTAATCGAGGTAAATACGCGGATGCCATGAATCTGGCAGATAAGGAATTAGCTGCTAACC
>ENA-UEQL01002910-UEQL01002910.1-human-gut-metagenome-genome-assembly--contig:-NODE-2910-length-11000-cov-3.924380_pt1 | contig 11000 bp, 7 predicted proteins | sample MGYA00242905_ERZ507926 | MGnify/ENA primary metagenome ERZ507926 (study PRJEB26167, sample SAMN06115531) | human gut metagenome | host: Homo sapiens | place: China:Henan | collected 2015-09-09 | study...
AAGGGGTTGGAGGAGTTGTCGAAGGCCGCCTATTCCGACGTGTCGTTCTACCTGCGTGCTTCGCACTTGCAGAAACTGCGCAACATCCTCGAAGATTCCGAAGCCTCCGACAACGACCGCTTCGTGGCCTACACCATGCTGCTGAACCAGTGCGTCGCAGCCGAAGGCGAACTGCCCACCTGTCAGGACACGGGTACGGCGATCTGTATCGGCCACAAGGGCGAGGACGTCTATACGGGCGCCGACGACGCCGAGCATATCGCGCGCGGCGTCTACGAGACCTACAAGGAGCGCAACCTGCGCTATTCGCAGGTGGTTCCCTTCACGATGACCGACGAGAAGAATTCGGGCACGAACCTTCCGGCGCAGATCGACATCTACGGAGGCCACCCCGGCATGGAGTACGAGTTCCTCTTCATCACCAAGGGCGGCGGTTCGGCCAACAAGACCTTCCTCTACCAGCAGACCAAGGCGCTGCTCAACGAGAAGACGCTCACCGAGTTCATCCGTACCCACATCAAGGATCTAGGCACTTCGGCCTGCCCGCCCTACCATCTGGCGATCTGCATCGGCGGAACGTCGGCCGAAATGTGCCTCTCGACCGTGAAGAAGGCCTCGGCGGGTTATCTCGACGCGCTGCCCACGTCGGGCAACGAGGGCGGCCGCTGCTTCCGCGATCTGGAATGGGAGGAGAAGGTGCTCAAAATCTGCCAGGAGAGCGGCGTGGGCGCTCAGTTCGGCGGCAAGTACCTCGTGCATGACGTGCGGGTGATCCGTGCGCCGCGCCATGCCGCTTCGTGCCCCGTGGCCATCGGCGTGAGCTGCTCGGCCGACCGCAACATCAAGGCGAAGATCACCCCCGAAGGCATCTTCCTGGAGCAGTTGGAGAAGAATCCCGCCCGGTTCCTTCCGAAGCAGGCGCCCGCCATGTCGCCGGCCGTCGACATCGATCTGGACGAGGGGATGGACAAGGTGCGCGAGATTCTGACGAAGTATCCGATCAAGACGCGCCTGAACCTGCGCGGAACGCTCATCGTGGCACGCGACATCGCCCACGCCCGCATCAAGCAGATGCTCGACGAGGGCAAGCCGATGCCCGACTATTTCAAGAAGCATCCGGTCTACTACGCCGGCCCCGCGAAGACTCCCGAGGGGATGGCTTCGGGTTCGTTCGGCCCCACGACGGCCGGCCGTATGGATCCCTACGTCGACCTGTTCCAGTCGCACGGCGGTTCGATGGTGATGGTGGCCAAGGGCAACCGCTCGCAAGCCGTCACCGACGCCTGCCGGAAGCACGGCGGGTTCTATCTGGGGTCGATCGGCGGGCCGGCGGCGATTCTGGCCAAGAACTCGATCAAGTCGGTCGAGGTGGTCGACTTCCCCGAGCTGGGCATGGAGGCCGTCCGCAAGATCTACGTCGAGGATTTCCCCGCCTTCGTCATCGTGGACGACAAGGGCAACGACTTCTTCGCCGACTTCAAGCACTGATGCCTGAAAAGGTCTGATACGCACCACAATCGGCTCTTCGGAGCCGGCTGTGGTGTGTTTTGTGCCGCAGGCAATAAAACGGCCTGTTTTTCGTTACGTCCAAGATAGTACAACAGTCAATCGATATTACGGAATGAAACGAACCGTTTATACGTGGATGCTGACCTTGCTGACGGTATTCGGCGCAACGGTCGCGTCGGCCGACGAAAAGGTCTCCTTCGAGGTGAAGGCGCCGATGGTGGTGGCCAAAGGCGAAGCCGTGCGCGTCGAATTCTCGCTCAACGCCTCTCCCGACGAAGGTTCCTTCACGGCCCCGTCGTTCGAGGGGTTCGACGTGATCGCAGGACCGGCCTTTTCGCAGGGCAGTTCGATTCAGATCGTTAACGGGCAGATGACCCGCAGCAGCAACTACACGATCACCTACGTGCTTTTGCCGCAGCAGGAGGGCAACTTCACCATCGGTGCGGCCTCCGTGCGGGTCGGCAAGAGCCAGTACAAGACCAAGGCGCTGCCGATCGAGGTGGTGGAGGAGACGCCGGAGAGCAGCGGCGGCCAGCAGGCGGTGCAGGGTGGCCAGTCGGCCGACGACGTGCAGCAGGTCTCGAAGGACGACATCCTGCTGCGCATGATCCTGTCGCGCACGACCGCTTTCAAGGGCGAGCCGATCCGTGCGACGCTCAAACTCTACTACCGCGTCAACCTGCGGGGCGACAACGGCAGCAAGTTCCCGTCGTTCAACGGCTTCTGGGCACAGGAGATCGAGCAGGACGCACAGCCCCAGCGCGAACGCTACAACGGCAAGGTCTACGAGACGCAGGTCATCAAGGAGTATCTGCTCTACCCGCAGCAGTCGGGCGAACTGACCGTCGAACCCGCCGAGCTGAACGTCGTGGCGCAGGTGTTGGTGCAGAGCGCCAATCCCGATCCCTTCTTCGGCGGCGGCCACGAGGTCTACGACGTGCGCCGTTCGCTACGCACGGCACCGGTCAAGGTGACGGTGCGCGACCTGCCCGCGGGCGCTCCGGCAAGTTTCAGCGGTGCCGTCGGCAAGTTCACGATGGCCTCCGACGTTCCTTCGACGGAGCTGGCGGCCAACTCGGCGGCGACCTATACGATCAAGATTTCGGGTACGGGCAACCTGTCGTTCGTACAGGCGCCCAAACTGACGCTTCCCAGTTCGTTCGAGCAGTACAACGTCAAGACGACCGAGTCGATGAAGACCACGGCGGCCGGTACGACCGGCTACCGTCAGTTCGAATACCCGTTCATCGCCCGTGCCGAAGGCGAGTACGAGATCGCACCGGTGGAGTTCACCTATTTCGACCCCGCGAAGAAGCAGTATATCACGCTTTCGACGGCGCGTCTGCCGATCAACGTCGCGCCCGATGCGGGCGGCGGCGCAGCGGCGCAGGTGGTCACGGGTCTTTCGAAGGAGGATGTGAAGCTGCTGGGGCAGGACATCCGTTTCATCAAACTCGGACGTGGAAACCTGCATTTGCAGGGGCGGCCGTTCATGGGCGGGACGCTCTATTTCGTGCTGCTGGCGGCGATCGTGGGACTCTTCGCAGTGGCATACGTCGCGCTGCGCAAACGGATCCGCGACCGTCAGAATGCGGTGCTCATGCGCGGCAAGCGAGCCAACAAGGTGGCCGTACAGCGGTTCCGTGCTGCGGCGAAATTCATGCAGGAGGAGAACCGCCATGCCTTTTACGAGGAGATGCTGCGGGCGTTGTGGGGCTACATGAGCGACAAGTTCAACATTCCGGTGGCCAATCTGACGAAGGAGAACGTGCGCGAGGAGCTCAATAAACGGGGCGTTTCGCAGGAGTTGTCGCAGAGCTTCTCGGAGATCATCTCGCAGTGCGACGAGGCGCAGTACTCGCCGTTGGCCGGGGCGCGCATGAGCGACGTCTACAACGCAGGGGTGGATTTTATTTCGAAACTCGAATCGGTGATTAAAAAATAGGAGGCTATGAGAACCAGCCGGATGTTTTGGAGCCTGCTGCTCCTGTTCCTGAGTCTTACCGCTGCTGCGCGGGCGCAGGGCGACCGCGATTCGCTCGCTGCCGCGACGACCGATCCGCTGACCGTGCAGACGGCCGGCGGCAACTCGCTGGCTGCCGTCGAGCAGGTGTGGGACGCCGCCAATACGGCCTATATCAATTCGGACTATCATCGGGCGATCGATGCCTACCGGCAGTTGATCCTGCGGGGCTATGCGTCCGACAAACTCTACTACAATCTGGCCAACGCCTACTTCAAGGTGGGGCGTTACGGCAAGGCGATTCTCTACTACAACCGCGCGCTGCGGCTCGCTCCGGGCGATGCGGACATCCGCTACAATCTCGACGTGGCCAATACCTTCACCAAGGACAAGATCGCCGTCGTGCCGGAGTTTTTCCTCAAAGGCTGGGTGCGCTCGGTGCGCATGTCGCTCGGGTGCACTGCGTGGAGCGTCGTCTCGCTGGCGGCGCTGGCGCTGCTCTTCGCGCTCGTGCTGCTTTACCTGCTGGCCGGAAGGCTGGCGTGGCGCAAGGCGGGTTTCTACGGTACGCTGGCGATGCTGCTCGTCTTCGTCGCCTCCACCTCGTTCGCCGTGACCGAGCGGCGCGAGCTGCTCGACAGTACGGAGGCCGTCGTGATGAGTTCGTCGGTCTCGGTCAAGAGTTCGCCCGACAAGGCGTCGACCGATCTGTTCGTGTTGCACGAGGGGACGAAGGTCCGCACGGTGAGCGAGCTGGGCGACTGGCGCGAGATCGTCATCGCCGACGGCAAGAAGGGGTGGGTCGAGGCCCGCACGATCGAAACGATTTAACGAAAACGCATCGCGGCGGCGACCGGTTCAGGTCGCCGCCGCGGATATTCATTCTCGAATGTCTCAATTACTGACCGACGTGGTGGAGGAGTTGTCCAAACTCCCCGGAATCGGCCGCCGCACGGCGTTGCGGCTGGCCATGCACCTGTTGCGCATGGAGCCGTCGATCGTGGCGGGCATGACGCGGAGCATCGACCGGTTCCGCCGCGAAATCCGTTATTGCAGGGAGTGCAACAATCTGTCGGACACCGATGTCTGCCCGATCTGCGAAGATCCGAAACGCGACCGTTCGACGATCTGCGTCGTGGAGCAGGTGGCCGACGTCCTCTCGATCGAACATACGCAGCAGTACCGGGGGCTCTATCATGTGCTGGGCGGCGTCATCTCGCCCATGCAGGGAATCGCGCCCTCCGACCTGAAAATCGACCTGCTGGTCGAGCGCATTCGCCGGGGCGGCGTGGGCGAGGTGATTCTGGCGATCTCCACCTCGGTCGAGGGCGAGACGACGCTCTTCTACCTGATGAACCGTTTGCGGGAGTTCCCCGACCTGAAAATCACCTCCATCGCACGCGGCATCGGGTTCGGCGACGAGCTGGAATACGTCGACGAACTGACGCTGACCCATGCGTTGCTCAACCGGCGTGCCGTGGAGTAGCGTACATGCCGGTCGAAAAGAGCGCCTGCCGTTCCGTTTTCAACGCATTCACCCCTGCCGCAGCACGCGGCAGGGGTGAATTTCATTTCCGGAGATTTTTCGGCTCGTCTCCGGTTGCCTGTGTCCGTTTAGAAACGGAAACTGAAATAGACGCGGAACGATTTGGTTTTGAGCTTCAAATCCTGCAAGTCGGTCAGCACGTCGTCCGCCGAGGGGATGTCGCCGCTGAAATCGCCGTCGGAGTAATCGCCTTCCAGATCGTCGAGGTTGAGACCCAGACCGTCGTACGACGCTTTGCCCCAACGCCATTCGCAGCCGACCGAGAGTACCTTCCAGGCTACGGCGAAACCCGTGTTGCAGAAGGTCGCATAGTGATGGTAGAACTCGTCGTTGAGGTACATCATCGAGTAGGAGGGTGTTACGCGGAAGTAGGCGCTCACTTTGAGGTGGTGCACCGGATTGATCGTCACCGACGGGCCGATCTGCATACCGTATTCGAGCTGGTGGGCCTTTTCGGAGTAAAGCTCGTCCGTGTCGTAGTCGTATGCCTCGACCTTGTATTGTGCGTAGTTGAGGTCCATCCACGACCAGTCGATGCCGAACTTGATCATGCCGGCCAGCGGCTTCTTGTGCAGGTAGTAGGTTTTACCCCAGACGATCGCCGCACCGAAGTCGCTTTTCAATTCGCCGCCGCCGAGTTTGTCCCACCCGTCGATGTCGGGAGAGAGTTTCTGGTTGACGTAATTCAGGTTGAAATACTTGGAACGGTCTTTCCAGATCGCGCGGTTGCTTTCCGCTGCTTCGGTCTCCTTTACGCGGGCCGACATGTCACTGAGCGCCTGATTCAGCGAGTCCAGTTTCTGCTGCGAGACTTCCTGCGCCGATGCGGCGATTCCCCCCCCCATGCAGACGGTGAAAATGAGCAGTACGAGTTTCTTCATAAAATCGATTTAGATTAGAAATTGGAATTATGTAAAGCAGTAAATGTCTTTTTTCATTTTCAACATCCGTTTTCCCTGTCCGGCTTTCGTCTTCATCGGGCGATAGCCGTTTCGCGCGGAGACGTGTTTCGGCATTCGTCGCCGTTTCGGGGGGGGGCGGAACCGCTTCCCGAACGCAAACCGTTGATATGCGGACGCATGGGAAAACCCGCTCCGGCTGCAAATATAGGAAAAAATACGAAAAGGTCGACTTTTCTGAATAAAAAGTCGACTTTCCGAGGGACAAATTTAAAGTGTATGACCGCTGTCGCGAATCAGAGCACTCCCAGGTTATCCAGGAAGATCAGCAGGATCACCACCGGACAAACCCAGCGCAGCAGCATGCCGAGCAGCGGCCAGAGGTGCAGGCGCAGCGCGCCATGGTTGGTCAGTTCCGCCGGCATGAACCGCCGGTCGAGTACCCAACCCGTGAAGATGCAGATGAAGAAACCGCCTGCGGGCAGCATGATGTTGGCCGTCACGAAGTCCAGCAGGTCGAAGAACGATTTCCCGCCGAGCTGCAACCACTGCCATGCGCCGAGCGACAACGAAGCGGCTGCACCCAGTACGATGCAGGCACCGGTGACGATCCATGCCGCCGCACGGCGGCTCAGATGCCACTCCTCCTGCACGTAGACGGTCAGCACCTCGTGCAGCGAGATCGTGGAGGTGAGGGCTGCGATGACCAGCAGCAGGAAGAAGATCGTCGACCATACCATGCTCAGCGGAAGCGTGTTGAAGATCGCGGGCAGGGTGACGAAGACCAGCGAGGGGCCGGCCGTGGGTTCGATGCCGACGCTGAAAACGGCCGGAAAGATCACCAGCCCCGCCAACACCGCCACGAGCGTATCGATGAAGGCGACTTGCAGGGCGGTGTGCGTGATGTTGGTGTCGTTCTTGAAATAGGAGGCGTAGGTCACCAGGCAGCCCAGACCGATCGACAGCGAGAAGAAGGCCTGTCCGAGCGCGGTGAGCACCGTCGAGGGCGTCACCTTCGAGAAGTCGGGAGCGAAGAGGAATTTCACGCCTTCGGTGCCGCCAGGCAGCAGGATGGAGTGGACGGCCAGCACCACGAGGATCAACAGCAGCAGCGGCATCATGATGCGAGCCGAGCGTTCGATCCCTTTCTGGACGCCCAGCGCGATGACGCCGTGCGTCAGCAGGGTGAAGACGACGGTGTAGAGCAACGGTTTCCACGGGTTCTGCGTGAAGGCGTTGAAGAGCGATTCGTAGGCTTCGGGGGTACTGATGCGTGTGAATTCGCCCGTGAGCGAGTGGATCATGTATTCCAGCGTCCAGCCCGAGACCACCAGATAGAAGCCCATGATGAGCAGCGGAGCCAGAATACTGTTGTAGCCCAGGATCGACCAGCGGCTCGAAAGGGTGCGGTAGGCGCCCACGGCGTTGCGGTGGGTATTGCGTCCGATGGCGAATTCCGAAAGCATGATCGGCACGCCGAGCAGCAGGACGCTGAGGATGTAGATCAGCAGGAACGCGCCGCCGCCGTTCTCCCCTGCGACATAGGGGAAACGCCAGATGTTGCCCAATCCGACGGCGCTGCCCGCCGTGACGAGCACGGCGCTCAGCCGGCCGCCGAATGTGGCCCGATGAGTTGTCTTCATAGCTTGACGTTTTCGTTAAGCCGCGCACAGCGCAGAACTTGTTCCGTCTATGCCGCAGCGGGAAAAGGTGCACCTATCTATCTTCGTCGGGAGAGGGCGGCGTTCGGGCCGGTCTCCCGTCTGTTTGCAGTATGCGCCCTGCTTCGGGCGGGCGTGTCCCGTGCATGTGGGCCGGCAACGCCGCGACGGCGATCGCCCGCGTCGTTTCGGGGCTATCCTTCCAGCGTCACCGAGACGCGGGCGATCTTGCCGCCCAGCGGGGGGGCGAGTTTGGCTACCGTGCAACGCACGTGCCGCACTGCGGGAAAGCGCGCGTGCAACGCTTCGATGATATTCGTCGCCACGCGCTCGATCGTGCGCTGCGTGACGGCCATGCGTTCGCGGACGATTTCGTAGACGGTCAGGTAGTTGACGGCCTCCTCCACGGCGTCGTGCGCGGCGATGCCGCCCAGTTCGGTCGTAATCGAGAGCGTCACCTCGAAACGGTTCCCGACGCGCTGTTCGAGGTCGTAACAGCCGTGGAAGGCGTGGAACTCCATGCCTTGAAGATCGATCGTGTAGAGCATAGGCGTATGCAGTATGCGCAATCGGGAAGATTCCTTTACGGAGCCTTCCCGATTGCGATGAAACTTATTCGACGGTCACGAGATAGTAGTTCTTCTTGCCGCGCTGCACGAGCAGGTATTTGCCGGCGATCAGATCGGCTTCGGTGACGGGGCGCATCGCATCGGCGACCTTCTCCTTGTTGAGTGCCACGCCGCCGCCCTGCACCATCTTGCGGCATTCGCCCTTCGAGGGGAAGATCTGCGTCGCCGCAGCGCAGAGGTCGACGAACGGCAACCCCAGTTCGGCGCGTGCCACGGTGAACTGCGGCACCCCTTCGAAGACCTGCAACAACGTCTGTTCGTCGAGCCGGCGCAACGCCTCGGAGGTCGCGCCGCCGAAGAGGATCTGCGACGCTTCGACCGCCTTCTCGTACTCCTCGCGCGAGTGGATCATCACGGTGATCTCCTCGGCCAGCCGCTTCTGCAACGTGCGCAGGTGGGGCGCTGCGTCGTGTTCGGCGACGAGTGCGTCGATCGTCGCACGGTCGAGCAGGGTGAAGATCTTGATGTAGCGTTTGGCGTCGTCGTCGCTCACGTTGAGCCAGAACTGGTAGAACTTGTAGGGCGACGTATAGCGCGGATCGAGCCATACGTTGCCGCTCTCGGTCTTGCCGAACTTGGTGCCGTCGGCCTTCGTGATGAGCGGGCAGGTGATCGCATAGGCTTCGGCGCCCAGCTTGCGGCGGATCAGCTCGGTGCCGGTGGTGATGTTACCCCACTGGTCGGATCCGCCCAACTGCACCTTGCAGCCGTATTTCTCGTAGAGGTGCATGAAATCGAAACCCTGCACCAGCTGGTAGGAGAATTCGGTGAACGACATGCCGTCGCCCTCGCCGTTGAAACGCTTCTTGACCGAATCCTTGGCCATCATGTAGTTGACGGTGATGCACTTGCCGATGTCGCGGATGAAATCGAGGAACGTGAATTCCTTCATCCAGTCGTAGTTGTTGACCAGCGCGGCGGCGTTCGGGGCGTCGGAGTCGAAGTCGAGCAGTTTGGCCAGCTGGCGTTTGATCGCCTCCTGATTGTGACGCAGGGTCTTTTCGTCGAGCAGGTTGCGCTCCTGCGACTTGCCCGACGGATCGCCGATCATGCCCGTTGCGCCGCCGACCAGTGCGATGGGACGGTGGCCGCACATCTGGAAATGTTTGAGAATCATCACTCCCACCAGATGTCCGATATGCAGCGAGTCGGCCGTGGGATCGATACCCAGATAGGCCGTCGTCATCTCTTTTTCAAGTTGTTCCTTTGCGCCCGGCATGATCGTGTGGATCATGCCGCGCCATTCCAGTTCCTCGATGAAGTTTTTGATTGCCATATTGTTTTTGTTCTTATTTTTTCGTGTTTTCGGTTATTCCACTTCCAGATCGAGCTCCCTGCGCAGTTCGGCCAGCAGCGGATTCTTCTCGTTCATGTGGCGGAGCCGGTCTTCGAGTTTGATGGGGCGCACGGCCCTGATCTGCTCGTTGATCGTCACCTCCAATTCGAGCGCCCCCTCCACGCCGGCGATCGCGGCGATGCGGGTGAGCATCTCCAGTTTGCTGCGCAGGATCTCCTCGCGCAGCGCCTCGGTCGGTACGGCCAGCCGCAGCGTGTGTCCTTCGATGCGCAGCTGCTCGAAGAAGGCGTAGAGACGGGGACGTTCCTGCCGGATGTAGTCGAGGATCGCCGTGCGGCCGCTTTCCAGCTTCTGTCCGCTCGCCGGGTCGATCGTGACGGCAGGCTGCGGTTGCTCGGCAGCCTCCGGCGCCGTCTCCGGTGCGGCTCCCCGCCGTGCCTGGCTCAGCAGCGACGACAGCGATGCGCCGCCGATGAGCGATGCGGCGTTTGTCGCCGCGGCAGGTCGGGACGCCTGCGGAGCCGGGGCCCTTGCCGGCATGGGTGCTGTTGCGGGCGGTTCGGCGGCCGGTGCGACGGCGGCCGTTCCCTGCGGGACGGGAGCCGCCTCGGGCGTGATGGCAGCCGCGGCGGACGCCGCCCCTGCGTTTCCGGCCGCGGGTGCCGGAGTTGCCGTCGAAGGAGTTCCTGTCGCAGTCGCGGCGGTCGTGGCGGATGTCGGAGCCGCATTCGGTCTGGAAGTCGTATGTCGGGGATTTGCCGCCGGGGCGTTCTGCCCCGTGAGCGGCGGTAGGGGATAGCTCGTGCCGAGTGCTACGCCGTCATTTTTTTTTTGACCGAGACCGGCTATTTTCATCAGTCCCAGTTCGACCAGCAGCCGTTGGTTCGACGATTGCCGGATTCGTCCGTCGGCTTCGGTCAGCAGCGAGATCGCCCCGAAAAGAAATTCGATTGTACAACGCCCTGCCTGGGCGCGGTATCGCTCCAGCAGGGTGCCCGTCAGTTCGATGAGCGACACCGAAGCGGCGTCGCGCGCCACGAGCAGGTCGCGCATGTGCTGCGCCAGACCGGCCATGAAGGTCTGGCCGGAGAATCCCTTGGCGAGCACCTCGTCGAACAGCCGCAGCGCCGAGAGGTAGTCGCCGCCGAGCAGCATGTCGGTGACGTTGAAATAGGTGTCGTAGTCCAGCACGTTGAGCGTCTGCGCGACGGACTTGTATTCGAGTCGCGCGCCGCAGAACGACACAGCCTTGTCGAACATCGACAGTGCGTCGCGCATACCGCCGTCGGCTTTCTGCGCGATGAGGTTCAGCGACTCCTCGTCGTAGCCGACGCCCTCCTGCCCTGCGATATATTTGAGGTACTCGACCGAGTCCTCGACCTTGATGCGGTTGAAATCGTAGATCTGGCAGCGCGAGAGGATCGTGGGGATGATCTTGTGTTTCTCGGTGGTGGCCAGAATGAAGACGGCGTGTGCGGGCGGCTCTTCGAGCGTTT
>ENA-UEQL01002911-UEQL01002911.1-human-gut-metagenome-genome-assembly--contig:-NODE-2911-length-10998-cov-11.443641_pt1 | contig 10998 bp, 11 predicted proteins | sample MGYA00242905_ERZ507926 | MGnify/ENA primary metagenome ERZ507926 (study PRJEB26167, sample SAMN06115531) | human gut metagenome | host: Homo sapiens | place: China:Henan | collected 2015-09-09...
TGTCAAGTCCTTCCTGAATGGCCTTCTTCAATGCCAAGACCTGACTCTCGTTATCTTCAAGAAGGCGCAATCCAGCACGAATTACCTCACTGGCATTGTTATAACGCCCCTGAGCTATCTGAGCCTTGATAAAATCATCAAAATATGAACCGAGTGCTACTGATGTATTTTTCATTCTCTTTCCCGTTTGTTTTCGCAAAGTTACCAAAATTTGGTAACTAAACAATAATTTCAAAGAAAATTCCTCCATAACTGTAAGTTACTTTCCGTTAAAACGGCCCGGCTCCCATTATGTTTGTCACCGGTTATTAAACAATTCAAACGGTGTCAAATTTTCTTTCAAAAATCCTTGCTTTCAGTCATGGGGAGAAGCGTGACTCTGCCTCTTCTGCGGAGTTCGAAGCCGCAGTGAATGCGGTCCTTCTCTCCGACACCGTTTCCGATGCCACGAAAGGTCCCTACATCAGCGAGGAAGGGGCGCTTAACCTCTCCGCAGTCTGGGCCTGCGTGCGCATCCTCTCCGAGACGGTCGGCACCCTACCGGTCCACCTCTACCGCCGCACCTCCAATGGCCGCGAGACGGTCCGCCAGCATCCCTGCAGCCAGATCCTCTCCAAGCCCAACTCCTACACCTCCCGCTTTGCCCTGCTGCACCACCTGATGGTCAGCTGCACCCTCTGGGGCAACGGCTACGCCCGCATCCATCGTGATGCCCTGTTCCGCCCGGTGCGCCTGCAGCTGATGCATCCAACCGAGGTGGAGCCTTACCTGACCGATGACGATGAGCTCTACTACCGCACCTACAAGGGTGAGATCGTACCGTCCTACGACATGATCCACCTGCGGGGCCTCTCCACCAATGGCTACAAGGGCAAGAGCCCTATCGCCGTACACAGAGAGAACCTCTCCCTTACCGCCTCCGCCCAGCAGTACGGCGAGCGCTTCTTCAATCAGGGCGGCAACATGTCCGGCGTGTTCAAGTACCCGTCCACCCTCAAGCCTGATGCCGTATCTGGTCCGTCTTGAGGAGGAGTTCAATCGTAAGCTCCTGCGCGAGGATGAGTTCGGGGAGTTCTACTTCCTCTTCGGTCTGAACGGCCTGCTCAGGGGCGATGCCAAGACGCGAAGCGAGTATTACAAGAACATGAACCTCATCGGGGCGATGACCGCCAATGAGATCCGCGCCTATGAGGACATGAATGCCTACGAGGGCGGTGACGAGCACTTCGTTCAGGCCAATATGCAGACGGTTGATGCCGCCAGAAAACAGAATACAGTATCCGACAATGCCGACACTGTCGATACTGACTCCACCCATCAAAACACCCAATCCAATGAGCAAGACGAAGAATAAAGACCAGCAGCCGGTAAGCATCGAGGTGCGCAGTGACCTCTCGGAGCTTCGCGTGGAGACTCGCGAGGGCGCGGAAGGCACCGCCGCCCAATAGCTGAGATGTTCCCGATGCCTTGGGACAAGCCGGACAAAAGTGAATCCGAAGCACCGGAACTCACCCTCGAACAGAGACGACAACGTGTTAACGATATACTCCAATGCATAAAGCACCTGTAATACTTCTTCTCTTTGCCATTCTCCTCCTTCTCTCTTCATCCTGCGGCTCTGCCCGGCATCTGCAGGAGGTCAGGAAGGTGGACTCCACCGCTGTGGACCGCAGTACCATCATCATCCGGGACACAGTTACACAAATGGTCAATCAGGTCATCACACAAACAGTCGTTGAATACTATCCCGTCTATGATACTGTCTATCTCCAAACACCAGAGGTGGCTGTGCCGGTATCAGGGGAGATCGCCTCCTGCGCAGCTGCTCCAAGCGTCCCGCAGCCCATTAAGAGCATCACCCGGACCGAGATTCGCACCGATGCGTCCCTGCACTCCCGCGAGGAGCACGCCCACGCCCGGCATATCTATGAGCACCCTTCTTACTTCACCCCGGTCCAGAGGGCTTGGGCAGTGTGGATCTGCACCAAGCTCGGCTTCGCCTCGATGATAGACGGCACCTTCGGGTACGATCGCAACGGCACCACCACAGCGAAGCTGCGTAACGCCAAGGACCAGTTCACCACCGAGCTGTGCGCCCGGCTGGACAACGTCACCATCGAGTGCGAGAACGGCACCCATGTCATAGAGCGCTACGACTGTCCGGAGGCGTTCCACTTCGTGGATCCGCCCTATGTCGGGACTGACTGCGGACATTATAACGGCTCGTTCAACGATGCGGACTTCGAGGACCTGCTGAAAACGCTCGCCGCCGTCAAGGGCAAGTTCATGCTGACGATGTTCCCGCATCCTCTGATCGAGAAGTACGCCACCCAGAACGGCTGGACGATCCACCGGATCGAGCGCACGATCACCGCTTCGAAGGTATCGCGCAGGCGTCAGGAGGAGTGGATAGTCACCAACTATCCGGCCCCGGAAAAAGCTGACTAAAAATGTGCTAAATTCTTGATACAGAGTGTGTTGTTTTGTTCGAATTAACTTGCGTGTTCCAAATAATGATGCCATCTTTGTGATGCGTTAAGGCATTGAATACTAACAAATTAAGATACAAAATTATGGCAAGGATTACATCAGAAGCACGCAAGGCGATCGCCGGAATCAACGCAGCGATCCGTAAGTTCGAACAGGCTCGCAAAGACGAGGAACTCTGCACCAACCAGAGAGCTTGGGATGCGGCTCAGAACATGAAAGAGGATGCGGTCATGGACCTGCAGAATTTCATCTTCACCCTCGTAGGTAAGGCAAACATGCTGGCCTACAGCACCGAGCAGAAATACGTCCGCGAGACTCTTCGCCTTACCTACACAAAATAACAAGGAGGACAGCACGATGACACGCAAGGAGACACTTTTCAGGGAGAACATTACCCTTTGGAACGAATACTACACACTCACCGGATCGGCCAACTCGACCGACCTCGGTGAGTATGAGAAGACTTACCGCTACCAGAAAGCCCTCAAGGAGAGCAGGGCCTACGACCTGCAGCAGGCCAACGAGAGCCTTCGTCATAAGATCGAGGTGGTCAAGGCCAAGAACGAGCAGGCCGCCAAGGTCGAGGAGTTCTACCAGACTCCAGAAGGCCGCACCCTGATGGCCGAGCTCGATGCTCAGGAGCTCACCGCCATCGTGGAGTTCAAAGAGACGGACGAGGCGATGCGCTCAGAGCTGCAGGGTTACATCCGCCGCACCCTCGGAGACTATTGGACTCTTGAGAACCTTGGCCCGACCGGAGTGAGCTTCGCTATCTCAAAGCCGGGCAATCCGAAGGAGATGGTCTTCGGCCAGACCATCGAGGTCTTCTACGAGCGCAACAGCTGGTTCACCGGCAAGGACCGCTTCGAAGTGAGCGTGGGCAGCACCGGATCGTTCGAAGCGCTCAGCACCAATCAGGGAGACAGGGCTCGCTTCTACATCGACCTCGGCAGGCTCCTCGCCGACCAGCAGGGGCTGCAGGCTCTGCGCGAGCGCCTCTTCGAGCACGCCGACAAGATGAACGAGATCCGCGCCCGGATCAAGGCCGTTCAGGACCGCAAGGACAACCCATTTACAACTGAGTCAAACGCATAAATACCGAATACCATGACACGAGAGCAAGTATTGAGAATCGCGATCAACATCTACCGCAGCAAATTGGGCCAGCTCCCTGAGAGCGCCTGCATCGAAGATTATAACGAAAGGGCACAGACCGCATCCGTTCGTCTGGAGTACATCTCCGACCTGATCGAGCCGGCCATTGTTGAGATCAACCTCAAACGCAACAAGGTCCGCCTCATCTTCACCCGCTGCGAGGACGCAGCTAACCTGTATGACTTCAACTCAAGATTCAACGACCATGTCAAGACACTTTAAGATCATCACCAAGGAGGCGGGCAGGGAGCATCCCATCGAGACTGAGTTTGTAGGCGATGTGGATCGTGCCTATCTCATCAAGTTCTTCGGTCTGCGCGAGCCGGACGTGGAGTGGTTCCGCATCGAAGAAGTCCAGAAAGACTGACGCAGGGATCCCCGGAAACGACAACGGCTGGCGAGTGCCAGCCGCTTGTTGTATTGTTGATTATATATATTAATCAGGATTGGTGCAATATCCGGCAGTGAAGTCTACACTGGTGTCATAGACTTTACCAGCTTCAATATTCTTTGTTTCGCCAATCTGGATAGACGCACAGACTGTAGTTTCACTTATTGCAGATGATATGTCGGTAGGAATAAGTTTTTTGTGCGATATAGCCGGAACAACACAGTAAACAGTTTCTGTTTTACCGGCAGCAATCGGATTAGCGAGTGTAAAAGTAAATGAGTTATATGCTGTATATGTATTAGTCGTGAAGCCGGTTGTGCCAAATCCAGAATCAAGAAGTGAATCATGAAAGGCTAACTCAACCTTTTTGACAGAGTATGAGGATGTTTTATTTACAACCTTAAGCCTGATAATAGCACACTTATGCTTGAAAGCAAAAGACAACACTCCGTCAGTCAGCTCGGATGAAGCTAACATCACATCGAAATCCTTGATATTTTCCAATGTGCCGTTCTGTTTGGTGAAATCAATGTTGATATTGCCATCGTATGTTGCCTTGGAACCATAAAGACCTGTAAAAGCGGTTGCTGAAGTAACACCGTCAGGGACAGATTCAGCTGTAAACGATGCGCCCTCTTCTGTCTTACTGAAGACAATCGGCTCAGAAGAGCCGCTGTAATATGCTTTGAATGAATCCTCATCAGCCCAGTCAACTTTCAGTCCTGCACCGGTGCCATTGTCCGTGTAAACAGTCTTTGTTTGAGTGTCAATTGTCGCAACGGCAGACAGAGTATTATTATTTGATGGAGTTTTAACCTTGTTGCAAGCCATCAGGCAGAGCACGCCTGTCAAAATTGATATGGTCTTTTTCATACTCACTTAAGATTAAAGGGTTCCACCATATCCATAATCATCAGGATCGTTGCTCTCGGTCCGGTCGATAGAACCGCACAGGCATCCCTCCGAGGCCATCTCAATTACATAGACAGTCGGGGCAACATAGGATGCATCAATCTTAGTTACATTTGTCTTTTTCATTTTCTCTCTGTATTTCAAACCTACAAAGGTACCCCCCCCAGATGACTTTTCCAAATTTTTCTGCATTATTTTGATGCAGGATTGAAACAGTATATAACGAAGCGAGGTCGTGCAGCGAATGCACGACCTCTTTTTCCCTTTTTATAGTGTTGGCATTGAGCGTAAAGTCAATACCGGCACTTTTACAAGTGCAAAGGTATATAATACTTTTGAAACTACAAAATAATTTTTAATCCACTTACGTCCTGAAGGATATCTGCAAGCTTAGGATACTTCGAGTATTCTTTAATAAGGTTTTCAATATCTTCTTTTAATTCATTGAATCTATTAACCGAAACTTGTTTCAACATGTACAAAACGACATGCAAAGCTCCGTTAAGATTTTGATTGGCTCCTATCCCCTTAAACATAGCAGGGCCTTTACGAATAGACCTCTCTGGAGTAAAATCATAGAGCACATTGCTATGGGCACAAACATTTCGAACATTCTTAATTACCTCCATATAGTTATTAAAGGTGACCAACTGTTTGATGTTGAATTCCGCAGCAACTTGAGATTTTATAGTATCGTCCTTAATGGATTTGAACAAATGTAAAACCTCCCCGATAGTCATAAACTCCAATGTTTTCCAAGCCGGAGCAAATACATCATTAATGTGATGACGATGATGCATTGCAATGACTGATATGTTCTTAGCAACAAGTTTATCGTAAACGATAGTTTTGAACTCTTTTGCCTGTTTGGATTGAACTACAGATGGATCTGCGAACCAAGTAGGCTTGTCTGGATTTTGATTCGAGACCAAATAAATAACTTTTGTCCTAAAAGCAATCTCTATCCTGCTTAATGCCTTAAGGAGATAATTCCTTAATTTGAAATCAAAATAATAGAGTTTGACTGCATCATCGAAGTTTGAACCTTGTTTTAATTGATGATTCCTATTATCCTTTTGAGGATACGTCAACTCAAAGTGAGCCTATAAATGCAAATCGTGCTGGATAATTCCTTATCTTTGCAAAATCGAATCACATAGGTCTGTCAATACGAGACTTCGGACAACAAGCTATCGTGTCTTGATAAGAAATGCTAAAGAGTATAAGATATGAATGCAGATAATAAAACTAAACTGCTGCAACTACTCCGGCAGTACAAAGAATTGGAAATATCCAATCAGATAGACTACGGCAAATTCTATCTTTACTCGATTATTACCCATTCCACCGCTATCGAAGGCAGCACAGTGACAGAAGTTGAGGCCCAGCTTTTGTTTGACGAGGGCATTACCGCAAAGGGTAAACCTATGGTTGAACAGTTGATGAACCTCGACTTAAAAAACGCTTATGAATACGGAATAGAGTGGATAAAGCGTCACGAAGACATCACTGTGGATTCTCTAATTGTGCTTGCTTCCAAAGTTATGGCAAGAACAGGCTCGGAACACAATTCCTTGAGTGGCTCTTTCGATGCTTCAAAAGGAGAACTGCGAAAACTTAATGTTACAGCAGGAGCAGGAGGTCGCTCTTATCTGAACTGGATGAAAGTGCCTCAAAAATTGGAAGCATTCTGCAATGAACTTAATGCCAGACGTAAAGCGCTTGACGCCAGTAATATTGCAGCGGTTTATGAATTAAGCTTCTGGGCTCATTATGAACTCGTAACCATTCATCCTTGGGCTGATGGCAACGGCAGAACTTGTCGCTTGCTGATGAACCTTTTGCAAATGGAATATGATGTGCTGCCGACAAAGGTTCTAAAGGAAGATAAAGGTGAATATATTCAGGCTTTAATTGACACAAGAGAGCAAGAAAATATACAAATCTTTGTTGATTGTATGACAGAGCTGCACTGCGCTCACTTGAGGCATGACATCGAACAATATGAGAGATCAGTGAAAGTGGCCGATAAAAGTGATATAACTAGGAAAATGGTCGATAAATGGTCGATAAAGCCATCTATTGCAGAGAAATTGGCCGATATTTTACTATTTATGGCCGATAAAAGTGAAGTCAAGACAGAATCCATTGTCAGTGCTTTCGGATTCACCGAAACAACGGCCAAGCGGTATCTGCGCCAATTGACAGAATTCGGATATCTGGAGGCTCACGGAGGTAACAAAAACAGAACCTATAAAATCAAAAATATAGATTCAAAATGAACCCATAAATTCTCTCAGCCTGCAGGAATTGGCGGTTGTAAAAGCCGTCGAAGCCAACCCTAACGGCGGGACTGTGCATATTCGCTTGGCGAGACACCGAACTGCTTCTTGAAGCTGGTAGAGAAATGGGACAAGGTGCTGAAACCTGTAAGGTCTGCTATTTCCGAAACATTATACCTGCTGTCACTCAAGAGTTCAGCCGCCCTGTTAAGTTTATAACGCTTGAAGAAAACGCTCGGATTCTCACCGGTCAACCCTTTAACCTTGTAATAGAATTTCGTTCTTGATATATGGAGCATCTCCGTCATCTTGGCAATATCAAGTTCGGAATTAGAAAGTTCATCCTCCATCAATTGATAAAGTTCCCTCATGAAGGTACTGTCCTGAGGAGACAGCGCATTGTCTTCCAGGCTCTCCACTGCAGTGGATTCGGCCAGGATGGAACGTATCCTTTCCCTGTTCGAAAGCTGCGATTGGACAAGAGCAAGGAGATATTGAGGTTCGAAAGGTTTGGTGACATAAGCGTCTGCCCCACATCCAAGTCCCTGGACCTGATCTTCGACCGTAGCCTTTGCTGTAAGGAGTATGACAGGAATATGGGAAATCTGAATGTTGTCTTTTATCTGACGGCAAAGTTCGTATCCCGTCTTGCCGGGCATCACAATATCTGAAATGACGATGTCAACAGCCTCTTCCTTCATAAGGGTATACGCAGAGTCTGCATCAAAACGGCTCTGCACGTCATAATATGGAGCCAGAAGTTCCTTCATATAATGGATCACATCTGCATCGTCATCAACCAGCAGCACCTTCTTGCGTCCCTCATCAGACATAGATGACGGCAGGTCCGTATATTTGACGCTGCTGACTATATACGGGCAATTGTCATCCTTGACTTCCAACTGAACCTTTTCAGAATCCGCATACGATGATTCCGATATAGGAAGCAGAAGGGTAAATGCCGCTCCTGTTCCCTCATCACGGTTTCCTGCCTTAAGATATCCATGATGCATACGGGCCAGAGTCTTGGCAAAATACAGTCCGATTCCTGTTCCCCAATTATAGACTCCGCGCATCTGATTCTCCAGCTGATAGTATCTGTCGAATATCCTTTCAAGCTGGTTTTCCGGTATTCCCGGTCCGGTATCCTTCACAACAACCTTCATATAACGGCTATCGACATCCTTGTCTCCCAGATCGAAGAACTTCAAGGCCTCCTCGCGGGAAATCACATCCAGTCCGAACTCTACCTTGCCTCCTGCCGGAGTGAACTTCATCGCATTAGACAGGAGATTGAAGCATATCTTGTCCAGCATGTCCTCGTCTGCCCATATGGTCAATGAATCTTCCAGGCCGTATGTTCTGAATGTAACGCCTTTTTCATTTGCCGTAACACGGAATATATCCGTCAGGTTGCGGAGCTGAGTTATAAGGTCTATCGGCTTCACCTGTAGCTTGAGGGTGTCATTCTCAAGCTTATTGAAGTCAAGGAGCTGGTTCACAAGCCTCAACATACGCCTTATATTCCTCTGGACGATATTCAGAAGTCTCTTGTTCTCAACGGTCATGTCGGGAGATTCGATAAGTTGGTTGACCGGACCGGATATCATGGTCAGAGGTGTCCTGAATTCATGCGAGATATTGGCAAAGAAACTCATGTTCATCTCATTCACCTTCTTTTCCTGTTCCTTTTCCTGCCTTTCCCGGAGGACAGCCATCTTTTCTTCGTTAAGATGACGTCTCATTTTCGCTACAAGATATACAACTGCGGCAAAGAACAGGACGTACAGACAGATAGCCCACCACGTGAGCCACAGAGGAGGCTCGACTAATATCTCCACAGTATTCTCTGCTTCTATGACGCTTTGGTCATTGTTTGTCGCACGCACTTTAAAGAGGTACTTCCCTGCAGGAATATTAGCATAATATGCTTCTCTGTTATTATTGGCATCTATCCAATGCTTATCAAAACCCTCAAGCATATAGAAATATCTGACGCGTTCGAACTCGCTGTATTCCAGTGTTGCAAACGATATGCTGAAGCTGTTCTGGTCATGTTTCAGATGGATGTCGGATCCGCAGCACAGCGATTTGTCCATGATGCCGCATTCGCCGGGCCGTACAAGCTCATTATGTACCTTCAGGTCTTCAAAGCACAGGTTGAAAGACCGGTTCACTGTCACATCCATCGGGTTGAAGAACGTCAGGCCATGCGTACCGCCGAATACAAGAGTGCCGTCAGGCATGCGGCAGGAAGCTCTGTCGTAGAATTCGTTGCCTCCTATGCCGTCTGCTTCAAACCAGTTGATGAACTTGCCCACGCTTCTATAATATTTGCCAAGACCATACAAGGTAGACACCCAAAGGTTGCCTTGCAGATCCTCTTCTATCGCAGAAATATCAGTGCATGGAGCTCCTGGGACAGGATGAATATCCCCGGTTTCAGGGTCATAGCGGAGAAGTCCGTTGGCAACTGTTCCAATCCATATATCCCCTTCGTCGTCAATAATCATATCCGTTGGTATAAATACAGAACGTCTGATACTGCCTTTCCACGCTTCATCGTCGACATCGGCATCTCGATAGGCAAATGCTTCCGTATCAACTTCCTTCAGATGGCTCATGAACGCTCCTACCAGAAGCCGGTGACCATAAGGAAGAATTGAAGGAATGAAAGTATAGTCCATTGTAAATGGCTTGAGATACTGCATTTCTGAATCACCCTCCCGAAAGTAACAGATATATTCAGAAGCAGTCGCTATCCAGACCGTTCCGTTCTCATCCTGTTCTATCGCCATCGGGTAAAAAGCCGGACGACTGAATTCTGCCTTTAGTCTGCCTCCCTCATATGAACATTTTATTATATGCGATGCAGCAGAAAGCCATATGTTATCGTCCTTGTCAGCAAAAACGATGGAAACATCAGTTCTGTTCCCATCCTGCAAAGGAAGCAGATGTCCGACCTCTACCTCGCTGAACTCCATAGACTTCGAGTCATATACAAACAGTCCATCCTTCAGAGTCGCAATCCAGAGATTTCCCTTGCTGTCGCAATCCAGAGAAACCACGGATTTGTTATCTGTACATGACCGCAGGTAGCTGTTGTCGTTGAACCTCTCCTTATAGTTATATATGACCTTATACCCCTGATCTACAGATCCTATCCACAGATTGTTGTGGGAATCCTTGAACATCTGCTTGATGCTGAAATCAGGCGCAGCAAACGGGAAGCCTCTTTCGTTCTGGTGACGGACCACGCCTTCGTTGCTGTCATAATAGAAGAGCCCATGCTTCTCTGTATTGATCAGGAGAGAATGTTCGTCGTAGGGATATATGTATGTGACATATGCTTTCCGGAATATCGGATGCGACACGAGACATTCCGGCACTTTTCTGAATGTATCCGACATTGTGTCATAAATGCGTAAACCGTCGAATGAATTCATCCATATGCAGCCTGATGCATCCATATATGAATATGTAGGGTAACCTTCGACTGCTACAGAATCCTTCAGTTCCATCGTGTCGATATCATAGCATCTCATGCTGGCTGTATTTACCACCCACAGCTCATTCGCAGGAGAGATGAAGCATCTGTTGATAAGGGACCTCGTATGGTCCAAGACAGGAAGGACCGCGTCAAAAGTCTCGGTCTCAGGGTTGTATCTGCATAATGAGCTTATAGTATTTACATCACTAGTGTCCAAAGAAAAATTATTTAGTTCTTTGTAATATATTGTAAATGAATTAGTTATAAGCAAAAATGGC
>ENA-UEQL01002914-UEQL01002914.1-human-gut-metagenome-genome-assembly--contig:-NODE-2914-length-10986-cov-2.981942_pt1 | contig 10986 bp, 8 predicted proteins | sample MGYA00242905_ERZ507926 | MGnify/ENA primary metagenome ERZ507926 (study PRJEB26167, sample SAMN06115531) | human gut metagenome | host: Homo sapiens | place: China:Henan | collected 2015-09-09 | study...
GCATGGTCATCACGCTGAAGGACAGCAGCCGCAGCCTGGAGAAGATCAAGTCCAGCGTCGAAGCCAATGCCTTCCGTCAGCCTCCGAAGTGGCTGGAGTACGATGCCAACAACATGGTTGCCAAGGTCGTCGGCGTGCCCGAGCGCGAAGATATCGACCTTCCGATCGAGGAGCACCTCATCGTCGAGCTGTACTCCAAGTAATACCCCCGTCCGATTGGTAAGCTGACACATCTGCGGCGCCGATCCCACGGCGCCGACATCTAAAGGAGGGTACTACATGATCGAAATAGAAAAGCCGCGTATCGAGTGCATCGAAAATTCGGCGGAAGCATCCTACGGCAAATTCATTGTCGAACCGCTGGAGCGCGGCTATGGCACGACCTTGGGCAACTCCCTGCGGCGTGTTCTCCTCTCCTCCCTGCCCGGAACGGCGGTCACGAAGATCAAGATCGCCGGCATCCAGCATGAGTTTTCCACCATCCCCGGCGTGACCGAGGATGTGACCGAGATCGTTCTCAACGTGAAGGGCATCATTGCCCGCCTTCACTGCGATACTCCCAAGACCGTCTATATCGAAGCCTCCGGCGAGGGCGATGTCACCGCCGGCGACATCAAGACGGATGCGGAGGTTGAGATCCTCAATCCCGAGCATCACATCGCCACGCTGGGTCCGGACGGCTCGCTTTCCATGGAGCTGACCGTTGGGCATGGCCGCGGCTACGTCACGGCTGAGCACAACAAGCCGGCACAGCCCATCATCGGCACCATCCCCGTTGACTCGATCTATTCCCCCGTGCTGAAGGTCAACTACTCCGTTGAGAACACCCGTGTGGGCAACCAGGTGGACTACGACAAGCTGACCATCGAAGTATGGACGGACAAGACGATCACGGCGCGTGACGCCGTTTCGCTGGGCGCCAAGATCCTCTGCGACCACTTCACGCTTTTCACCGACCTTTCGGACTCCGCCGGCGGAACCGTCACGGTCAAGGAGCGCGAGCCGCAGCAGCAGGACAAGGTGCTGGAAATGACGATCGAGGAGCTGGACCTCTCGGTTCGCAGCTTCAACTGCCTCAAGCGCGCCAACATCAACACCGTCGAGGACCTCATCTCGAAAACACAGGACGAGATGATCAAGGTCCGCAACCTGGGCCGCAAATCTCTCGAAGAGGTCGAGCACAAGCTCGCCATGATGGGATTGTCCCTGGCCAGCGACGACAACAACCAGTAAATAGGAGGAAATAACAATGCCTGCCAACAGAAAACTCGGTAAGACTACCGATCAGCGCATGGCAATGCTCCGCCAGCAGGTCACGGACTTCCTGGACAAGGGACGTATGGAGACCACGGTTACCCGCGCCAAGGAGATCGCTCCTCTCGCTGAGAAGATGATCACCCTCGGCAAGGAAGGCGGTCTGAGCAACTACCGCCAGGCGTGCTCCTTCATCACCCGCGAGGACATCGCCAAGCGCACCTTCGACGAGATCGCTCCCAAGTATAAGGAGCGCACCGGCGGCTACACCCGCATCACCCGCATCGGCGCCCGCAAGGGCGACGCCGCGGAAATGGCGGTCATCGAGCTGGTGTAATCCCGTATAAAACGCAAAAAACGGCGCAGGCTTTTTAAGGCTGCGCCATTTTTGCAAAATGCCGAACAAAACCGCCGAGAAAAGCGTCTAATACCAAAAGAAAAGCGCGAAGGGAACGTAAAGATGAAAAAGCTGTGTATTCCTATTGCAATGCTATTTATAATATGTACTCTGCTGACCGCCTGCGGTGCGCCGGGCACGGTACCCTGCAATCCGGAGGCGGAGGATACCGCCGCGCCGCAAATCACGGCAACACCGCAGCCGACGGCGACGCCCCAACCTACTGCCACGCCCGAACTGGAAGGTACGCCGGAAACACCGGCGGCACAGACACCGACAGAGACGGAAGCCCCGGCAGAGGGCGACGCCATCGAGCGCTATATGCAGACCTTGACGCTGCGGGAAAAGGTCGGCCAGCTCTTTTTCATCCGTCCGGACGCGCTCGACCCGACGCAGACGCCGGGACAGATCAACTCCTCGGAAACCGAGGGCGTGAAAACGCTCACGGACGATATGCGTGCCGTGCTCGCGGCGTACCCGGTCGGCGGCGTTGCGATCTTCGGCAAAAATATCTCTGATCCCGAAACGCTCCGCGCGTTCACCGAACAGCTGCGCGACGCGACAACGGTGCCGCTGTTCCTCGGCGTGGACGAGGAGGGCGGGCTTGTTGCGCGGCTTGCCAATAACGCCGCCTTCGGTCTGCCGAAATACGAGAGCGCCGCCGCCGTGGGCGCGTCGGGGAATCCGGCGGATGCCGAGAACATGGGCCGCACGATCGGCGGCTATCTCGCCGATTACGGCTTCACGGTGGACTTTGCGCCTGTGGCGGACGTATATACGAATCCGGCCAATACCGTCATCGGCAGCCGCGCATTCGCTACGGACGCGAATACCGCCGCGGCCATGGCGGGCGCGTGCGCGCGGGGGCTCGCCTCGCAGGGCGTCCTGCCGGTGTATAAGCATTTCCCCGGCCATGGCGACACCGCCGAGGACAGTCACAACGGCCTTGCCGTCACATATAAGACGCATGACGAGCTTGCCGCGTGTGAGTGGATCCCCTACAGCACGAACGACCTGACCGGCTGCGCCGTCATGGTCGGGCATATCGCCGCGCCGAACGTCACCGGCGATCTCACGCCCGCGAGCCTTTCCGGTACGATGATCACCGGATACCTCCGCGGCGAGCTGGGCTTTACGGGGCTGGTGATCACCGACTCCATGGCGATGCACGGCGTGACCGACGCCTATTCGTCCGGCAACGCGGCGATCGCCGCGATCGAGGCGGGCGTTGATATCATCCTTATGCCGGAGGTGCTGTCCGAGGCTTTTGACGCCGTCGTTGCCGCCGTGGAAAACGGCACGATATCCGAAGCGCGCCTTAACGAGAGCGTTTACCGTGTGCTGCAGTACAAGCAGCTCTACGGCATATTCAATCCCTGAAAAAAGCGAAAGAGAGATGGATCGTTCCATCTCTCTTCTGCTATCTTTAAAGCGTTATTCTTTTCCCAGCCGGGCACGCAGATCGGTATTGTAGTCGTTGAAGAAGCGTATGGCCCCCGACAGTTCCTCCTCGGACAGAGAGCGGAAGAACAAAAGCTCGCGCTCCTCCCAGCCGCGGTGGCGCTCGCGGTGCGCGTCGAAAAGCTCCCGTCCGGCGTCGGTCAGCCGGTAAAAGATCTTCTGCCGGTTCAAGCCGAGCTGATACGGCTCCACCGCGCCCTTGTCCGAAAGCTTGTGCAGAATCTTGCTGATCGCGCCCTTCGTCATACGCATTTCCCCGGCCAGCGCCGTGACGTTCGGCTGCTCCAGACGTCCGATGGCGTCAAGACAGTTCAGCTCGGAGTTATCATAGCCGGAGAGACTGTCACGGTTGTGCAGCTTGTCGGTCTCGTCTGAGAGATTGGTGTATTCCAGTACGAGCTGCAAAAGCTCTTCGCTTCGATCCATCAGCGGCAGTTCCTTTCCCTTAAACTGCCTATATTTTATCCGTGATCTCCGCGCCTGTCAACAAAGGCGCTTGACAATTCTCCGAGGCCGTATATAATACAAATAACAACTTGTTTCCGAGGAAACAAACTATTCTGTAAAGAGAATAACCCAAATACCGGCGAGGGAAAGGGGAAGCTGCATGGAAAACGCAACATTTATCCTGAACGGCAGAGAGATCACGGCGGCATACGAGGGGCGCATGACGCTTTTGAAGTATCTGCGTAATGTGGAATGCATGAAGGGGAGCAAGGAAGGCTGCTCCACCGGTCACTGCGGCGCGTGCAGTGTGCTCATTGACGGTATCCTTGCCCGCTCATGCGTGACGGTTCTCAAAACGCTCGCCGGAAAGAGCGTGGAGACGATCGAAAATCTTCCGAACGACACGATGCTGCAGGTCATCCAGCGCTCGTTCCTCGACGCGGGCGCGGTGCAGTGCGGCTTCTGCACGCCGGGCATGATCATGGCAGCAAAGGCGCTGCTGTGCAAAACCGCGAACCCGACGGAAGAAGATATATACGACGGCCTGAAGCACAACTACTGCCGCTGCACCGGCTATGTGAAGATCATCGAGGCGGTAAAGCTCGCCGCGGCGCGTCTGCGCGGCGAGGACGTGCCGCTTTCCGCCGTGCAGGTGAACGACCCGACCGAGATCGTCACCGGCAAGGGACAGATCGTCCCGGAGATCGAGGGGCGCTTCGTCGGGCAGAGTGTCTGGGACGTGGACGGCCTTGCCAAAACCGCCGGAACGCTCAAATACTGCGACGATTATGAGGCCGACGAATTCGGCGAGGATACGATGCTCCACGGCGCGTTCGTTTTCGCGCCCGTGCCGCACGCGCGCATCAACGCCGTGGATTATTCCGCGGCGGAGACCGCGCCCGGCGTTGTGCGCATCGTCACGCATAAGGACGTGCCGGGGCTCAACAAGATCGGCACATGGACACCCGACCAGCCGGTGTTCTGCTCGGATGAGGTGCGCTTCCTCGGCGATTTTGTCGCCATGGTCGTCGCCGACACGCCGGAGCATGCCCGCGCTGCGGTGAAGCTCGTGAAGATCGACTATACGGAGCTGCCCGGTATTTATTCGATAGCGGAGGGCGTGAAGGCGGACAGCTATATTGTCCGCACCGGCCGCGAGACCGGCGATGTAGACGCTTGTAAAGCTGATCCCGAGATCGTAAAGGTGCGCGTTTCCAAGGAGATCCAGCCGCAGGATCATGTGTGCATGGAGCCGGTGAGCGCCATCGGGTATGCGAAAAACGGCAAGGTCACGGTGTACGCCTGCACGCAGGCGCCCTTTGAGGTGCGCCGGATGCTTGCCAAGAACCTTGCCATGGATGAAGAGAACGTCCGCGTTGTGGCAACGCCGCTTGGTGGCGGCTTCGGCAAGAAGTGTGATTCGTTTCTCGAAGCGCCTGCGGCGGTCGCGGCGCTCTGCTGCGATAAGCCTGTCAAGGTAACACTCACCCGCCAGGAGGACATGATCGTCACGACCCGCCGCCACGGGTACCACACAGATTATGAGATCGGCTTCTCGAAGGACGGCAGGTTCCGGTATCTCGACAGCTTCATGTTCTCCGACGGCGGCCCCTACGAGGCCGAGAGCTACGGCACGCTGATGACGGGCTGTCTGATGTCCGGCGGGCCGTACATCATCCCGAACGTCCGCGTGGACGCCCGCTGCATCCGCGATAACAATCTGCAGGGCGGCGCGTTCCGCGGCTACGGCATCAATCAGGCGGCCATATCCATCGAAACAGCGCTCGATGAGATGGCGGAAAAGCTCGGCATCGATCCCTTTGAGCTGCGGCGGCGAAACGCCGTCTATCCGGGCAGCTGCTCCGTCGGCGGAGAACTGCTCGAGAGCAGCGTGGGCATGCACGACACGATCGACCTGTGCGAAAAGGCGGTCAAAGACGCGCTCAAGGAATACGAGGGCCAGTACCCGAACGGAACGAAGGTCCTCGGCTGGGGCGTGGCGTCTGGATTCAAAAACTCCGGCGTCGGCAAGGGCATATTCATCGATGACGGCGCGTGTAAGCTGACGCTCGACGGCGACGGCAAGCTCCACATGATCGTCTCCGGCACGGACATGGGACAGGGCTTCCGCACCGCCATGACGCAGATCGCGGCGGAAACGCTGCGCATGGATATGAAGGATATCGACGTTGTCATCGGCGATACGGACATCACGATCCCGACCGGCGAGAGCGTGTCCGAGCGCCAGACGCTCTGCGACGGCCGCGCAGTGTACGAAGCGTGCCGCCTTCTGCAGAAGGAGCTGGAAGAGAACCCGCCGCAGCCGGGCGAGAGCCGGTACGCGGAATACTACTTCCGCGCGCCGGAGTGCTTCGCCATCGGAAACTTCAAGGGCGCGGAGGAGAAGGGCGTAAAGTACCGCAACTTCCCGGCCTACGCCTACGCAACGCAGGCGGCGATCGTCGAGGTGGATACCGCCACGGGCAAGGTAAAGCTCCTCAAGGTCATCGCCGCGCACGATGTCGGCCGCGCGATCAATCCGCGCATTATCGAAGGCCAGATGCAGGGCAGCGTATCGATGGGACAGGGATATGCGCTCACCGAGGGCCACCCGACGAAAAACGGCTACCCGGTCAAAAAGCTCTACGGGCAGATGGGGCTTCCGAAAGCGGAGGACACGCCGCGCTACAAGCTCATCCTCATCGAAGACCCGGAACCCATCGGGCCTTACGGCGCAAAGGGCGTGAGCGAGGTCGCCACCGTGCCGATCACCCCGGCGATTTTGAACGCCGTTTCCCGCGCTGTCGGCGTGCGCATCAACAAAGTCCCGGCCTCGCCGGAGGTCATTCTGGAGGCCATCCGCACCGGGAAATGCGATGTTCCCACCATGGCCGAACAGGTCGCCGCTCTCGCGAAATAAGAGAAAATCCCGCAAGTATCGTATGGAACAGCACCCCATTCCTTAGTACAAGTATTTTATCGTACTTGTCTAACAAATGGGGTGCTGTTTACAGATCGGGAACTTGCGTCTTTCCGCTTCAAACGGAGAAAGAAGTCAGGATGCCTCGTCAAACTGGCTGTTGTAAAGCTCGGCGTAGAAGCCGCCGCGCTGCATGAGCTCTTCGTGCGTGCCGCTTTCGACCACGTCGCCGTCGCGCAGGACGAGGATCTTGTCCGCGTTTTTGATCGTGGACAGGCGGTGCGCGATCACAAAGCTGGTACGCCCCTTCGTGAGCTCGTCCATGGCCCGCTGGATCAAAACTTCCGTGCGGGTATCGACGGAGGAGGTCGCCTCATCGAGGATCAGCATGGGCGCATTTTGGAGCATAGCGCGGGCGATGGTGAGAAGCTGCTTCTGCCCGGCGGAAATGCCGGCGCTCTCGGAGAGCACCGTATCAAACCCCTGCGGCAGCGAATGGATGAGCTTATCGAGCCCGCACGCGCGGCAGACCGCTTCGAGCTGCTCATCGGTGATGCCCTCCATGTTGTACACAAGATTCTCCCGCACCGTTCCCTCAAAGAGCCAGGTGTCCTGCAAAACCATGCTGAAGAGACCGTGTACATCCTCCCGGCGCATATCGGAGATGGGTACGCCGTCGATCGTTATACTGCCGCTGTTGATCTCAAAGAACCGCATGAGAAGATTGACCATTGTGGTCTTGCCCGCACCGGTCGGGCCGACGATGGCGACCTTCTGTCCAGGGAGCACCTCGGCGGAAAAGTCCCGGATGATGATCTTGTCCGGGTCACTCGGATAGCTGAACCGGACGTGGTCAAAGCAGACCCTGCCGCGCACATCGGTGAGCTTCGCGGTCTTTTCGCTCTCGTCGGGCATCTCCTCGCTTTCGAGAAAATCGAAGATGCGGTGCGCGAAGGCGGAGGCGGTCTGCATGTTCGTCATGCCCTGCGCCACCTGCGTCAGCGGCGAGGTGAAAAGCCGGACATACAGAATGAACGAGACGATCACGCCGAACTCGATCGTGCCGTTCATCGCGAGGATCGAGCCGAGAACGCACACCGCGACATAGGCGATGTTGCCGACAATGTTCATAAGCGGCTGCATCATGCCGGAGAGAAACTGCGATCTCCAGTTCGCGTCGTAAACGGCGGCGTTGAGCGTATCGAACTGCGCGCCGATCTTCCGCCCGGCGCGGCTGAGCCGCACGACTTCATGCCCGGAGTACATTTCCTCTACATACCCGTTCAGCGCGCCGAGACTTTTCTGCCGCGCGGCGAAATACCGCTGCGATCTGGACAGGATCAGCACCGTCAGCAGCATGCCGAGGATCGTCACGCCGATGGAAACGAGCGCGAGCCGCCATTCGGTGACGAACATCATAAGGAGACAGCCGACAAACTGCGTGGCCGCGCTGATGATCGTGGGCAGGCTGTTCGTGAGTCCCTGCTGCAGGGTGGAAACGTCGTTTGTGATGCGGCTGAGAATGTCGCCCTGCGAGGTCGTGCCGAAATACTTCTGCGGCACGCGGTTGATCTTGGCGGAAAGCTCGCCGCGCATGCGGTAGGACATTTTCAGCGTGACGACAGACATCGTGTAGTGCTGGATAAAGCTGAAAACTGCACTGAGCACATAGATGACAGCAAGGAAAATACCGACTTTGGCGATCGCCGCGAGATCGATGTTTCCGGTAAGGCCGTCCGACATCAGCGTGGCGATCCGGCCGATCTGGTTCGGCCCGAGGATCGTCATCACCGCGCTGAGCGCGGCGAGGATCAGTGCCAGGATGATGACGCCCATGCTTGAGCGCATATAGTCCGTAAGGCGCGGCACCGCGGAGCGGATGCCGTTTGCTTTATTGGTTCGTTTCATTTCCGTCCCTCCTTATGCGAGCTCCGCGGCGCTCAGCTGCGATGTTGCGATCTCGCGGTACACTTTGCAGAATTGCATAAGCTCGTCGTGCGTTCCCATGCCGACGATCTCGCCGCGGTCGAGAACGAGGATCTTTTCGGCGTGGCGGATCGTGCTGATGCGCTGGGCGACGATGATCTTCGTCACATCATGCAGCTCCCGGTTCAGACCCTCGCGCAGCTTCGCGTCCGTCCGGTAATCGAGCGCCGAGAACGAATCGTCAAAGACCAGGATTTCCGGCTTTCGCGCCAGCGCGCGGGCGATGGAAAGGCGCTGCTTCTGCCCGCCGGACACGTTGCGGCCAAGCTGCTCGATCTCGTAGTTCGTGCCCTCCGGCAGCTTATCCACAAACTCCTTTGCCTGCGAAAGCGCAATGGCGCTCTCAAGGTTTTCGCTGTCGCTTCCGGCAGCGCTCTCGCCGAAGAGTACGTTGTCGCGCACCGTTCCCGAGAAGAGAACGGCCTTCTGCGTGACATAGCCGAGCTTATCGTAGAGCGCATCGAAGGAATAGTCCTTCACGTTCACGCCGTCGATGAGCACCGCGCCCTCCGTCGCATCGTAAAAGCGGGGGATGAGCTGGACGAGCGTTGTCTTGCCGCTGCCGGTCGCGCCGATGATCGCGAGCGTTTCGCCGCGGTTTACCTTGAAATCAATGTTCGTCAGCGCGTCTCCGGAGGCGTGGGGGTAGCGGAACGAAACGTTTCGGAACTCCACCGTTCCGGTCTCCGCGCCGGTTTGGACGCTGCCCTCGCGGATGGAGGCTTTGCGGTCGAGCACCTCGTTGATGCGCTCCGCGGACACCTGCGCCTGCGGCAGCAGCATGAAGATCATGGCGAGCATCATGAACGACATGACGATATACGTCGCATACGTGCTGAATACGAGCACTTCGCTGAACATGGTAAGGCGCGCGGCCATGTCCGTTACGGCAATGCTGTTCACGAGCGCGGCGCCGACCCAGTAGATCGCAAGCGCCAGACCGTTCATTCCGAGCGACATCGACGGCTGCACCAGTGCGAAGAGCTTCTGGTTTTTCATCTGGAGATCCATCATGCCGCGGCTGGGACCGTCAAACTTTTCGTTCTGGAACTCCTCCGCGTTGAAGGCGTGCACCACATTGATGCCGGTCAGATTTTCGCGCGCCACGCGGTTGATCTTGTCCGTCATTTTCTGCACAAGACGGAAACGGGGAATGCAAGAGCCCATAATGAGCAGTACCGTTGTGAACAGCACGACGACGAACGCCGCAGTCACGGCGGAGAGCTCCCAGCTCTTGCCGAGGATCTTGATGATCGCCCACACCGCCATGATGGGGGCCTTGATCATCATCTGGAGGCCCATGGCGATGATCATCTGAATTTGGGTGATGTCGTTCGTCGTGCGGGTGATAAGGCTCGGAATGGAAAAGTCCTGCATTTCCTCGCTGCCGATGTCCATCACGTGGCGGAAGAGCTTTTCGCGCACCGCAAAGCTGAATCCCGACGCGGTTTTTGCGGCGAGAAAGCCGCACGCGATCGCAAGCACCGCGCTTGCCGCCGTGCAGCCGAGCATTTTGAGACCGACGGCGGCAATGTCCGCCGTTGTGCCGGACGTTTTGATCAGCATCGTGAGCTCCATCATATAGTCCGGCAGACGAAGATCAAAATAGATCTGCACCACGACGAACACCAGACAGAGCAGCGCCATCTCCTTTTCCTTCCGGCGCATATTCTTTATTAGTTTCAGCATCGTTATCTCCTGTTCTCCGGGAAAAGTCCGTTTTTGCGGATGTCCTCTATGTTGTCGCCTATTGCTGCCAGACAGCTGTGGAATACGGCAACATCCGCCTCCGACAGCCCGTCCACCAGCTTTTGCGCAAAGGCCTTTTGCAGCGCGCGTCCGCGCTCTACGATCTCCGCCGCCGCGTCCGTGCACACGAGCCGCGTTTTCCGGCGGTCGCCGGGAACCTCCCGGCGCGAGAGAAGCCCCTCGTTCACGAGCCGGTCCACGTGGACGGACACAATGCCGGATTTGAAGCCGCGGCACTGGCAGACGTCCTTCGCCGTGCCGCTTTCGGGATTGTTGGCGAAGAACATCAGAATATCGACCGCCATCGGCGGCAGGCCGGTATCCCGGCAGACCGGCTGCAATGCGGCATGGTATGCTTCAATAAACCGGTTCGCGTTGCGGAACATCTGCGAAGCGGTGAAATTCTGCTCTGGCATAAAAACCTCCAAGAATAGAAACTCTAATATTAGAATATTTGCGATTATAATCTGCCGCACCCCGAAAGTCAACCGGCGGAGCGTAAACAATTTATGAACGTCTTGCGGACTCTCATGCAAACAAAAAACCCCCGTGCAGGAAAACGGAGACCCTGCACAGGGGAGATCCACCGCACGGAGGTGGGCAGATGGTATACTAAATCAGCCAGTACTTTGAAAGAAAGTAGCCGGGAATGACCACGATCAGGAAAAATGCCCAGCTGATAAGCGTAAAAACTTTCATAAACCTCCCGCCTTGCCCCGGGTAAGAGCGCACATAAAGCCTGTAATTGATGACCGAGGCGAGGGAACCGATG
>ENA-UEQL01002918-UEQL01002918.1-human-gut-metagenome-genome-assembly--contig:-NODE-2918-length-10970-cov-18.593684_pt1 | contig 10970 bp, 8 predicted proteins | sample MGYA00242905_ERZ507926 | MGnify/ENA primary metagenome ERZ507926 (study PRJEB26167, sample SAMN06115531) | human gut metagenome | host: Homo sapiens | place: China:Henan | collected 2015-09-09...
GCGCTATCAGTCCGAAGAGCATCGCACCGCTTACGGTCAGTCCGAGCGAACCGGCGTTCGGCAGCAGGCACATCACCAGGACGGCAATCGTAGCACCCACAAAGAGATAAGGGATGCGGCGACCAAAGCGGCACCACGTCTTATCACTCAACGTGCCCACGATAGGCTGAACCAGGATTCCCATCAGAGGAGGGAGAATCCAGAAATAACTCAAGTTGTGTGGGTCAGCACCCAACGTTGCAAAGATTCGGGAGATGTTGGCGCTCTGTAGGGCGTAGGCAATCTGTACTCCGAAAAATCCGAAGCTCAAGTTCCAGAGCTTCCAGAAACTTAAATCAGGTTTTTGTTTCATATTGTTATGCTTTTATTTATATTCATTCAGAAAAGAATGTCAATTCAACATTTAACATTCAACATTTAACATTATCTAGTAGTTCCTCTCACCACGAGTCGTGTTCTCACCACTCTCTTCACCACCTCATCTCTAGGGATGGAGCCTTCCACCTGACCAATCAGGATATTGGCAGCTTCCTCGCCTACGGCTACACCTCGCTGCTCAACCGTAGTAAGCATCGGGTCGCACGCCTTGGCACGGTCACCATTGGTGAATCCGCAGATGCTGATTTCTTCAGGCACCTTGAACCCCATGCGCTTGGCGGTATAGAGGATGCCGATTGCCGTATCATCATTGATGGCGAAGAAAGCATCCGGACGATCTTCCTCTATCAGAATATCCGGCGTTATTGCTTCGGCACTGGCACGGTCATCGCAGATCTTCACCCAGTCAGGGTTCTCCGTCAAACCATGCTTTACCAGCGCATCATGATAACCGTTATATCGGTTCTTGGAGATTTCCAGATTCATCGGCGAGCCGTAGAAGGCAATCTTCTTGCAGCCCGTATCAATCATGTGGGTAACGGCAGTAAAGGCACCCATATAGTCATCTACCACCACTCGCGAGCAGTTCACGCCCGTACATATTCTATCATAGAAGATAAGCGGCACCCCATTCTGCAGCAGTTTTTCGAAATGGTCATACTGCTTGGTATCCTTCGCCTGTGAAACGATGATGCCACAAACCTTGTTCTGATAGAAGTCTTCACAGATGGCCACCTCCTTATCGTAGCGCTCGTTACTCTGCGCCACCATCACACGGTAACCTCTGGCTCTAGCCTCTTCCTCTATACCCGAAAGCACCGACATGAAGTAATAGTGTACCACCTGAGGCACAATAACTCCAATCACCTTCATCGGCTTCACCTTATTATGTCTTAAAGCTTCACCCAGGAAATTAGGAAAGAAGTTATGTTCACGCGCGTATTTCTGAATACGCTCCTTTTGGGCAGTACTGATACGAGAACTGTCCTTCAAAGCCCGGCTCACTGTGGCAACACTTACGCCCAGATCGCGAGCAATATCTTTCATTGTTATTGTTTCTTTATCGCCCATTGCTATTAGTTGTGCTGCAAAATTACGAAATATCCTCAATATAAGTTCAATGTTCTTGACTTAAATCAAGTAATTTCTATGCAAACGTTTGCACAAAATAAATAACGGAATTAACACAAAAATAGTACAACATTAGAGAAAAGAACTTAATTTTGCACACAGAAAACGACAAGTTTATGGGCAAGCGCCCCATTCCTACCTTATATAATATAAGTAAGATGCCAGAAAGACCCCGAAAAGAGCCAGAACGGCATTTTGAGTAGGAACGACAACAACTTAAGCCAAGAAGAAAAGAAGAAAAAGTAAATAATTTAATATAATACATTAACTTAAAAATCAAGCAAATGATGAAGCAGGTAAAAATTAAATTGCCTCTCAGAGCGTTGACCCTAGCAAGCGGTCTGCTTCTGACGGTGAGTTCCTTTGCGCAGAGTAATGCGATTAAGGGACAAGTGAAGGATGCTTCTGGTGAGCCTATCATGGGTGCTACCATTACAGTTAACGGTAAGGCAGTGGGCATTACCGATATGGATGGTAACTTCTCAGTAGACGCAGCGCCAGGTACCAATCTTACTTTCACCTATCTTGGAATGACTCCGCAGACAGTGAAAGCAGCTAATAACATGAGCATTACCTTGGCAGATGACTCTAAGGCTTTGAACGAAGTCGTAGTCATCGGTTATGGTGTGGCTAAGAAGAACGACTTGACCGGTTCTGTAACAGCTATCAAGCCAGATGACATGAACCATGGTCTCCAGACTAATGCACAAGACATGATTTCCGGCAAAATTGCCGGTGTTAATGTCATCTCTAACGATGGTGCTCCAGGTTCAGGTGCACAGATTCGTATCCGTGGTGGTTCGTCATTGAACGCTTCCAATGACCCATTAATCGTTATTGATGGACTTGCTATGGACAATTATGGAGTTAAGGGTCTCTCTAACCCACTCTCTATGGTAAATCCTAACGATATCGAAAGTTTCACTGTATTGAAGGATGCTTCAGCAACAGCCATCTATGGTTCCCGAGCTTCTAATGGTGTCATCATCATTACTACAAAGAAAGGTCGTTCAGGCCAGGCTCCTAAGGTTAGCTATAGCGGAAACATGTCAATTTCTACCAAGAAAAAGACCTTCGACGTAATGAGCGGTCCAGAGTATAGAGAGTTTATCAAGAATCTTTATGGTGAAAAGAGTGCAGCTTATAAGGCACTCGGCTATTACACCTATGATAAAGAAACTATTTCTCCTATCATTAAGGACGATAAGATTACTGGTTACAAGAGCGAATTCAACCAAGTAGGCGAACAGCAATTTGCTGATACCAACTGGCAGGACGAGATTTATCGTACAGCCATTTCTCACGACCACAACATTACTATCCAGGGTGGTTTAAAGAATATGCCTTACCGCGCTTCGCTCGGCTATACAAACAATGAAGGTATCATTAAGACTTCAAAGTTTGAACGTTACACAGCCAGCATGAGTTTGAACCCTTCATTCTTGCAGGACCACTTGAAGTTCAACATTAATGGTAAGGGTATGATTGCCAAGAGCCGTTATGCAGATGGTGGTGCCATCGGTGCAGCCCGCTATATGGACCCTACCAAGCCAGTTAGTGTAAACAATGGTGTCTATGAGAAGTACTTCGGAGGTTATACACAGTGGTATTCCAGCAGTTCTACATACATGGATCCAAACTGGGGCATCTCTTACAACCGCAACGCTACACAAAACCCAGTGGCAATGCTCGAAATGAAGAACGATCGTGCAACATCAAAGACATTCGTTGGTAACATCGAGGCAGACTATAAGATTCATGGTTTCGAAGACTTGCACATTCACATAAATGCTGGTGCAGACTATTCTACTGGTAAGCAGAATACAGATATCAGTCCTTATTCATACTCAAACAGCTATTTCGGTTACAATGGCTGGAGCAAGATGGATACATACAACCTCTCATTCAATGCTTATGCACAGTACTTGAAGGACATCAACAAGGCAAACCACATTGATGTGATGGCAGGTTATGAATACCAGAAGTTCCACAAAAAGACCGATTGGGATGGCTATGGAATGTATCCTGCAACTTGCGGAATGACCCAAGACATTACCAACCCGGATAAGACAACAACAACCATTCCATTGGCGGGCACTAAGTATAATGCGCCAACATCAGGTACGCTCTATAAGACAGAGAACTATCTCGTATCATTCTTTGGTCGTTTAAACTACTCTCTCTTAGACCGTTACCTCTTCACATTCACGCTTCGTGATGATGGTTCTTCACGTTTTGCCAAGGGCAATCGTTGGGGTTTGTTCCCATCTGCTGCTTTGGCATGGAAGATGAAGGAAGAATCTTTCCTGAAAGATGTCAAGTGGGTTGAAGACGTGAAACTTCGTCTCGGCTGGGGTAAGACTGGTCAGCAGGAAGGTATCGGTGACTATACATACATGCCTACATTTACACCGAACCAAGACCACGCATACTATGGTGCTATCAAGGATGCTAATGGCAATGGTGTAACTTATCGTCCAGATGCATTCAATACCGACTTGACTTGGGAGAAGACCACTACTTGGAACGCAGGTCTTGATTTCTCATTCTTCCGTGACCGTTGGATTCTGAACTTGGACTGGTACTACCGCAAGACAACAGATTTGATTAACTCTGTATATGTATCAGCAGGTTCTAACTTCCGCAACAAGGTTACAAGCAACATCGGTTCTTTGCATAATACAGGTTTTGAGTTGGCGACAATCGTTCGTCCTATCCAGACAAAAGACTTGAGATGGGAAATCAACTACAACCTGACTTACAACAAGAACAAGATTGATGAGTTGGTAGGCGGTAATTCAGAAGGTTATCTGGTAGAAACAGGTGGTGTCTCAGCCGGTACTGGAAGTACTATCCAGGCACATGCCGTTGGTCACTCTGCAAGCGCATTCTATGTATATCAGCAGGCTTACGACAAGAACGGAAATCCTCTCCAGAATACATACGTAGACCGCAATGGTAATGGCTACATAGATAGTGGCGACCGCTACTTCTACTATAAACCAGCACCAGACGTAACAATGGGCTTCGGTTCAAAGTTGATGTACAAGAACTGGGACTTCAGTTTCTCTATGCGTGCAAGTCTTGGCAACTATGTATACAATGATAACTTCGCAGGTTCTTGCAACGTAGGCACAGGTTCTGTTTACGCATTGGGTTACTTAGGTAACCGTCCAAAAGATGCAGTAAAACTTGGATTCACCAACCCACTTACACAGCAGTTCTTCACGGACTACTTCATAGAGAATGCTTCATTCCTGAAGATGGACAACATCACATTGGGTTACTCATTTGATGGTCTCTTCGGCGGAAGCAAATACAAGGGAATCAGTGGCCGTATCTATGCTACCGTTCAAAACGTATTCACTATTACAAACTATAGTGGCATCGATCCTGAGGTAGCAAGCGGTATCGACAACTCAATTTACCCACGTCCATTCACAACTGTTATTGGACTCAACTTGAACTTCTAATTACTTAAGTATTACAATTATGAGACTAATGAAAATTAAAAATATATTGCCTGTTGCAGCTATGGCTGTAGCATCATTAGGATTCTCGTCATGTGTAGGTGATTTGGATGCAGACAACATCAACCCACAGCAGGTTCCAACCGCCAACTATGACGCTCTCCTAAACAAGGTATATGCTAACATGGTACTGACTGGTCAGAAAGGACCTGATGGAAGTGGCGATATTGACGATATCGATGAAGGTACTTCTAGTTTGATTCGTCAGTTGTGGAATGCCAACGAACTTCCTACTGATGAAGCAGAGTGTATTTGGGGTGATGCAGGTATTCCTGAATTCAACCACGCTTCATGGGGTGATTCACACCCAATGATGAAGGCGCTTTACTATCGTCTTTACATGGGTATCACATATGCAAACAACTATTTGGAGTCAACAGCCAACTCTACAGATCCTGAAATCAGTACCAAGCGTGCAGAAGCCCGCTTCTTGAGAGCTCTTCACTACTCTTATCTGATGGATCTCTTTGGTAATGTTCCATTAGTACTTAACGTATCTAAAGAATCAGCGCCTCAGGTAAGCCGCAAATATCTCTTCGACTTTATAAATGGTGAACTTCGTGAAGTTTGTGGCGAAACAGCTGGTGCCCAAGAGGTTTTAAGCGATGCAAAGGTAGTAAATGGCAAACAAGATGGTTATGGCCGTGCGAACAAGGCAGCAGCATGGTTGCTCTTGGCCCGCGACTATATCAATGCTAAGGTATATTCTGGTACAGAACATAACGACTCTGCCAAGTATTTCGCACAGAAAGTTATTGACACTCCATATAACTTGTGCAAGACACCTACTGGCAGTTACTCAGGTTTCCAGAAACTCTTTATGGCAGATAATGATGTGAATGGTGCAGAAAACGAGATTATTCTTCCTGCAATCCACGATGGTTGGGATACTCAGACATGGGGTGGTTGCTTGTTCCTGATTGCTTCTACTACTGATGACGACATCATAAAGAATTATCCTACGGGAACTTCAGAAAAGTGGGGTGGTAATCACGCCCGCAAGCAGTTTGTACAAAAGTTCTTCCCTAGCAGTCAACCTATAGAAGGCACCCCTACTGAGGTTGCTGCTCAAGCTGGTGATAATCGTGCTTTGTTCTATACCAAGGGCTTCAAGATGAGTATTACAAAGGAAACAGACTTCAAGTCAGGTTATGCTTATGTCAAGTTCCTCAATACTTATGCAGGTTCTGGTTCTCCAAAGCATAATCAGTTTGTTGATACCGATTTCCCTATGATGCGTTATGCAGAGGCACTTTTGACTTATGCAGAAGCTGATGCCCGCATGAACAATGGTTCTTGCACAAACGATGGTCTTGCTAAAATCAAGGAGATTCGCGAAAGAGCAGGTATAGATGTTTCTAACTTGACCTCATTCACTCTTGATGACATCTGCGATGAGTGGTCTCGTGAGTTTGCTTATGAAGGACGCCGCCGTATGGACTTGATTCGTTTCGACAAGTTCGGTGGCCAGAGCAAGTACAAGTGGGAATGGATGGGTGGAACTCAGGATGGAACTCCATTCGACAAGCATTTCAACATCTATGCAATTCCTATCAGTGATATCAATAGTAACACAACAGGTTTGAAACAGAACCCTGATTATTAATTATCAATCATTTAATAAGGTTACAATATGAAAAAGATTAATATAATGGCTGCAGCGTTGGTGGGTCTCTTGGCTTTCGCTTCTTGCGATGCCGATAGAGATGACAACCCAATCATGTCAGTTCCAGAGTCATTCAATCTCCTCAAGCCTGAGATGGGTGACAATATCATCGACCTGAAGAGCAGCGAATACGTTCAGTTCAAGGCAGAAAAGGCTGCTGACTACGGTTTCCCAACAGAAACTTCCTATTGGATACAGATTGCAGGAGAAGATAATGCTGACTTTAAAAACAAAAAGCGCATCTTCTCTACTTCAACCAAAGGAAACTCTATCACTTATAATGCACCAGCCAACGAGTTTGACCTCTGCGTTATGAAAGTGAAGGGATGGGAAGAAGAATCTCAAGTAGTAACAGACCAGCCTATCACTTTGAATGTACGTATGGTTAGTTGTCCAAAGAACTTGAACGACTCTGCAAACTACGTTTATACAAACGTACAGCAGGTAAAAATTTACCCATACTTCATCAAAGAGAGTTTGCCACAATTCTGGTATCTTACTGGTGGTGTTATTGCCAATGGTAGTTGGGACAATGATCCTAGCAAGATAGGTATTGGCATGATGCCTATGTACGTGAAAGAAGGTGAATCTTACGACAAGTTTACCGGTGACGGTATTGTTCAGTATACAGGTTACCTCAAAGCCGGTGAATTCAAGATTATTGCCCCTAAGGGTTTGAGCAACTGGAACTACGGTATAGGTGGTGGAAACATCACAAAGGATGGTGGTGAAGACTTCAAATACCGTGATGGTGGCGATGACACAGGCAACTTGGTTGTAGCAGATCCAGGTTATTATGTACTCGAGGTAAATACTAAAGAGCATAAATTGAAGGTTTCACCTTACAACGCAGACTATAAGTATTACAAGGGAGAAGTTGTAGACTACACCACTATGAAGATTGGTGATACAGAGATGTCACCAATTACAACAATTGATGGTGTTCCAAATCATGACTGGTATGCAGAAATCACTTTGTCAGCTAAGACAGAGATGTCCTTCACTTCCGGTGAGGCAACATGGGGCAGTTCTATCTTCCCATGTGCTATTGGCAACAAGGATGATGGCGTATCAATTCCATGTGATAAGGGTACCTACAAGGTATACTTCAACGACATCTCAGGTGCATACTCTTTTGTTGAGCAAAAATAATTAATCAAACTCAGGGAGAGGAGTTTGTTCTCCTCTCCCCCTAAATAAAGAAACAATTATGAAAATCAAATCATATTTATTAGCAGGCTTAGCAACATTTGCCCTTGCTTCTTGTGATGACAGTTTCAACGATTGGTCAGAGCAGCCAGGAAACCCACAAGGCGAAGCTGTAGCTTTTGGCAATGGTAGCGTTGCAGCTGTAGATGTTATTGATTTCGCACAGATTACAGAAAGTACAGACTCTGTACAGATTTGTAACATCACAAAGGCACCTACATCTTCTAATACTGCCTATACGCCAAAATATACTTTGCGAATCAACTATAAGAAGAACAACGAGCAGAAAACGGAAGTACTTAAGATGGGGTCTACCGGTAAGGTCAAATACGCAGATTTCAAGAAATTCGTAGAGAACACTTATGGTAAGAAACCAGTTGTCAATAACATCCAAGCAAAAGTTAGAGCCACTCTTTCCATGAATGGTAATACCAATGCAAGTTTCCTTGACTCAGAAAACTTTATCATAAAGGCAAAGCCAGATGCCCCAGAAATTGCGTCAACTTATTATGTAATTGGTGGAACATTAGACTGGGCTGAATCTGCAAGAACTAAGAAGCAGAAATTTATCCGCACCCACGCAGATGTTTACGACGACCCAGTTTTCACAGCAGTCATACCTGCCAATGCCGGTGGTGATACATGGTTTGGAATTGGTAGTGGAGAAACATGTGACGAAATTGCCAATAAGAATGAATGGAAACATGTTTTAGGAACAACCAAGGGTGATGGCTCTAATGGTGTCGACGTAGAAGAAAGCCTTGACACTCGTGAACATATCGGAAATGCTGGTTCTTTTAAAGTTTCAACCAACAAGAAATATATCAAGATTGAAATCAACATGATGTACTCATCATACAAGATTACTCCTGTTGACTACCCTGACTATATTTCTGCAGTATCTGGTAATAGCGAACTGATGTTGAGAACATCTGATGGTAACAATTATTGCGGTGGTGCTTATATTAATGGAGCACTGAAGATCAACGGAGAAGAGATTGCCGTTTCTGAACCAGCCGGTTACTATTGGATAGATTACAAAACAGAGAATAAGACTGCTACTCTGACAGCCATCACAACTATTGGTGTTATAGGTGATGCCACACCTGGAAAATGGGACAATGATACTGACATGACATACAACGCAGTTGAAGGCTGTTGGGAAATCAAAGATATCAAATTGAACGATGGAAATATCAAGTTCCGTGCAAACAATGGCTGGGATATCAATTGGGGTACCAATTCCGCCAAATCTCTCTTCTCGTTGGATATGAGTCCAGAGAGTGGTAACTTTAACGTTGAAGCAGGAACATACGACATAAAACTCTATGCTCTCTGTTCTGGTCAGGCATATGCAATAATGACTAAGAAATAAGCATTTGCTTCATCAAATAAACTAAATATCAATAGGCGGCTCTCCTCCAATCCGGGAGCCGCCTATTTTCTTTTTCTCCTCCCCCTTTTCAAGCATTTTTTCCCTAAAACCTTGGAAGTTACGAGGAAAAGTCGTAACTTTGCAGAAGAAAAGCTGCACTCGGCTAATTGAAAGCAAGCTTTCTTTGCGCTCGTTTGCATTTTCTTTGCCAACGAATAGCAATATTGCGTCCACGACCTGACCTTATAAAGCGTAAGCAGATGGCAAATAACATAGAAAATCAAGATAAAAGCAAACCGGTCGCAAATTGCGACCAGTACATTTGCAAACTTATTTTTTTCTCATTCATATCAAGTATTTTTCACTTAAACATTTGGATATTAAAGAGAAAAATCGTATCTTTGCGGCATCATTTAAAATAACATTAAAAGGAAAGCAATATGGATGTAGCTATAAATAATATAAAAACAACTATAACTGTTCCGCAAGTTGACTTCAACTTATTAAAGGAACTGGCAAAAAAGTTTGGCTGGGTTATTCAAACCGAAAAGAAAAGTGGTATTGAAGAAGCCCTAGAAGATGTTAAAGCAGGCAGAGTATATCATGCAAAAGATGCTCACGACTTAATCAAACAGTGCTTAGAATGAAATACTCTATTGACTTTACAAACAGATTTAAAAAGTCTTTGCGAAAAGGAGTGAAACGTGGGCTAGACCCTACTCTCATAGAAAAAGCTGTAGAGAAATTAGCTAATGAGGGTAAACTACCGCCATCATATAAATCGCATAAACTTCATGGAAACCTAGAAGGTATATGGGAATGTCACATAACCCCTGATTGGTTGATGCTGTGGGAACAAAACGATGAAAAATTAACTTTGCTGTTTCTCAACAATGGAACCCATAGCGATTTGTTTTGACTATAATGTAAATTCATATACAAACATTGTATTATAATTAATCTAACAGCCATTGTTCGACAAGCACACGGAGGCAGAGTGTATGGATATATTTGATTGTTGGATTTATATAGTGAAGAATATGAACATGTTTGAACAGATGCCATTCAGCGAGAAGTATCCAGTCTTCCGCAAGTTGGCAGAAATAGGCGACCTCCGCAAGCTCTCCCGAGAGGAACTCGAGCTATATGACGAGGACATCAAGAATATGCGTGATATATATGCCACCAGAAAGTTTGATGAGAAGAGAGGAATGGAAATAGGTATGGAAAAAGGAATGGCGAAAGAAAAGATAGCCACAGCTTACCGCCTTTTGTCCATGGGTCTTTCTGAAGCGCAAGTGGCAACAGCCACAGAGCTTCCACTGGAGGAAATTCTGAAAATGAAGGAATTAGAAGAGATTACCAGGCGGCTCTCGAACATATCGGGAGCCGCCTTTTTTGTATGCCTTTACGTTATGCAAATCTATGAAAATCGTATTAAGCCTTCTGCACGTTTTCAAGATTTTTATGATCATATTCTTTAACAGACAATGGGATGGATTTTTGCACGTGCTTGTTGAATTCGCATTCTTTGTCTTCTATGAAAGATGATGCATATATATATAATAATGTGATAACTTGTATCTTTTGGTGTAAAATATTAGCAGGGCAGACGCATTAAATCTTTTACTCGTTAATATCTATGGTGTACCACTGTAACTTATTGAATATTAACATTATA
>ENA-UEQL01002920-UEQL01002920.1-human-gut-metagenome-genome-assembly--contig:-NODE-2920-length-10967-cov-4.077778_pt1 | contig 10967 bp, 13 predicted proteins | sample MGYA00242905_ERZ507926 | MGnify/ENA primary metagenome ERZ507926 (study PRJEB26167, sample SAMN06115531) | human gut metagenome | host: Homo sapiens | place: China:Henan | collected 2015-09-09...
ATTGTTGATACGGATTCCCACAATGAATTGCATTGGTGTAGAACCGGTATATTTTTTGAAATTTCGGATAAACCAGCTGACACTCATGCCTCGTGAGGCAGCATAATCATCAATATTGATATTTTGATTGTAGTTTTCACTGAAAAAGGTAACAGCATTATCCATCTCATGATCAAGGTAACGATGACAGCCACAACGGTCTGTGCATGGTAGCCCACGGAATATTTTTTGTGCTTGTGCGCCTCGTTGACCTCTTTGATCAGAGCCGCGTTGTCCATAGCTGTATTCTGCGTAGCCATGTCTGCATTCTCCTTTCAAAGCATTACGAGTCGTAAGTGACCGAGCGGTCGGACACTTTCATGGTCAGCACGGTGATGACCAGCAGGATGAGGAAGAACATGACGGCTGCGGTGGCCGCGCGATCCATCCGGAAATCCACCATGGCGTAGCGGTAGATGAGGTAGACGAACACTTCCGTCGAACGGGCGGGGCCGCCGGACGTCAGGATATCCACCGACTGGAAAACTTTCATGGAAGACAGGAACGTGGTGACCAGCAGGAACAGCGTGGTGGGAGACAGCAGGGGCAGCGTGATGCGGAAGAACTTCTGGACGCCGTTTGCGCCATCCAGAGAAGCCGCCTCGTAATACTCCTGCGAAATGCCCATCATGGCCGAGAGGTAGATCATCATGCCGTAGCCGATGACACGCCAGCCGGTCAGCATCAACACCGAGGGCAGCGCCGTGGACTGCTGGTTGAGCCAGTCCACCGCCGGCAGCCCGATGCACTGCAGCAGGTAGTTGAGAACGCCGGAATCGGTGTTCAGGATCCACAGGAAGACCACTGCCGCGGAGGACATGGCCACATACTTGGGCACGAACACAAAGGCACGCATCAGGCCGAACGAGCGGGTCATCCGGTTGAACAGCAGTGCCAGCAGCATGCCGCCCACCATGGTGACGAGGATCTCGCCCATCGAGTAGAGGAATGTGACCTTGAGGGAGTTCCACAGGTATTTGGCACCGCTGCCTGCGAACAGCCACTGCCAGTTTTTCAGGCCGACATATTTCCAGGTGTCATTCAGCAGGTTCCAATCGGTAAAACTGATCTGCACCAGCTTCACGATGGGGTAGTAAGTAAACACGCCCAACAGGATCAGAGCAGGCAGAACGAAGAGGAAATCAATAAAATGGGAAAGGGTGCGCTGGGAAAAGAACGGCTTCTTGTCGGCTTTCACGGCCTGTGTGGCAGAAGCTGCGCCCGCAGCGGCTTGTTTCATGATCTCACGTCCTTTCAGGAGGTGTCGAATACTGATTTATCAAGCGTGGTCCGCCAGGATCTCGTCGATCTCCGTGACCATGTCCTCGGAGTTGGAGTTCACGTCGCCGCCCTGGTTCATGATGACTTCCATGTAGTTCTTCCAGGTAGTGGCCAGCTCGCTCCAGGCGCTGTTCTGGATACGCGGGTTGATGAGGTTCAGGTTATCAAAGATGCACTGGAATGCAGGCTTCTTCTCCAGGAACTGCTTGCCCTCATCGGTCTCCAGCACGGAGTTACGGGTGGGCAGGTAGCCGGTGCCCTCGGCCCACTCCATGTTGACTTCCTTGCCGCAGAGGAACTGCAGGAACTGCCATGCAGCGTTCTTGGTGGCCTGGTCGTTCTTGGAGGGGATGCCCAGCACGCAGCCGCCGACCTCAGAATTCTTATCGCCGGTAGAAGCGGCGGGATACCATGCCATGCCGACCTCGAAGTCCGGGCACTTGCTGACATAGTTGTTATACAGGGAAGAGGTGTGCATAACGGAGAACGTCTTCTGATCGTAGAAGTTCTGACGCATGGTAGCGGAAGCATCGGTGCCAGCTGCAAAATAGGCATCGCCCGCGTCGCACCAGCCCTTGATCATGCTGGTCACGCCCAAAGCGGTGTCGCTGCCCAGGTCACAGGTGTTGTCATCGGTGATGATCTGCACGCCCTCATTGAGGTACAGGGTCTCGAAATACCACTGGTCCCAGCCCGGAACCACGGTGCCGTACACACCGGCGGTCTTGTGGACCTCGGCCAGGAACGGGGTAAAGTCCTCGATCTTTTCGGGGATGGTCCAGCCGTTGGCGTCGGCCATGGTCTTGTTGTAGTAGATGACCTGGGTGGAGTGCAGGAACGGCAGAGCCACCTGCTTGCCCTCGAACTGGGAGCTCAGCAGCAGACCAGCGGAGAAGTCATCGGTGTCATAACTGGTGCCCTCGATGTAGGGGTCCAGGTTCTCAAACAGGCCGCTGTCGCCGTAGGAAGCAACGTAATCGGTGTTGGCGACGGCGATCGCGGGCAGGCCGGTTCCGGCCGCGTGGGCAGCCACCAGAGCCTCGTTGATGTCCTTGTAAGAGCCGATGTACTGGGCCTCGACGGTGATGAGGCTCTGGGTCTCGTTGAACTTCTTGACCACGTCGGCCACCAGATCGTCGTACTGAGACTCCAGCGCGTGCCACCAGGTAATGGTGATGGGTTCGGTGACCTCATACTTGCTGGGGTCCGCAGCCTCGGAAGCGGCCGCGCTGGATGCGGGTGCGGAAGAAGCCGCCGCGCCGGCCTTGCCAGTGGAGCCGCCGCCAGAGCACGCGGTCAATGCTGCAGAAGCCGTCAGGATACCAGTAGCGGTCAGAAAGCTGCGACGAGAGATCTTTTTCATAGTTCTTCCTTCTTTCCTTCGTGTTTTGGTTGTTCTTTTTTTCTAAAAGCGCCCGTTCCATAGAGCGCAGGGTCCATGGTAAATTGGCATCCCATTCCCCGCTCTTCCGTTTTCAGGGATAAAAGAAAAGCGAACAATCCAAAACGGCTCGAATGGCTCTTCAAGTCTCTTTCTGGTTGTCCGCTTGGCGCTCTCATCTCTGCAAGCTAGATACAGGGTTCGTTATGCAATTCTCTGGTTTTGATGATATCATATCATCTTGGATTTTTCAACGGGAAAAACGTATTTTTTACAATTTCTATTGTCTATCTTGACTAATTTCGTCCACTTTAACTAAATCTAACGCAAATTATAGGCAGATTTTACAATTGACAGAGCTGCTGGCCCATCTCGCCCAGTGAGGCAAAGATGGCATCCGGCTGCACCTCGGAAGTCGGCACATCTTCCAGATGTGTCTCCCCTGTCAACACCAGCAGGCCGACGGCTCCGTTTTTCACGCCGGTAGCCACATCTGTATACAGGCGGTCGCCCACAAAGGCCACTTCCGGGGCGGCAAAGCCGGTCTTGTCCAGCACCATCTCCACGGTTTCGGCAAAGGGCTTGCCCAGGTACTTGGGCTGCTTGCCGGTGGAAAGGCTGATGGCGGCACAAAAGCTGCCGCAGTCCGGGATAAAGCCCGTCTCAGTGGGGCAGTTGATATCCAGATGGGTGGCTAAAAACAGCACCCCCTCCCGGATGAACGTGCAGGCGTTGGAGAGTTTCTCGTAAGTCAGGGTGGTATCAAACCCGATGACCACAATGTCCGGTTTCTCATTGACCAGATGGATGCCCGCCTCCTGAAAGCTCTCCACCAGCGGGGGCGTGCCCACCAGATAGACGGTTTTCTCCGGGTAATGGGTCTGCAAATAGCGGATGGTCACATCGCCACTGGTCATGATCTGGTCCCGGGTGATGGGGCAGCCCATCTTTTCCAGCTTTGCCATGTAGTCCCGGGGCGAGCGGGAAGAGTTATTGGTGAAAAACAGGTACTGCTTGCCTGCTTTTTCCACAGCTTTCAAAAAATCAGCCGCTCCGGGCAAGATCTGGTTGCCCAGATAAAAGGTGCCGTCCATATCTAGCACAAACAGCTTGGTGCGCTTGAGAAGTTCCATTTTGTCGGTCATACTTTATACCACCCTTTCGGTGATGCCCGGTGCGGGTCACTCGTTGACTTCCAGCACCCACGGCAGCTTCTCCAGCTCGCCGATGATGGTCAGCTGGTCCACATTCTTACCGGGCTTAATCCGCATTTCCACACGGATGATGTCGTTTTTCTTCTGCGTTACCGTCAGGTCCACCAGTTCGCCGCCCAGTGCCTGGATCTGCTGGACGGTCTGGCTCACGGTGCCGTTCCGTCCATCGATGCGCAGGACCAGGAACATCAACCCGCCGCCGATGATGTGCTCATTGTGGAGCAGGCTCTGGGCCGTGATGATGATAATGGTACCGGCCACGGCAATGAGATACATTCCCGCGCCCATGGCCATGCCGATGCCGGCGGTGGTCCAGATGCCGGCGGCAGTGGTCAGGCCGGTAACACTGCGGTTGCGCTCAAAGATGATGCCCGCACCGAGGAAGCCGACGCCCGAGACCACGCTGGACGCCACGCGGGAGACATCCGCCTTGAAAAACTCGGTGAGGGGCGAGACATCAAAAAAGCCATATTTGGAGACCAGCATCATCAGGGCCGCACCCATGCAGACGATGAGGTGGGTACGAATGCCCGCGTCTTTCAGGCGGTTGGTGCGCTCAATGCCGATGCACAGGCCACAGCAGGAGGCCAGGATCAGCCGCACGGCACAAACCATCTGAAACTCAAACGAAGACATTTGCTGCACGGTGGTCATCATGGCAGAGCCCTCCTCAACCGTCTGCGGGGTTCATAGCGATCAGCAGACCTGCTGCCCCGCCCCCGGTACACAAAAAAAGAGCAGACCTACAGCTTGAGAGGATAAAACTTTCCCGTTCTCAAGCCGCTGCTTCTGCTCGTTGCTCTTTCAGGCGGCTGTGCCACATCTTCTTTTCTGTCCGGCGCGCGTTCTGCCGCAGGCCGAAGTCCATGCACAGAGAGTAGCACACGATGTTCATATTTGTCAATACAAAGTTCTCCGAATGCAAAATCTTTGTATGTTTTGTCGAATTCGTTCTCCAAAAAACCAGCATCTTTACCAGTGTCATTGTTGAATTTTTCAAAAAAGATTGCTTTTCTTTGGCAAAACCGTCATAATGTTTCTGGAGAAGAGAGAATTTCAGAAACAGGAAAGTGAGGAATCTCAATTTCATGAAACAGGAACTGATGGACGCCATTCAGGAAACGCCCGTCATCGCCGCGGTCAAGGATGATGACGGGCTGCAGAACGCGCTGCAAAACGAAAATATCCGGGTCGTGTTTATCTTGTACGGAGACATCTGCAGCATTGCCTCCATCGTGCAGCGGATCCACGCGGCGGGCAAATTTGCCATCGTCCATGTAGACCTTATTGCGGGCCTTGCCAGCAAAGAGGTGGCCGTGGACTTTATCCGCAGCCAGACCGAGGCCGACGGCATCATCTCCACCCGCCAGTCGTTCATCCGCCGGGCCAAAGAACTCGGGTTGGCTGCCATACTCCGGGTGTTCCTGCTGGACTCCATCTCGCTGGAGAGCCTGGGCAAGATGCCCGCCAACCTCCCGGACTGTCTGGACATCCTGCCCGGCACCATGCCCAAAATTCTGCGCCGGGTGTGCGCGGACGCCAAAGTGCCGGTGCTCACGGGCGGCCTGATCGCCGACAAAGAGGATGTGATGGCCGCGCTGGATGCCGGTGCCACCGCCATTTCCACCACCAATCAGGCGGTCTGGAACATGTGAGACGCATGTTCTGCAATATGCGCAAAAAGAAAAGCGGCTTTTTGTGGCTTCCTACAAATCGAGTGCAAATCCTCTAAAACGCCTTGCAATTTGGGCCGCGGGAGGGTATGATAGAGCCAACATAAGTTGTTTGTTTCAAAGAGTTATGAGCGAAACGAGCAGGGGCTATGCCTTTGTTTTGGTTCGCTCTTTTTTTGTACAAACAGCACAGCACCCCGGCTCCCGACGGGCCAAGGCGGAACTGACAGGAGGAAAAGAGTAATGTATGATGTTGCTATCATCGGCTGTGGTGTGATCGGCGCCGCTACAGCCTACGCATTGTCGCGCTACGAGAACAAAGTCGTCATTCTGGAGGCAGAAAACGACGTGGCCGACTGCACCACCAAAGCCAACAGCGCCATTCTGCACGCAGGCTACGACCCCGCTCCCGGCACCAAGATGGCACGGCTGAACGTGCGCGGTGTGGAGCTGGCCAAGGAGATCTGCGCAAAGCTGGATGTTCCCTACAAGCAGTGCGGCTCCCTCGTGCTGGCTCTGTCCGAGAGCGAGCTGCCCCACCTGCAGCACCTGTACGAGAACGGCACGGCCAACGGCGTGCCCGATATGAAAATTTTGACCAAGGAAGAAACGCTGGCCATGGAGCCCAACCTCTCCGAGAATGTCTGCGGCGCCCTGTGGGCCCCCAGCGCCGCCATCGTCAGCCCCTGGGAGTACGCCCTGGCCATGACCGAAGTGGCTGTGCGCAACGGCGTGGAGCTGCGCCGCAGCTGCCGCGTGGAAGACGCTGAGGCCATGGCCGACGGCGGCTACCGCCTGACCACCACCCAGGGCACTGTGGAAGCCCGCTACGTCATCAATGCCGCCGGTATCTGGGCCGAGAAAGTCCACTGCATGGTGGAGCCCGCCAGCTTCCACATCACTCCCACCCGTGGCGAGTACTACCTGCTGGACAAGAGCGAGGGCACCCGTGTGAATCACGTCATCTTCCAGTGCCCCAACGAGCTGGGCAAGGGCGTGCTGGTCTCCCCCACCGTCCACGGCAACCTGATCGTGGGCCCGGATGCAGTGCCCGTCCATGGCGATGACACCTCCTGCACCAGCAAGGGGCTGGAGTTCGTCAAGACCACGGCCCAGCGCAGCGTGCCCAGCATCAACTTTGGCGAGTCCATCCGCAACTTTGCAGGCGTCCGCGCCAACCTGGACGTGGACGACTTCATCATTGGCGAAGAGCCCGAGGCACCCGGCTGGATCGACCTGGCCGGCATGAAGTCCCCCGGCCTGTCCGCCGCCCCCGCCGTGGCCGAGGAAGCTGTGGGCATCCTGAAAGGGCACGGCGCTCTGGGTGCCGAAAAAGCCGATTACAAGGATGGCCGCCGCCACATCCGCTTCAAGGAGCTGTCCGCTGAGGAAAAGGCCGAGCTCGTTAAGGAGCAGCCCGCTTACGGCCGGGTCATCTGCCGCTGCGAGACCATCACCGAGGGCGAGATCCTGGCAGCCCTTCACAGCGAAGTGCCCGCCACCACCATCGACGGCGTCAAGCGCCGGGCCGGTGCCGGCATGGGCCGCTGCCAGGGCGGTTTCTGCGGCCCCCGTGTGCTGGAGCTCATCAGCAAGGAACTGGGCATGGACCCGCTGGACATCCTGCAGGACAAGAACGGCTCCAATGTGCTTGTTAGCGAAACGAAAGTAGGAGGAAAGAGCAATGGTTGATCTGGTCATTATCGGCGGCGGCCCCGCGGGCCTTGCTGCTGCCTGCAAGGCATGGGAAAGCGGCCTGCGTGATATTCTGATTCTTGAGCGCGACAAGGAGCTGGGCGGTATCCTGAACCAGTGCATCCACAACGGTTTTGGTCTGCACCGCTTTGGCGAGCAGCTCACCGGCCCCGAGTATGCCGGACGCTTTATTGATATGCTGAAGAACACCGGCGTCAAGGTCCAGCTGGACACCATGGTGCTGGAAGTGACCCCGGATAAGAAAGTGCACTGCGTCTCCAAGACCGAGGGCTACCAGATCATTGAGGCCAAGAGCATCGTTCTGGGCATGGGCTGCCGTGAGCGCACCCGCGGTGCCATCGGCACGCCGGGCACCCGCCCCGCCGGTGTGTACACCGCAGGCGCCGCCCAGCGCTATGTCAACATGGAAGGCTACATGGTGGGCAAGCGTGTCCTGATCCTGGGCAGCGGCGACATCGGCCTGATCATGGCCCGCCGCATGACGCTGGAGGGTGCGAAAGTCCTGGCCTGCGTGGAGGTCATGCCCTATTCCGGCGGCCTGACCCGCAACATCGTCCAGTGCCTGAACGATTTCAACATCCCGCTGTACCTGTCCCACACCATCGTGGATATTCAGGGCAAGGAGCGACCGCAAGCCCATTCCCGGCACCGAGATGGAGTTCGATGTGGATACCATCCTGCTCAGCGTCGGCCTGATTCCCGAGAACGAGCTGACCAAGCAGGCCGGCATCGAGATGGATCCCCGTACCAAGGGTGCTGTGGTCTACGAGAACATGGAGACCAGCATCCCCGGCGTGTTTGCCTGCGGCAACGTTGTCCAGGTGCATGACCTGGTGGACTTCGTCTCCGGCGAGAGCGAGCTGGCCGGTGTGGCCGCTGCCAAGTATGTGCAGAACGGCCCCGTGCAGGAGGGCCGCGTGCTGGCCGTCAAGCCCGGCAAAGACCTGGGCTACACCCTGCCCCAGCGCATCCGCGTGGAGGGTGTGGAGAAGAGCACCAATGTCTCGTTCCGTGTCCGCCGCATCTGCGGCAAGAGCACCATCCTCGTCAAGAGCGGCGATCAGGTCATCGCCAAGTTCAAGCGGGAACGCCTGGCCCCCGGCGAGATGGAACACATCGCCCTGCCCAGAGTCCTGCTGGACAAGGCTCCGGTGGACGAGCTGACCATTGAGATCGAGGAGGCATGAGCGATATGAAAGAAGTAATTTGCACCTGCTGCCCCAAGGGCTGCCACCTGCAGGTGGATGAAGCAAACGATTATAAAGTGACCGGCAATGGCTGCCCCAACGGCATTGCCTACGGCAAAGAGGAGCTGACCCACCCCACCCGCATCATCACCAGCACGGTCCGGGCCGAGGGCGGCCTGCATCCCCGCTGCCCGGTAAAGACCTCCAAGCCTGTGCCCAAGGGCCAGATGGCCGAGGTGGTGGCCGCGCTGGACAGCATTGTCCTCCACACCCCCATCCATGTAGGCCAGGTGGTCGTGGAGAATGTCTGCGGCACCGGTGCTGACATCGTGACCTGCCGCGACATGGATTAACAAGCTTCCTGTCACCTCCGACCCCCTGATACAACAGAAAAGGACCGGCTCGCAAGAGCTGGTCCTTTTCTGTTGCTGTAGACAGAGAACGATGAGAAATCGGAAATTGCAAATAACCAGAAGCTTACAGCCCGAAACTGTACCGCAGGAACTGCACGATCTGCTCCGGGTGGGGTGCCCCCGCCGGGACAAAGAAATAATAGGTGTGCTGGACATTGGGGTCTGCATCGGTCATATCCAGCGCAATGGCAGTCGTTTTACCGTCCGCGTCCGTGTTGAAAAAAAGCTTATCCGCGAGGGCTTCCCGCAGATCCGCCGGGAGAAGCGCTTCGAGGTCTTCCATGGGGAACGTGTCTTTGTAATACTCCAGCACCTCGTCGCTGGTCACCACAAAATCCAGCTCGTGCATCATCATGTAGGCGGTCAGCTTGCCGTTGCTGGCGGCGGTGTACTCGCTGGCCTCGCCCCCCAGATCAATATAGAGGGCGTCGTCAAAGACGATCCGCTGCTAGCGGGTCAGGGTCTGGGTGGCGGCGTAGTCTTTCTCGATGCGTTCCGCCGGGAAGAGGTTGTACTCGTCGTTGGTGAAAAAGCCCTGTAGCAGGATCTCTTTCTGGCTCTGGAGGACTGCATCGCCGATGTAGAACCCCACAAGGAGGAGCAGTGCCAGCCCGATGAACCAGAAGCGGTAATAGTGCAGGATGTACCCGGCCCGCTGCTTTGCGGTCATGGGGCGGAGCTTGGCGGCCTCCGTCTCTTTCCAGCGGGCAAAATGTTGCTTGATGCTCATAAGTACCCGGCCTCCGCTCACAGCATTTTATTTTTCTGGAGCTTCCGCCGCTGGCGGCGCTCCTCCTGCTTCTGCTTCCAGGCGGCTTCTTCCTCGGCCAGCTCTCCGGTGTACTTTTTGAACACCATGTCCACAAAGTAGGAGGAGGCAAAGATGGCCAGCCCCACCCAGACGAAGAAAACACCGCTGAGGTAGAAGCACCCCACGCCCGCCAGCGCCCAAACCAGCGCCAGCGTCAGGGTAACGGGCAGGTTGCCCACGGCCATGACGAAGCTGTTGGTCAGCAGCTTCTTGAGCGGGAACTCAAACACGGCCAGCAGCGGCCAGATGTAAAACGTGCAGCCCAAGAAAAGAAACGCCAGGCAGAGCACCAGTGCTCCTACCAGAATGGCCGGGAGCCCGCCCAGAAAGAGGAACAGGTTCCACACGCCCACGAGGTCGGCCGCGAAAAACGCGAGGCCCGCCGCCTCCAGCAGCCAAAGCAGGGTGGCTTTTTTGAAATTGTGCCGGAACGCCTTAAAGTACCCTGAGAGGATGCCTCCTTCGGTGTCCCGTACCTGATGCATGGTATAGGAATAGAACGCCGTGGTCGCGGCCCCCATGGTGACAAGCGGCAGGCTGGTGCCCACCCACAAAAAGCTCATACAGGTGACATCCGCGATCTTTCCGATAAAATTCCAGAATTTATTTTCCGGGTCAAACAAACGGCTCATGCAACGTTCCTTCCAATTTTCAGTAGATTTGGCTTATTCAGCCTTGTTGGTGCCCTCCAGGATGTTGGTGGTGATGTAATCCACCCCCATGGCCACCATGGCGTCGCCGTCCACGGCTTCGTTGACGGTCCAGACATTGTACTCCTGACCCAGGGCGTGCACTTTCCGCACATTGTCCGGGGTGGCAGACTTGTAGTAGATATCAATGCCCAGGTTGTACTTTTCCAGGGTATCCAGCAATTTGTCGTCCCACTCTTTGATGAGGTACTGGGCCGGCTGGGTGGGATAGCGGCGGCGTAGGAAGATCAGGTTCTTGAGGGCAAACGAGATGAAGATGACGTGGTCGAGATACCCTGCTTTCTCGATCATGGAGACGATCTTATAGACATCGCTGGCCTTGAACTCGTTCTTGAGCTCCAGCACACAGTGCTTGCCGTATTTCTTGCAGATCTCAATATACTCCATCAGGGTGGGGATGGTCAAGTCGATGCGGCCGCGCTTGCCGTCGATGTCCACCAGCTGCAGCTTACGCAGGGTCTCAAAGGTATGTGAGGAAGAAGGGCCTATGCCAATGCGATATAGTTCTTTTAATGATTTCATGAGGGGAAATATGCTAATGC
>ENA-UEQL01002927-UEQL01002927.1-human-gut-metagenome-genome-assembly--contig:-NODE-2927-length-10947-cov-6.662833_pt1 | contig 10947 bp, 7 predicted proteins | sample MGYA00242905_ERZ507926 | MGnify/ENA primary metagenome ERZ507926 (study PRJEB26167, sample SAMN06115531) | human gut metagenome | host: Homo sapiens | place: China:Henan | collected 2015-09-09 | study...
CAGGGACAGCAGTGAAGAATACCATCAAGCGCATTTGGAAACAAAGTGTGCTGAAAGATTTCCAGCATTCTCAATACGTCAAACTTGAAAATGGATATTCTGCGCATGTCTATGATATGGAAGTGATTATCGACATAGCACTTCAAATGGATACATACCAAGCATTGCTTTTTAGAAGATGGCTTGTTGAAAAGATAGGAAATCGCAAAGAATGTCAAGCTACTTCAGGAAAGCAGGGGCGAACGACGATTATCGTGATGAATGGAACGATGCCGAGAGGTATCAGTTAAGCATTACACCTTAATTATATAATAGCGTACAGAGAAGAAATACCAAATGGTTGTATCACTCTGTGCGCTTTTTGCTTTCTATTTGTAGCGCAGTTTGCATATTTTAGAATGTTTGTCATCTATTACGGTTCGCTTTCTTACACAAAATAATCGAGATATTCAAGCGAATTGGCTTAAATAGTCTTAAATTCACGTCGAATAATAGATTTTCTCAATCATTATTGCTGTTTTCTCGATTAATTTCCGTACTTTTGTACTCGGACTGTATATGCTCGACCGTTTTTTGTCACAGTTAGACGTGTTCTTACAAGATAATCGAGTCGGCAGCCTACGCCGTGCTGAGTGTAGTGAAGTCACTTATCTGACATATCTATACAAAAGCGGGTGTTGGGTGGGAAAAGCAGTCCAGACATATAAGGCGTTTATCTGACGCTCTGTTTAAGACACATCGAAATCTTGCAACCATATCGATATTTTGGTCTTGAACTTAGCAACGATAGATGTCCCGGGTGTGATTATATCAAAATCCCGTGGAGACCTTGTAAGCATAGATTGTACCCTTTTGGGCACAGTCAAATGTATTATATAGGTCTCCCAAAAGTAGCGCAAACCGAAAGCGGAACCGCCAAGCTGGCTTGAGCGTTTTGCTGAGTTGTCGCCTACTTTATGCAATGGAGCGATTACTCATATCGGCGTGGGCTCTGACGTTGTCTGTTCAACCAAAATAGGCAATTGCTAGAGCCTCAGACCGTGGGACAGACAACAGGACGACCTCACGCTTTTTTTTATGTCCTTAACGGAGTTCTGTCTAGAACAAAGTAAGGTCACCGATATGAAAATCGCTGATAACGCATCAATAGATGATAACACCCATGGAGGCGGTGAAATTCCTCCCTGCACCGGGCTTACCCCCGATGTCCTCCCCGAAGTTCAAGAGCCAGTTTTGGCGGAGAACTCACAAACAGGGGTGTCCACCAGAAATGCCCTGTCGGGAACAGACAACAAACCGAGTGGAGAAACAAAGCCTGCTTTGACTATCCCTAGGTGCGAAGGAGGAAGAGCCAACGGCTCAACTCTCTTAAAAACCCTTAGGAGGAAACCGAAAGAAGTTCCCCATTGGTATGCCCTCCGTGTCACCTACGGACGCGAAAAGAAGGCATACGATTATTTGGTCGGAAAGCATGTAGAGGCATACTATCCGACAATCAAGACCGTCAAGGAAGTTAACGGCAAGCGAAAGACCGTTGAAGAATCTCGTCTTCCAAATATATTCTTTGCACGTGGAACGGAAGAAGAGATAAAGTCATTTGTGTACGACCATATAACCCTCACGTACTTACGTTTTTACTATAAGCACACTCACATAGGTGCGCGCATTATGAAAACTCCTCTGATTGTTCCAGACAATCAGATAAAGAGTCTTCAAATTATTTGTGAGAAAGAGGGATCTGACACCTTAGTTTTGCAAGAAGAAGTAACGAAGTTCAAACAAGGCGAGAAGGTAAAAATCATCGAGGGTGCTTTTGCCGGAGTAACTGGTATAGTAGCACGTTATCATGGACAACAAAGAGTGGGTTTGATTATAGATGGTTTATTGACAGCTGTAACAGCATACATTCCGACAGCTTTTCTGCAAGCCATCGACTGACCATCTTTACCAGAAGATCTCGCTTTGACCATGATATTATTAAGTTTAAGTGAAATAAATCCAATTATCACCTGTTGAGGATGTTTGGTAAAAAATAGTGTATGAGCGTTTCATGGATTGTTGATTGTCTGTCAATCTTCGCGTTATGTATTTTGATTATCGGAGTGGCCATACCACGTGTCCAGTTGTTGGCCTACCGCAAGAATCTGTTAGACAAACCCGCCAAAAGAAAGGTGCACAAAGCCCCCACGCCTCGTCTGGGCGGCACCACCTTCCTGCCGGCACTGATGTTGTCGTTCACCATTGTGGTGGCGGTGAACATAGTGACAAGACGAGGCGAACTGCTTGCCGAACTCGCATCAGAGTCCCTGCCATTGGCCAGTGTCTTCTGCGCCCTGATACTATCGTATATCCTTGGTGTCTTTGACGATATCAGAGGAGTAGGCTACCATGTCAAGTTTATCGCCCAGTCCATAAGTGTACTGATTATCATTTTCAGTGGTGTGGAACTGTCAGGCCTCCGCACCCTGTTGCTGCTTGCATCATGGCCTCAGTGGACGGTTGTCCCCCTCACCGCGCTTGCCATGGTATTCATCATCAATGCCATCAACCTCATCGACGGCATCGATGGTCTGGCCTCCGGTCTGTGCATCCTTTCCTTTGCCTGCTACGGCATCGCCTTTGTATTTTGCAGTCAAAACATCTACGCCCTGTTGTCGTTTGCCTTTGTCGGAGTGCTCATCCCGTTCTTCTATTACAATGTGTTCGGCACACAAAGGAAAAGGAAGATTTTCATGGGAGACACGGGCAGCCTCACCTTAGGAATGATGCTCTGCTTCCTCAACATCAAACTCACCCAGATGCCGCAAGACTCCCTGCCCCACATCAACAAGTACCTTCTGGCCGCCTTGCCGCTGATGATACCGTGTTTCGATGTGATGAGGGTGTTTGCTTACCGTCTGCTCCATGGCAACAACCCATTCCTGCCCGACAACAACCATATCCACCACCGCCTGATAAGGACAGGACTCAGTGAACGCACTACCATGGTCATCATCATCCTGTCATCGGCCCTGCTCACCTTGACCAATGTGATGCTGTGCAACGATTTGGGGGTTATGTTGCTGCTGGCAGCCGACATCACCCTCTGGATAGTGGTCAACATCATCATCGACCTGTTGCTGAAACGCAAAGAAAAAAACTCATTGATTGAAAAACAATAGATGAAAAAAAGAGCAATTATATTGAATTGGCATCACGCCATGCTATGGATAGCGGCAGCATTGCTGTATTCATGCTCCACTCCTAAAGACATTGCCTACTTCCAAAATGCCATGCAGCTCCAGGGCATGGCACTCCAGGCAGAACATAAGTTCCGTCTGCGCCCCGAAGACAAAATCAGCATTGTGGTGAACAGCAGCAACCCTATGCTCGAACAGCAGTTCACCCTCACTTCGCGGGGCAACAGCAACAACATCCTCGGTGCCGAAACGTCGCCCGCCACAGTCAGCAGCAGCGGGTCGGGAGGCTCAATCATCGCCTACACCGTGGACGAACAGGGCACCATCGACTTTCCCGTGCTGGGCAAGATACGCGTAGAGGGCAAGACACGCGAGGAGGTGGCAGCCTATATCAAGGAACGCCTCATCGCCCGCGAATTGGTGAGTGAACCCATCGTCACCGTAGAGTATGTCAACATGAGCGTCAATGTGCTTGGCGAAGTGTCCAGTCCCGGCAATGTGCCCATCACCAAAGACCACTTCACCGTCATCGACGCCCTGGCCAAGTCGGGCGACCTGACCATCAACGGCAACCGCCGTGCCGTCATGGTGAGCCGCAACAACAATGGGGTGAACGAGGTGCATCAGATTGATCTTACCGACATGCAGAAGACAATGCTGTCAGACGGCTACTATCTGCAGCAGAACGACCTGGTGTATGTCACCCCTAACAACAAGCGCAAGCGCGACTCCACCAATACAGGCAACATATTCCACACGCCCTATATCTGGATGTCAATCATCTCTATGCTCGCCTCATTAATCGCAATATTCAAATAACAAGATTCCAATGAACAGCAATACATCTTTTAACAAACAGATAGAAGAGTTTCTGTCGTTGCAGGATTTTTGGATATTATGCCGCAGTCATTCCAGCTGGTTTGGCCTCTCCCTCGCCATGTTTCTGCTGGTGGCCATCTATTACCTGTCCATCACGCCCAATGTTTACACCTGTGAGGCTTCAGTGCTGGTAAAAGAGGAGACCACCCAAGGCACCGTGACCCAGAGCTCAAACGGCAACAACTTCAACAACATGGCGCTGATACAGCAGCCGACCAATGTGCCCAACGTGCTCCGCAAATACACATCGCTTGCCCTGCTCACCGATGTGGCCTACCGCCTCGATACCATCAGGACAAAGAGCGAGGCCAAAAGGGTGGCACAGGCCCTACAAGGTGGACTAACCACGACACTCGACGATGAGAAGTCAACCATCATCAACCTGAAATACACCGACACTTCACCCGAGCGTGCAGAGCGGGTGCTCAACACCATCATAGAGGTCTATAACGAACGGTGGATCAACGAGAAAGAACAGATGGCAAGAAACACGGCAAGTTTCATCAATGAGCGTCTCGTGGTGATAGAGAAATCGCTCAACCAGGTGGATGACAGCATCTCCACCTTCAAGACACGCCACCAAATCACCAACCTCGAACAGGCCAGCAACCTCTACCTGCAGCAGCAGAACGAGTCGGAGACGGAGATACTTCAGCTCACCAACCAGCTGTACATGGCACAAAACATCCTTGATGTGCTGAAAGACAACAAGTCGCGCTACAAGCTGCTGCCGGCAAACACAGGTTTGACCAGCAGCGAGGCAGGCCAGCAGATAGCCCAATACAACACCTTGCTGCTGAAACTGAAGAACAATCTTGAAGGCACATCCACCCAGAACCCCATCATCATGCGCCAGGAGGAAGAATTGGGAGAGATACGCCAGAACATCATCGCCACCATCTCCAACTACATCAAGACCATTAAGATACAGATAGGCTCGATGCAGGGCTACAATGCCGATGTAAAGGAGAAGGTGACATCCAACCCCGCCCAGGCCAAGAAACTGCTGTCGGTGGAGCGCGACCAGAAGGTGATGGAGAGCCTCTACCTCTACCTGCTACAGAAGAAAGAGGAGAACGAAATCAGCATGACCTATACCCCGGCACCCACGCAGGTGGTTGACATGCCCCACGGCAGCCCGTTTCCCACCTACCCCAACAAGAAGAGCGTACTACTTGCCGCCATACTCATAGGCTTGCTCTTGCCTGCAGTCATCATCTTTGTCAGGGAAAGCCTCAACACCACGGTGCGCGGCAAACTCGACATCGAGAGCCGCACCCAGATACCTGTTGTCGGCGAGGTGCCTTTGATTGACAACGGCAAGAAGCGTATGAAGTTGAACGGCATCCATTTCAAGAATAAAAGGAGCAGGCGTATGCCTACACCCCTGTTGGTGCAGCAAAACAGCCAGAACGCCATTAACGAAGCATTCCGCATATTGCGCTCCAACTTAGAGTTCATGTCCGACACGCCCAAGCACAAGAATGTGTATCTTGTCACCTCAATGTTTGCCGGTTCGGGCAAGTCGTTCATCACCGTGAACCTGGCTTTGGCATTGGCCATCAAAGGGCGCAGGGTATTAGTCATCGACGGCGACATGCGCCGTGCAACCGCCACACACACCTTCGGCAACAGAGAGGTTGGTCTGGCAAACTATCTCGGAGAGAAGGTAGAGCATGTAGAGGAGGTCATCTACCAGCACGACGAACACCCCTCGCTGTATATCCTTCCTGTGGGTACCACCCCTCCCAACCCCACCGAACTGCTGTCAAGCCCGCGTATGCCCCTGCTGCTTGAACAGGTGCGCCCACAGTTCGATTTCATCCTCATCGACTGTCCGATGACAGAATCATTGGCCGATGCCAGCATCATCGAGCACCATGTTGACCGCACACTGTATGTGATTAGGGCAGGCCTGTTCCAATGTCGATCGGTGTATCAGCTCGATGCCCAAGTGCAGAACGGTAAATTCAAGAATCTCTCCATTGTGCTCAACGCCATCAAGCCGGTGAGCCAATACGGTTACAAATACGGCTATTATTACAACTACAAATACTAAATTATGAAACGACTTCATATATATATATATTACTGTCTTAGTGGCGTATTGCTTGTATATAGCAGTATGGCCTATGCCGGCGATAAAGCGGGCGGCAATATCCCTGGAAAAGACAGCTTATACATCCAGATTTACGGAGGTATTAACAAGTCAGCCAACGAGAATCTCCCTATGTCGGAGTTTTCGTCATATCCATGGTCCGGAGGATTTTTTATTGGCGTCGGCAAGGAAGTCAACGCCCTATGGGGGTGGCGCACGGCACTGAGATACAACCACAACAAGAGCCGCAATGTGCCGGAATGCGAATCGCCCGATACCTGGGGATGGAATAACATCGGACTGTTTGTTGATGCTACCTTTGACATCACCGACGCATTGAAACTACCCGTAAACAGGGGCACACGTTTTAATTTGAAGGCATTTGCGGGCGTTGGCGGAGTATATACCTTCGGATTTCCCATGCAAACGCCATTATCATATTCAGAATCATACTCCAGAAACAGCACCGTGGGATTCGGCATGAGGGCTGGACTCACAGCCACCTATCTCATGTCACACAAATGGCGCATTGGTGCAGAACTGAGCCAAACTATGTTCAATGACAAATTCAACGGCGTGAAATCGGGTTCCCCATTTGACGGGCGAAGCAACCTGAAAGTGGGTGTAACCTATCTTTTTGGCAAGAAAAAGAAAGTTAAGACTGACACGTCACCAATAATATATGACAATCGCCTGCGCGACATCCCGGCACTTCCTTTCAAGATTCCCGGTGCAGAGGACACAAAGAATCGAGCCATAGAGGGGCGAGCCTTCCTTGACTTCCCAGTAAATGAGACAGTCATATACCCGCGTTACCGACGCAACCCAGAAGAATTGCAGCGTTTGAACAAGACTATCAAGAATGCACTGTTCGACAAGTCATTCAAGGTGCATCGTGTAGTGTTGCATGGCTATGCCTCGCCCGAGAGTCCCTACTCCAACAATACGCGCCTTGCCAAAGGCCGCACCCAATCGCTGAAGTCATACGTCTGCCGAAAATTCGGTATTGACGAATTCGTGGTTGAGACACACTACACACCAGAGGACTGGGACAACCTGCGTTCCTTTATCGAGACATGTGGCGAGAGCCGCCGGGTGAAGGGAAATGTTTGGTATGAGCGTGAAAGCATAGTGGAAACCCCGGTGATGCCGCAATACGTCATTGACAGTCGCAAAAAGCTGCTCGATGTGATTGACCTTGACATAAGTCCCGACGAAAAGGAGGCTATGCTTAAGATAGTGGATAACGGAAGACCATACAACTGGCTTCTTCAGAATGTATATCCCGGACTGCGCCACACCGACTACATTATAGAATATGTGGCGCGCCCCTTCAATGCCAAGGAAAGCAGAAGGCTCATCTACACTCATCCCGAGGCGTTGAGCATAGAGGAGATGTACAAGGTGGCACAAACCTACGAGGAAGGCAGCGACGGCTGGTTAGATGCCTTGCTGATAGCAGCCAATCTGAACCCCGAAGACAAGACTGCCAATCTTAATGCTGCTTGCGGCTGCGTAAAGACAAAGCGCCTTACAGATGCGCGCAGATACCTGAAGAAGGCTGGAACCACGCCACAAGCCAACTATCTGAGGGACGTGATAGATGCCATGGAAGGCAAAAAAGCATGGAAGATAGAAAACGAAAAAGTGATTGTAACAGAAGATAACTAAATGAATATGAAAAAAATGTGTTTCAGACAAATGACAGGATGGACGATAGCGTCTGCTCTGATATGTGCGGGTTGCTCCACTGATGATGGTTACTCAGAATACCAACGCACGGAAGCATCATTCATGCGAGATTTGGGAGGCGACGTTAGTTCTCTGCAATGGTGGAAAACCGCCGTTACTCTGAAGGTGACTGTGGAAGCGGAAGGCAAGACAACACTATGGGCTATGTCAGAGAAGTTTGGCGGCATGCTATACGATATGGCTACAGTTGAAGGGAACGATGCTGTCAGTTTGACAGTTCCACAAGGCCAAGGCAACAAGGTATGCCTCGTCGCTATAAACAAGAACATGTATGATTCGCAAACCATCACACTGACAGGCAAGGCCGAAGAACCAGTGACAGTGAGCCTTCATACCGCTGCTACCCGCGCCACAAGCGACTACACTCCCACCACACTCTACGGGAACAGCGCAAAAGGGGATGCCGAATACTACCAGTTCACTCCTGAACAGATGGACGACTGGTACAACATGATGAGCATCATGAGCCAAGAAAGTGTGAACGCAAAGACGGGACACGGACTGAACGTGGACTACGAACTGGAATCGAACGGTCCGTTCTACATCACATGGGTAGCGGGAAACAGCCTGTCCACCTCACCACATGTGCTTGGCTATTATTACCACTCGCCTGGCACATACGAGGACATCCAATATGTAGATATAGCGGAGACGGAGGTCTATGATTATATAGACGGGCTTGCCAAGGTACAGTATCAAGTGAATGAGACCACGGCAGAGAAATATGGAGTGACTGCCAATCATTGGTATGGCGCCAACTTCGACATGAAAGACACTTGGGTCTCAAAACCCACATGGGGACTGCGTGCCAACGACGACACCTATAGCTGTATGGCTGCCTACAAACGATATGGCAAAGGCATCACAGCACTTCGAGGCATTACCTTTAAAGTGGACGTTCCCAAGGGGATGCGCGTAGGATTCTATGACCGATGGGACATGACCCCACGCCCCGACCAGTACGACCAGCTTGTCAGATATGGCGTAAGGCCCTACACCACCCGCGACAACTTCATGGGAACAAGTTATTCGGCGGAGAGGATGAACGTGGTTAACCAGAACGGGAATTTCCGAAGCTTCATTGACGAGCATGAGAACGTGATGTGGATGGGTATGGAAAACGATATCACAGGCGGCGACCTTGACTGCAACGACGTTATCTTTGGTGTCACCGTGAAAATGGCCATCTACAAGCCGGGAGTAGTGGAGCCGGATTTGCAACCCATTCCCGAATCTGACGAAGTGATGCCCTGGACCATTGCCTTCGAGGATGTGGCACGTAATGCCGACTTCGACTTCAACGATGCCGTCATTAAGCTAATGCCCGACCCAAAGAAAGAGCTATGCACTGTCACTGTAATGGCGGCGGGCAGCAAGGCAAGAATGTATCTCCACTATGACGGTCCTGACGGTGACCAGAACCTTGGAGAGATACATGAACTGCTTGGTGGCAAGAGTACTGAATTCATAAATACGCCTATGTCCATTGTCTCCACACCATTTGTGGAGGTGGGCAGCGTGAAATGGCCCAAGGGCTACAATGTAGCCACCGATGCCGGACGGTTCTACATTGAGATACAGCGCGGCACTTGTGAGGAATGTACCGACATGATTACACTGGCCGACAGTCCCGGCAAGATGCCACAGGCCCTGCTCGTGGCAGGCGAATGGAAATGGCCCAAGGAGGGCACTCACATTTTCTCAACTTACCACATCTTCCCCTATTGGGCAAAGGATGCCACGAAAGTGAACTACTGGGGTTGGTACGGTTCGCCAACATCGGGCAATTATGTAACTTATTAATATTATTTATTAACTTATTATTTTATCTGTTATGAAAGCATTAATGCAAAAACTAAATCCCGCATTATGGGTAATAGTTGTCTTTGCCTTGGCTTTTTCTGCCTGCAGTGAAGACACAGGCTTGGCGGGTACAGAGAACGGGGAAAACAGCGGATGGCCGTTGAACAGCGTTGACCCCAAACAGACATGGATGACATCTGAGACAGTGCAGTTAGACATCTCTATTGATGATGAAGCTGACATTACGGCTCAGACGATAATGAACGAAAAAGTGACCGTTCTGGGACAAAAACACCTGAAGGGGAGCGGCGTGATGTTCTTGGACGTTCCCCAAGGCATTGGGGGCAGCTTTGGACTGGTGTATGACGACGGTGTGTCGCCCAAACAATACCGGCAGATAAACCTGACGGGCAATAATGGCAAGGTCATCGATGTGAGTTTCCAGTCGGAATCAGCCACCCAAGCGTCCGCTCCGGCCATCCAAAGAGCAAGCACACGCGCTGCCACTGCCTCCTCGCTCTACAGCAATAGCATTCTCCCAGACAGCGGCTATATGAACTTCGGCAGCTGGGCATGGGAAGACATCGCTATCGCCCTGACAGAAGGGCTCAAATCCTACGATAATCATAAAGCGATGATTGACTACGAAATCATGTCGCGAGGAGAAGTGACCTCAGGAGGCGAATACTACGCATCTGAAACGGTCTATCTATCCATGCTATACGGCTACACTGGCACCACCGATACCCGAGTAGTGGGCTACTATACCCACAGTGGCAACTATAGCGACATAGAGTTTTACGACATTGCCGACGTTCTGAAATACGACTATTTCAACGGCAAGGCGAAAGTGCAATATCAATTGGACAATAACACAAGCCAATGGTATGATGCCAACTTTGACCACACAGACGGTGACAAGCTACCAGCATATCAAAACCCAGCACAAAAAATTAATACTCCAAGCAACGCGAATAATTCCGCGCGAATAGGCGACGATGCCTACAACACGCTCTTGGTGTCGGAAGTTTATGGTGACCGGGTGACAGCCATCAGAGGACTCACCTTCAAGCTGAAAATACCCGAAAAAAAAATCTACGGATTCTATCTGCGCACAACAGCATCGCTCAGCGAAGCACAAAAAACAAAACTCAAAAAACTTGTCGTTTCCGGCTATTTCAAGCAGGACACCACCGCCACCGCCGCCGATAAAATGCTGAAAGTGCTGGAAGCGGA
>ENA-UEQL01002928-UEQL01002928.1-human-gut-metagenome-genome-assembly--contig:-NODE-2928-length-10941-cov-7.274024_pt1 | contig 10941 bp, 5 predicted proteins | sample MGYA00242905_ERZ507926 | MGnify/ENA primary metagenome ERZ507926 (study PRJEB26167, sample SAMN06115531) | human gut metagenome | host: Homo sapiens | place: China:Henan | collected 2015-09-09 | study...
GAGAGGCTCTGAATCCTAAAGTCTATGAGGAATTTTATCGCATTACCGGCATTAAATTGATGGAAGGTTTCGGACAGACGGAAACGACCCTGACTGTCGCAACCTATCCGTGGGTAGAACCTAAACCTGGTTCTATGGGAATACGCAATCCCCAATATGACATCGATTTGCTGACGAACGACGGACGATGGGCAGAAGAGGGAGAACAGGGACAAATCGTAATCCGTACCGATAAAGGGAAACCGCTGGGACTCTTCAAAGAGTATTATCGTGACCCCGAAAAAACAAAAGAAGCTTATCATGACAACATCTACTATACCGGAGATGTTGCTTGGAGAGATGAGGACGGATACTATTGGTTCGTAGGTCGTGCCGACGATGTAATTAAATCATCGGGCTATCGTATCGGTCCGTTCGAAGTAGAAAGCGCTTTAATGACTCATCCGGCAGTCGTAGAATGTGCAATCACGGGAGTTCCCGATGAAATACGCGGACAAGTAGTCAAGGCAACCATCGTTTTGGCAAAAGATTACAAAGAACGTGCCGGAGAAGCTCTCATCAAAGAAATACAAGATCACGTAAAACATGTTACAGCTCCTTACAAATATCCGCGAATCGTAGAATTTGTAGAGGAATTGCCGAAAACGATCAGTGGAAAAATCCGACGGGTAGAGATACGGGATAAAGACCATAAATAAAATACACATATATGTTAAGCAACGATTGGTTTGCCGGAGAATCGGAATCGGATAAAGGTAGGATTATCACGCGGGGACGTATGTTTGCCGAAAACGGTAACACCTCCAGAACACACGAAATTGCATGGTGGCCTTATTTGCAGTGGTGATCAATTCATCACCAATCGTACACAGTTACAAACGATCAAGGATCGTTTTACCGATGGCCTCGCTGTCGACATGGAGAGCGGAGCCTTGGCGCAAGTATGCTATATATATAAGGTACCATTCTTGAGTTTCCGTATCATAAGCGACACTCCAGGTGCCAACAACCACTTTGACCAATACCAAAACTTTTGGGAGACCATGGCCGACCGCTCTTTTGGCGTAACAAAGGCGTTGTTAGAGGCTATTTGCGCATAATTCTTTTGTTAACTCGTTAACCCAAAAAGAAGCATGAAAAAGATACCAAGCTTTACCATAGACCATACGCGGTTAAATCGTGGCATATATGTGAGCCGAAAGGACTTTGTTGCAGACGAAGTAATCACGACTTTTGATGTACGCATGAAGTTGCCCAATCGCGAACCAGCCTTACACCAAGGAGCCATTCACACGATAGAGCACCTTGCTGCCACCTTCTTACGCAATCACCCTGTATGGAAAGACCGCATCGTGTATTGGGGGCCAATGGGTTGTCTTACAGGCAATTACCTAATCGTCAAAGGCGACCTCACCAGCCGTGACATTCTCCCCCTAATGCAAGAGACATTTCTGTTTATTGCCAACTATGAGGGCGAAATCCCCGGAGCTACCGAACGCGACTGTGGCAATTACATTTTGCAAGACTTAGCCATGGCTCGCTATGAAGCGAAAAAGTATTTAGACGAGACACTTAATTGCGCTACAGACGACAATCTTATCTATCCAGCGTAATTCTTTTGTTAATAAGTCGATAAGTTAACAGGTTGACAGATAAGTTTGTCCTCCACATCGATTTGGCACCCTGTTAACTCACTCCTCAAATAGAAATATTTCAACCCAACAATATTATGAAAAAAATCTCCATCATGCTTTCGGCTCTCTGCCTTGCAGCGGGAATGCCCACTGCCCTTCAGGCACAGACGACCGATTTCACTTTGGACCAAAGCGTTCCTGCCAATCCTGAGAACGAACCGCGTCCCGTTTTCCCCGTTCCTACCGCTCGTCAATTGAAGTGGAACCAAACCGAATTTTATGCTTTCTTCCACTATGGAATGAACACCTACACTGGCAAAGAGTGGGGTAATGGAAGCGAAAGTCCTAATACTTTTGCACCTACGGCCGTACCTAAACCACGTCAATGGCTCGAAGCAGTTAAGGCTGGTGGTATGAAGGGCGGTATTGCAGTCGTTAAACACCACGACGGCTTCTGCCTTTGGCCTACACAGACGACCGAACACAACGTAAGCAAGAGTAGCAATGCCAATGCGCAAAAGACCAATATTCCGAAGGACTTTGCTGAAGCTGCAAAAGCCTTGGATATGAAGTATGGTTTTTATATCTCACCTTGGGACCGCAATAGCGCTTATTGGGGCGAAAAGGAGAATGGTAAGTATACAGACAACTACGCCAAGAAGGTGTTCTTTGCCCAATGTGCTGAAATGACCAAATATGGTGCCGACCAATTTGAAATGTGGTTTGACGGTGCTACAGGTGACAACGGATATTACGGTGGTGCTAACGAAAGACGCAACATCGACAATGCACAGCGCTACTATGACATTCCTAACCTTCGTGACTCTATTCACAACGCTTGTCCAAACATTATCCTTTGGGGTACAGGCGGTGAAGCACGCTGGATTGGTAATGAAGCCGGATGGGCTGGCGAGACTTGCTGGTCAATGGGCGACGGCGAAACAGGTAGCGAAACGGCTTGGAAGTGGTTCCCTGGTGAGAGCGATGCCAAAGCTACGTCAGGAGGTTGGTTCTACCACGACGGTGAGACTTGTAAGTCTGCCGACGAGATGTTTAAAATCTATCTTGAAACAGTAGGTCGCAACGCTACGCTGATTCTCAACTTCCCGCCCAACAAAGCTGGTGTCTTGCCCGATGCTGACGTAAAGAATTTGAAGGACTTAGGTGATATGCTCACCAAGCGTTTGGGTACTGACCTCGCTGCACAAAAGGGTGTAACCATTGAGGCCTCAACTACACGCGGCAAGGGACAGACACGCACCTACGATGCCACCAACATGATTGACGGCAAAATCGATACGTATTGGGCTGCTCCCGACGGCACGACAAGTGCTACTATCACAGTCACACTGCCCGAAGCAAAGACAATCTATTACGTTGCCTTGCAAGAGTACATTCAATTGGGACAGCGTATCAAGGGCTTCACCATCGAGACGAGTACTGACGGCACAAACTGGACTAAGAAGGGCGGTAGCATCGCTACGACTACAGTTGGTTACAAGCGCATCATTCCACTCAATGGTAGCACTTCTAACAGCTATACCAACGGCACACAAGCTAAGTACGTGCGCGTAACAATTAAAGACAGCCGCGCTTGTCCTACCTTGCACACGTTGTCAATCTTCTAAACCGAACTTGCTAATCTCTGAATATATACACAATGAAAGTAAAACACTATATAGCTCTTGCTGCACTCACACTGCCCTTGGCAGCTAACGCGCAGAGCAATGTTATTGACTTTGAATCGCAAACAGGCTATAAGTCGGTGGGCGTATTCGACACGTGGGAGAACTCTCCCTTCCGCACAGGAGTGCTCAAAGGCAACGTAAAGGTGGTAAACAACCCCAACAAGGCCAACGACGATATTATTGGTCAAATCAACCCTTCTGAAAAGGTGTTGGCATTTCAACGTTCACGCTTCGGCAGTAACACCTTTGGTGTGCGCGTAGAACTGACTGAACCTATCGCATTGTCACAAACGGCTAAGTATGTACACGTTATGATGCTTAAGCCTAAAGCAGGCCGCGTTATGTGCTTTGCTTTGGGTAGCCGTGCAGACCGCCCTTGGCAGTCGAAAGAGGTAGTACAGGTGGAAGCTTCGTGCATAAGTATTGTAAAGACCGACGGTAAGTGGTATGATGCTGTTTTCGCGCTTACGGGTGCTGAAGGCGTTAACGTTCATAGCCTTGTTTTTGCCCCAGAAGTAGAGTCACAACACAATGCAACAAGCGACTATGCCGTTTACATTGACAACATTCAAGTAGACAACAGCTCAACTTCACGTATCATTTATGGTTGCTACCCTGTCAACTACGAAAAGACGCAAAAGTTAAATCGTACTGACCGCTATGCCACAGGCATTATGCTTAAGAGTGCTGACGGTGATCAATCTTTAAGTGTAAGCCAACAGTCTGACAGGTTGCTGTTCCAAGACTTACTTGCTAAGTCGTTTAAAGCCAAAGCTGGCGAGAAGGTAAGCGTTAACACGGGCTATAAGGGTACATGGATGAGTGCTTACGTCTACCTCGACCGCGACAATAACGGCAAGTTCAACTTCGACATCAAAGAAGACGGCACACCTGCTGAGAATAGCGATTTGATGAGCTACTCTCACTACAAGAACAAGAACAGTGCTGGTGCAACGCTGAAAGATGGTAACACCCGTACCCTACCCGAGTTTACCATTCCAGCTGATTTAAAGCCTGGCTTCTATCGCTTGCGCTACAAGATTGACTGGGACGAAATTGACCCTGCTGGCAATACGACCGAATCAAACAACATTGTTGGAAATGGTGGTGCTATCATTGACACTCGTTTGAACATTCATGGCGACGAGGTGACTATCTCACGTGGTCAGAGTGCTTCGGGTACCAATGGCGAGATGCAAAAGGCTGACGGCACAGCTTTCAGTGAACATAAGATTAAGTTTGGTGAGGCTTATAAGGTGAAGTTCGTTCCTTCACCAGGCTTCAAGTTAGGCAACATTGTTATTCGCCACGGCTATAACCTTGACAAAGACTCATTGGTTAACGAGACTCCGCAATATGTCGATGTCGTTGTACCAGCTTATATGGCAAAGGATAACACCTACACCATTCCTGCTGAGTACATTGACGGTGACGTACGCATTACACCTAACTTTATCTCAACCGAATCGGGCGGAACAGAAGACGACAAGTATGGACTCAATTTCCCCAAGGACTTAGCCATCACACGCACCGACCGTGCCCTCAATAGCGTAGCCTTTAGCACTGTAAGCAATGGCAATAAGCAAAAGATTACGATTACCAATCCTAGCACCGTTTATCAAGACTACACTTCACGTAAGATTTACGTAAAGAGTGGCGAAGCTATCACTACCGACATCTCTTACAAGGCACAGTATGCTCCTTATATGCATGCATACTTGTATGTCGATCTCAATGGCGATGGCACCTTTAGTACGGATGTCAATGCCGATGGCACACCTGCTATCTCAGGCGAAATGCTTTCTTATACCTATGCGAATGGAAAGAATAGCAAGGGACAGAACGTTGGGTATAATGATGCTAGTGCCGACCAATGGGGATCTACTAATTCTATTCCCCAATTTTCACTGCCTGCAGGACTTCCCAATGGTAAGTACCGCGCACGCCTAAAGATTGACTGGGATAGTACCGACCCCAAGGGACACTATGGCGAAGGCGTTACATCCAACCTTATCAATGACAATGGTGGCTACATTCTCGATTTCGACTTCGACGTAGTAGACGAGATACCTACCAACAAGCTTGAAATTAATACTACGAATGGTTCTATCGTGGGTGCTAACAACGCAGGTCTGCCCGAAACGGTAACACCTGAGAGTCCACTCACCGTAATGGCATACGGCTTGGATGAGAACTACGTGGCTAACGAAATCACCGTACGTCATGGAGAGAATCTTGACGGCGAGCAGGTGGTTAACGGAAAAACCATGTGGGAGGAAACAACTATCGAACTCAACAATGGCACGGCTACCATTCCTGGTGAATTGATTGACGGTGATGTACGCCTTACGGCAAACTTCGTTGACATGGGTTCGGAATACAAATTGGCCTTTGGCGATGAATTCAACACAGCTGATAACTCACAACCCGATAGCAAATATTGGAGCCGTTCTGGTTGGGCTCACCCCACTTGGAAGCGCTACACTGCTCAGACGACTGAAGGTCAGTTGAAAACGGGTTGGATAGAAGACGGCAAGCTCGTTCTCCGCTGCGTAAAGAATAACTTCGACGCAGAAGTTGATGGCAATGGCAACAAGCTCGAAATGATTAGTGGCGCCGTCGAAACAGCTAATAAGGTGACCTTCACCTATGGTAAGGTAGAAGGCCGTCTGAAGACGACTGCACACTCGGGCAATTTCCCTGCCTTCTGGATGATGCCTAATACCGACACTTATGGCGGTTGGCCTTCAAGTGGTGAGATTGACATCTTCGAACAGATTAACAACGAAAATAAGAGCTACCACACCATTCACTCACACTGGGCCAACGGCTCTGGTGACGGTGGCTTAGGCAACAGCAATAATCCAACTAAGGGTGGCACTTCAGCCACTACAACGGGCGAATACCACGTCTATGGCTTAGAGTGGACCGAAACGTTGCTCAAATGGTTCGTTGACGGTAAGCAGGTGTTCTCATACGCGAAGTCTACTAACCAAGATGCACTCAACAAAAAGCAGTGGCCGTTTGATAAGCCCTTCTACCTCATTCTCAACCAAAGCGTAGGTAATGGCTCATGGGCTGCTAACCGCGACTTAGACTTCACCTATGAGACGAAGTTTGACTGGGTACGCGTTTATCAAAAGGCTGACGGTGACTTGCTCACAGGCATTAACGCTGCAAAAGAAGTTACCCTTGACTACTACGTCACTCCAGGTCAGATTCGTTTGGTAGCTCCTTACAGTACGAAGGTTACGATTGTCGACCTCCAAGGCCGCACACTTTTTGCACAGGCTGTTCAAGGCAACAAGAACGTTCACGTGCCCAGCGGTGTTTACCTCGTTAACAACAACAAGGTGATTGTGCCTTAAACACTATAAGTGATTATGGCTATTAAATAATTATTCCCCTTTGCTCTGACAGAGTAAAGGGGAATTTTAGTTTCATATAAAAAGAGAAAAACTGCAATTTATCGAAGAGTTGCTGCTTACAAGCACAAATTAGTTGCAAAACAACAGAAAGTATCCTACTCTGTTGCAGCGTTTCACCTTTTTTGTCTAACTTTGTCACAATAACAATAATAATAACCTCAAACTAAGAGAGCATGAAGCACAGATTTCTTTGTTTCCTTATGTTACTGTCCCTCTTGCCATTGGCAACGTGGGCACAGACCTTTGTCAACCTTACCCCTCGTCCGAAGACGATGACGGTAAAAACAGGCACACTTGCCTTACCCTCACAGTTTACCATTAGCTACAACGGATTAGACGCTGACGGCATTCACGAAGTCAATGCCTTTGCTAACGAATATGCTTCCGTTACGGGAGCACAAGTTAGCGTGGCAGAAAATGATGCCAACGCGCTCTTCCAAGTATCGTTACTGCCCACCTCTTCTAAACTCAAAGAAGAGGGGTACAAATTAGACGTTACTACAAGTAATGTTACTATTCAAGCCAAAAGCGCATTAGGTTTCTTCTATGCTTTCCAAAGTGTAAAGAAGATGTTGCCTGCTAATGTAATGGCAGGCGTTAAAGACGCAACCGTAACGTCATTTCCACTCCCCGTAGTAAGCATTACCGACGAACCTCGTTTTGAATATCGTGGTTTTATGCTCGACGTGTCACGCCACTTCTTCACTACCAACGAAGTAAAGCGCATGCTCGATGTAATGGCCTACTACAAGATGAATAAGTTCCACTGGCACTTAACCGACGACCAAGGTTGGCGCGTTGAGATTACGAAGTATCCTAAACTCACAACCATAGCTAGCATAGCCCCCAATAGTCTCTTTACCGACCTTTACGAGGCTAAACAATATTGGATCAACAAGCCTTATGGCCCTTACTTCTACACAAAAGAAGAGATTAAAGACGTCGTAGCTTACGCCAAGGAACGCCATATCGAAATCATTCCCGAGATTGACATGCCTGGCCACAGCGCAGCTGCCATGACGGCTTATCCTGAGTTTAGCTGCAATCCTTCTGGTGGCCACACAGTATGGAGCAAAGGTGGTATATCTTACGACATTATCAACGTAGCTAACCCTGCAGCCGTTCAGTTTGCCAAAGATGTGTTAGAAGAGATTATGGAACTCTTCCCTGGCAAACATATTCACATCGGTGGCGACGAATGCCCCACTGACGAATGGGAAAAAAATGCTGAATGCCAAGCACTCTACAAAAAGTTAGGCCTCACGAGCTATCGTCAATTACAAAGCCACTTCATTCAGCAATTGGATGAGTTTGTGAAAGAAAAGGGACACAAACTCTCTGTATGGAACGAAGCTATCACCGCCTCTGGTGCCGACCTCGACATCATGAAGGCTACCGACGCTGACGTTTACTGCTGGCAACCTGCCGAAGCAGCCGTAGCTAAAGCCAAGAAAGAGGGAATGAACTCTATTTACACACCTTGGGGTCCCTACTACATCAATCGTAAACAAGGTAACTCCGAACAAGACCCACCCAACGCTGGCGACGGCTCTGACCACGTACAGAACACTTACAACCGCAACATTCCCGACGGCGTAACGCGCGGTATTCAAGGCACCTTCTGGTGTGAGAACGTTTCTAACGCTGATTTAATGGAATGGTCGGCTCTTCCTCGCTTGATTGCTATCGCTGAACGCGGTTGGACACCCGAAGCTAACAAGGACTTCTCTGACTTCCAGAAGCGTATGTCGGCTGACACCGTAATGCTCAACTACAACAACTATAAGTACTGCAAGTACTACATGTTGGACGCTGACAATGGCGGCACTTCAAGCCGAGTTATGCCTTTTGCTAATACAGCTGACAAGAAATACTACTACCGCATTATCTCAGGCGGTACCGACAACACCCGCGTAGGTCGTTGCATCGAACTTATTGCCGAAGGCTCGCCCTTGCTCACATCTTATGCTAACAAGAATGCAGCTGTAGGCCGTCTTTGGACAAACACACAGGCGGCTGAAGGCGCTGACAACTACGACTATCAATGGTGGAGCATTGAAGAAGACCCCAACAACGCTGGCAAGTACGCCCTCGTTTGCAAGGCTCAGCCCAACGGTTCTGTCAATCCTAATCCTACGGCTGTATCTACCTCAGGCCGTTGGAACTACGACAACAACACGAAGCACTACAACTTTACACTTGGTGACGGTGCATACGGCAAAAAGGGTAATAACTATTACTACACTTTGTCAAGCGACAAAGTTAGCGGTCAGTACTTCAACTCTTCAATGAGCGGACAAGGCTTAGCCGTCAACCTCTACTCTAACCCCACCGACGGTAATGGCGGCTGCTGGGAGTTCTCACCCAAAGAGAACTATGGCTCTGCCACCGACCCCGTTACTTTCGACTACTTGCAAGAAGGCAAGACTTACACACTGACCAACGCTGTTGACGGTTTTGACCACACAGCTTTAGCCGATGATAATAAGGGCACAGCCCTCAAGCACGCCACTGATGCTTTCGCCAACAATGCATGGACAGTCGAAGCCTCTACGATCAATGCTGACGGTTCGCAAACGGTTAAGATGAAGAACGTTGCTACAGGCCGTTACATCACTTCATTAGGTAGCTTCGTATCGCGCGAAGGTTGCCCCGTAAGTGTTGGAACTGCACCTGCTGATGCGAACGTTACGCTTAGCCTCGTCAAGAAATACAACGATCTTCGTATCAAAGTAGGCGGCAAGAGCCTCTTCGCCTTGCCTTCAGGCAACATTAACGCAGGTCCTACTACCGATGCGAACGCTTCTTACGACGCTCCTCGCGTACAGGGTAGCGAATGGACTGCTACAGAAGTAAAGGTCATTACCCTCAATTGCGCTGACGAGAAGGGCAATACTTTAGGCTCTGTTACACGCAGCGTTCCTACTACGACCGACAACATCACAGCTGAACTCTGCCCTACTTTCAAGAATCATTCGGTTGAAAGCATTACCGCTGCTGGCAACAATGCTTACAACGTAACTTATAAGCGTGCGGCTTATGCTATCACCTTTAAGTGTGCTGACAATAAGGGCGTACTCATTAGCCAAGAAGAAGTCAACGTACCCGTAGGCGAAAGTTACAAGGTGCAATTGCCCACTCCTAAGTACTACACTTTGGAGTCAAGCGACGTTAATGACGGTGAGAGCCTCACCCCCGAGGCAGACGCTACTTATAACGTGACTTACACTACCGATGCCATTATGGGCGTTAAGGCCGATGGTGACGTAGTTACCACGCTTCAAGCTGGTAAGAGCTACCTTATCTACGATGCCACTACTGCTGCAGGCCGTGCTGGCTATCGCGCCATTATGGCCAATAAGGGCATCAACCGCTACACACAAGTAGAGGGTATGACTCCCAACGCTATTTGGACGCTTGAACGTACGAGCAAAAACGTGTTTAAGGTAAAGAACGAATACCTTGGTCTTTACGTTCCTCAATTGGGTCGTTCACAAGCCGCTACGGCTTCTAAAACAGGTGCTGCCTTTACTTTCACCCTCAATGCTGACGGCGAGACCTTCAACGTGAAAGGTAGCAACGGCATGTATTGGGACGGCCTTGAGAATGGTAACCTCGTAGGTTGGGATGGAGGTACGGGGCACCCCATTCGCATCACCACGTTCTATGGTCTGCCCATGTTCAACGTTACGATCACTTGCAAGGACACAGATAATAAGGTACTCTCTTCCTCTACAGAGTTAATTACTGCTGGTGACGCTTACACAATTGTCACTCCTACCATTAATGGGTACACACTTGAGAGCGTCAGCGGCAACGAAACTTACACAGGTACTGTAGAAAGCCACCTCAACATCGTGGCCACCTATAAGAAATATACGAGTAGTGGCATTGACCAAGTAACCACCAATGCCAACAAGCGCAAAGGCATTTACGACTTACAAGGTCGCCGTCTACAACGCGTTCAGCAACAAGGCATTTACATCATCAATGGCCAAAAGGTATTAGTAAAGTAAATACCTAAATCACCTAACGCTAATTATAATAGGTATGCTAACCAACAAGGTAGCATACCTATTTTTTTCAAATACGAGAGAAAAAAAAACTGCAATTTATCGGCAACGAGAATGGGGACTTCCCTGCCGTTTATCGGGTTGATGGCGTAACTTCCCGTGAACACGCCCGTCTTTT
>ENA-UEQL01002935-UEQL01002935.1-human-gut-metagenome-genome-assembly--contig:-NODE-2935-length-10916-cov-4.171879_pt1 | contig 10916 bp, 9 predicted proteins | sample MGYA00242905_ERZ507926 | MGnify/ENA primary metagenome ERZ507926 (study PRJEB26167, sample SAMN06115531) | human gut metagenome | host: Homo sapiens | place: China:Henan | collected 2015-09-09 | study...
CTCATCAACCTGACGTTCAATCTGGACTGCTACGACATCATGCCCGGTATCAACGACGAATATGACCTCGGCTATTATTACGCCCACGAAGCCGGTATTTACTCTGAAAAGGATCTCGGTCCTCTGGCAAACTACATCGACTATGAACGCTATGGGCGCGACATTGCGATGGATGAGCAGGGACGTTTCACCGATGAGGGCTATGTCCGCGTTGCAAGCGAGAGGTGGGACAGGCAGTTTGACGGGGAGCTTGATGATATTCCCGACGAATACCGGATCACCGGCTCAGGGGAAGCCGCCGAGCGTGACAGCACTATTGCAGTTCTCGTTGTTGAGCCGGGAAAGAAGCCTTATGTGAAAGAGATTGACTCCGGTCTGGAGTCCTTGCAGCATGAGGTCGGCGGCTGCATCGAGGCGATTTATCCCTACGAAGACCCTGTTGCCTTAGTCTGTAATGAGGAAGGCAAGCTGGAAGGTCTGCCCCTGAACCGCGCTCTGCGGGATGAGGACGGTGACATCTACAGCTTCTTAAAACTCCGAAATGCTGCAGCGGAAATTTCTGAAGGGGGCTGTGTCTTGAGCGGCAGCTTGCATTGATACTGTGAACCGAACAGATTATTGTCACGGACACAGACCTGAACGGTAGATCGCTGCCAAACAGAATTTGTAAATGCAAACCTCAAAGCAGTTGGCTCCCTGCACGCCTTCTATCCTACGGCCTGTGTCAGCACACATGCCGTTGTGCTTTGCGACATGAACGGCAGGCAAATGCCGTTCTCACCCGCGCCGACCATCAGCTCCGTGCCGCTCGGGCTGATCAGGAGGGGATAGGTCTCAGACATATAAAACGGTCCATCCGAGGTCTCATAGCTATTACCGCCCACAAGCGACAAGCTGAGCGTCACATAGCTCGGTCCGTCCAGAACGGTTTGGATCGTCCAGAAGCCGCTCCACATCTCCTCAATGTCGTCACTGTCTTCATATACCCACTCCAGATCGACCGTACCGCCCGTCTCATCCTCAAGATAAAAGCGCAGCGAGAAATAGGCATAGCGGCTGGTTTCCCCCACCATGGTTTCTGTGATCCAGCCCATGCCGTCACGCTGCGATCCGGCAAGACCGAGCGCGGTCATGCCGCTCCAGCCGTCGGCAAGCCACGCGGAAAACTCGGCCGGGGCGTTGTACCAGGCATATTCTGTAAAGTCAAACGAAAGATAGTCTCCAGCTTCCGATATACACGGCGCAAGATAGCTCATCGCATCAAGCGAGGGATACCATTCGCAGGTGTTCCCGTTGTTGTCAGTGATGAAGACCTGGGTGTCGGCCTCATATGCAACGCCGTCGAGATTTGCAAAGAGCAGCACCGGCTCGCCGCTCTCTGACCGGTAGAGCACCTCCGTGACCTCGTCGGTCTGTGTTTTTTCGTTCCACTGGACACGGTTGATTGCAACCGTCGCGTTCTCATCGACCGGCACGATGCAATACAGATACCCCGCGCCGCCGATAATGTGATCCGCGTCAATCTCCGTGATAAAGGGGTATTCGAGGAGCATGGCCTCATTGGTTTCCCACAGCCACGAGGGGAAGCCGGCCTCGAAGCCCTCCTCAAACAGCCCGCCGACATAACCGAGATATGCCGCGCCAAACATGGTCATTGGAAAGTCGATCCTGTCCCGCAGCCATCCAAGAGAGGTTTCTGCCTCCTGTGAAAACCCGTATTGTACCGGCTGTGCGTCTGACGCCTCGTCGCGTGACGTGCGATCACGCATATCATTTTGCAATGGAGCTTCCTCCGGCTGCTTTTCAGGCGTTTTTTTGTCGGGTTTTGTAGGCATTTTTACCTTATCTGTACTTGTTCTCGATTCGTTAGGCTCTGTTTGCGTCTTCTGTACACAGGCGCAAAGCGACAGCAGCAGAACCAGTGCCAGCAACAGCGCGAGTATTTGTTTGGGTGTTGTTTTCATAGCCGCTCCTTTCAGAATTTTCCGCTTCGGCCGGAACCGCCGCCGCCGGATTCGCTGTAACTGCTTCCGCTGCTGGAAGAGCTGCGCTCGATCTTCCGGCTGGAGGTCGTCTTATGGGTGAAATGATCTGTTTGCTCCGTAAGCCGGAGTCCCGCGGAGACGTAGTCGTTCGCGGTTGCTTTTTTTGATACAGTGTCCATTTTCTGCCATATCACAGCGACGACCGCGGCTGCTGCCAGCAGGGAAAGACCGATCACGATAAGGAGCGGATAGAACAAGCTCGCCCGGACGGGCTTTCCTGCGGAAGCCTTTTCCAGATAGACGCTGCATTCTTTGACGTAATCCTCAAAGCCGCCGTACCAGTCGTTCTCGCCGAAATTGTCGAGGAAGACCTTTTCCAGCTTCTCCTGACCATAGCTGTTGAACGCATACTCGCAGCGTGAGCCGTAGCAGAACATTGCCCAGTCGCGATCATCCATGCTGAGCAGGAGCATGATCCCGTCGCGGTTCGGTCCTTCGCCCATGGTGCATTCATGGTAGATGGTGTAGGTCGCCTTATAGACGCCTTCAGAATGGAAGTCCCGATAGTCCTCCACGGTTATGATGTAGACGCCGACACCATACTTTTTGGAGACGCTTTCCGCCATCTTTTCCAGCAGCATATTTTCGTTTTCGCTGAGAAGTCCGGCTGCGTCCGTCACGTAAGAAAGCTGTGCGCCTGTCTGCTCAGCCGCAGCTGCGCCCACGCAGAGCACAAGGCAGAACATAAGCACCAGCAGGAGACAACGTATTCTTTTTTTCATGTCTCAGCCCTCCCTATCGCGCCAAAAGCAGCAGCGCGGTCACGCTGATGGCGATAAGAGGTGCCGCGATTGCCGCAAACAGGCCAATTACCCGTTTCGTGCTGACCGGAAGGTTGCCGACAAGCTTGCCTGTCTGACCGTTCATGGCAAAGAGGAAGTCCTTGCCCTCCCATCTTGTGTTCAGGATCCAGACGGGAAGCAGTGCGTAATGCACCTTGCCGCGCTTCAAGTGGATATCCCGGCTCGTTTCATTGCAGGTGGTGTAGCCCGAAACCGTGCGTTCCAGTGCGCTCAGCAGCGAGCCCGCGCAGCGTGTGTCTGCCCGTTCCCGGCTGTCTTCGACGCTGACATCATATTTATCTGCCAGAAATCCGGGCAGATACGCCGTGGAAAACGGCTTGAGATCTGCATAGTCAAACGGTTCGATGGAGTCCATGTAATCGTCCGGCATTTTGCTCGATGCGTCCACCGGGATCTTTTCAAAGGCAATGGAACCTGCGCGTTGCACATCATAGTGGCTTGTCTCCGTGATCTCATAATCTCCTGAGGTGTAGGTATGTACCTGCGTAGCATGGAATTGCGCACTTCCGCTGGCCTCGCCGTCGTACATCCAGAAAGGTACATACACACCCTTGATCTCCTCCAGATGGTTGGCTTTGGAGAAGGTCGATGGCAGCAGAGGCTTTTTGAGATAGTGCTTCTTCAATGCCTTGATGGCATCCTCCTTGCTCAGCTTGAAGGGAAGCACAAAGTCGGGCTTCAAAATGCCGGTGAACTGCCCCGGAATCACTGACGGATTTCCGCAGTATGGGCAGGAGGTGGCTGCGGTCGTCGCGTCGCAAAGCAACTCCGCACCACACGACGGGCAGCAGTAGGCCTTCATGTCGACCGCATCCGCGCCCCAGTCCTCGCTCAGACCGGAAGCATCCCAGTCAGAGCCGTCTGCGGCAGTCTGTTGTTCTTCCGCTTCGGCAGATTTTTGAGCCGCTTCCGTTTCTTCCTGCTTCTGCGCCGCTTCCGCCGCTTTTGCTTCTTTTTCCGCGTAGAACGCTTCAATTTCTGCGATATCGAAGCTTGAGCCGCAGTAATCGCACTCCAGCCTGCCGGATTCTCCTACAAAATGGAGCGGTCCCGTACAGGCGGGACATTGATAATTTGTTACTTGTGTTGCCATGTTCTTTCCTCGTTTCCTGTGCCGGTGCCTGACGGCACTGTAGTCCTACTCTCTGTGGTAAGTCAGCCCGCTGCCCAATATGACCTCGTTTTGCGTATCGTACAAGACGCACATATCCGCCGCCGCATGATCGCTGTTTCCCAGCACGATCTCCTGCAGGTGCTCCGCCACGTCCTCACTGTATTCTCCGCCGAAATACGGCGTCTGAAACGCGGACTCGACGCACAGCTCCCAGCCATTCCATTTCTGCTCCGTTTCGTCGAACCACAGCTCCGCCGCACGCAATTCGCTCCCGTCTGCGTCCGTGGAAAACACATATTTTTGCAGACCATCCTCGGAGATCCACGTGCCCTCGAGCAGCGCAAAAACATCGCGTGTCTGCTCATGCTCGGCGCTCTCCCGTTCTGCCTGCGCCTGCCGCTCCGCATCGCTGTAATACCGCGCCTCGTCTCCCATCGTCATCATACCGTAGTCCAGCCAGAGCGTATCCGCCAGCCACGCAAACTGCGGAGAGTCCAGATAGCGCAGATGATAGATAACGTCGTGTTCTCTGTCCTCAATCGTCAGCCCGCTGATTTTTTCGGCAAAATCCGCCTGAACTGTCAGAACGCCGTTTTGAAAGGAATATTCAAACTGATCGCCCAGATCCTCAAAATTTGCATCGTAGCAGCGGATGGGCGTGTCCGTGAACTGCCCGCCGCGGTAATAGAGCTTCATGCCCCCCGGGCTGTAAACGGTTTTTTTGATCTGGAAGTCGTCAAAAAGGACCGCTGTCTCCGGGTACTGATAGGTGCGCACGTCAGCGCCGCCGCAGGCGGTCAGACCGAACAGCCCCATCCATAGACCTGCCATGATGAGGAACGCCTTGAGTTTCACAGCATTACCTCCGTTTCTCCGCAAATAGCCGGATTCTCCCGCTCCAAATTGGAGCGGGAGCCGGTTTTCATATAAATCCTCAGAAGGACGCCGCCCTTACTGGAACGTCATGTTGTTGAGAATGATGTCGGGCATCGTTCCCGGGACGCAGTCCATATTCCGAAGCCCGATGGAAAGGGCGCGGTTGTCGTCAAGCTGCGCGATATACTGAATCCATTCGTAGCCGATGTACTTATAGGTGCGGCCGCGGAAGGTGATGCCGCCGATCACGCGGTCTTCGATATCCTGATAGTTTTCGAATTTGTCCTTGTAGGAATCAAATTTTTCAACGGTCTCCCTTACCTCAAACTGGATAGCGCCCGCACCAAACGCTGTGGGATCGTCGTTTTCCACCAGGCAGCGCGGTCCATCATCGTACGACCAGCCGGATACCGGGATCTTCGTCATGATCTTGACCTTCACATCGTCTTTTGCAAACTGGGCGATTTCCACGGAGAAGTCCTTCATCTCGGCGTTTGCAGACGCTGCCTTGTTCGCCTCGGCGGCCTCGGCCTTCACGATGTCCAGATACTTTTCGATGGCTTCTGTGCCGGAGAAGCCGCTGGTGTTGTACGCACTCACCGTATAAACGCCCGACTCGTTCTCCTTAAAATTGACGTAGATGAAATGGGAGTCGTCGTCCTCAGAGATCCATTTGTAGTAGCGGTAGTTTGCCTTCATGTGGTCGCTGTACTCTTCCTTGACGAACTGGCCTTCCACGCCGAAGTAGGCAACGATATCATCGTAAGTAGCGTCAAAAATATTATTATTGACCTCGTTCATCCAGACGTAGCCCTTCTGCACCTGCTCTTCCGTCACGATGCCGTCTCCGCCGGATACGTTCGCGGCGGTGGGCGCAGCGGGCGCGTCCGCCGAGTTGGGCGTCTGGGTCATCGCATCCGTTCCGCCGGAGCCGGAAGGAACGGCCTCGCCGCCGACCACATCCGGCATGGAGCTGCCGGACTCCACGAGCGGGAGATACCAGTCGTCATAGTAATAGGGGATATCGTCAGGATAGTCGGCAGCAAAGTCATCCCAGAGCTGCCCCCACGGGCGCAGATAAACCTCGTAGTAAAACTCATCGTCGCCGTCTTCGTACCAGCCCTCAATGCAGATCATGTTTTCAACATCGGGGAAGCGGCTGTTGATCGCGGGATCAACGATCCAGTCGGCATGCTCCAACGGCAGATTCGTGAAGTAGCCGCTCTCCGACATCACGGTACCGTGCTCTCCGACACCGGCGCTGTTCAGCGTGACCGTCGCCTGCGACATCGGATCGGCTCTCGAGTAGTCCTCGTCCCAGATCGTGACGGTGCCCGTATAGTCCAAGCCGATATCGATAACAGCGCAGGCGTCCCACCACTGTCCCGCCATGCTCTCGTAAGCGCCCGAGCAGCCGGTCATCGTCCACCAGCCATACCATGCGCCGTTCCACCAGTCAAGCAGCGCATCACCCGTCGGAGCGGGAAGGGTGGTGTCTGTGCTGCCCGCCGAATCGGCGGACGTTTCCCGGCTGAGCGCAGCCGGGTCGATGGTGATCGTGCCGTTTTTCTTGCCGAACAGCTGCTCAAACGTCACTTTTATCGGGGCCGCCGCATCCTTCAGCACATAGGCCGTTTGTACCTCAAGCGTTTCGCCCGGCGCGACATCCTCAAACTGTTTGTCAACCGCCGTAGCGAAGGAGGCGTAATCGGTGATGACGGCAGCGACCTCCAGCTCCTCGCCGTTCTGCACAAGCGTTTCATTGATGCTCCAGATGTACGACGCCGATTCCTTGCTGTTGTTTGTAAAGTCCAGCGTCAGAACAACGGCATCGTTCCCGTCGGAATCGGTCATGATGCACGCGTCCTTATAGAGGAGCTCATAGTCTTCCAGCTTGATTTGGTTGGACTCTGTCTTTTTTCCCTCGCCGCCGCAGCCGCAGAGACTTATTGCCAGCACAGCGATGAGCAGCAGGCTCAAAAAGCGGGTCATGGTTTTGCTCATGTCAATCTCCTTTACGTATCCTTCACAATGACATTTCCGTATTTGTCTGTGAACTTTCCTGTGGCGATCTTGATAAGATCGACGATCACTCCGATGCCGAAAACCCCGGCGGTAAGCAGGAACAGTATGCCGGTGCCGATCTTGCCGACATAGAAGCGGTGGATGCCGAGCCCACCGCAGAAGATGCAGAGGAGCAGCGTGGTAAGCCAGCTCTTCGGCGGCTCCGCACCGACGGGAACTGCGGGCGGAATGTAATCCGCGACCGGCTCGCCGCTGAGGATCTTCTGTACCGCGTCGGTCACGGCGTCAATGTAGCCGCCGCGATCTGTGGCGAGACCGATCGTTGCGCCCTTCACGCCCTTGCGCAGAGCGCTGTTCTTGTCAACGCGCACGCCGCCGACCGACGCCTTGGCCTCTGAAATGACCGGCTGGATACGGATGTGCGTGCCGTTAGAGAGATAAAGCCAGAGAGTGACATCCAGATTCGGCTCTTTTTCAAACACGATGCGCTGCCCGGCGACGCCGCCCTTGATCTGGAACGGCATCTGGAACGCGGTTCTGCGGGCATTGAGTTTGTCGAAGATCTCCTCAAGCGTGGTGGAATAGGAGAGATCAAATTCACGGGGACTGGTTGCGAATGCTGCCTCTTTCATGGTGCCTGCAAAGTCTGCCATAATTTTCTCCTTTCTGAAAATCGACGTTTGGGGTGTGGGCCGTTCTTCTTGCTTTTGTTCCTTTTGCGTTTTACCCGCGGGCGGCTCAGCCGTTTAACGCGCCGCCGCAGTATTCGCAGCAGCCGTTGGCATCCGGCATGGTCGTCGCTCCGCAGAAGGGGCAGGTGACCGCCATTTTGGGCGCGGCGGCTGCCGCGGCCTCGTCGCGGACACGCTGCCGCGCCTCGGTGAGAGTGCTTTTGATCTCCTGACCCATCGCCGTATACTCTTTGTAATCGTGGTTAAGGATCGGGTTCGGCTTGCGCACAAGCGGCACGCCGCCGGAGGGCGTCGTCTCAACGCTTGAGCTGTTCAGCTTGAACCGCATTTCGTCAAAATACCTGTGGTTTACGCGGATCACAACATAAAAGTCATAGCTGAACGTATATCGCGGGGGATTATAGCTTACGCGCTTGTTCTCCTTGTCGGTGGTGTATTCCTCGCTGCGCTCCTCGTCGATGTCGAGATCGACGCCGGTCACCTGCGAGAAATCGATCACGTCGGGGTTGGCGTCGGTATAGTTCCGCGCGCGCGTGACGATGAATTTTCCGGCGTCCTCGTCGATAAGCACCTTCGTATCCTCACCGTAGCTGCGCGTCACATGGAGCGCCGCAACGGCATTGCGGTTTTCCTCACGGTAGGCAAGCTGCTCGCGGATCTCCTCCACGGTGCTGCTGCGCCGGTCGGAAAACCAGGGTGAGAGCTTTGCGGAGCAATTTTTGCAGAGGTTGCCGTCCTCCAGCTTACGGTTGCCGAGAAAGCCGATCTTTTCGCCGCAGATGCTGCAATATTTCTTGTCAAACAGTCCCATATGTTTTGAGCTCCTTTATGTTTGCTTTTCATAAGATAATGCTGTTTTTTATCCGCCCCGGGGCGGAGCGCCGGTCAGTCCTGCCGAGCCTTCTTTTTCCGGACGAGCAGGAGCACGACGACGGCGGCGGCGATCAAAAGCAGCGGCAGAAGCGTGAGCAGGAGGACTCTCCCCACGGAGGAGCCGCTTTTTTCCGCCTTTTCGGGCGCATCGCCCTTTTGGTTTTTCCGCGCGTCGTCCGGCCCGGCAGGAGTTTCGCCGGTGCCGGGCTTCTCGCCCTTGCCGCCGGGCTTCTCGCCCTTGCCGTTCTTATCCGCCGTTTCGGCGGCGGGCGCGTCGGTCGATGCCGCGGGCGCGTCGGTCGACGCCGCCGGCGTGGGCGTCGGCGCGGCCGTGGGCGAGGCAGCCGGCGCGGCGGTCGTCCCTCCCGAAGTGAGCTTGGGGATCGGTCTTGTGCGCACCATGCCGCACGCCGTGCACACCCATTCCTTAACGCCCTCCTGCTCCGTCGTCGGCGCCAGGACGATCGTCCCTTCGTTCCAGGCGTGTTCCGTCTTGGGGATGCCGCGGTTCTCCGTCGCGCCGCAGGTTGCGCACTCCCGCTTCTGCATGCCTTCCTCCGTGCAGGTGGCCTGCGTCGTGGTGAACCACGCGCCGAAGCTGTGTCCCTTGGCGGGCGTCGTGGTGGTCCCCCCATCCGCGCCGCAGTCGTCGCAGACAAATTCGGTATATCCCGGCGTGGTGCATGTAGCGAATACTCGCTTCCAGACGACCCAAAAGTGACCCGTGGCAGGTTCTGTGGAGCGCCCCTGGCTCGCAGGGCAATTCCGGCAGTAGGTGTAGTATTCTCCTGCCGTGGTGCAGGTAGGCTCTTTTGTATAGTACTTATACCAGCTGTGGCCCGTTGCCGGCACGAGCTCTGGATACCACTTGTTGCATGTACTGCAATAGGCTCGCTTCTCGCCGGCTTTTGTGCAGGTGGGCTCTTTAACGATCTCCCACGGCCCGAATTCGTGGGGCACGATGTCGCCGATGGAAAAGATGCGGCTCCACCCGCAGACGGTACATTTCAGTTCGTAGTATCCTCCCTGCAGGCAGGTTGGCTTTTTCTCATCGGTCTGTATAACGTTTTCATGATGTTCCGGATTATTGTCGTCCGGCGAGCATGCAAGTGCCGTGACCGTGAGCAGCGCCGCCGCGAGCGCGAGTGCCGGAACAAATCGCAGGAGCTTTTTCATCTTTCACCGTTCCTTTCAAAGTATGTCGATCACGCCCGCGAGATACGTTGGCGACACCGACGCATAGATAAAATCATCGGCCAGCTGATCCTTCACCGTCTGCCGCACCTCGGCGGCAAGCTGTTCGTCCGCGTTCTCATCCACCAGAAGGAGAACCTTGCAGTCCCACCCGAGGTTTTTTACCGCGCTGCAGAGTCTGATCCGCTCGCTCAGCTTCCAGATGCCCTGCCGGATGACCTCCATCACCAGCACATTGGCATGACAGCTTCGGCAAAGCGCAAGCGTATCCTCCGGTTTTGAAGAGCGATAGACGATGAAGTCCGGATCGTATCCCGCGAGCACCTGCATGACTGCCTCTGCCAAAAGGCCGCCCTGCAAATCCAGCACGATTCTTCGCATCTGTGCTTCTCCACCGCCTTTCCCTTTTTAGAGTGCTTCAACTATATATTAGCCGATCGTCTTCTCTCGCGCACCCGCCGATTGGATAGGGTTTGCATTTATTTTCTGTTCCGGGCCATATCTCCTCTTCTCTCTCCGCAAAGCGTCCAAAACCGCATTGCTCTTTTTCTGTCTGCATGATATACTGCATTTGAATGCGTGGAGCCGGAAGGAGCACGGAATGAGTAAAGCGACAAAAAAGAGCCTTTTGTATGCGCTTGCCGCGCTGGGGCTTATCGCGCTTGCCATGTGGCTTCGTTATGCCAGCCGAACGGTGCTCCATTCTCCGGTTTATAACCATTTGCGCAGCGGAATTTATATCTTCCTGCTGTGCGCATGGTGCCACTCTGTCCGGGTTCGCATTGTGCAGACGCAGGTGCAGCGCTATTTGCTGGCGATTTCGATGCTGATGGTGCTGTGGCTTCTCCTGCGCTCGGTTAAGTTTTCCATCGACAATACAGACGTGGAGCGCTGGCTCTGGTATTTTTACTATGTCCCGATGCTCTTTATCCCTATGCTCTCGGTATTCGTCTCCCAATCGCTGGGAAAGTCGGAGGACTTTCATTTGCCGCGGTGGACAAAACTGTTGTATGTGCCGACGGTGCTGCTCCTGCTGCTCGTTTTAACAAACGATCTGCATCAGCGGGTGTTTTCCTTTCCGTCCGGCGTTTTGTCGGATCAGGAGTACCGGTATGGGCACGGCTATCTCTTCGTGCTGAGCTGGGAGCTGCTGTGCGCGGTGCTGTCCGGGTGCGGCAGCCGGGAGGAGGCTGCCGCCGCGCCGGTTCTGGGACAGGCCGCCGGGCTGGATGAGAACGGAATCCTGCTGGTCATCGACGGCACCATAGCCGGCCTCGACCCCGCCAGCAACGCC
>ENA-UEQL01002937-UEQL01002937.1-human-gut-metagenome-genome-assembly--contig:-NODE-2937-length-10913-cov-5.258767_pt1 | contig 10913 bp, 10 predicted proteins | sample MGYA00242905_ERZ507926 | MGnify/ENA primary metagenome ERZ507926 (study PRJEB26167, sample SAMN06115531) | human gut metagenome | host: Homo sapiens | place: China:Henan | collected 2015-09-09...
CCCCACTGCTGCCTCCCGTAGGAGTCTGGGCCGTGTCTCAGTCCCAATGTGGCCGTTCAACCTCTCAGTCCGGCTACTGATCGTCGACTTGGTAGGCCGTTACCCCACCAACTATCTAATCAGACGCGAGCCCATCCTTCGGCACCTCAGTTTTGATATATCAACCATGCGATCAATATATGTTATACGGTATTACTGTCCGTTTCCAGACACTATCCCGTTCCGAAGGGCAGGTTGCTCACGCGTTACTCACCCGTCCGCCACTCAGTCATATCATTCGTCATTCCGAAAAAATCTGAATTCAAGCTTCGTTCGACTTGCATGTGTTAGGCACGCCGCCAGCGTTCGTCCTGAGCCAGGATCAAACTCTTAAAACAATTGTATTAAATCGTTCCCTCTCGGAAACGAACTAATCATTTCAAGAACTTTTGCTCTCTCGAACACTAGTTCGCAATCACTGTTTGTATCTTTTTGATACGAGTACAGATAAAACTCTTTTGAATCTTATCGGGTTCCTTTTTATCTCGTCGTTGTTTAATTTTCAAGGTCCTATTCCTCACTCTCAAGCGACTCGCTCCCGCTCGTCTCTCTCAAGTGCTTTGCAATTATACTACAACTTCTTTCGTTTGTCAACACCTTTTTTAAGTTTTTTTGAAAAACTTTTTAAGCCGTTTCCCAAACTTCTGAAATCTTGTACTTTTGCTCGCCGCTCTTTTCTTGCGACTTTCACATATTACCACCTATTTCTTCCTTTGTCAACTGGTTTTGTCACACCCTACCAAGTGTTCCATTTTCTGCAAAATACCGTGTTCACTATATATATTATATACATTATATATAATGCACTAAATGATGTAGTTTGTCCGACTTTTAGGCAAAATATAATAAGGGCAAATTAAATTACCCTTATTATAATAGTATAGCAAATTACATATTTATTGATTCTTTAGGCAGAATGTTTTCTATATCCTTTTTTATTTTCTTTAATTCTTTACGGGATACAGAAAAATCCAAAAAAGTAATATTATCATCATCAACAGAAGCAATAACAGGCTCGGTATCAAATGCCAAAGAGCAAGTATTGTAATAAGCAAGCGATATTCCCACAGTTAATGTAACTGCTGACATCATAAATATTAAAACTACCTTCATTTTATTTTTCAATATAATCATCCTTTAAAAGTTGTGCAAGTGCAGTGGCAAACAAGCGTGCCGAGTATGTTGCTTCATCAAGAGTATTTGCATCAGTTCCTATTTCAAGCAGAAAAGAATTATGGGTTAAATCCATATTGTATTTGCGCTCGGCAAAAAGTATCGGGCGCATAAGCGAGGGATACATATTATTAACCTTATTTTGAACAGCTAAATCGAAACGCAAATTATATTCCCAGGTTGGATAATTTTCAACAGAACCGTATTCCGCCCCGGCTATAATCATCATTCGTGCCGCTTTTTTACCCGCAATTGTTGCGGTTGGCTTAACCTTTGTTTTGTTTTGATATGTTATATCGTCACGGTGAACATCAATAGTAATATCAATCGTAGGATATTCTTCAAGATATTTCAAAACAGATTTGCGTGAATGCTTATACGCACCGGTATAATCTTCATCGTGAATTTCTGTATCGTGAATTGTGTTTATACCCAAATCATTAAGATATTTACACAAATCATCACCTACACGCACCCTATTTCTATCTGATTTTTTGGAACGGGTATCAAGTGAGCCGGTGTAATAACCAACATCCAAAAGTGAATATGATTCGGTAGTATGCGTGTGATAAATCAAAACGGTTGGTTTTGAGGCGTCTTTAATTTTTAAATCTGCTTTTTGCTCAAGTAATTTATCAGCATCCACCTTATAAAAACTTTCGGGTATTTTGCTTTGAAGTTCGATATTTCCGCTTTTAACAAGTGTTCCTCCGCCGAAATACGCTTCTTCGGTAGTTTTGCCGATTTTCTTTTCTTTAGATAAATTTTTTTGAGCTTTGTCCATAAGTTCCTGAATGTCAGACGGGACTGCAGTTATATCGGAGGAAACCTGCTGCTCGGAAACGGTGCTTTCATTATTTTCTTTGCTTGTCGTTGCTTTTTTGGCGGTGCTGTTTTTATTGCTGTGCTTATTTTTAATAGAAGAAACAATTTGTGCAGGCGAAAAAACATCAATTGATTTAGTGTTATCAATAACAGAACTTTTAGGCAGAACGGTTATCGTAACGGCAGTTATACAAATAGCCAATACGGATTTAATTATCAAAGTATATATTTCCTTTTTCATATCTTCACCAATAATATATATTATTTTATACCTAATATATATGGCGAAAAAAAGTGAAATATATCACCCGACCAAAGAAAATAAATCTTTTGCGTCAATATTTTTTTGAAGGCACATATTTACAGTCATACCGATAAGCTTTGCGCCATGCTCAATTATTCTGTCAATTTCACGGGGAGTTACAAACATTGCAGATGAATCATCATTGCCGCAAATTACGGAAGTTGATACAACAGTAGGTATACCGATTGAAATAACAGGAACACCCAAAGTTTGCTTTGATATTTCATATCTGTGATTTCCGACACCCGAACCGGGAGCAATGCCGACATCCGAAAGCTGAACGGTAGTGCCCAAGCGGGAAGAAGATGAAGCCGAAAGTGCATCAACTACTATTACGCAATCGGGATTTATTTGATTAACCACACCTTTTATGATTTCGGCAGATTCAATCCCCGTATCACCAAGCACACCGGTTGAAATAGATGATACATTAAAAAATTGAGAAAAGTAATCATTATTTTCACTTAAATTATTTATAATATGGCGGGTGGCAAGAACATAATTAACTGCCTTTGGGCCGAGTGCATCTGCCGTAATATCGCTATTGCCAAGCCCGGCTACAAGAACGCTGTTAACGCCCGAGGGTAAAAGGGAAGATAATATTTTTGATAAATCATCAAGCCTGCCGTCAAAAATCTGTGTATCATCAAGCGAAGTATCGGCACAATAAGTAATGTATTTGCCAATGGGTTTGCCGAGTGCCGCCGCACCGTTATTATTAAGCACAGACACAACGGTTACATTTTCATTTTCTTCAACCTTAACACCGTCAATAAGAGTTTTGCCGCCGTTTTCATATGATTCAACCGCTAAATCAGTGCGAATTTCCATAAAAATCACCTAAAATCAAAGTTTTTTTAATAAAAGTATGCCCAAAAGTAAAAAAATACTTGCAATTTTAAAAACTTTGTGATAATATGTTTAAGCATTAGAACACAAGGGAATAGTATTCCCGTATATACACATCACGATATTAAAGGAGTGAAAAAGATGCCAAACATTAAGTCAGCAAAGAAGAGAGTTAAGGTTAACGCAAAGAAGGCTGCTGCTAACAAGGCTGCTAATTCAGCACTTAAGACAGCTATCAAAAAGGCCAATGTTGCTATTGAAACAAACGCAGCTGATAAGGACGCACTTGTTAAAGACGCAGTTAAGAAGATTGACAAGGCTGCTGCTAACAACCTCATCCACAAGAACTGTGCAGCAAGAAAGAAGAGCAACCTTGCAAAAAAGGTTAACGCTTAATTTTAACTAATAAGAATAACATTAAAAAGCAGGCTCAACGAGCCTGCTTTTTTCTTTGCACATTTTAATTTAACGGCGAATTTTCACCTGACGGTCCGCCGACCTTAACAGTATCCTTATTAAGCTTAATAATAGGAATAAGAAGGCCCGACATACCGGTATATCCCGTTACATTATGTATAATTTCTCTTATAAAAGGAAACAGCTGGTCAAAAGAAGCGGTGTGAATTTCCGGCTTTTCATCAGCCTCACCGTATGAAAATTCGGCAACTGCATCAATTTTAACATTAAACGGTTGATGGTCGGCATCAAGCACACGAAGTTCCAAAAGGCCGATGCACTTCTTTTCGCCATCCATATAATTTACATTATACTTAACCTGATTTTGAAGTTTAAGTTCAGTTCCCGGAACTGCTCTGTTTTCAACTTCAAGGCTGTTTACTTTAAATCCTCTTAATTCTACCATAATTATACCCCACTTAAATTTATTATTTAATAAGACTTACATTATCAAGCTTATAATCATCCATACTTTCATCAACACTGTGACCGTCAAAATCCGAAAGTAACAGATTTTCTACATTTTTAGCGTCAATTGCATATTTATAATTATCGCAAAGATTACCCCAGCGTGTTTTTGTCTTTCTGATAGTTACATCTTTAGCATAGCGGATAAAGAATGCAGAGTTATCATAGCTTTCAACACCGTAATCAAGGCAAGGGCGCAAATCATAAAGGCCACACTGCCATTTGCTTGTTTTGGTAAGTTCAATTTTGCAATTTTCAAAAGTTATATCTTCAATAATATTTTCATCATTACCGTGGATAAGAACACCATTTTCGCCCTTGGCTGTAACATTGAAAAATCTTACATTTTTAATTGTACCGCTCTTTGTATTTTCATCACGATTAAAAGTTGTGATAACAATAGGTTCGGCAGTACCCCACCAATCAGGGCAAAAACGCCTTGTTTCAATAATAATATTGGAATAGCTTACATTTTCAACCGAGCCACCGTCACGAATTTGAATTGAAAGTCCCCTGTTAGAGCGGCTGATTATACAGTTTGACACAATTACATTTTTAAAATCTCCTACACCCTCTGTGCCGATTTTAATTGCGGCAGAAGTGGAAATAAGTGTGCATCCGTCAATAATTATATTTTCGCACGGGCCATATTCGCTGTTACCTTTAGAAGCTTTAAGGCAAATGCAATCATCTGCGCAAGTTACATGGCAGCCGAGAATTCTGACATTTGAGCAGTGGTCGGGGTCAATACCGTCACTGTTTGCTACATCAAGGTCATTTAAAATTCTGATTTTATCAATAAGTACATCATCACAGCCTGCCGGATGAAGAGTCCAGAAAGGTGCGTCAATAACAGTGAAATCCCTAAATGAAATATGGTTACTTTTTTCAACATACATTACCGTCGGGCGAGGATAAAAATCACCTGTTACATAATATTGGTCTTTACGCGCAACGAATGCGTGGCCGTTAGCGTCAATCGTACCCTCACCTGAAATTGAGCAACCGTCTGCTTCATAAGCATAGATAAAAACGAAACTCGGCTTGCCTGTTACAGGGTTGCCGATAAGAGCAGTTTTAGGGTCGTTAATAAGCTTATTAGGCCTAATATATCCGTCAATATTACTTGTGGCTTTAATAGTTGCGCCCTTTTGAATATGAAAATCAACATTCTTTTTAAGCCTTATGGAATCGGAATAAAAAGTATATCCGCTCGGCAATACAACCTGACCGCCGCCGTTTTTTGCACAATCATCAATAGCGTGCTGGATTGAAAAAGCGTCATTTGTTTTTCCGTCACCCTTTGCACCGTATTGCATTACATTATAAATCTTCATATTTATACCTCTGTAAATAATCTTTTGTTATATAATATCATAGAATTTTTATATTTACAACATTAAAACACCTATGTTATAATAATATATAATAAATTAAAAGGAGTTAATATTATGAAAAAAGTTTTATCAATCACATTATCGCTGATTATAATTGTTACAGCGTGCCTTGGTTTCGGCACGGTAGCACTTGCAAACAATTATTCAAGCGCGCAGGCAATTCAGGAAGAGCTTGATAAAAATAAGCATAATTCCTCAACCCCGTTAACCGTTACCGTCACCGGAACATACAATTTAAGCGAAAGGCTTGTAATTTATTCAAACACAACTTTTAACTGCGCAGGCGCAACTTTTATTAAAAATTATCAAAACAGCACGCTTCTTGCAATTGGGCAAAACCAAGACGCCCCTACCGGCAACAGCTACTATAAAAACATTACAATTAACGGCGGCACATTTGATGCAAACAAAACCGACGGAAGTATATTAAGCTTTGCACACGCAAGCAATGTAGCAATAAACGGTGCTACATTTAAAGACTGCTCAGACGGGCATCACCTCACCTTTGCCGGATGTGACAATATCAATGTTACAAACTGTACTTTTACAGGCCACGGCAACAAAAAGGGCGACAATATGGAAGCCATCCAGCTTGATATTCTTGATAAAGAACATTTTCCAAACTACAAAGATTATCCAAAAGCATATGATGGAACTATGAATACAAATATCAACATCACCGGCAATACATTTAATAATGTAAACCGCGGTGTAGGTTCACACAGTGTATTTTCCGGCAAATATATGTCAAACATCAATATATCAAACAACACATTTAACAATATTGCGGGATATGCAATTCTTTCATCTGCATTTTTAAACGTTAATATCAACAATAATGTTATAAACAACTGCGGCTCAGGTATTTACTACAAAACAATAAACCCTAAAAACAGTGACGGCAGCAGGCCGAACACATACACTTGCCAGGGCAAATCATATGCACCTACAATTGACACCGCTTCATCAATTTGCGGCAATACCATAACCGTTGTTGACACAGCAGATACATCATCAAAGCAATTTCCTTACGGAATCAGGCTTTACGGTGAAAACTTAACAGCAAATGACGGTATTGTACTTGCAGGTGATTACAGCGCACAAAATGTAAATGTATCATCAAACAACATTACAATAAGCAGAGGCGCAAATGCAATTTGGCTTGTAGGAACAAAGAATATAAATGTATCGCAAAACACAGTTCTCTTCAACAATTCTGCTTACAGCACCAAAGATAATGTATTCGGCTTAAGGCTTGAAAACTCAACAAATGCCACAATCAACGCAAACACAATTAACGCAAACAACATACCGTATGTTCAAAATGTAATTATTCTTGATAAATCAAAAGGTGTAAATATTGCAGGCAATACATTAACAGGTGCAAAAAAGCACGGTATCAACCTTACTTCATCATCAGCAAGCATATCTGCAAATACCATTTCCGGCAATAAAGAAAACGGTATTTTCTGCTATAAAAATTCCACAATGACAACTAATAAAAACCGCATTACCGGTAATAAAAAGCACGGAATTTTTGTGAACGAATGTAAAGGAAAATCAAAAATAAACGGGGATACCATTCAGTCAAACAAGCAGTGCGGCATTGCAGTACAAAAAGGAAACAATGTAACAATAAATTCTGCAAAAATCAGCAAAAGCGGGAAAAACGGAATTTACATTTTTAAAAAATCAAAAGCAACAATTAACAAATGCACTGTATCAAACAATAAGAAAGACGGTATTTACTCCACCCTTTCTTCAACAACAAATATTAAGAAAGGCACTGTATCCAAAAACAAAGGCAACGGAATTTATTACACAAACAAAGCAAAAGGCTCAATAAAAGGTGTAAAAATTCAGAAAAATAAGAAAAAGGGTATTTACCTCACCAAAAAAGTCGGCAAAATCAAGATTACAAAAGTAAAGTACGCAGGCAACAAAGGCGGCAAAATTCAAAAATAAGTTGACTTTACAGTATACCTATTATATAATAAATCAAGGGCGTAGTGAACAATCCATCACTGTGCCCTTAATGTTTGAATTCTAATAATTAAAAATAGGAGATTTTTAAAATGGTAAGAGCTATTGTCGGAGCTAACTGGGGCGACGAAGGTAAAGGCAAAATCACCGATTTATTTGCAGGCCAAAGTGATATTGTAATTCGCTTTCAAGGCGGTGCAAATGCAGGCCACACAATTATAAACGAACACGGAAGGTTCGCATTCCACCTTATGCCGTCAGGCGTATGCTATGACCACACCACTTGCATTATCGGCAACGGTGTTGCACTTGATATTAACAAGTTTTGCAAAGAGCTCGATGATGTTAAGAAAGCAGGACTTAACCCTAAGCTTTTAGTAAGCGAAAGGGCGCAAATCCTTATGCCATATCATATTTTACTTGATGAATATGAAGAAGAAAGGCTCGGCAAAAATGCATTTGGTTCAACAAAGAGCGGTATTGCACCTTTCTTTAGTGATAAGTATGCTAAAATCGGCATTCAGGTAAATGAGCTTTTTGATGATGAAACACTCAAAGCAAAGCTTAAAAATATCTGCACACTCAAAAATCTTACTATCAAATATGTATATAACAAACCGCTTCTTGATGAAGACGAACTTTTCAAAACCTGCCTTGAATACAGGGAAAAAATCGCACCTTATGTTTGCGATACACACACATATCTACAAAATGCACTTAAAGAGGGAAAGAACATTCTTCTTGAAGGTCAGCTCGGCACACTTAAAGACCCTGACTTCGGCATTTACCCAATGGTAACCTCATCTTCAACCCTTGCAGGTTACGGTGCTGTGGGCGCAGGCCTTCCTCCACATTCAATTGAGGATATTGTTGTTGTTACAAAAGCATATTCATCAGCAGTAGGCGCAGGTGAATTTGTATCAGAAATCCTTGATGAAGATGAAGCACAGGAGCTTCGTATTCACGGCGGTGACAAGGGCGAATTTGGTGCTACAACAGGCAGACCGAGAAGAGTCGGTTGGTTTGACTGCGTAGCTACACGCTACGGTGTTGAATGCCAGGGTGCTACCCAAGTTGTAATGACTGCACTTGACTGCCTTTCATACCTTGAAGAAATTAAAATTTGCACCGGCTATGAAGTTGACGGTAAAATCATTAAAGACTTCCCTACTACCCCGACACTTAAAAAGTGCAAGCCTGTATTTACAACAATGAAAGGCTGGCATTGTGATATCAGAGGAATTAAGAATTATGATGAACTTCCTCAGGAAACAAAGGATTATGTAGAATTCATTGAAAAAGAAATCGGCCATCCTATCACAATGGTATCAAACGGCCCTGAAAGAGAAGCTATTATTTACAGAAATAAATAAAATTAAACAGATATAAGAAAACCACAATGTACATCAGTATAGTACATTGTGGTTTTTTTATTCTTTATTCTTTGCTTTTTCTGCTTTGCCCTCTGGTGTATCCCTATAATACTGCGTGAATGGGTGGAAGCGTTCCTGCTCCTCCCAAATTTCCTTTGCTTTAGGCGCCCAATTTTGAGCATAGAGGTCACACTTTGCGCAAAGTTCATCTGCGCTTTCGCTTTGAATAAGGTCTGTTGATTTAGCACCCGTTTTTTTAACAAGCATTCTGAGTGCCTGCGGATTTTCAAGCATTGGGCAAGGGCGAAGCATATTATCATTAAACGGCTGGCCCTTATAATATTCGTGGAAAAGCGGAGATTTCAAACATTCAATAACACTCTTTTCCCTGATATTTGAATCACTGTAATGAATAAATACGCAAGGTTCAACATCGCCCTCGCTGTTAACATGAAAATAATTGCGCCCGCCGGCAATACAGCCGCCTACAAATTCACCGTCGTTTTGGAAATCAACGGTAAAAATAGGCTTACCGGTTTTACTGTTTCGGTTTTTACGAATGGTGCGGTAAACATGCTCCCTTTGTTCAGGAGATAAAAGAAGCTCCGTATCCGCATCTGCGCCTACCGGCATATAGTGAAAATACCAAGCGTATTTAGCACCATTTTCAATCATAAAATCATAAAATTCATCACTTGTTACGCTTGCATAGTTTTTGGAAGTGTAGCAAACAGATGTACCGAAAAGGCATTTGTGCTTTTTAAGAAGTTTCATTGCGGCAAGAGTTTTTTGGTAAACACCTTCACCTCGCCTGCTGTCATTAACAGCTTCGTCACCCTCAATTGAAAGTGCAAGTGCGAAGTTACCGCACTTTTTCATATCTTCGCAAAATGCGTCATCAACAAGCGTACCGTTAGTAAACGCAAGGAATATGCAATCCTTATTTTCCCTTGCAAGAGTTAAAATATCCTTTTTACGAATAAGAGGTTCGCCGCCCGTAAACATATAAAAATGAGTACCGAGTGCCTTGCTTTCACGCACAACTTTGCGCATTTCATCAAGAGTTAAGTTTGAATTATGGCCGTATTCAGCCGCCCAACAGCCTTTGCACCTTAAATTGCAGGCAGAAGTAGGGTCCATTAGAATAACCCAAGGAATATTGCAATGCTCTTCTTCACGCTTTTTGCGAAGTGTTTTAGTACCGTTAAGCCCCAAATCAATTGCAAAAGTAAGAACTGCCGACCTGAAAAAATCAGGGTCAATATCATTAAGCCCGTTAAACAAATATTTATGCCAAACATTAGTTTCGTCACTTATGATTTCAATAGGCTTGGTAAATGTACTTTCAGGGTACATTTTACCTGCAACTGCTTTACCTAACTTGACAAGTTTGAGCATATTTTTTTGAGGGTTTTTATAAACATATTTAAGTAGCTTATTTCCTACAAAATAAAGCGCCTTATCCTTAATGTTTGCCATATTTTACCTCTCTTACATAACTTCAGGAGTAGTTATTTTAAGCATAGTTAAAATGTTATAAATTGTATTTTTTACAGCAGAGCAAAGGTAAAGCCTTGCCTGCATAAGAGGTTCATTATCATCAAGCATTACTCTTTGTGCATTATAAAATTTATGGAAAAGAGTAGCAAGCTCAATAACATAATGTGTAATTTTAGCCGGGTCATATGCTTTTGCCGAAGCAACGATTTCATCGGTAAGAGCTGAAAGATGACGAATAAGGTCTTTTTCCTCTTTAGAATTAAGAAGTGCAAGTTCATCATCATTAGGAGTTCTGAGCTGAACACCCTGCTCCTGCGCTTTTTTAATGATTGAGCAAATTCTTGCGTGCGCATATTGAACATAATATACAGGATTTTCACTTGACTGCTTTGCCGCAAGTTCCAAATCAAAATCAAAATGAGAATTAGGCTCTCTTAAATTAAAGAAAAATCTTGCCGCGTCAAGCGGAACTATTTCTTCTTGTTTGCTATGGTCTTTTTAGGACCTTTGCGTGTACGAGCATTGTTCTTTGAAGTCTGACCTCTT
>ENA-UEQL01002938-UEQL01002938.1-human-gut-metagenome-genome-assembly--contig:-NODE-2938-length-10911-cov-3.946003_pt1 | contig 10911 bp, 12 predicted proteins | sample MGYA00242905_ERZ507926 | MGnify/ENA primary metagenome ERZ507926 (study PRJEB26167, sample SAMN06115531) | human gut metagenome | host: Homo sapiens | place: China:Henan | collected 2015-09-09...
GCCGAGATGTGGAGATACGGTAATTCCGGCAGATCTTGTGACGAATGTAAAAAAACTGCATGAATACATGTTTGATGATGCCGCGTATACACCATCACAGACGGTGCAGGCAATCTCTGACACGATTGTAAATACAACCGGAATCACGGCAGATTCTGCAAAGATTAATACATCGGATTATAACGAGACCGTAGGTGCCACAGGCACGGATGAGATCCAGAAGGGATCAGAAACTACTGGCGGAACAAATGTACAGTAATCAATTGGGGAATAAGAGTAGACCAATCGGCATGATTGGTCTACTGTTGTCATTGGAGAGGGAAGTTAATAAAGATAAAGGAGAATGTTTCCATGAACGAACAGGTAAAGAAAAATATTATGGAGTATAAGCAGAAATATTTACAGAAACTGACAGATGCACAGGTGCCGCTGGAAACTGGACGTGAACAGGATACGGCTGTGGGTAATGACGGGCTTTATAGAAACGCCGAACAGCCGCATACTCACGCTTGACATAGCTCCGCAGAAGATGAGCGTTACGTTCGACGAACGCCCCGCGCTCGACAAAACCGTGCAGATGCTTTTCGACCTGGTAGGCGTATCGAGCATGGCGTTCTACCGGCATATGCTGCCGCTGCTGCAGCGGGAGAACCTTGTTAACCTTGTTAAGCGGTTCACAGAACCCGTCGCCGAGTGCGTAATGGTAAAGCATAACGACGAAGAACCCCTGCCGAGGATAGAAAAGTAAGGGAGTAACCCGAAAGGAACAACACCATGACCAACATAACCGAACAGCGCAACGACCGCTTTGGCGACATGGATGCGCTCAGCACGGAAGAACTGATGTACCGCATAAACGACGAGGACGCTAAGGTCGCCGCGGCCGTAAGGCTGACCATACCTCAGGCGGCGGCTGCCGCGGAGCATGCGGCGGCGGGAATTGCCAAGGGCGGAAGGCTAATATACGTCGGCGCGGGAACATCGGGACGGCTTGGCGTGCTGGACGCGAGCGAATGCCCGCCCACGTTCGGCGTAAGCTACGAAACCGTGCAGGGGCATATTGCGGGCGGCTACGGTGCGCTGATACATGCGGCGGAAGGCGCGGAGGACGACGCCGAGGCGGGTATTGAATTGATAGACAGCCTTGACGTGAACGCTGACGACACCGTTATAGGCATAAGCGCATCGGGCGGGGCACGCTACGTTATAGCCGCCGTTAAGCGGGCGCGGGAGAAGGGCGCGTATACCGCCGCCATAACATCAAACCCCAATACGCCGCTCGGCCGTGCGGCCGAAACGGAGATTGCCGCAATAACGGGCGCTGAGGCCGTTGCGGGCTCCACCCGAATGAAATGCGGCACGGCGCAGAAAATGGTGCTGAACATGATATCAACAAGCGCCATGGCGCGGCTTGGGCGCATACGCGGCGGGCTGATGACGGACATGGTGGCCACGAACGAAAAGCTGAGGGAACGCGCGGTGGGCATAGTTATGCGCGCGGCAAGCGTTGATACGGAGCGGGCAAGGCGCGCGCTTGAGCTTGCAAATATGGACACGGGCGCAGCTATACGGCTGATTGAGCGGGGCGAAGCATGACGGATGCAATCATAGCCGCAGGGCAGCGGATAATGACCGGCCTTGCCGGAACAAAGACAGACCGCGGCTTTATAAACGCGGTAAAGCAATATAAGATAGGCAACTATATACTGTTTTCAAACAACATAGAATCGGCCGCCCAGCTGAAAACGCTGTGCAAGGAATTGAAGGACATTGCCGTATCCGAAACGGGGCATATACCCTTCATAAGCGCGGATCAGGAGGGCGGGCGCGTGCAGCGGCTGCCCAAAAGCGTTATAGATACGCCCTCCGCGCGGGAGATTGCCCAAAGCGGTAACGCGGAGGAAGCCTTTTTGACAGGCAAAAGAATAGGCGAGGCCATGCGGGAAATGGGGCTGAATTACGACCTTGCGCCCGTGGTGGACGTGGAGAGCGTTTGTGGCAACCCTGCCATAGGCAGCCGCAGCTTCGGCACGGATGCGGCAACGGTTGCGCGCTTCGGCGCGGAGATGGCGCGCGGGATACAGGCGGCGGGAGTTATGGCCTGCGCAAAGCATTTCCCCGGCCACGGCGGCACGAACGTGGACACGCATAAGTCCCTGCCCACGATAACGCTCAGCATGGAGGAGCTTGAAGCCGGCCCGCTTGTGCCGTTTTACGCGGCGATAGAGGCGGGGGTCAAGAGCATAATGACAACGCATATAATGTTCCCCGCGCTCGATAAGGAGTACCCGGGCACGCTGTCCCATGCGGTATTGGGCGGACTGCTGCGCGGCAAAATGCGCTACGGCGGCATAATAATAACCGATTGCCTTGAAATGGGCGCGATAGCTTCGCGCTACGGTGCGGCGGAGGCGGCGCTGCTGGCGGCAAAGGCGGGCGCAGACATGCCGCTGATAAGCCATAGCTATAATGAAGCGGCGCGTGCGGCGGAGCTGATAGGCCGTGCCATTGAGCGGGGAGAGATGAACATGCCTGAGCACAACGCTGCGCTTGGGCGCATAGCGGGGGCGAAAGAATGGCTAAGTATGCAATAGGCCTTGACGGCGGCGGCACAAAAACGGAAGTAGCAATGCTTTCCGCCCAAGGGGAAACGATATACATGGGCCGCTTAGGCCCGCTCAACCCCGTAAGCTACCCCGAAAGCCCCGCTGAAATAGCCAAAGAACTTGCCAAGTTCATAGATGCGGACTGCGCGGCGATATGCGCTGCGTGTGCGGGTGCGGCGGATAAGGCGAAGGCGGAGGGCGTTAAACGGGCGATGGAAGGCATATTCGCAGGGCCTGTATTCGTTCGCACGGATGGCGAAAATTCGCTCTATACTGCCCTTGGGGAGCGCGACGGCGTTGCCCTTATATCGGGCACCGGCAGCATATGCTATGCCCAGAAGGGCGGTGCTACGGCGCGCAGCGGCGGCCGCGGCCATGTGCTGGACGATGCGGGCAGCGCATACGCCATAGGGCGGGACATACTCAGCGCCGTTATACGCGCGTCGGACGGCCGGGGAGAGCCTACCGCGCTGAGCGAAGCTGTATTTGAGCTGTGCGGCACGGACGACATTGCCGCCATAACTGCGCGCTATACAGCATGCCCCAAGAGCGAGATAGCCGCGCTTGCTCCGCTGATAAGCAGCCACGCGGAGGACGCGATTGCCGGGCGCATAGAGGCAACCGCCGCAGAGGAACTGAGCCTTATGGCGGCGGCAGTAACACAAAAGCTTGAACTGAGCGCGCCGAGCATTGCGCTGATGGGCGGCACGCTGCTGCACCAGCCGCGCCTTTGCGCCCTTACGGCGGAGCGTATCCGCGCCCGCGTGAAGGATGCGCGCTGCTTCCTTTGCGACAAAAGCGCCGCAGTCGGCGCAGGGGAGTTTGCGCTGGCAAGGGGCGGGTAAGGCGGACTTTCGTCCGCGGTGAAATCCTGCTAACGCAGGGTGAAATTGCGCTTACGCGCAGTGAAATATTGCTTCGCAATGTGAAATACGCCAAAGGCGTGTGAGCGGGAGAGGTTGTGAAGAGCATAAAAAGACTCCCCGTCCGGGGAGCTGGCGAACGAAGTGAGACTGAGGGAGTAAACAAAGAGGAACGGTCTCCCGTTCCCCATCTTCGCAATTTAACCGCATGCGTAAGCATGCCTTAATCCAGCTCTATCCTCGGGTTTTCTTTGCTGCGGCGGTAGAGCGTAAGCTTTTTGCCTATGCACTGCACCGGCTCCGCATGGAGCCGCGCGGCAAGGGTCTCTATGGTGTCCTTGGGGCTTTCGGGCGCGGTCTCGAGCACCGTTATCTTTATCAGCTCCCGCGCCTCAAGCGCCGCGTCAAGCTGCTCCGTCACCGCGGGGGTAACGCCCGCCTTGCCTATTTGATACAGCGGCTGCAGCGTGTTGGCCATTGACCTGAGCTGCGCCCTTTGCTTGCTTGTCATAATATTCAGTCTCCTTTTTATTCTACAAAGTCAAATTCCCATTCGCCCATGCGCACAACGCTGTTTTCGTTCGCTCCCGCGGCACGAAGCGCGTCTATTATGCCTTCCTTTATAAGGTACTGCTGGAAGCGGCGCATGGAGCCTTCGTCGTCGGCATAGGTGGTATCGAGTATATAATCCACGCTGCCGCCTGTTACCACGAACACGTCGCCGTCGCGCTCTATATTGAAGCCCGGCTCGTACTTGTGGCCTACGTTTATCTCCTCTTCCTCAAACTGATAGGTCTTTGGCAGGGTTGCAAGCGTCCTCACAAGGCAGTCTATCAGCGCGTCAAACCCGGTCACGGTAGCCGCGGATACGGGGAACACCTCAACGCCTTCGTCCGCAAGCGCTTCCTTCAGTCGCGCAAGGTTATCCTCCGCGCCGGTTATGTCCATCTTGTTTGCGGCAACAACCTGCTTCAGCTCGCCCAAACGGGGGCTGTACCGTGTAAGCTCGCCCTTTATTTTGAAGTAATCGTCAACGGGGTCGCGACCTTCGCTGCCGGATACATCGATAACGTGCACCAATACGCGGGTGCGCTCAATATGCCTTAGGAAATCATGCCCAAGGCCCGCGCCCTCCGCCGCGCCCTCTATAAGGCCGGGTATGTCCGCAAGCACAAAGCTTTTGTCGTAACGCTTAACAACGCCTAAGTTGGGCGTAAGGGTGGTGAAGTGATAGTTGGCTATCTTGGGCTTGGCGCTGGTCAGCACGGAAAGAATGGTGCTTTTGCCAACGTTTGGCAGGCCTATGAGCCCAACGTCCGCAATGGTTTTAAGCTCCAGCTCCACCTCCCTTTCAAGCGTTTTCTGCCCGGGCTGGGCAAAGCGGGGGGCTTGCTTGGATGGCGTTGCAAAGCGGCTGTTGCCCTTGCCGCCGCGCCCGCCGTGCAGCACTATTTTCCTCCTGCCGGGTTCGTTCAGGTCGGCCGCTATCGCGCCCGTTTCAACGTCCCTTACCAGCGTGCCCACCGGTACCCTTATAATAAGATCCTGCCCGTTCTTTCCGCTGGAGCGTGCAGCGCGGCCCTTTTCGCCGTTTTCCGCGCGGTAAAAGCGCGCAAATTTGAAGTCCAGCAGCGTATCCATGTTGCTGTCCGCCACGAACACAACGTTGCCGCCGCGCCCGCCGTCGCCTCCGTCCGGCCCGCCGCGGGTAACGAACTTTTCCCTGTGGAAGCTGGCGCAGCCGTCTCCGCCGTCGCCCGCCTTTATAACAATTTTTGCCTTATCAACGAACTGCATCGTTTTTCTCCGTTTTCTTTTGATTATTTATATACTCCAAGCAGTATGGCCTGATTGTGCATATGCCGCATTTGGGACTGCGCGCGGAGCAAACGCGCCGCCCATGGAAAATTATCCAATGATGCGCGGCAGACCAATCCTCCTCAGGTATGTTCTGCATAAGCTGCTTTTCTGTATTCAGCACGTCCTTCGCATCCGCAAGGCCTATTCGGTTGGCAACGCGGAAAACATGCGTATCCACGGCTATTGCCGGCACGCCGAACGCATTGGATACGACTACGTTTGCGGTCTTTCGCCCAACGCCGGGCAGCTTTGTCAGCTCGTCACGCCCGCGCGGGACCTGACCGCCGTATTGCTCAACTATTATTTTACTGGCGGCGATTATGTTTTTGCCCTTTGTTTGGTAAAAGCCGCAGCTTCGTATATACGGCGCAAGCTCTTCTTCGCTCAAACTTGCGAACGCCTCGGGCGTATTGTAAAGCGGAAACAGTACGGCTGTGGTTTTATTCACCTGCTTGTCCGTGCATTGCGCGCTGAGCATGGTTGCCACGAGCAGCTCAAACGGGGAAGTGAAGTTAAGCTCCGGCTTTGCGTCCGGATACGCCTCCTTCAGCGCCGCAAGCGCGGCCCTTATGCGCTCCGCCTTTTGCTTTTTGCTTTCCCGCATGTTCAGCGCCCCCCCTTTCCGTGCGAATACATACAAATACATACTAATTATATACGAACATGGACTTATTTTGCAACACGCGCGGCATTTTATTTGGGCTTATGTTATAATGATTCAAATTAAAGCGAAAAGAGGGGCCATATGAGCATTATAGATGCGCTCAATACATCCGAACAGATAATCGACCCGAGCGCCGTGGCAAGGCCGATAGAGGGCTTTCCGGACACGGTGCTTGTGACATTCAGCCAAAAGGTGCTGGAAGCGGCGGCAAAGCGCTTCAAGCTGACGCTGCTCAAGGAGATGCATTGCTGCTACACCGTGCCGGTATACGCCTTTGAATACAAGGGCAGGAAGCTTGGCATATACATGACCTGCCTTGGCGGGAGCGCGGCGGCAGGGCTGCTGGAGGAAATATTTGCCGCCGGAGCAAAGCGCGCGCTGTTCTTCGGCTCCTGCGGGGTGCTGGACAGGAGCATTGCCGCGGGGCATTTTATAGTGCCCACCGCCGCATACCGCGACGAAGGTACAAGCTATCACTACGCCCCCGCGAGCGACTATATCGATATTCCCACCGCAGCAGAGCTTTCCGCCGCGTTTGACGCGATAAGCATGCCCCATGTGCAGGGCAAAACATGGACTACCGACGCCATATACCGCGAAACGCGCGACGGCCTTGCCAAGCGCCGCGCGGAGGGCTGCATAACGGTTGAAATGGAGTGCGCCAGCCTAATGGCCGTGGGCCAATTCCGCAAAAAAGCCGTTTATCAATTCCTGTATGCGGAGGACTGCCTGGACAGCGTTGAATGGGACCCGCGCATAATGGGCAAGCAGCCCGCCACCGCCTACGAAGGCTATCTTGACGTGGCGCTGGAATGCGCAATAAGGGTGAAGGGATAGTTAAACCGGTCTAACCCTTCCTCCCCTGCGTAAGTACCTTCACGGCCTCCGCCAGCGTACCCACGCGGATAAGCTCTATGCCGCTTGGGGCCTTAAAGGCCGCGTGGCGGGGGATTATCAGCCGCTCGTAGCCAAGGCGGGCGCACTCGGCGGCGCGCTTTTCCATGCGGCTTGCGCCGCGAACCTCACCCGTCAGCGATATTTCGCCAAGGCATACGGTGTTCTTTGGCATGGGCGCATCAATAAGCGCGCTTGCTATGCACATGGCAACGGCCAGGTCGCAGCAGCGCTCCTCAAGCCGCATGCCGCCCACTACGTTTATGTATACGTCCTTGTCCGCAAGGGATAAATAAGCCTTTTTTTCAAGCACCGCCAGCAGCAGTATAAGCCTGTTCAGCTCAAGCCCCGCGCTCATGCGCCGCGGGTTTGAAAAAGGGGTGTTGGATATGAGCGACTGCACCTCCACAAGCATTGGCCGCGTGCCCTCCAGCGCGCAGGTGACCGCGCAGCCGGGCGCATCGGTTCCGGTGAGGAACATTCCAGATGGGTCGGGTATTTCCTCCATGCCGCGCTCGCCCATTTCGAATACGCCTATCTCGTTCGTGGAGCCGTAGCGGTTCTTAACGCTCCTTAAAAGGCGGAAGGCGTCGTGCCTGTCCCCTTCAAAGGAAAGCACCGTGTCAACCATGTGCTCAAGCACCCTTGGCCCCGCAATCGCGCCCTCCTTCGTAACGTGACCTACTATAAAAACGGCCGTGCCCGTGGTCTTTGCAACGCGGGTCAAAAAGGACGTGGCCTCGCGCACCTGGCTAACGCTGCCGGGGGCGGAGGCTATATCGGGGCAATACATTGTCTGTATGGAGTCTATTATCAAAAAAGCGGGCTTAATGCGCTCTATTTCGGATTCTATTACGGTTATGTCCGTTTCCGCAAGCAGCAGCATGTCCCCGCCCGCGCCCAGCCTTTGTGCGCGCAGCTTGAGCTGAGCCGCGGATTCTTCGCCCGTAACATATAATACGCTGCCCTGATTGGTGAGCGAGCCTGCCATCTGCATAAGCAGCGTGGATTTGCCTATGCCCGGGTCCCCGCCCAGCAGCACCGCGCTGCCGCCCACTATGCCGCCGCCGAGCACCCTGTCAAGCTCCCCTATTCCGCTTGGTATGCGCCGCGCCGCGTCCGCCTGAACCTCCCGCAGGGGGAGCGCACGCTGTGACGATATGCCCTTTTTTATCTGCTGCACGGGGGCGGCTTCAACGAACGTGTTCCAGCTTTCGCAGTTTGGGCAGCGGCCGAGCCATTTGCTGCTTTCGTAGCCGCATTCGCCGCAGACGAACACGGTTTTTGCTCCTTTAGCCATTATCTGTCGGGTACCTCCGAATATTTCAATATGTCCCTTTCGCGGCTGGTAACGTCCATCCATATCACCTTGCCGTCGCTCACGCCCATAAACTGCGCCTTTTCGTATTCGCCGGAAAGCTTATAGGTCTTTTTATTATCGAACCTGTAAAGGTAAATGGTTTCGTCCTTTGAATAGGCTATGAACTTATTGCCCATGCCGAACTGTACGACCCCTTGTGCAACAAGCGTAGGCTCGCTTGCGCCCTGCGCCATGCAGTACAGCTTTGTTTGGAGCGAATGGTGCGCATCGAGCCAGGCGGTGTATTGCCCGTTTGATATTGGGTCGTGCGCATAGGTTTCGGTATGTATGCTCTGTATCGATGCTGAGCCGAGGCGCACGGAGTATATAACGCTCACGTCCTCCTCGTCAGTTGAGCCTGAGCGCTCCGCATCCGCCCACACAAGCACCCCGTCCATAAGCGAAGGCAGGCTCTGCCCGTATGAGGTGTTGCTGAACATATGCAGCGTGGTCGTTTCCATTGTTGTAAGGTCGCAAAGGAACAGCTTGTCCATGCGCGTACCCGTGCGCTCCGTCCAGGCGACGTAGTTTTGATAGAGCATAGGCTCGCATTGGCCCGTGTACACGGTTTTTATGGTTACCGGCTTCAGGCTGGAAGATGACCTGTCCACGGCGCAAAGCTTGCCGCCGCCGTCGTAATTGGCGTCCAGATAAACTATCCAATCGTCATTGAACTTTGGGAACATGAAATGCGTGTTCTCAAGCGGAATGTTCAGCTTTTGTGCGCTGCGCCCCTCGGGGTCCCATAATAAAAGGTCGCACATGATGGCCTTGCCGTCTATCAGCTTGCCTCCGGTAAGCATAAGCTGGCCGCCGTAAAAATACGGATCGCCGAACCATTTGTAGTCCCGAATTTCATCGAACACAACCTCCGTTTCCGCCCCTTCCGCGTCAAAAAGCTCCATTGGATTTGGCGTTGGAGTCGGGCGCGGAGTGGGGCTTGGGGTAGGCATGGGCGCGAAGGGCGCGCGGTAATCAATGCCTATAAGCGGCAGCAGCCGCGGCAGGCCCACGAATACTATAGCGGCAATTAAGCCCACTATGCCTATTATCGTTGCGCTAAGGGCCAGAATAGGGCCCCATATTGTGGATTTAAGGCTGCGCCTGCGGCGGATGGTATGCCGCCTTCTGTGATGTCGCTTCATATATTTTGGCACAATCGTGCTGATTTTAGTTTTATATAGTATAACACAGCATCCCTTTCCCCTCAATGCGGCAAAATGTAAACATTGGTTGTTAATGCGGCAAATAATGGTTATAATAGCTGTACCACTAATGAATAAAGGCAGGGTTTGAACAATGAACAAATTGCTTTCGCTTATAGTTCCGGTATTTAATGAAGAAGAGGTGCTGCCGGCGTCCTATGCGCGCATGAGCGCGGCAATGCAGGCGCTGACAGGGTACGATTATGAAATAATATATGTTAACGACGGCAGCCGAGACGGCACCATGAAGCGGCTCCGCGCCATAGCCGGGGAGCATAAGGAGGTGCGGGTGATAAGCTTTTCCCGCAATTTCGGGCATCAGCTTGCCGTTACGGCAGGCATGGACAATGCCCGCGGCGACGCGCTGATAATAATAGACGCGGACCTTCAGGACCCGCCGGAGGTTATTGCGGAGCTTGTGAAGGCATGGGAAAACGGCGCGGACATAGCATACGGCAAGCGGCTCAAAAGGGAAGGGGAGACGGTTTTCAAAAAGCTTACGGCCTTCTGCTATTACCGTCTGCTCAACGCCATGAGCGCGTATCCCATTCCGCTGGATACGGGGGACTTCCGCCTGCTGGATAAAAAGGTTGCCGATGTGTTCCTTAAAATGCGGGAGCATAACCGCTTCCTTCGCGGCATGAGCGGCTGGATGGGCTTTGACGCGGTGCCCGTTGAATACGTGCGGCACGAGCGTCAGGCCGGCAAAACCAAGTATACGCTCAAAAAGATGCTCCGCTTGGCGTTTGACGGCATACTGGGCTTTTCGTATAAGCCCATGTCGCTTGCGCTCTATGCAGGCGCTGCGCTTGGGGTAACAGGCATGCTGGGGCTTATAGCGCTAATAATAATCGCCGCCACTATCGGCTGTGCGCCGTGGCTTTGGGCCGTGGATGGGCTGGTGCTCATCAATGCGCTTACGCTGGCCGCCATAGGCGTGCAGGGCGCATACCTAAACCGCATATATGACGAGGTGCGCGGCCGCCCGCTTTACATCGCCGCGGAGACAATAAATTTGGACCGCTGAAAAATGTGAACATATGGCGATATAACATGAACTTATAGTGAATCTTGCATATTCGTATGCTTTTTGGGGTATTATGCTATTGCATAATACCCTCTGTTTTTGTTAATATTATGCCACTGAGAGACAACACCGGCTGCATAAGCCGCGTTTATATTTTCAAAATTTGTAGTTATGGAGGTACTGTTTTATGGCAGTAAAAATCGGCATCAATGGCTTTGGCCGCATAGGCAGGCTTGTGCTGCGCGTTTGCGCGGAGAATCCGGAGATGGAAGTAGTCGGTATAAACGATCCTTTTATCCACGCGGATTATATGGCATATATGACCAAGTTTGACACCGTGCACGGCACGTTCAAGGGCGAAGTGAGCGCGCATGACGATAAGCTTGTCGTCAACGGTCACGAGATTCAGGTTTATCAGCAGATGAACGCCTG
>ENA-UEQL01002942-UEQL01002942.1-human-gut-metagenome-genome-assembly--contig:-NODE-2942-length-10902-cov-25.258291_pt1 | contig 10902 bp, 9 predicted proteins | sample MGYA00242905_ERZ507926 | MGnify/ENA primary metagenome ERZ507926 (study PRJEB26167, sample SAMN06115531) | human gut metagenome | host: Homo sapiens | place: China:Henan | collected 2015-09-09...
ATCAAGCGCGAGCTGCAGGAAACCTCCATCCAGATTACCTGTTACGACCGCAACGGCAAGGTGGTGAAAAACGTTACTTCCGACGATAAGGGCGATGTGGAAGACCCAGACAACACCCCAGGTGGTGGTGGCGGTTCGGATAACACCCCGGGCGGCGGAAATACCGAAGGCGGCGGAACCACCGGCGGTAATGAGGGAGACGGTTTGGAGTAAGCGAACTCCCCGAAAAACCGAACAGGAATCCCTGATTTTACCACAATAAGAAAAGAGCCCCTGATGCAAGGAAACGAGCATCAGGGGCTTTTATTTTGATATCAAAAATCCTTAGTAAGGAAAAAGGAGCGGAAGAACGAAGGTCATCACAACGCCGATGATAATCTGCAACGGCAAACCTACCTTCACGTAATCCATAAACGTATAGCCACCCGCCTTCATCACCAGCGCATTAGGAGGCGTGGAGAACGGAGAGGCAAAGCACATGCTGGCGCCCAACGTAACCGCAAAGAGAAAGGAATAAGGACTCACACCTACCTGCCGGGCCGCCACCAGGGCAATAGGAGCCATCAGCACAGCCGTGGCAGTATTGCTGATAAACATCGTCATCAGAGAAGTGGTGAAGTAGATACCTGCCAAGAGAGCCGTAGGTCCCATCGAACCCAAACTCTCTACCAGCCCCTGAGAAACCAAGGCAGAAGCACCCGTCTTCTCAAGCGCCGTAGACATCGGCATCATGGCGGCTATCAGCACGATGCTCTCCCAGTTGATGGTCTTGTAAGCCGCCTCCACATTCCGGAAACATCCGGCAAAGACGGTCAGCAGTCCGGCGATGATGACCGCCGTGACCGGAGCCACAGGAATGAAATCGAATACCATCATCGCAATCATCAGCAGCATGATGGCAGCCGCCACAGGCGCCTTATAATCCAAGAGCACCTTGTCGGCAGTCTTCTCTGGCTGGTCTATAACCACCCAGTTGCTCGTATCGGTAGCCAGATGAGCCAGATTGGTCCATTCGCCCTGCACCAGGAGCATATCGCCCACATGCAGCTTGGTGGCTATCAGATTTTCGGTAATATATTCATCGCCACGCTTTACGCCCAGCACGTTGATGCCGAAACGCTTGCGCAGGTTGGCATCGCCTATGCGCAGACCGGCAAAATTAGACGTAGGCATCACCACGATTTCGGTCAGTCCCAGGTCGTAGAAATCAATCTTCACATCCTTCATCTTCCTGAGGCCGTAATCGCTGGCAAAGCGTTTCATCTTCTCCTCCTCACCTATTATATATAAGGTATCGTGAACCTGAATGGTGCTGCTGCTCTTCGCCATGTTCTGGCTCACATCCTTCACCAGTCCCAGTCGCGATTTCTTCTCGTTTCTTATCTCGATGATACTCACGCCATATTTCTTCTGGATGCTCAGATCCTTCAGGGTTTTGCCCACGATATCCATCTGCTCGCCATTCTCGTCGAGGGCGGCAGAAGGGCGGCGGCTAGGCACGATGTAGCGATGCAGATTATCGAGCAGCTGATATTCGTCTACCAGGTCATCAAGCGATTTGCCCTGCTTTTTTTTCTTACCGCTCTGCTTTTTGCTGAGGAAGATTTTGCTGAGCGGCATGAGCACGATGATGCCGATGGCGATGACGATGATGCCCACAGGGAAGAAGCTGAAGAAGGCAAGCGGCTGATAACCGCCCTCGGTCAATACTTCATCGATAACCAGGTTGGGCGGCGTACCGATGAGGGTGAGCATTCCGCCCAGACTTCCGGCAAAGGCGAGCGGCATGAGGAAACGCGACGACTGCATGCCCGAGCCCGCAGCTATGCTCATGATGATAGGCATCATGAGGGCCACCGTTCCGGTATTGCTCACGAAGGCGCCGATAAAGGAGGTTACGAGCATTACGAGCAGGAAGGTGATGGTTTCGTTGCCGCGCGAGAGCGCCATGAGTTTATTGCCCGTAAGCTTGGCAAGTCCGGTCTGCATGATAGCTCCACCCACCACGAAGAGTCCTATCATCATGATGACGATGGGCGAAGAGAAGCCCGCCAGCGCCTCGGCAGGCGTCAGGATACCCAGAACCAGGAGTGCAGCCAGGGCAGTAAGCGCCACGATGTCGGCCCTCACCCTGCCCCAGATGAACAGGGCTACCGTAATAACCAATATGATAAGTGTTGTTGTCATGTGCTTTTTTTGGCTGCAAATATACGGAAATAAAGTGAGAATTAAGAACTTTGTGGGAAGAAAAATGAAGAAAAATCTTGCATAATACAGAGATTTATGCTAACTTTGCAAACAAAAAAAGTTAGCAACATGACAAAGAAAGGTAAACATACCGTATTATTTATCTGCCTGGGCAACATCTGCCGCTCTCCGGCAGCCGAGGGAATCATGAAGAGTCTTGTAGAAAAAGCAGGGCTTCAGGATGAGTTTGAAATCGATTCTGCGGGCATCGGGGGCTGGCACATAGGTCAGTTGCCTGACAGCCGCATGCGTAAATGCGGCGCCGAGCATGGCTACAATTTCAACAGCCATGCCCGCCAGTTCCAAAAGTCAGACTTCGCCCGTTTCGAAACCATCGTGGTAATGGACAACGAAAACTACCGTGCCATTACCTCCATGGCTTCTTCAGAGTCTGATAGGAAGAAAGTGGTGCGCATGGCCGATTTCCTGACCCACCATCGCGAATACACCACCGTTCCCGATCCCTATTATGGCGACTATAGCGACTTCGAGCTCGTCATCACGCTTCTCGAAGATGCCTGCCAGGGATTGCTGGACAGCATTATCGGGGAAGGGTAAAAACAGATAAAACAAAAAGGGATGAATCATCAAAATATCAGATTGATGACTCATCCCTTTTTTCATTTTAAAATATTTATACCGTAATCTCGCCCGAGCCATAGCAACGATGATGATGTTCATCATAAACTACACAGAACTGGCCGGGAGCCACACCATGAATCGCTTCTTCTGAATGAATCATCCAGCGGCCGTCTTCCAGCTTTTCTATCGTAGCAGGATGATACTCCGGCGTATGACGAATCTTGAAAGTTACCTTCTGCATCGCAACCTCGCGTGTGAGGAAATGGAAATCATGAAGAGGAAAATCCTTCTTGTATGCCGACTGCGGATCATAACCATGACTCACATACAGGATGTTGTTCTCTACATCCTTCTTAATCACGAACCAGGGACCGCCGCCAAAGCCCAAGCCCTTGCGCTGGCCGATGGTATGAAACCACAACCCCTTGTGCTCGCCTATGCGCTTGCCCGTTTCCATCTCTATGACATCGCCCGGCTTCTCGCCCAGATAACGGCGGATATAATCATTATAATTTATCTGTCCCAGGAAGCAGATTCCCTGGCTGTCCTTGCGCTTGGCATTTATCAGATGCTCCTCTTCGGCTATCTCGCGAACCTCATTCTTGATATGATGGCCGATAGGGAAAATCGCTTTTTTCAATTGCCAGCTCTCTATCTGAGCCAGAAAATCGGTCTGGTCTTTCACAGGATCAGGACTCGTGACAAGCCATTTATCGCCATTTTCATCCGTTTCGGTCTGCGCATAATGCCCCGTGGCGATGAGGTCGTAGTTGTGACCCATCTTCTCATCGAAGGCGCCAAACTTAATCAGGCGGTTGCACATCACGTCCGGATTAGGCGTAAAACCAGCCTTCACCTTCTCCATCGTATAACGGGTTACCTCGTTCCAATATTCATGATGGCAGTCAACCACTTGCAGCTTGCACCCATACTTTCTGGCCACAGCCGTAGCCATCTCCAGGTCCTCCTCCGAAGAGCAGTCCCACTCCTCTTTCTCCTCAGGACCAATCTTGATGTAGAAGCAATCAGGATGCAGGCCCAGCTGGGCAAACTCCCAAACCACAACCGAACTGTCGACGCCACCCGAAAGGAGCACGGCAATTCTCTTATCCTTTATTTCGTCAATATTCAGCATATTCTTTCCTGTTTATAATAATCCGGTTGCAAAATTACGAAAAAAAACTGATATAATGAGCAAAGAAAGGGCTAGAAATGCATGAGAAAGAGAAAAGAAAAGCCCGCAAAGCCTATTTCCGTTATAGAAAACACTTATAGCCACATTCGTAGCTTTTAAACATAAAACGAGTTTTGCTTTCGTTTTTATCTATACCTTTGCAATCGATTTCAGAAATCGATAAGAAAGAATGTTTTTGAAAATTCAGTATTTACATTAATAGATAAAGAAAAATGGAGATTTTAAAAAATCTATTTTATGGCTTCCCAGACCTTTGGGGAGGCGGAGTAGCCCACTCTGTGATGATTCTTTCGCTGGTCATCGCCTTGGGTTTGTGTTTAGGTAAGCTCAGAGTAAAAGGTGTTTCCCTGGGCTTGGCTTGGATTCTGTTCATCGGTCTTATCTTTGGACATTTCTCTCTCAACCTTGACGAGCATCTGCTCCACTTTCTCAAGGAATTTGGCTTGATTCTCTTTGTCTACTCTATCGGTCTGGAGGTAGGTCCGGGCTTCTTCGCTTCGTTCAAGAACGGCGGCAAGAGTCTCAACCTGCTCAGCATGATTGTTGTGGCCCTGAGTATCATTACTACCTTAGTCATCTTCTCATTTTCGGGAACATCCATCACCTCTATGGCAGGTATCCTTTCGGGTGCCGTAACCAACACTCCGGGTCTGGGTGCAGCCCAGCAGGCATTCAGCGATCTGCGCCACATCGATGCCCCATCCATCGCAGCCGGCTATGCCATCGCCTATCCTATGGGTGTGCTCGGCGTTATCCTCAGCTTCATTATATTAAGGTTCGCGCTACGCGTAGACAAGCAGAAGGAAGAGGATGAAGCTAAGCGAGGCAAGGGACATCTTGAAGCGATGACCCTGAACACCTTCGCCGTAAAGGTTTCTAACCAGATGGTTTTCAAAGATACCGTCAAGCAGATCCGCTATCTGCTGAAGCGCGACTTCATGGTTTCCAAGATTATCCGTAACAACGGCGAACGCCAGGACGAGGTGGTTAACGGACAGACCGTGATAGAAGAGGGCGACATTCTGCAGATTGTGGCTCATCCTACCGTAGAAGAACCTATCATCGCCCTGCTCGGCGAGAAGGTTGACGTAAAGGACGAGGAATTCAGCAGCGAGCTCATCAACCGCCGAATCCTGATTACCAAACCGGGCATCAACGGCAAGAGCATCAGCCAGTTGCAGATTAGAAGCAACCTTGGCGCCAACATTACCCGCGTAAACAGAAATGGTGTAGACCTCATCGCGACCCCAGACCTGAAACTCCAGTTGGGCGACCGCGTAACCGTAGTGGGCAAGGAACTCGCCATCGCTCATACCGAGAAGGTGCTGGGTAACCAGATGAAGCGTCTGAACTACCCTAACCTCATCCCAATCTTCCTGGGCATCATGCTGGGTTGTATCGTAGCCAACATTCCGTTCTTCATCCCAGGCATCAACGAGAATCTGCGTCTCGGACTTACCGGCGGCCCATTGGTAGTAGCCATTCTGATAGGTTATTTCGGACCGAAATACAACCTCGTTACCTACAATACCATTTCAGCCAACCTGATGCTTCGCGAAATCGGAATCTGCATCTTCCTGGCTTGCGTGGGTCTCGGCACAGGCGAACAGTTTATCCAGACCGTAGCATCAGAAAGCGGACTGACCTGGATACTCTACGGCATCGCCATCACCATGATACCAATCATTCTGGGCGGCATCATCGGCAAGCTCGTGTTCCACATCAATTATTATACATTACTCGGCGTATTGGCAGGTACCAACACCAACCCTTCTGCCCTGGCTTACGTACGTGAGCAGACTTCGGCAGATGCGCCAACAGTAGGCTATGCGAATGTATATCCATTCGCCATGTTCCTCAGAATTGTAACCATTCAGATTATTATTTTTGTATTTGGATAAACATATATGACAGAAAAAGAATTGAAAACCTGCGCTTGCGTAGAGGACAACTGCAAGGAAATAGCAGAATCAGAACTCAGAAGAAAACTCGACTTATTATTACGTACCGGTAGCATTCTCATGGAGAGTGCTGCCGACACATCCCGCATCATGCGAACCATGAAGCGTGCAGCAGCTTTCCTCGGGCTCGACGAGCGATACATGCACCTTTACATCAACTGGAACGTGCTGATGGTAAACTATAGCGACGAGGAGCATTCCTTCTCCAAGTTCCAGAGATGCGAGAAGCACGGCATCAACCTCACCTCTATTTCCCAGGTAAGTAAGCTCACCTGGAAGGCCATCAAGGATAACTATTCGCTCGAACAGTATGAGCAGGCTCTGAACGACATCAAGGCCACCCCACGCAGCTTTACCCCTTGGCAGGTAGCCATCGGCGGCGGTTTTGCCTGCGGCGGATTCTGCATCCAGTTCGGTTGCGACTGGCCAGCCTTCTTCTTCTGTTCGCTTGCAGCCATATTGGGTTTCCGCCTGAGAATGTTCTTGCCAACCAAGGGCTGCAACAACTATGTAGCCATCGGCATTTCGGCTTTCGTAGCCACTCTGATAGCCTGGTTGACCTCATTTCTTTCGCTCAACCCATCGATTGCCGAAGCGCTTCCAGCCTTCATGCATTCAGATACCCCTTGGCATCCGCTGATGGCGTGTGCCCTCTTCATCGTGCCGGGAGTTCCACTCATCAACTTTGTAAGCGATATGCTCGACGGATATATTGAGGTGGGAATGGTTCGTGCCCTGAACACCCTGCTGATGATCTTCGCGATGGCGTTCGGTATCGCCTTCGCCATCCAGGTTTGCCATATCGACAACTTTGTGAAGGATCTTACGATGACTCCTCATCACGAATACTGGGAGTTTGCCATCGCAGCTACCGTATCGGCCATGGGCTTCTCTACCATCTTCAGCATACCTCGCCGTCTGTTGCCGGTTGTAGCCGTGGGCGGTATCATCGCCGTTTGCTTCCGCAATTTCGTCAACCTGGGTCCATCTAACGGCAACATCGGTCTCGACATGGGTCTGAGCATCGGTTCGCTTGCCGGTTCTGCGCTCATCAGCATCATCGTGATCAAGGCGCGCCATTGGTTCCATACCCCTCACCAATGCATCACCATTCCTAGCGTTATCCCAATGGTACCGGGAGTTCTGATGTATCGTGCCCTCTTTGCCTTCATCGACATGCATGGCGTAGTAGGCGAAGTAACCGTAGGTATGAACAACCTCATCAAGGCCTCGCTCGCCATCATCTGCATCGCCCTGGGTGTTGCAATTCCAAACGTATTCTTCCGCCGCTTCATCGCCGACAACCGCAAGCGCAAGCTGCTTGCCATGCTGGTAGAAAGAAAGAAGAAGAATGGCGAATTCGTAGATTTGCACGAAGTAGAAATCAAATAATCATCTGGTTGGTAATCTGATTTTCATCAGATGATAACCGGATAAAAAGAAGTAGAGATGCGATAAAACATCATTTTATTCTTCAAAAAAAGAGGATATTAAAATAAATGTTTTATCTTTGCACCCAAATTTAGCTATCGGTTATTTCTATAGCCGATAGCTTCAACAAAGGAACAATATGGAAATACGACAACTGAAATATTTCTTGAAGGTAGCCGAGACGCTCAACTTCTCAGAAGCTTCGCGCAAGTTATACATCACCCAGAGCACCCTCTCACAGCAGATTTCGCATCTGGAACAGGAGATTGGTATGCCTCTCTTCGAGCGCAATTCTCATGAGGTTTACCTCACAGAGGCGGGCAAGGAATTGAGACCTTACGCCCAAAACGCGGTCAATTCTGCCGAAGCCTGTGTAGACCACATGAACGATCTGAAGGAAATGCTTACAGGCGAACTGAACATCGGCGTAACGTTCTCCTTCAGCAACATCATGTCCGAGACGCTCATCGCCTTTCTCCACGCCTATCCTCATGTAAAGCTCAACATCCAATACCGCACCATGCAGGAACTGATGGACGGACTGAAGAAGCGCGAACTCGACCTCGTTCTGGCTTTCAAGCCTCTGAAGAACGAGAAAGCGGTAGACAGCCGAGCTATTTTCAGCAACCGTCTTGCCGCCATCGTGAACGTGAATCATCCGCTGGCGCGCCTTTCATCGGTCAAGCTTTCCGATCTGGAGCGCTACGACCTCATCCTTCCTTGCAAGGGTCTGCAGGCACGCAACGCCTTTGATCACATGGTAGAGGGCAAAGATTTGAACTACAAGATTATGGTAGAGGTGAATAATGTAAACATCATCTTCGACCTTCTGAGCCGCAGCAATCTGGTGACCATTCTCTCCGAATCGACCACCATTCTGCAGAACGGCATGAAGGCGATTCCTATCGATGCTGCCGACAACGAAATGGATGGCTGCATCCACATTCTGAAAGATGCTTACATGAAAAACTCAGCCCAGGAGTTCATCAGCATGCTGAGCCAGAACACCAGCATCCTCGCCAACTTTGCGCTGAAGGATATCCTGAGATAATCATCTTAACACCTGGCGGCTTGCGAGCCTATTTGCTTGCGGCTAGAACAGATAAAAAAATCCTCGTTCGAGTTCTTTTTCGAGCGAGGATTTTTTCTTCTTTTTACCCTTTTACCCTTTCTTTCTTGCGATGATAATCGTTACGCCAGCCAGGATAGCGAGGATGCCTATCGCCAGCTGCAGAGAGAAACTCTCGCCAAAGACGCATACGCCGTATTCTTTTTCGGCTGCGGTGCAGTCGGCCCGCATCTGCCCCAACTTTTTTCTGCGCATACCGAAAGCGGGATGCGAAAATCCGTGATCGGTTATTCCTATCCCGTAAAGACCTTTTTCTTTTGCCGTAGCGGCATTTTCGGCGATCGTTCCCTTGCCGTGACTGTAAACGGTGTGGGTATGCAGATCAAAATTTATTTTCATCTCCGAATCTTCCTAAGTAAACCAGTTCCTCTCTGAGTTCCGTCCCGGTTTTTTCCCGTACGGTTTTGCGGACTTCGTTTATCAGTGAATATATATCTTCGCTTTTGCAATCTGCGTCCGCTATAATGAAATTCGCGTGCTTTTCGGAAACTCGCGCTCCGCCCACGCGTCTGCCTTTTAAGTTACAACTTTCTATCGTTCTGCCGGCATAGCAACCGTCGTTCAGAAAGACGCTCCCGCAGGATCTGCCTTTCGGCTGTTTGCTCCGCCGCAGATTTTTATAGTATTCGATTTTGCTTTCCGACTGTTCGTATTCCGCGTTGTCCAGACGGAACGCCGCTTTCAGCACGCATTCTCCGTTTTTTTTGAACAGACTTTCGCGGTATGAAAAACCGCAGTCTTTCGCGGGGTATATTCCGTCGGTCGTAACGACGTAACTTAACCTGTCTGCGACGGACTTGCCGAAACATCCCGCGTTCATCGTGACGACCCCGCCGACCGTTGCCGGTATTCCGCTTAAAAATTCTATTCCGCCAAGGCTGCTGTACAGCGCGAATTTTACGAGTTCGGATATTTTTACGCCCGCGCCCGCTGTTAAAATTCTGCCGCAGAGCGAGATGCTTTTCAGTTTTTCGGTCGAGACCACCGCGCCGCGATAGCCGTCGTCCGAAACGAGCACGTCCGAACCTCCGCCGAGAATAAAGTACGGCAGGTCGGCTTTTTTAAGGTCGCTTATAAGAGCCCCGGCAACCTCGTCGCAGTCGGGCGCGAAATAATAGTCGGCTTTGCCGCCCGTTCCGTAAGAACATTTTTTCGACATATCCGCATTGCGGGTCAGAATGGAAACGTATTTATCGGCTATCGGTTGCATTCCGTCGGCGTTCGGCATTTTTATCCTCTCCTATTTTACATTAAATTATTCTTAATTACAAGCGTTTGACGGCGTTATGGTCGAGTTTTCAAACGAAAAACACTTTTTTCTCTGCGTCACGCTTTCGTACAGGTCGCGCTTTATATCGCTTAAATTCTCTGCCGAAATCAGCGGATTTATGGTTTTTGTCGTCTTTTTTTCGTCGAATTCGCTTAGCGGATAGTTCCTTTCGGTTCCGGCGAACGGCGAAAACATATTCAGCCCGCCGAGTTTTTCGCCCGTCGTATCGCTTAAAAGATATTCGGCGAATTTTTCCGCGGCGGCAAAATCGTCGGGGTCGTCGGCGGTCACGGCGATATATTGATATAAATCGTCGAACGTTTCCAGCGGCGTTACCGAATATGCGAACTCGCGGACGGAAAATCTGCGTATGTCGCGCTGAGTGCCTATAAGCGCGTCGGTCTTGCCCGAAACGAGTTTTATATACGCGTCTACCGATTTTACGACTTCGATTATGTCGGCGGTTATGCCCGACGCGTACGCCGCGCCGAGCGGCAGGTTAAGCCCGCCGTCCGACACTGTAAGCGTCTTTATTGGGCTGTCGTCGCCGCTTTTACGGAAAAGAAAATATCCGCCCTGCGCCCACGGGAACGCGTAAGCGGTTTTTCGTTCTCCGTTTATTCTCACGGTAAAACTTCTTACCAGCGGAACCACGAAGTCCGCGCCCGCGCCGAAGGATACAAGGTCGGGTCGTTCGCCCTGCGATAAGGCGATTTCCGCACTTTCAGAGGTGTGTTTTTTAACCAGAACGTGGCATCCGTCCGACCCGAATTCGACCGCGCGTTTCGTAAGGAAATCCCCGCGGGATCCCACGCCGCCCTCGAACGTTTCGACGTGCCACAGCGTCAGAATGCGATCGTAAAGCGTGGGTTTCAAGGGCGACTCGTCTTCGCTTAAAGTTTTCTTAGCCGCGACGAGAGGGGTAAACGCCAGCGTGAAAATCAACATAATATAGAGTATGATTTCCGACGTTTTTTTCATATGCGGAGTATTCCTTGTCATCGGTTACATTATATGCGCGTGCGTCGGCGAATAAAACGTAAATAAATTAAATTATTTTCGGCGGCGAAAACGCGGGTTTGCTGTT
>ENA-UEQL01002944-UEQL01002944.1-human-gut-metagenome-genome-assembly--contig:-NODE-2944-length-10891-cov-11.285186_pt1 | contig 10891 bp, 9 predicted proteins | sample MGYA00242905_ERZ507926 | MGnify/ENA primary metagenome ERZ507926 (study PRJEB26167, sample SAMN06115531) | human gut metagenome | host: Homo sapiens | place: China:Henan | collected 2015-09-09...
GAAAAGGTTTCATCAAATGTAACGGCAAAAATCTTATTGTAAAACAGCACGAAAATCACAATTACAATCAATGCAAGTATCGCACACATTATAGCGTCTGCATTTGTTGTGGCAAGAATACTGCCGAATAAATAGGAATTGAGGTCTGTATTCACACCCGAAATGCTTACGCAAACAACGCCGATTGCAAGTGCTGTGCTTGAAATAATGGCAATGGCGGCATCACCACGGATTTTGCTTTTTTCGGAAAGTCTTAAAAGCAGGAATGCGGCAATAATAATAACAGGTACTGCCACCTGAAGTGGTGCAAGATTAAGCGATGCGGCAATAGCTAACGCACCAAAACCGACATGCGAAAGTCCGTCGCCTATCATGGAGTAGCGTTTCAGCACAAGGGTTACACCGAGCAAGGCGGCGCAAAGAGAAACAAGCGTACCTACTATAAAGGCTCTCACAATAAAGCCGTAAGAAAACATTTCTACAATAGTTTGAATCATTTTACCGCCTCCTTTAAGCTAAATTATGAATATGGTGATGTTGGCAGTCATCGCATGGGCAATCTGTAATCAAAAATTTCTTGCCCACATCGGAATGAAGATACTGATGTGTACTGCCAAAGAAGTAGTTATCCTTGGAAAGGTGGAGAATTTTTGTGGCATTATTAACTGCGGCGGTAATATCGTGGGAAACCATAATAACGGTAATTCCCTCTTTATACAAATTCTTTACAAGGTTATACATATCAGCACTTGCAACGGGGTCAAGACCCGTTACGGGTTCGTCAAGAATTAAAAGTTTGGTTGTAGCGCACAATGCTCTTGCGAGCAATGCCCTCTGCTGTTGTCCGCCCGAAAGCTCACGAAAACAGTTTTTGCGAATATCTGTAATGCCCGTAAGCTCCATATTCTTTTGAGCTGTTTTTTTCTGCTCTTTTGAATAAAACAAAGTATGCTTTTTGTTAAGACAGCCCGAAAGCACTACCTCCTCAACAGATGCAGGAAAGTCCTTTTGCAAAACGGTTTTTTGCGGAAGATAGCCGATTTCATTTTGAGTTAAGCCGTCACCAAAAGTGATTTTGCCCGAAAGCGGCGGAATAAGTCCGAGCAGGCACTTCATAAGCGTAGTTTTGCCCGAGCCGTTTTCGCCCACAATGCAAACATATTCATTCTGCTTTATCTGAAAAGTCAAATCGGAAATTACGCTTTTGCCGTCATAACCGATAGTCACCTTATTAAAATCTATTAAAGCCATAAAGATAAAGCCTCCTTTAACGCACTGCAATTTTGTTCCATAATAGAAATATAATCTTCGCCGTTATTAAATTCATCTTTTGTAATATTGTGGCATGATGAGAATTGCAAAATCTTTGCTCCCGTATCGTCTGCAATCAGCTGAGCAATTTTTCCATTTGACATTTCAAGGTGAAATACAACGGGAATATTATTATCTCTTACATAATCAACAAGCCTTGTAACCACATCAAGACTCGGTTCGGTTTCACTGCTGCATCCGGGAAAGGCGCACTCGTAATTCAGACCATAGTCGGTCATAAAATACAGAAACGGAAATCTGTCGCCAAACACAACAGTATCACGCTTTTTATTATTAACCACCTCAGTAAATTCCTCATCAAGCGCTTTCAGCTTGTCTGAATACTGAGTTGTATTGCTTTCGTAATAAGTTCTATTTTTAGAATCCTTTTCAACAATCTTTTGCGAAATTGCAGAAACAAGCTGCTCGGCATTTCTAATAGAAGTCCATATATGCTCATCTGCCTCATCGCCGTCAGTGTGATCGGGATTTTTTTCGTTTAAAAGTGACACATAGTCGGTCATTTTTAAAACAGTAATATTTTTGTTTTCAAGCGAGTCGAGCACATTTTCAACCCACTCGTCACTTTCTCCACCGTTATAGATAAATATATCACATTCCTCAATAGCTACAATGTCGGAAGGTGACGGTTCATAATGATGCGGTTCGTTACCCGGCGAAAGCAACAGCTTTACATCTGCCTTATCTCCTGCAATATTCCTTACAAAATCATAATAAGGGAAAATCGAGGTTACTATGCTGATTTTATCGGAAGATTTGCTGATCGGTTCGCTGCTCGAACAGCCACTAAGTAAAGAAGATAACATCAATACAGATACCAATAATAGTGAAAATATTTTTTTCATAAAACACTCCTAAGATATAAAAATTACCCCAAAATAGTTTTACCAAAGCTGATAAAAAATTATACATTTACATATAAATTCAGGGCTGCGAAAATTATTCATATCGCAGCCCATAAATGTTAAATAAAATTTAAAGCAAACGCATTATTTCTTTTTGCTGTTCTTTTTCTTTCTCTGCCAAAGTACCCAAAGCGGACCTGCAATGCAAATTGAAGAATAACAACCTGAAATTATACCGATAATCATTGGAAGTGCGAAAGCCTGAACAGAAGAGATATTATAAACAATAGCAACAATGTAAACAATTAAGATTGCTGAAAGTGTTGTTACAGAAGTAATAATTGTTCTCTTGAGTGACTTTGTAGCACTAAGGTTAAATACCATACCTGCGTCTGTCTTTCTGCCAAGTGCCTTTCTCTCCTCACGAACTCGGTCATAAATAACGATTGTATCGTTAAGTGAGTAACCAAGAATCATAAGAACTACGGCAATGAAGTTTGAATCGATTGGCATACGGAAAATTACATACATAAAGTAAATCATAGCTACATCGTGGAAAAGAGCTATAAGCGCTGTAACACCGGCTGAAAGACCGCCGATTTTCTTAAATCTGAGTGTTACATAAATAACCATAAGTATGCTTGCAATAGCAACAGCTGTAAGACACTTCAAAAGGAAGTTAAAGCCCATTGATGCGTCAATAGAACCTGATTCGAGAATCTCGAACTTAGCATCAGGGTACTGCTTGTTGAGGTCATCAAGAAGTGTTGACTGAATGTTTGTGTCAATAGCCTTATTGCCTGAGAACTGAACGGCTACATTGTGACCGGAATTACCAACCATATCAGTTGAATATGAAGTTGAAATTCTTGCCTCTGTATGTGACTGGATAAAGTCTGTAAGTTCGGATTCGGAAATTTCTGTGGAATAACTGTATTTTACTGACGCACCGCCTGAAAACTGAATATCAAGTGTAGCGCCGAAAATAATGTTGCAAATAATACCGATTACGATAATTGCAATGGAAATGCCAAAGAAAATTTTGCTGTGACCTGCAAAGTCAATAATCTTTCTGCCGCCGTTGAATTTTTCGCTTACTTCTTCAACAGAAAGCTGACCATTAACCTTAGCCTGTGTGGTTTCATTAGCCATTCTTAACACCTCCATACAAGCCTTTTTTGCGCAGTACCTTAAAGCCCGAAATACTTCTGAGCATTACACGAGTAAGGAATACGCCCATGATAAAGTTAGCAATTACACCAACAAGGAGTGTGTAACCGAATGAGTAGATTGTACCGGTTGTTGATTCACCAAAGATGATTGAGAGAATATTTGAAGGACCGAATACAAGCATAAGAATAACAGATACTATAATAACTGTCATATTACCGTCGATGATAGCAGAGAGTGAATTCTTTGTACCACGCTCAAGAGCACCGTCCAAAGTTCTGCCCTGCTTTAACTCTTCCTTAATACGCTCGGCTGTAATTACATTACAGTCAACGCCCATACCGATTGAAAGAATAAGACCTGCAATACCCGGAAGTGTCATTGTGAATGACGGAATAGTTGTAAAGTAGCCGGATACCGCAGCAATAGCAAGTCCTAACTGACCGGCAAGTGCAATAACAGCAATGAAACCTGTGAGTCTATACATAGCAATCATAATAATTGCAATTACGATGAAAGCAATAACGCCTGCATAAGCCATAGCTGTAAGTGAGTTTTCGCCAAGTGTAGGGCTGATGTTGCTTGAGCTTACTGTTTCGAGCTTGAACGGAAGAGCACCGGCGTTAATCTTGTTTGCAAGAGCTGTTGCAGATTCAGCGTCAAAGTTACCTGTAATCTGTGCTTTACCGTCTGTGATTGCCGTATCTACAGTAGGTGCGGAAATCATAACATCATCCATCCAAATTGAGATTGTCTTTTTAAGATACTTAGTTGTAATATCGCCAAAAAGCTGTTTACCTTCATCGTTAAACTCAATGCTTACAGCGTATGAGTTATCCTCCTGATTTACAACCGCCTGAGCCGACTTTATGTAAGAGCCGTTCATAAGAATCTCGGTTGTGTCGTCCTTAGGAGTTTTGTAAACAGGGTTGCCGTCCGAACCTACTTCGGTAGTTTCATAGCTTTTACCCGGTCTGAAAGTAAGCTCTGCTGTTGATGAAATTTCTTCAATAGCAGTTGCAGGATCAAAATCCTTTTCGTCAGATTTCCATGGGAAACGAACAATAATTCTGTCGTTTGATGAGTCAGCGTAAAGTTCGTAGTCGGTAATGCCGTCCGATACCATACGGAGCTCAATGATTGCTTTTGCAGATTCTAACTGCTCATCAGTAGCGTCAACATCGCCTGCCGGCTTAAATGTTGCTTCAACACCGCCTCTGATGTCTATTCCCCATCGTATATCGCTAATGCCCTTAACGACAGTGTTTTTGTTGTCACCTGTATAGTAGGATACTCCGAAAACTGCTGTAAATGTAAAAGCAAGCACCAGCAAGGCTACAATGAAGAATACAGGCTTTGGTATTCTTTTCATGCCTTAGGAACCTCCATTTTTTAATTGACTGTGCGTGTTCTAATAAAAATAACTCTGTTACGAAAGACACACGTACAGACATAACAGAGTTATTATATAATTTTTTTGATAAAAAGTCAACGGATACGGAAATTTTTGATAAAAAAATTCTTTTTAGTTGGAAATTTTACATAGCATTTAGATAAATATTATATACTGTTTGTATTTTGTTGCTTATTTATTGAGAATTTTTGCACAAGCTGCCAGCTTAGCGCAAATGCAGAATACATTCATTGCTTCCTTAAGTTCATCGTTTGGCGGGAACGAAGGGGCAATTCTGATGTTGCTGTCCTTAGGGTCCTTGCCGTAAGGATAAGTAGCGCCTGCACCTGTAAGTACAACGCCTGCCTCTTTACAAAGGCGAACTACCTCTTTTGCTGTACCCTCAAGTACATCTACACTTACAAAGTAACCGCCGTTAGGATTTGTCCAATCTGCTGTACCTGTTTCTTTAAGCTGTGACTCAAGCGCATTCAAAACAATTTCAAACTTTGGCTTAAGAACAGCCTTATGCAACTTCATATGCTCTTTAACACCGTTAAGGTCGCCAAAGAAACGAGCGTGACGGAGCATATTCATCTTATCATAACTGATAACCTGATACTGGTATCTGTTCTTAATTACTTTCATATTGTTATCGGAAGCAGCCATTGCAGCTACACCTGAACCCGGGAAAGTAATCTTTGATGTTGATGTAAACATAATAGGAAGATCTACATTACCGGTCTTTCTGCACTCATCCATAAGGCTCAAAAGTTCATCGGGAGTATCTGTTACATCGTGAACGCAGTAAGCGTTATCCCACATAATTCTGAAATCCTTTGCGGCAGGCTTTAAAGCGGCAAAACGCTTTACTGTTTCATCGCTGAAAGTAACGCCGAGCGGATTTGAATACTTAGGAACACACCAAATACCCTTGATTGAATCGTCATTCTCAACAAGTTTTTCAACAACATCCATATCAGGGCCATTCTCTGTCATTGGAACAGGAATCATATCGAAATCAAAATATTCGGTAATAGCAAAGTGACGGTCATAACCCGGAGCAGGACAAAGGAACTTTCTGTTCTTTACCTCATACCAAGGCTTGCATCCCTCAACAACAGGCTTTGTCATAAAACCTGCGATTGTATCAAACATCATATTAAGGCTTGAGTTGCCGCCAACCATTACATCTGACGGATCTACATCAAAAATCTCAGCAAAAAAGTTTTTGCACTCGTCAATGCCTGCAAGTTCACCGTAGTTACGGCAATCTGCACCATGTGCTGTAATACAGTCAGTGCTGCTGTTGATTACATCAAGCAACGGTCTTGAAAGGTTAAGCTGATCTTCACCCGGCTTACCTCTTGCCATATTAAGTTTTAAACCCTTACCTTTTACCTCTTCATATTCAGCAACAAGTGCCGCATATTCTTTTTCGAGGTCTTCTTTGTTACAATTCACATAATTCATTTTGCTTTCTCCTTAAATTCAAATTGCAAAAAATACAAAATATTACTGTTATATTGTAATCCAAAAGGAAGAAAAATGCAAGTGTTTTTTAAAAATCTTGCATTTTATTTTAAAAATCTAAATTTTATGCCATAAAACAACAGCTTACGAAAAACAATTGATATGTTTTCGTAAGCTGTAAAATAATTAATAATAACTGTAATAGTATTTGTAGTAATACTTGCCTTTTCTTCTCTCGTTCTGCGAACAGCCTACCTTGACTATACCGAGAACTCTTGAATCGGCAAGTTTAATGCTTTCCGTAAGATTTTGTAAGTCGCCGTGAGTTGTGGCTCTTTCTCTTACTACAACAATAAAGCCTGCAATTAATTCTTTTAAAAGAAGTGCATCGGCAACCACTCCGACAGGCGGAGTATCGAATATGATATAATCATATTCTTTCTTTAACTGCTCAACCAAAGAAGTAAAAGTTGAGGAACACATAAGTTCCGACGGGTTTGGCGGAATAGTACCCGAAACGAGAATATCAAGTCCGGGAAGAACATTTTTCTGAACCGCCTGATCGAAATTAATCATCTTACCGATTACATCCGCAAGACCTTTGGTATTATCAATTTTAAAAATATTATGAACATTAGGTCGGCGAAGGTCACAGTCAATAAGCAATACTTTACTTTCCATTTTTGAAAAAGAAATTGCAAGGTTAGACGCAACTGTACTTTTACCCTCACCCTTTGAATAACTTGTTACCGCAAAGGCTTTCTTTTCAGACGCAGAAAGAGAAAACATAATATTGGTTCTTGCAATTTTGTAAGACTCAACAATTGCAAATTTATTTTTATTGTTGACAGTTACTTGTGACTTGCTTTTTTTACTTAAATCCTTTTTAAAAGGTAATCTGAATTTCATACGCTATTCCCTCCTTAATTACCGAAATCAGGAATTTCCGCAAATATAGGAATATCGTACATTTCCTGTAAATCGTCATCAGGCTTAACTGTAAGGTCAATAAGCTCAAGCAAAATAGAAATAAGCACAGATGCAACAAGACCGATTACTAAACCAATCAATGCGTTTTTTAGATTGTTTGGTTCATACGGTACATCGGGAACTTTTGCAGATCTTATAATACCAATCTGTCCGTATGCAAAGCGCTCGGCAAATACATCACCGGCAGCCTCGCAAATCTGATTTGCAACATTTGCGCAGGTCTGGGGATCTGAACCCGAAACCGAAACCGTAATAAAGAAAGAGCTGTTTGTAATTGAAACATTGCAGCCGTTATAAAGTGATGTTATACTGTCTGAATTTTTAAGAAATACAATGTAAGCCTCGGCAAGCGATGCTGAACCCGAAATATCAGAGCTGTATATTTTTCCGCCGTCAATATTACTCTGACTTTTTGAGTTATAGTTCTGCACATAAAGCATAGCCGATGTGCTGTACATAGGTGTTATGAAAAACCTAGAATATAAGAAAAACGAAAGCATACATACAAGTGACAAAAGAATTATAAATTTAATTCTATGCAAAAGTATCGCTAAAATTCTTTGAATTGTAATATTATTCGGCATTGCTCAACCTCCAAATTCAGCATAATAAACCAATATAATATATTATAATCCATTAATTGCAGTCATTAGTTCTTTTGTGGAATATAAAAGCATAAAAATAAAGGAAGTCATAACGACTTCCTTTATATAAATTATACAGTTTAATATCAGCCAACAACATTGAGCAATACACCTGCTGCAACTGCTGAACCGATAACGCCTGCAACATTAGGACCCATAGCGTGCATAAGGAGGAAGTTGCCGGGATTTTCCTGCTGACCAACCTTCTGTGATACACGAGCAGCCATTGGAACGGCAGATACACCTGCTGAACCGATAAGTGGGTTTACCTTGCCACCTGTTGCAACATACATAATCTTACCAAAGAGTACACCGAATGCAGTACCCATACAGAATGCGATAAGACCAAGAACGATAATCTTGATTGTATCGAATGTAAGGAAGTTCTGACCTGATGCAGTAGCACCAACAGTTGTACCAAGGAAGATTGTGATGATGTTCATAAGTTCGTTCTGAGCTGTTTTGTTGATTCTTTCAACAACGCCTGACTCCTTAAAGAGGTTACCAAGCATAAGCATACCAACGAGCGGAGCAGCGTCAGGAAGGAAGATTGAAATGATGATTACAACAATAACAGGGAACATAATCTTCTCAAGTTTAGAAACCGGACGGAGCTGTTCCATAACAACCGAACGCTCTTTCTTAGTTGTGAGAACCTTCATAATAGGTGGCTGAATGATAGGAACAAGAGCCATATATGAATATGCGGCAATCGCAATTGAACCTAAAAGGTGAGGTGCGAGCTTTGTTGTAACGAAAATAGCGGTAGGACCGTCTGCACCACCGATAATACCGATAGCGCCTGCCTCTTTAGCTGTAAAGCCGAGGAAGATAGCACCTGTAAATGTAACGAAAATACCAATCTGAGCGGCAGCACCGAGGATAAGGCTCTTTGGATTTGAAATAAGCGGACCAAAGTCTGTCATACAACCAATACCAAGGAAGATAAGCGGTGGGTAAATACCAAGCTTAACGCCCTGATATAAATAATAAAGCAATCCGCCGTATGTTGGGTTTTCATAATAAGTTACGCCGTCAATAACCTGTGTGGCGTGACCCGATGTTGCAATATCTCGTGCCGCACACTGAGCCTCGGTAAGAAGTTCAGTTGACTGAGGAGCCATAATGCCCGGACAAAGGTTTACAAGAAGCATACCAAAAGCAATAGGAAGAAGCAAAAGCGGCTCGTACTGCTTTTTAATAGCGAGATAAAGCAAAATAAATGAAATGCCAATCATTACATAGTTCTGCCAGTTAAGCGCTGTAAGGCCTGAACTGTTAAAGATACCTACAACGGCATCAACAAAGCCTTGTAAAATTTCCATTAGATAACATCCTTTCCCTTAAAATGTGCCTTAAAATGGGCGGGTATTATCAAGTACACCGGCTTTTGCCCAAGCTGAACGACCACCGTCAGATGACTTTTTAATACTCTTGATTCTTGCTTTTTCAGATGAACCGTACATAGTTGCTACGGCAGCGGAAATGACAGCTACAACTTCGTCTGAAATTCCGTCTGTTGCGGTGCTTGCGGTAACTGCCGGAGCAGGTGTGGCAACAGGCTTTTCAGCGGTTTTTTCGTCTTTTTTATCCTTGCCCTTTTTGCTATTACTGCCGGCACTCTGAGCCTTCTGAACAATAGCACTGTAAATTTTAATAATAAAAATCAACAGAATAAGCATAGCGAATACAACAACAAAGCCTGTAAGAACAACCTTTGCAGATGTGATGCCCTTTTCAGCAAGTGTAAGACCTTCGGTCTGCGCTGCTAAAGCTACACTGGAAAGATTCATAAAATAACCCCCATATTTATTATTTTCATACAGGATTATTATACTTTATTCCTGTAAAATTTTCAATAATAAATATGAGGGGAATATTTTTTTGGCGGTTTATATAATCTTGACCGATTATTTTTTTATAATTTGTTCAAGTTTTTAATTGTATTATTCAATTACAGAATTATACATATAAGACCGTTGCAGCCGTCATTAATTATTTTTTCAATGGTTTCTCCTATTTTGGCTCTTGCGTCAGATGGCATTCTGTATAGCTTATTGTGCAAGCCCTCGTTTACAAGCTCGTGCACAGACTTACCAAAGATATTGCTCTCCCAAATCTTTTCGGGATTTTCTTCAAACTCCTTTAAAAGGTACGACACAAGCTCCTCCGACTGTTGTTCCGAACCCACAATAGGCGTAACCTCGGTTTTGGTATAAATCTTCATCATATGAATACTCGGAGCGCTTGCCTTGAGCCTAATGCCGTACTTGCCGCTCTGCTTTATAATCTCAGGCTCTTCAAGCGAAAGCTCCTCTATTGTCGGCATAACAATTCCGTAGCCGCTCTCCTGCACCTGCTCATATGCCTGCGCCAATTTGTCAAATTTTTTCCGCTTTGACGAAAGCTCCTTTACGCAGCTGAAGAGCGCACATTCGTCTGTTATATCTATTCCCGATTCCTCGGAAAGTACCTTGTAAAAAAGCCTATTGTCAATATTTATTCCGATTGTTGCAAAGCCTCTGCCAAGATCCAAACTCTTGATTTCCGTTGAATTAATGTATTCGCAATCATCAAGCTCCTGCATTATGTCCTGTACCTGTCTGATTTTCTCGATTTTTCCCGCACTTTTTTTAATTGCGTCAAAGATATTTGTTTTAAGCCAATGCTCCTTGTCGAGCATAACAAGCCATTTTGGAATATCAACCTTGATTTCTTTAATGTGAAACTCAAATAAAAGCTGAGCCAATATTCGCTTTATTTCAAATTCGTCAAGTTCCATACAGCTTACGGGAATTACAGGTACGCCGTAATTTGCCGCCATCTGCGCCGCAAGGTTCTTTGCCCTTTCGCCTTCGGGTTCAACAGAGTTGAGCAAAACTATGAACGGCTTATTAATTTCTTTCAGCTCGTTAATTACCCTCTGTTCGCTCTCAATATAATCTTCCCTGTCAATGTCGCTTATAGTTCCGTCTGTCGTTATCACCAAACCGATAGTTGAATGGTCGGTAATAACCTTTTTTGTACCTATTTCCGCTGCGTCA
>ENA-UEQL01002945-UEQL01002945.1-human-gut-metagenome-genome-assembly--contig:-NODE-2945-length-10888-cov-4.379336_pt1 | contig 10888 bp, 13 predicted proteins | sample MGYA00242905_ERZ507926 | MGnify/ENA primary metagenome ERZ507926 (study PRJEB26167, sample SAMN06115531) | human gut metagenome | host: Homo sapiens | place: China:Henan | collected 2015-09-09...
AAATCCGCCTCCAGAATACCAGTGCGTTTGCGATCAGCAGCGCGCCGGACAGGCACCGCACGGCCCACTCCGGGCACAGCAGGGCGATGCCGTTCATATCCCCGCCGCCGAACAGACCGCAAAGCGCGCTCAGATACAGCGGGTCGATCAGCAGCAGCGCGAGGGGCGTGCCCAGCGTGGCCATGCTCATCAGTACCTCGACGGTGTGGATGTCTTTTTCCCTTCTGCGTCCGATCTGCCGGGTCTGGATGCCGCGCCGCTTCTGCGCGAGCATCTTGGCAAAATAAATGCCGTAGAACACCGCCAGCACGAGCAGCGTCAGTATTGCATAGGGAAGCCTGTTCTCCCAAGGAATTTTCATGTTTCCTCCGTCCTTTCCGCCGCCTGCGCCGTCCAGACCGGCAGACCCCAGTGCTCGAAGTCCCACGGCTCCATATAGGCGCTGCACTCGTAGTCGATGTAGTAAAGCGTCCCGTCCCGCGGGACGAAATTGGTGGGGTAGTAGTCGATGTTCAGCCCCGCCGGGTACAAACACGCGCACATGGCCTGCACCTGCGCGACCCAGCTGGGATCCGACTGCCCCGCTTTGAGAAGCTCCGCGACGGTCGGCCCGGTGATGTATTCCTTTAAAATGCGCTCCTGCTGCACATCCGCCGCCAGCAGCTCCGGCATGGGGATGCCGAGCGTTCGCAGTGTCTTATAGTCGCGCAGCTCCGACTGCAGCTTGTCGCCGAAGGTATAGTAGTCGCACGGCTCGTGGTGGATCTGCTTCAGCACATACTGCGCCCTCCCATCCGTCACCAGATAGGAATATCCGCCCTTTCCCTTCCCGAGCAGCCGGAGCACAGTGTATTTCGTATCGTTTACGGTCAAGATATCACACGGCATGGCCCCGCGGCCCTCCTTTCTGCGTGTTTCGGTCCGGCATGGATCATTGCGCGGCCGAAGGCAGCGTCTGCATCAGCGCGAAAAAGTGCTGCGCTTCGCCGGTGCTGAAATACGCGTACCACGCTTCGAGCGTATCGGGCCGGAAAACACCCAGACGCCCGATGATCTGCTTTGCCCACAGCAGGGCGCCCGTGCCGCCCGCGGTGATCAGATTCCCGTCCGCGACAGACGGGGCGTCCACAAAATACGGCTGTCCCTTGTAGCCGGGGCAGAACATCTCCAGGAAACCGGCGCCGTTGCTCGTGTGCGGCCGATTGTCAAGCAGGCCCGCACGCGCCAGTGCAGCCGTCGCTCCGCAGATCGCGCCTACCGTGCCCCCAGCGGAGAGCAGCGCGGCCGCTTTCCTGATCACGGCGCTGTGCTTCGAATCGTCCCAGGTGTTCCCACCCGGCAGCAGCAGGACGGTTTTTTCGTTGACCGCGATATCATCGACCACGCAGTCCGGCAGGATCGTCAGCCCGCCCATGCTTGTGACCGGCTCCTTGGAGATGCCCACCGTTTTGAGCGATACCTTCGGTGCGTCCTGCCTGAAAAAACGGCCGGAATGCAGCTCTGCGGTCACATGCCCGATCTCCCAATCGGCCATCGTATCGTGCGTATAGACATAGATCGTAATCATAAATACCCTCTGTTCACATGTTGTTTGTTTCTATAAACGAGCGATTTTCCGGACGGTATTCGCCGTCCGGATCCTCCGTTCCCCACCAATCCGGCGCGTGCCGCAGGGTGTCTGCAAGCTCCTCCTGCGGCAGGACGAAAACGGGGATCTCCAAGCCGAACCGACGTTGGATCATGCCCTCGATCTGCCCGGTCAGCGCCGCGGGCTCCGTTTCCTCGCCGGAAAAGACCACGTTCCCGCTGTTCAGCCAGGTCCGGACGTCCGGAAAACCGAGCGATTCAAAACCCAGCTTCAGTTCCGCCATCGGCACCTTGTTCTTCCCGCTGATGTTCACGCCCCGCAACAGGGCGATATACCGCCGCATCTACTTTCCCTCGCGCAGCCGCTGCAGGTTGTCCAGCACGAACGGGCTGTTTGCGGCGATACGCCCCAGCGTCGGGCAGTTGTCCATCTGCCCGCAGTCCGCGCAGGTATCAAGGCTCTTTTCCCTCACGCAATGATGGACCGGACAGAGCTTGTCGCAGAACGGCGTCTTGGCTCCGTCTATGCGGCAGCCGGTGCAGTGGATCATCTCCAGGGTGATCGGCACCCCGTTGAGCTTTGTCCACAGGGCGGCAGTCTTCTCCCGCAGGGCGTTATCGTTCGTGAGCGTTGCGATTCTGGCATCGCATTTTTCGCAGTCCAGTCCGCAGCAGCCGATCAGTTGGTTTTTGCGTTTGCAGTTCATTTCCATCTTCCATCCCACATTTCATCGTCGTCCGATCAGAGTTTTTCCTGACCGCAAGACAGTCATTGACATGCTCAAAGGCTTTCAGCTCTGCTCCGGCCCTGTCGATGATGTCCCTTTGGATATCATCCGGCGTCAGCAGCTCGTAGATCAGAAAGCCGTGCTTTTCCAGCAGGTTTTCGAGCGCTCCGTAGGAAAACGCCGTTTTCATCGGCGCGCCGCCAAGAATATCGCTCTGCACAGCGGCATATTCTTCCCCCGTCATCAGCGCTCTGGCAAGATGATCCGCGAAAACCGGATGTTCTTCGTTTTCTGCATGAAACGCCCGTCCGAACGAACTCATCAGGGCGGTAATACTGGCTTTGTGCTCCATTCCTGCTTACCCCCGTTACAGCGCTTTCGTATAATAATGCCGTTTTTCGGTGTACGGATAGTCCTCGAGGGTAAAAACCTCCCGGTATCCATGCTTTTCGTAAAATGCGGGCGCCTGAAAGGAAAAGGTGTCCACAAACACGTATTTGCAGCCGCGCTGCCGGGCCTCATTTTCCGCAGCCTCCAGCAGCCTGCTGCCGAGCCCCTGGCCCCGGAACGCTTCGCCGACGAACAGGAACCGGATGCAAAGCCAGTTGCCGAAGGTCTCACCGGTCAATCCGGCGAACTTCCGGCCCGTCTCGTCTTCCAGAAACACGCCGAGCGGCACATTTTCCGATGCCTCGCGGTGCCGGAGGTTGTAGTGCCTCAGCATCTCGTGGATCTCATGGATGTCGCGTTCGTTTCCGTCATCTGTGATCCGAATATGCATGCGATTGTCCTACGGCCTCACACGTATAGTTGATCCCGGCCAGCCGGGCCTGCCGGCAGAGGTCCCGGGTCTGCAGTGCAGGCAGCCCTCGCCGCACCGCCGGCATCCCCGCCACGGATCCCACCGCGCCATCGCTTATAAAAGCCCCAGCAGCGCGGCGGCCGCTGCCGTTTCGGCGCTGTCGTCCGCAGTCTGCTGCGGCCGCACGATCGGTACCCAGATGCCGCATGCGTAGTCAGGGGTCTGCATATCGCCCGCGGAATAGACCTCCAGCGCGGCGGCCCCGTTCCCCACGACCTGCTGCCCCTCGGCCGGATACCAGGTCTGCCAGACGTAGGTGTTGAGCGTCTGCAGCGAGCCGGGGAGCGGGCCCCTTGCGGAGAATACCGCCCAGTCGCTCTCCGGGAAGGAATAGAGCTTCAGCCCCTCCGGCACCGCGCCGCCCCGGTAAAGCCCGGCGATCCAGTATTCGAAGCAGTCTGCCTTCTGCTCACAGATGGCAAACCGCCCGATCCGGTTTTCAAGCAGCGCCTGCTCCACCGGCGTTTCCGGCTGTCCGGTCTGCTACAGGCGCGCGTATTTCCGGTTGTATTCCACATCCCAGAATTCCGGGCACCGGGTATAGCCCTCCTCCATCCGGATCAGGGTCTAAAACCCGATCAGAGTCATCACAGGCTTGTGTTCATAGGTAAGATGCATCATGTTTCCTTTCTTTTTCATTCGTCCGCGTCCTTCCGGTTCCTTGGGATGCACGAGCCGATGGCCAGGCCGAGCAGCATGCCGAGAGAAAGGCCGACACCGGTGTTGTTGCCGAGCGCGGTCCCGAGGGCCGTGCCGAAGCACATGCCGAGGCACATGCCCTCAAGCCCGTAGTTGCTGTCCTGCTTCTCGCCCTTTTTGATCTTCACCGCGCCGCGGACAGCCAGGATCGCCACGGCCAGCCCCATCGCCACCCAGGGCGCAGCCAACCGGATAAAATCAAGAATATCGTTTATGTTTCGTTCCTCTTATGTAGGTTCAGTCTGTTTTTTTCAGAAGATTCATCAAAATATAGATCCCGATCAGCACGGCTACGCTCCCGGCCATCACGCCGGTCATCGCTCCGATGCTGACCTTGCTGCCAAAGAAATAGAGATTGCAGTCGATGGAGTCCTTGATATGCTCCACGACTTCCGCCGGGAAGCCGGTCCGCGTCATCTCCGCATACACCCCGCGCAGCGCGTGGTTGCGGAACAGCGCCGTCCCATATGTGCCGGGGAGGAAGGATAGGACCCTCTGCAGTCCCTCGCCAAAGTTGGAAATGGGCATGTATGCGCCGCAGAGAAAGCCGTAGCCCGCGCTGACGATGGTCCCCACCGCCGACGCCTGCCCGTTCGTTGTGAGATTGCAGTTGACGATGGAAGACAGCGCCGTGCCGAACAGCGACAGGAGCAGCACGTCCAGCCCGAGCAGCAGCACGTCCGCGGCCGACAGATACCACCCCGTCACAGCCAGATACCCGAGGCAGACCGCCAGCGCCGCGTAGCAGATCAGCAGCGTCGACAGCGCGCTCGCCGCAAAATAGCCGAGCGCCAGTGTCGATCGCCTGACCGGGGTCATGGTCAGATCCCGCCGGGCCCCGCTGATCCTGTCCTGCACCATCAGCAGATTGGAGCAGAACGCCACCGTCACGCAGCACACCGCCAGCAGCGATGAGACGAGCTGCCCGCCCACCGTGCCGTCGATCAGCGCCGCATCCACCGCGAAGCCCGCGGGCATGGCGGCGGCAAAGGAATCCCGGTAGACCTTGGCCAGAAACGTCGCATACAGCACCAGCAGAATGACCGGCGTGATGAGCGAGGTAAAGAACATCCCCTTGTCCTTGAAGAATAATTTGCAGTTGCGCCGGATCAGCGCGCCAAGTCCGGTCATACCTCCGCACCTCCATGCAGCTTCTTGCCCGTCGCGGCTAAGAAGACGTCGTCCATATTTCCTTTGGTGATCTCATAGTCCGTGAACAGCGCGGGCTGCGCCAAAATCAGCTTCGTCGCCTCGCCGGTGTTTTCCACCTCGATGCGCCAGCCGCCCTGCACCGGGGCATATTTGCGCCCGAGCGCCCGGACGGCGGCCTCTTCCACGCCGTACAGCGTGATGTGATCTCCGGCATAGGTGTTTTTCAGTGCCAGCGGCGTGCCCTCGCCGACGACCCGGCCGCTGTCCAGCAGGATCACGTAGTCGGCGTCCGCGGCCTCCTCCATGTAGTGCGTGGTCAGAAAGACCGTCAGCTTTTCTTTCCGGCGCAGCTCCGTCACCACGTCCCACAGCAGCCTCCGCGTCTGCGGGTCCAGACCGGTGGTCGGCTCGTCGAAGATCAGGATCTTCGGGCGGTGGAGCAGGGCGCGCGCAATGTCGATGCGCCTGCGCTGCCCGCCGGAGAGTCTGCCGACCGGGCGGTCCAGGATGGCTCCGAAGTCCAGCAGCTGCGCGAGCTCCGCCAGCCGCTTCGCGAATGCCGCGCCCCGGATGCCGTAGAGCGCGGCCCGGCTCTGCAGGTTGTCCCGCACGCTCAGCGCCCCGTCCAGTACGGAATTCTGAAACACCACGCCAAGCTCGCGCCGGACCCGGTCCGGGTCGCGGTCCGGATCCGCGCCGTCAATTTCCACGCTGCCGCCATCCTTGGTCAGCTGGCCGCACAGGATGTTGATGGTGGTGGATTTGCCCGCGCCGTTGACGCCGAGGAAGGCGAACAGCTCGCCCTCCTTCACGCGGAAGCTCAAGTCCTGTACCGCCTGTACCTCCCCAAAGCGCTTGCTCAGGTGATCAATCCTGATAATGTCATGCATATATTTCTAGTTCCTCCTTTTTCTGTGCGAGTTTCAGCGCACGGACGGACCATGCAGCTTCTTTCCCATCTCGATCCGGACCTCGTGCCGCTCCGGGTCGGTGTTGGAGTAGGCGTAGAGATCAAAGCCGATGACCGAGAACCCTTTCTTCCGGTAAAACGCGATCGCCGCCTCATTGCACGACTGCGTCTCCAGCACGATCATCCGCGCGCCGGAGGCCGCCGCCTCGCGCTCGATGGCCTCCATCAGCAGTCGGCCGGTCCCTTTGCCGCGCGCGGCGCTGTCAAAGATGCAGATGTTGCTGATCCGGAACCGGTTGTTCCAGCTCTCGATGGACCCTTCCGCGAATCCGACCAGCCCTTCGCCGTCAAACGCGCCGAAGGCCGCCGGGGCCTCCAGCCATTTGCCGAAAAACACGTCGTCGAACGACCGCCCGACCGGCGCCGGGAATAACCGGTAGTCCAGCCGGAATCCCTGCTCGGACGCACAGATCTCATAATAGCCATTCGTCTGGTAGCGGGCGGTAAATTTCCTGCCTGCGTAGTCCTTCTGATTCAATCGCCGGATCTCCATATCCCATTCCTCCCTGCAGCTCCAGCCCATTCTCGTCTCCGGAAGCGCCGAAAACGCCAAAAAACGCAGTGCACGGCCCACATTTTGCGGCCTGCACTGCGTCTGAGCGTCTGGCATCCTGCCCGTATTCCTCTGTAAGCCCCGTCCGCCGTCCCCGGTCTCCCGGCACTCACCAAATCTGTACCAGCTATCATACAGCAATCCCCCGCGCCTGTCAATAGGAAGATGCACAGCTTTCTACACGGATGACGGGCTTTTTGTAAGGTTCTGCGGATCACCTGTGCCTTGGAGGGGGAGGGGGGATAGAAGGGGGGGGAAGGATTTTGCGGGAAGGGGAGAGGGAAATGGAGGAACGGCGGGTGCGGATCTGTGATCTGGCGGAGGAACTGGGGCTCAGCACGGCGACGGTATCGAACGTGATCCACGGGAAGACGAAGAAGGTCTCCGACGCGACGGTCCAGCGCGTGACGGCGCTGCTGGAGGAGCGGGAGTATATCCCCAACATGGCGGGGATCCTCCTGGCACAGAACGACTCGAGGATCATCGGCGTGTTTGTCAACGACCACGAAAAGTATGAGGGGCGCACGCTGAGCGATTTTTTTATCGCCGAATCTTTGAACGAGCTTTCCACGCAGATCGAAAAGACCGGCCGGTTCATGATGGTGAAAAAAGCGAAGGACGCCGGGCAGATCCTCCGCTTTGCCTCCATGTGGAACATGGAGGGGATCGTTGTGATCGGCTTCTGCGCGCAGGACTACCAGACGCTCCGCAATCACATGCGGATCCCGTTCGTGGTGTATGACGGGATCTGCGGGCAGACGGAGCGGATCGTCAACCTCAGCATCGACAATTCTGGCGGCGGCGAGCAGGTCGGCCGCCACTTCCGGGCGCTGGGGCATACGCGCGCGCTTTGCCTGTCCGACAATGAGACGGGCATCGACCGCGACCGGATCGAGGGCTTTTTCCGCGGCTTTGCGCCGGGACACGCGGAGCTGCTGCGGATCCCGATGCAAAAAGACGCGCGGTGGGCGTATTACGGGCAGCAGCTGGAGCGGCTGCGGGGCGTGACGGCGGCTTTTGCGGTCTCGGATCATTATGCCATCGACCTGATGAGCTTTCTGCGCGGGCAGGGGATCGCGGTGCCGGAGGAGATCTCCGTCGCGGGATTTGACGACACGCCGGTATGCGAAATGGTCAGCCCGGCCCTGACCACGGTCCGGCAGGACGGCGCAGCCCGGGCGCGGATCGCCATGGAAAAGCTGCAGGCGCTGCGGGAGGGCCGGACGGTTGGGGAGGAGGTCATCCTGCCGGTCACGCTTGTGGTGCGGGGCAGCACGCGGATACGGAAATAAGCATTCTGCACAAATCAAACATCTTATTTTTGTCGAAAGTTACGCGCTTAACCTTTGCGTCCCGCACATCCGGTCGTTACAATGAAAGAAAAACGAACGGAGGGACCGGGATGCAGGAAGAAAAGCGCTTTTTCAGAACGGTCTGTACACTGGCGATCCCTGCGGCGCTGCAGTCGCTGCTGCAGTCGTCGTTCAGTCTGGTCGACCAGATCATGATCGGGCAGCTGGGCGCCGTCAGCGTGGCGGCCGTTGGGCTGGCGGGGAAATTCGCCTCCATCTACACGGTCGTCATCGCCGCCATCGGCGCGGTGGCCGGGATCATGATCTCGCAGTATCTGGGGCAGAACGCGCCCGCGGAGGTCCGGCGGAGCTTTTTTACGAATCTCTGACTGGGATTCGGGCTGGCCGGGGCATTCACCGTGCTCTGCCTGCTGTGCCCCGGGGCGATCATGCGGGCCTATACGGCGGATGTACAGACGCTGCAGACGGCGGCGGGCTACCTCCGCCTGCTCGCCGGGACATATCTGCCCATGGCCGGGGCGACAATGCTTGCCGCGGCGTTCCGCTGCGCGGAAAAGTCGCGGCTGCCGCTGTACGCGGGCATTGCGTCCGCGCTTTTGAATACGGTCCTGAACGATATTCTGATCTTCGGGAAATGCGGCTTTGCCGCCATGGGCGCGACCGGCGCGGGGATCGCGACGGTCCTTTCCCAGTGGGTCAATTTCCTGCTGATGCTCCTGTTTTGCCGGAAGACGCCGCCGCTTCCCGCGGCGGACGGCAGGCGCACGCCGCCCGTGCGCGGGCGCGGACGGCAGTATCTGGCTATGCTGCTGCCGCTGCTGATCTGCGAGGTGACGTGGAGCCTGGGCGAAAACGTCTACGCCGCGATCTACGGGCGCATGGGCACGGACGCCAGCGCGGCCATGACGCTGACCGCGCCCGTGCAGGGGCTGGTGATCGGCGCGCTGTGCGGCCTGGCGCAGGCGGCGGGCGTGATCGTCGGCAAGCGGCTTGGCAGCGGGGACGAAGACGCCGCCTATGCGGCGGGCAAGCGCCTGCTCGTCTATGGAGCTGCCGGGGCCGCGCAGCTGTCCGTGCTCGTGGTGCTGCTCAGCGGTGTCTATGTGGAGATCTATCAGGTGGAGGACGGGGTAAAGCGGCTGACCCGGCAGATCCTCACGGCCTATGCGCTGGTCGCGCCATGCAAGGTCCTCAATATGATCCTCGGCGGCGGGATCCTCCGCAGCGGCGGGCGGACGGCGTACGTCATGGCCATCGATCTTGTCGGAACGTGGGGCTTCGGTGTTCCGGCGGGGCTCGTGACGGCCTTCGTGTTTGCGCTGCCGGGCCCGTATGTGTATTTTGCGCTGTCGCTGGAGGAATGCCTCCGCTTCGGCATCTCGCTGGCCGTCTTCCGCAGGAGAAGGTGGATGCGCCGCCTGTCCGCGCATGCGGACTGAGCAAAAAAGCAGAAAAAGCCCGGCTGGCGCACAAGCGCCAGCCGGGCTGGTCATGTTACCGGGGAAAACGCTGGTTCCGGAGCTTACTTCATGAAGGTGTCGGCCTTCATCTGTTCGATGTAGCCGAGGTACTTTTCCTGCACGTCGGCCGGGACCAGATCGCTCAGCGCGCCTGCGGACAGCGTGCCGTTCTGCAGTGTGCCGTAGAGCGTCTCGCCGCCGAAGGTACCGGCTTCCACAGCCTCCATGGAGGCGACGACCATGGCGGAGTTGTCGGTCACCTGCGAGCAGATGATGCACTCGTTCTGGCCGAGGATGTCGGCAGGCTGGCCGATGTCGTAGATCTTGACTTCGCCCGCGGCGGCGTTGGCCGCGTCGATGGCCTCGCGCGCGCCGGAGTCGACGGCGGAAGCGTCGCCGAAGAAGACGTCAGCGCCCTGGGCGATCAGCTCAGTGGCAAATTCCTTGCCCTTCGGGGCGTCGGAGAAGGAGTTGGCATAGGGGACGTTGAGCAGCTCGACGGTCTTGCCTTCCTGCTCGGCGACGTACTTGGCCGCCTCTTCAAAGCCCGCGATCTTGCCCTTGGTGGTGTCGAGCTCCATGCCGCCGATGAAGCCGAGCTTGCCGCTCTCGGTCATGAGGCCGGCGAGGGCGCCCGCGATCCAGCCGATCTGCTGCGCGTTCGGGAGCAGGGAGGAGACGTTGCCGTTGACGGCCTTGTCGGGGGTATCTTCCGCACCGTTCAGCAGGGCGAAGGCCACGTCGGGATATTCCTCAGCCGCCTGCAGGACGGCGTCGGTGTACTGGTTGCCGGGGGCGTAGATCATGTCGTAGCCGAGGGTGCAGTAGGCGACGATGGAATCATAGTAGGCGTCCTGCGAGATAGAGTCGGTGACCTCGGTCTCCCAGCCCATCTTTTCGGCCGCGGCGATCATGGCGTTGTAGCAGGCCGCGCCCCAGCCGCCGTCGTTGATGCTGGAGTCGCAGATCATGGCGACCTTATAGGCAGAGCCTTCAGCCTTGGTGGCAGCGGTGGGCTCTTCCGTGACAACGGGTTCAGCGGTCGTGTCGGCGGGTTCGGTGGTGTCAGCCGGTTCGGCGGCGGTGTCGGTCGTGTCGGTCTTGCTGGTGTCGTCCGCAGGAGCCGCGGTGTCGGTCTTCGCAGTACCGGCACACGCCGCCAGCGACAGGAGCATGACAAGCGCCAGAAGCATTGCAATGATCTTTTTCATTTTTTGTCCTCCATAGAATATTAGGATTCGGCAGCAGCGCACAATGCGGTGCTGCCATAAGTTTATAACAACGCCGAAGCGTTATTACCGGTTTACCGCTGTTCACGGCGGTAGGGCTTGCCGTTGGCCTTGGGTCCGGCCTGGCGGGCGCCGATGAGCGTGAGGACGACGACCGTCGCCACGTAGGGGATCATCTGGAAGAACTGATACGGGATGGCGATGCCGGAGACCTGGAGGCGGATCTGGAGCGCGTCGCAGAAGCCGAAGAACAGGCAGGCCAGCAGGATGCCGCCCGCGTTCCAGCGGCCGAAGATGACGGCGGCCAGCGCGATGAAGCCGCGCCCGGCGACGAT
>ENA-UEQL01002950-UEQL01002950.1-human-gut-metagenome-genome-assembly--contig:-NODE-2950-length-10871-cov-4.256161_pt1 | contig 10871 bp, 10 predicted proteins | sample MGYA00242905_ERZ507926 | MGnify/ENA primary metagenome ERZ507926 (study PRJEB26167, sample SAMN06115531) | human gut metagenome | host: Homo sapiens | place: China:Henan | collected 2015-09-09...
AACGAACTGTGCATAATCCTTATACATCTATGACAGAAGAAGAGATGCTTCAAAGACTGGAACAATCCAGAGAATCTTCAAAAAAGGGAAATTACCGAAATGCAGATGATGTGATTTCAGATATGAGAGGAAAATATGGATTATAAAGTAGTTGTAACAGCTGAAGCAGAAGAAGACTTGAACCAGTTTATACAGTATCTGCTTTTTGCCAAGAAAAATAAGCAGGCAGCCAAAAATGTGCTTGATGATTTTGAGGATACTATTAAAAAGTTGAAGTATGTAGCGAGTAGTTTGAATGTATGCGACAATCCACGTTTACAGAGCCTTGGATATCGTCGAATAAATTTTCAACAGCACAGATACTTTATGTTGTACAGAATAGAAAATGATGTTGTATATGTGGATAGGATTCTTATTATCGAACTTAAAAAAGGTGGATTCATAATAGGAAAAAAAGAGATAGGTCAAGCAGAAGGGTATGTAGAAAGCATCTATAAAGGTAATAAATTAAACGCCAAACCCTATATCAAAGCTTTTGTAATCGGAGATTCTGTAGACGCTTTTACAAGTCACCATAAAAAGTTGGACGATTTTGGAGAAGTTATTGCATACACTTACGATCAACTGGTCAGAACCGCAGAAAAAAGGCTATTCAACCTCAAAAGAAAATTGGAAGAACACTATAATCAGTTTAACAGTGATGATTATATTAATGCGATTTTGAACGAGCCCGAACAACTCACCATAAATTCAAACTAAAAGGAAAAGTTAATTTATGTTGTCTTCTTTTCCTCAGTGTGTTGTATGTTTTCCCGAGAAAGGTGGGGGCAAAAAACAAAAAGGTGTGTGTTAAACTTCGTTTCTGCAACCAAGGTTTCCATCCGTAAAGAATGCCTTGTCATTGTACGACACCGTACCCATGCTTGAATACTTTGATACGATCGAGTATACCGTAATTCATACGGAATGTGAGGCTACGAATTATAATACATTTTTAAGGTGTTTCAACTATTGATAATAACAAGAAAAGCAGTAATGACAATGTCTATCTTGTATTCGTTTTTAAAATGGTCATCCCCCAATCTCTCCCTCGCTGTAGTCAAAGAAAAAGCCCCGGCGGTGGAAAATGATTTTCAAGGCTTCGCACAGAGCCGGTGCGAAGCCTTTCTTAAAAGCGAAAAGTCTGCATATAAGAGTATTTTTGATGCCGAAATTTACAGTTGCCCGTTTGACGGTTTGCGCCAAAATGCTCGAAAACGCTGATATAGCGTGTTTTTTGCGCTGTTTTGTGATACGCTGTCCATTCGGATATATGGTAGGAATCAGCCGATGGAACGGAGGTGTAACCATGATTCACGAAAAACGCTGCAAAGTCAATGCAGAAAAAAGAACAAGGAAAAAGGAGGTGCTACGGTGAAAAAAGGTGCAAAGAAAGAGCCGGAGATAGTGCGGATTATTGCGATTGACGGAAGTGACATCCTGAAACATGGCATCACGACGCGTAAAGACGGAAAACTTTATCCTGGCGCCTTCCGCGGCGTGCTGGACGAGAGCCTTGACACGCTGAAAATGAAAAAAATCTTCAAACGGCACAAGGCAGCGTTGCCGTTCCCGTATCTGGAGAACAAGCAGTTTTGCCGCGCCGTAGTCAATGTTTCCTTTGCATACGCCATCAAGCAGTTTGAGCAGTACGGGCGCAGGTTTGTGAGACACGGATGCACGGTAACGGACGATGAGATGACCGACCATGTGTGCGTGCGCGACGGCGAGTTGATCGCCATTGAGGTGCCGTATCAGAAAGACACGCAATATGCGTCGGTACAGAATCCGATTTCTGAGGCACTGCTCGGCAAATATTTTGTGTACGATAGTGAGGCAAAGGCATACCGCAGAAGCAAGGCGGTGATTCCTTCTGCCGTTACCTGCAAGGCGATACGCGAAAAGCTCTATACTGAGGGCTTCGACATCGACGGCGTGCATTATGTGCGCTACAAACGCAGTGCCGGAGCAAGCCGTGACGGGCGATGTATGTTCATTGCCGAGCCGTTGTATGCCGACATGATGAAGTGGAGTGCATGCGGGCTGTCGGCAGATGATGTGACTGATCAGGCATCGTGGCAGGCGTACCTTTCCCTGACAATGAGCAGCATTGAAGGCACTATTCGGTTGCCGAAAAAGGCGATTCTCATCATGCCGGATGCCGTCAGCACCTTTGAAACAGATGCGGTCAGCGTGGAAGAGACTGCCGACCATGACCTTACGGCGACCGAAAAGAAAGTGCGGGTTAAGAATAAGATATGGGACGGACAGGCGATGCTCGACATCAGCGTGTTTGAAGAAAACGGGTATGCCGACTACGGCATGGTGCTGTTGCGCAACCGCTTTTTCAAGACCTGCGCATTCAATACGCGGTTGCAGGAATGGTTTGCGGACAACGGCGTTGCCAGCGTTAGTCAGCTTGCGGGCTATACCACTGCACGGGATGTGAAGGATATCAAGCTGGTCATTACCGAGAGCAGCCTGAAATATCTCAAATTTATGCCGTCGAAGACTTCCTACAAGAAGGGCTTCAAGCGATGGCTCGATGCCGCATACGAAGGAAAAGACGAATCGGTGTTCGGCGTTGTCAAGACAGACAAGCCCGCGCCGCTGATGAATGGGAGTATGGCATATACCAATTATCAGCTGATTAACACGCTCGGGCTTTCCTACGCGGGCATAGAAGAAAAGGTGCTGGCGGATTCCTTTGATTACCTTGACAATATGTTGGCGGATTCCGCTTTTCTGCGTTACCACATTCACACGCCGGAAGCGGTGGCGAAAATGCAGAAAGACGAGATTCCCGATCTCGAAACCTACCGCATGGAAACGGTGCTCGACATGACCTGCCGCACGCCGTATTTTGAGAACACGGATTTTTATAAATCCTTCCGCCGTGAGACGGTGTCGCATTTCAAGGATCAGCTGAAGGACGGCAGAATTCCCGTCGGCGGCGGATATATGACGATGTTCGGCAACCCCTGCGAGTTCCTGTATGCGTTGATCGGTTGGTGGCAGGAGGGAGATGAATCGGTCACTTTCGGTGCGGAGGAAATCTTCACGACCGCTTTTCCGCTCGATCAGATCGTGCTTTGTTCGCGCAGTCCTCATATCACGATGGGCAATCTGTACCTTGCGCGAAACATGGGCAATGTGGAGATCACGGCTTACTTCAACCTGACGCCGAATATCGTTTGCGTCAATTCCATCGACAGCAATCTCTTGCACCGTCTGAACGGCTCGGACTTTGATTCGGACACACTGCTTGTCACCGATGAAGAGTGGCTTGTGCGTGGTTCCGCACAATGCTATCAACCGCTGAAAGTTCCGGTATGTATGGTGGAGCCTGCGGGCAAAGCGGAATACACGGGTACGCCGTCGGGACTGGCAAAACTCGATTACGACATTGCCGAAAACAAAATCGGTGAGATCGTCAACCTCTCGCAGTTTCTCAACTGTCTGTTCTGGGATATGCTGTTCACGGGCAAAACCGACTATGAACCGCTGTCGCTGTATTATGACATCTGCAAGCTCGCTGTCCTCTCCGGCATGGAGATCGACAAGGCGAAACGGATGTATGCAGTGGACACGGGCAAGGTGCTGCGGAAGCTTGGTGAGTACCGACGGAAATACAAAGAGGCAAACGGCGGGCATCTGCCGGAGTTCTTTCTCTCCATGACAGGAGGCAGCGACGGAGGAACGGGAGAAAACAAGGCGCGACTCGACTGTCCGATGTCGTTTGTCTATGATGCGGTGAATGCTTACCGCGGCAAAGCAAAAAGCGTGAAAACGGTTCCGCTGTCGGAACTCTTTTCGCTTGACAACGGCGACTGCGGCGTCAACGATACGCATAAGAAGCAGAACATCATCAAAGCGGTGACGGAAGCCTTCTCACAGATCACAGCTTTGCAAACTGCGGCGAGCAAGTGCGAGGAAGATGAAAAAGCGATCTATCGAAAGGAAGCACAGGAAATTTATCTGAAATGCCTTGAGAAGGTATCCAAGAATGTGGTAAACGATCACATCCTCGTGATGCTCCTCTCCGAGATTGACCGTCCCGACGATTCCCGGTACGGAATCAAGTCCTGTCGGTATTTTCTCTTCTCCTGTCTTCTGTATGAGGAGAACCGCAGGTTGCTTTCCAAAGTGAAAACGCCGGAGGATTTCGTTCCTTACGACCTGATACGGGTCGAACCCGAACTCGTTCCCGATGGCTACCGCACGGAATGGATTTACGGTTTCCCGCATGCGCATCTGCTGATCCAATAACAAAACAGTACACAAGAGTGTCGAGCAATCGGCACTCTTATTTTTTCGGGGCTTGCCCCGAACCCCACTTGAAACTTTCTTGAAAGAAAGTTTCAAGACTTCAAAGAACTTTACTGAAAAGGAGGGATCAATGATTGAGCAAACATCACGGAACATTTTACAGTCACAACGCCCGCGACATCCCCGGCGAATATTTTCCGATGCCGAAAAGCATCTTTCGCCTGGGGCTGACTGCGGGTGAAATTCTCGTGTACACCTACTTAATGTACTGCGAGGACAGAAAAACCTTTCAGTGCCATCCGAGCTATGCCACCATCGGCGAGGCGGTGAACATGAGCAACAACACGGTGGCAAAGCACGTGGAGGGGCTTGTACGCAAGGGGCTGATTACCACCGAGCGCACGACCGTGAAAACGCGTGACGGGCGCACGCACAACGGGAGTCTGCTCTATACGCTCTGCCCGCTCGCGCCGGTGGAGCAGGCATATTTTGAAAAGCAGATACGGGAGGCGTCGGCGCGGTTGAACTTCAAAGCCGCGCTTGAAAAATACGAAAAAAAGAAAGGAGGCGCGTAAAATGAAGCACTCAATTTACAAAACGCGGGAGGAACTGCCGATGTACCTGACCGTGATGGATGTGGCAGACCTGCTCGGCATTTCCCGTGCCAGTGCCTACGAGCTGGTGCGGGAGCAGAACTTCCCGAAGCTGAAAATCGTGGCGGGACGCATCATCATTCCGCGGGACAGACTGCTTGAATGGCTTGACGAGCAGACACGCTATGACAGTGTCTGACTGTCGATTATTTGGTAGCAGGATAAAGCCGTGTCTCGGACGCGGCAATTCACACCGCACGGCAACGCCGAGCGGGGATTTTACGCCGAAATACGGGGATTTTTGCGGTTTTGCGAAAACGCCGCTCGTGTCTCGCGTATGCCGAAAAAGACTGCCTGCGGGTCTCAAACACGAAAATCCCTTGGGAAATCAGGCTTTTTCCGTGTCTCAGACCGTAGGACAAAGAAAACAGAAAGGTTGAAATTATGACAAAAGAAAAGCAAAATGACGCGATGCCGTCGAAAGGCGTTCGGCTTCGCGTCGATCAATGGGAGGACTGCGACAGGTTCTCCGAAACACTCAAAATGGCATCACGGAACGATTTTATCCGCGATGCCATTGATTTTTATCTGGAATATCTGCGGCGGAATAACTCGGTGAAGTTTCTCACACCTGCGCTGGAGTCGGTCATTTCCTCCAAGGTGCGGGACAGTGAAGAACGGCTTGCCCGATTGCTTTTCAAGCTGGCAGTCGATCAGAATCTGCTCGCGCACGCAGTCGCGGACTGCTTTGAGTTCACCCTCGCAGAGGTTGACAATATGCGCAGCAACTCGGTGCGCGAGGTCAAAGAAACAAACGGAACCATCCGAACGGATGAAATATTGAATACAAAGAGGTGATTTTTATGGCAAAACTGATTTTGAAAGCGCCGTATTACAAGCAAGGTCACAAAACCGAGGACGGAAGAGGTCGCGGCGGTTACGCGGAATATATCGCAACGCGCGAAGGCGTGGAGCTATTGCGCGGCGGCATGGTGAACTATATCGGTCAGCGCAAAGGCTCCTGCGGGCTGTTCTCGGACGAAGGCGTGAGCGTTGACCTTGCGAAAGTCAGCCAAGAGATCGACAACCATTCGGGCAATGTCTGGGCATTGATCTTCTCATTGAAGCGGGAGGATGCCGAACGGCTCGGCTATAATTCCGCCGCGCAGTGGATGCATCTGCTCCGTTCCCGCCGCAATGATATTGCAAAAGCGATGCACATCTCGCCCGAAAATCTTCGTTGGTATGCGGCATACCACAACAAGGAAACCAACCCGCACGCGCATATGATGGTGTGGTCGCAGAATCCGCGCGAGCCGTATCTCTCGCAGACGGGGCTTCACGACATCAAAAAGGTGATGGCGTCGGACATTTTCCGTCAAGAGCTGCTCTCGGTTTATCGCGGGCAAACGCAGGCGCGGGACGATCTGAAAGAGACATTTCGCGCAAAAATGCGGGAGCTGACCGCACAGATTCGTGCGAGTGGGAATGAAATTTCTCCCGAGCTCTATCAGAAATTTGCGCTCCTCTGCGGGAAAATTTCTTCGCACAAGGGCAAAAAGGTCTATGGTTACCTGGATAAATCCGCAAAGCAGCTCACGAATGAAATCGTGAAACTGCTCTCGGCGGACGGGAAAATCGCGGAGCTGTATGACCTGTGGTATCGCTGTCAGTGCGAGGTGTACCGCACCTATACCGATGTCATGCCGGAGAAAATTCCGCTTGAGGAGAACAAGGAATTCAAGTCTGTCCGAAATGAAGTGGTGCGTGCCGCGGCGGAAATTCTGTCTTTGCCGAGGCAACCCTTGCGTGAAATGCCCGAAGGAAAAATGCCGGAGGAAGACCTGAAACTCCTTGAAATCCGCGCCGATTTCGGTGATGTCGATGCCTTGATCGCGCTCGGACGGCATTATTACGAAAAGGCAGATGATGCGGACGAGGCGGAATATTTATGGAAAGTTGCCGCTGATAAAAAGAGTGCCGCGGCGATGTATCTGATTTACAAGGGCTACCGCGACGGAAAGCTTACCGAAAAGCCGAGCGACAAAATGAAATATCTGCGCATGGCTGCGGACAAAAATCACGCCTATGCAGAGTATGAGCTCGCCATGCAGACCGACAAACGGATGCCGAATGTGAAGCTGTCGTACCTTATGCGTGCGGCGGAACACGGCTGCACCGCGGCGGATTATGAGATCGGCAAGCTGTATTATGAGAACGGGCAGACCGAACAGGGGCTTGCTCATCTTGAAAAAGCCGCCGCATCCGATCTCTGGGCGCGCACGCAGGTCGGACTGTTTTACTGCTATACGCGCGATGATTGGGAGCATGGCATGGAACTCTTGACTTCCGCTGCCGAGGAAAACTACGCGCCTGCGCAGGAGACAATCCGAAATATTCAAAGCGGGCTGAACGCACAGATCTTCACGGGTCTGTGCGATCTTTTTTATTACGTCGCAAATATCATCGACGAGCGCGCGGAAGAAATTCAAGCGCCGTCAGGGGAGCCCGTCATCAGCCGCAGACAACGCCGCGAGGAACAGGCAAAGCGGGATGGCGTGGTGATGCAGATGTAAAAATATTTTTTTATAATATTTCGTGCAGGCATTGACAAACCCTATTAAATAGGGTATAATAATATTGCATCAAGCAGATAGGAGATTACTATGACACGCATCTTTGTTGAGCTTCCGATTTTCAGAAGTCGTTGGAAAGACCTTGGATTGAATGATTCTGACCTTCGCAGATTGCAGGAAGAGCTTCTGGCTGATCCCAAGATCGGTGATGTTATGCGAAAGACCGGCGGAATCAGAAAGATGAGATTTGCGTTTGAGAAAAAAGGCAAAAGCGGAAGTGTCCGTGTAATTTATGTGGATTTCGAAGTATATGAAAAGATTTTTCTGCTCACCGCATATGCTAAGAATGAGAAGGATAATCTATCTGATGCGGAATGTAATGAATTAAAACAGCTGATCAAGGTGCTTGAAGATCAGCTGAAAGAAAACGCAACGGGAGGAGGTAAGAACAACCCATGAGCATTTTCGACGATATCAAAACGGGACTGAATCAGGCGATTGACTTTGAAAAAGGAAAAGGCAAGGCACGGGTAACCGTGATGACCATTCATCCGGTCGATCAGTTTTCACCGGACGAAATCAAGCAAATCCGTACCGATACCGGAATGACGCAGGTGCTGTTTGCGCAGTATATGGGCGTTTCCGTAAAAACCGTGGAGGCATGGGAAGCCGGCAGAAATCATCCGGTAGGAGCCGCTTGCCGCCTTCTTGCCATGACAAAAAACGATCCTGATTTCCCTGTGAAATCGGGTGTTGTGGTTGCAAGGGCAAGCAACTGAATCAGGAAAACCGGGAACGGTGGGGAGTATTTCTCCGCCGTTCTTTTTTATCGTCAAAAAAATAGTTGATAACAAATTGATAACTCTTCGCCCGACCGCTGGATATTCACTCGAACCTGTGGTATCTTTGCAGTGGGCGAAAAAACTTACGAAAGGAAGAATAACAATGGCAAAACGAAGACCGCAAGGTGACGGCATGGTGCGCAAGCGTTCGGACGGACGCTGGGAAGCGCGCATTGTGATCGGTCACAAAAACGACGGAACGCCGATGCACAAATCGGTGTTCGGCAAAACGCAGAAGGAAACGCTCGACAAATTGCACCGTGCGATTGAAACCTACCGCGATGTCGATCTCTGCGAGGACAGCCGCATGACGCTCGGCGAGTGGCTTGACAAGTGGCTGGACGAATATATGATCTTTACCCTGCGGGAAAGCACCATGCAGAGCTACCGCATGATTGTGAACCACTATATCAAGCCATATCTTGGCAAAAAGTCGCTGACATCGCTGACAACGGCGGATATTCAGAAACTTTACAACAAGCTCAAAAAGGAGGGGCGCGTTCGCGAAGACCCAATCAAGGGCAAAACGCTTGCCGACAGCATGGTTCGCGGCATTCATATGATGCTTCACGAAGCGCTCGACGCGGCGGTGAAGGAACGGCTCATCGTGCGCAATCCCACGAACGGCACAACAGTGCCGAAGCCAAATTATCCCGACAAGCAGGTGCTGGACGACGGTCAGCTTGAGAAATTTCTCGGCATGATCGAAGCCTACCCCGATTGGCGGGATTTTTTCTACACGGAATGTATGACGGGACTGCGCCGCGGCGAGATCTGCGGGCTGAAATGGAGCGACATCGACTTTGAAAACCGCCGACTGCGGGTGGAACGGTCGCTTTCCTCCGTCACAAACGGCAAGATACAGATCGGCGAAACCAAAACGGGCGCGGGCAAACGGACAATTGTCCTGCCGCCGACCCTTGCCGCACTGCTTGCCAAACGCAAGGAAAACGCGCTGAATGAGTGGGTGTTCTACAATCCGTGCAACCCCAACCTGCCGATGAATCCGGCAGCGGCATACCAAAAACTGCACACGATCCTCAAAAATGCGGAGCTGCCGCGCATCCGCTTTCATGACCTGCGCCACACCTTCGCCACCCACGCCACGAAAGGCGGAGTCGATCCGAAAACGCTTTCGGGCATTCTCGGACACACAAACGCGAGCTTCACGCTTGACACCTATACGCACGTGACGGGTGACATGCAGAAAAACGCCGCCGCGATTGTCGGTGGCATGGTCAAAAAACTGAAACTGGAGGATGAGTAAATGGCAAAGAAAAAGCAAGGCGACGGCAGTGTCTTTCAACGCAAGGACGGGCGGTGGGAAGGCAGAATTGTCGTCGGGTATAAGGAAAACGGCTATGCCCAAACGAAAAATGTGACGGCGCACACAAAGACTGAATGTCAGGAAAAGCTGGCGAAACTGCGGGAGGAATGCGGACGGCGGAGCGAGAAAATCAAGCCGGACATGCCGCTTAGCGACTGGATTGACTTCTGGTATCAGAATTATTCCGCGCCTAAGCTCCGCCCGACCACACAGGCGTGCTATTCGGGAAGGATTTATACGCACATCATCCCGTCAATCGGCAACATCCCGCTGAACAAGCTGACGCAGAACGACCTGCAACAGTTTTACGCACGGCTCAAAAAGAGCGGACGGAAAAAGCATGTCGATAAATTCGGAGAAGGACTGTCCGCCCTTGTAGGTCTTGCCGCCGTGGGTGAAGCTGCCGTCCTTGAGCTTGCCCGTCCACGGGAAGAGGATGGGCGCGTGGCGCTCCCAGACTGCCGGGTCTGCCTGCCAGAGCAGCTCTTCTCCCGCCGCGTTCTTCAGACTGACGGCCTCGGCACCGTGGGTGTCCACCGTAAGGGTCAGATATTCGTTGTGAATGGTCGCCTGCATTTGTCTGCACTCTCCTTTTTCAGTGTGTTTCTTGCTGCTTCCAGTATACTCCCCCTGCCCCGAAAAGCCAAGAGGATTCACCCATTCTCTCCCGGCGGAATAGGCTGTATCGAGCCTTGCTCTGATTTTACGCAAAGGAGAGTTTTTATATGGCTACCGGAATCCTGCGCATCCAAGCCTTCGCGGCCCGCCAGTCCAGCCCCGTCGAGGGCGTGACCGTCAGTGTCAGCGGCGACGGCTTCACCGCCACCCGCCTCACCGACGCCGAGGGCAATGCCGCCGACGTCACCCTCACCACACCCGCCTGCTCCCTCTCGCTGGACGAGAACAACACCACGCAGCTCCCCTACGCGGTCTGCAGCCTTGTGGCCTCCAAGCCCGGCTACCGCACCGTCCGCATTCAGGGCGTGCAGGTGTTTCCCGGACAGGTGACGCTGGCCCAGCCCGAAATGATCCCCGACACGGAAGAGATACGGGACCCCCCCAACGCCCCCATCGTCATCCCGCCCCACAGCCTCTTCACCGGCGACGGCGGCAGCGGCCCGGCCCCCATCGGCCAGTGCGCCGATGCCCGCGTGCTGAGTGAGGTGGTGGTGCCGAAGAAAATTACCGTCCACCTGGCCCGCCCGGCGGTCAGTGCAGCAAACGT
>ENA-UEQL01002955-UEQL01002955.1-human-gut-metagenome-genome-assembly--contig:-NODE-2955-length-10854-cov-6.363088_pt1 | contig 10854 bp, 10 predicted proteins | sample MGYA00242905_ERZ507926 | MGnify/ENA primary metagenome ERZ507926 (study PRJEB26167, sample SAMN06115531) | human gut metagenome | host: Homo sapiens | place: China:Henan | collected 2015-09-09...
AAATTTCTGCGGATAGGCAGAGGTTTTCGCGCGCTGATCGTGCCCGTTCGGAGGGCATCACTCATGTGCATCGAGAAAATGATTGATGAAATGAGTGATGCATGCTATTTAGAACATTATTGTTTTCGTCATCGACTGCATTCGTGCAGTCGCGCCGCACGATTTGTAAATGCTAATATTTACTTGAGCCACACTCCCGGAAAATGACAGCGAATATTTGAGCCACCTTGCAAGATGCCCTACAATAGGTTCAAGGCTATTGTAGGAGGAAAAGAAAAGGTGGTAACTTCCGTGGATGTGTACAAAGAAATCCGCCGACTGCAGTTAGAGGGCGTTACAAGCCAGCGTGCAGCGGCAAAGCGGCTCGGTATTTCCCGCAATACCGTTAAGAAGTATTGGGAGGGCAATGCCGTCCCGTGGGACCGTAAGGAGTACAGCAGAGAAGCTGCTGTTATGACTCCGGAGGTGGTTCAATTCATATCGTCCTGTCTGGACGAGGATGACCGGGAACGGGTCAAAAAGCAGCGGCATACTGCCCGTCGAATCTACCAGCGTCTGGTAGAAGAATGCGGCTTCACCGGAAGCGAGTCCTCTGTCCGGAATCTGGTCCATGATATGCGGGCAGCCAGGAAGGAAACTCAGGCGTTCGTTCCTTTGAGATTCGCTCCGGGTGAAGCTGTCCAGATTGATTGGGGCGAGGCTACCGTTTATATCAATGGCGAGAAGTTGGTTCTTAACCTATTCTGCGCCCGGCTGTGTCACAGCTGCGCCCCTTATGTCATTGCCTATCAGCGGCAGAACCTGGAAAGCTTTCTGGATGCGATTATCCGAACCTTCCAGTATTATGGCGGGGTTCCCCGCCGTGTCATCTTCGACAATGCCAGGGTAGCCGTTAAGAGCGGATTCGGTGCACATGCCGCGGCCCAGGATGACTACAAGCAACTGTCAGCCCACTATGGCTTCGAGCCTGTTTTCTGCAATCCAGCCTCCGGAAATGAAAAAGGGCTGGTGGAGAACCTTGTGGGCTATATCCGGCGTAATGTATGCGTTCCTTTGCCCAAAGTGAAAAATCTGGAAGAGTTGAACGGAAAACTGCTGGAAAAGTGTGTTCGCTATCTGGAACACAAAGTTGACAGCCGTCCGGCTCCGGTAAGTATCCTGTTGGAAGAAGACCGACAGTGTCTGCAGCCCATGCCAGCCTACACACCGGATGTTTCCAAGAGGGCATATCCCACTGTCAGCCGGTATTCCACAGTACTGTTTGAAACAAATACCTATTCTGTTCCATGCCGGTATACCGGAAAGAACACCACCCTGAAGGCATATCCCAACCACATAGAAGTCTGGATTGCCGGATCTCTGGTCGCCCGTCATGAAAGGCTCTTTGACCGCAAGGGAGAATCTCTGGATTTGCAGCATTATCTTCCCATACTGGCACAGAAAGGCAGGGCAATCCGTTATGCACGTCCCGTCCAGAATGCGGTTCCGGCGGAATTCCTGAATTGGCTGGAAGGGCAGAATCTCACGGCCAAGGAAACAGTGGAATTGTTGGGACAGTGTGCAGATGTCGGGTATGCCGCAGTTATGTGCGGCAGGCTTCCCAATAGTCCGGAGCCGGTGGTGGAAGATCCTGTGAAGGTTCCGGCTGTAGATCTGGGTGCCTATGATGCCCTCTGTGGAAAGGGAGCTGCTGCATCGTGATTGATGTTAAGGAAGAACAGATAAAACTCCTGTGCAAGCAGCTGAAGCTGCCCACGTTTGCGAATTATACAAACATTCTGCGGCAAAGCCAGCCCGGTGCTGATTTCGGTGATCTGCTTCTGGACCTTCTCATGGCTGAAACCAGCGCCAGACAGGAAAACCAGAACCGACGTCGGTTAAAAGCAGCCGGATTTCCATTCCAGAAGACACTGGACGAGTTTGATTTTTCCTGGCTCAATCCCAGTATTTCTCCGGTGTTCATCCACGAACTGGCATCCTGCAAGTTCATTGATGACAGGAAGAATATCGTCATGATTGGAAATCCCGGCAGAGGAAAGACCCATATTTCCATTGCTATTGGCTTAAAAGCCTGCCTGCAGGGCTACCGAGTTCTGTTTAAGAACGCCGGTACGCTGGCAACGGAACTGACGGAGGCCAGAGATGCCTACCAACTGGGCCGAATTGAACGCCAGCTGGAGAAAACGGATCTTCTGATCCTGGATGAACTGAGCTACATGAGTTTTAACAAATATGAGTCAGAACTGCTGTTCAAGGTAATCTCTGAGCGCAGTGAACGATCCAGCACCATTGTGACCACAAATCTGTCCTTCTCCGAATGGACACAGCTGTTCGAGAACACAACGATGGTCGCTGCCCTGGTCGACCGGCTGACATACCGGTCCCATGTGCTGGATATGAGCGGACCATCTTACCGTCTGCAGACTGCACAGGCTGAGAATGAAGCCGCAGCAACCGCCGGCTACACCGCTGGCTGAATTTTCGGTCACGGCCGGCTCAGGGATTCACTCATACTTTTATACCTGGTGGCTCAAGTATTCGTTAACATAAGTGGCTCAAATATTGGCTAGCACCTGGCTCAAATATTCATTGACATTTACATATGAAAGCACTTTTGCAAATTTCTGTTACTTCCCAACGCCAACATGGTATCTCCTGCTTTCAGCACTGTGTCTGAAGAAATAGATAACTCCAGCTTGCCGCTTTTCTTGATTCCCATAATGTTAATATTGAATTTTTTACGAATATCAAGCTCTCCAATCGAATGGTCCGCCCAATCTTTGGGAATGGGAATCTCAAACATGGCATGATTTTCATCCAGTTCTATGTAATCGAGAATGTGATCCGCACTGTAACGGATTGCTGTCCACTTTGCGAGCTGTTTTTCCGGATAGACTACTTCATTTGCACCGTTACGCAGCAAAAATTTTTCCTGAACATCAGTTGCAGCTCTGGAAACTACAAACCTCGCTCCTAATTCACTGAGCAGAGAAGTTGTTTCCAATGAACTTTGAAAGTTGTTGCCGATGGCCACAATGCATACATCATAGTTGCGAACACCGAGAGATTCCAAGAAATCGGCATTCGTACTGTCTCCAATCTGTGCATTGGTAACAAGGGGCAGAACAGCCTCTACACGTTCCTCCGAAGTATCTACCGCCATCACTTGATGACCCAAATGATTTAAGTGCAGGGCAATATGCTTTCCAAATCGCCCCAGACCAATTAGAAGAATTGATTTCATAATGTCTCCTTTATCCTACTGTTATTTTTTCCTTTGGTAGTTTTGAAACTTTCTTTTGTGCACTGGACAAGGCCGCAAAAATCAATGTAAGGCCACCGACTCGTCCAAAAAACATCAGCAGAATCAAAACACTCCGTGAGAGCAGATTCAGTTCCGGCGTAATTCCCAGTGACAGGCCGACTGTGCCAACAGCCGAGGCAGTTTCAAAAAGGCAGGTAAGCATGGGAAGTCCTTCGGAAACGCTGATGATAAGGCCACCGGTACAACATAGCGTAATATACATTAGCGAAATTGTCGCTGCATTTTTTACGACATCATCATCGATGCGACGTCCAAAGAGGTGTGCATTTTCTCTGCGCCGAAAGGTGGAAATTGCAGTAGTAAGCAAAACAGCAATGGTTGTTGTTTTCAAACCGCCTGCGGTAGACCCGGGACTACCGCCGATCAGCATCAGCGCAATGGTGATAAATTGTCCGGCCTCACTCAAATCCGTTAATTCCACCGTATTAAAACCCGCCGTTCGTGGTGTCACGGCTTGAAAAAGAGAAGATAAAAGCCGCTCCTTTTGGGTAAGATCAGCAAACTCAAAAAAATAAAAGTACATTGCCGGAGCGATCAATAAAACCGCTGTGGTACAAAGAATCACCTTGCTCTGCATCCGGTATTTGCGCAAATGCAATCGATTTGTCCGAATATCATCCCAAGTCAGAAAGCCGATGCCGCCAAACACAATTAAGAACATAATCGTAAAGTTTATGACTGGATTCGCTGCATAGCTGGTCAGGGAGGAAAAGGGAGTGCGCACACCCAACAGATCAAAGCCTGCGTTGCAAAAAGCGGACACGGAATGAAACAGTGCCATCCAAAGGCCAATTTTTCCGAAGTCACGGCAAAACACCGGCGCCATCACGGCTGCACACAGCAGTTCCATCACCAGTGTCACCTTGACGATAAAGCCGGTCAAGCGAACGATTCCCCCTACCTTTGGCGCTGAAATCGCCTCCTGCATGGTACTGCGCTGCATCAAAGAAATCTTCCGCCCGGAAATCATTGCAAAGGATGCGGCTACGGTAATAACCCCCATGCCTCCAATCTGAATCAGCAGTAAAATGACATACTGGCCGAAGGCCGACCAGTATGTTGCCGTATCATGTATAATGAGTCCGGTTACACAAACTGCTGAGGTAGAAGTAAACAATGCATCCGAGAAAGGCGTTGCCAGTCCGCTTCGGCTGGAAAACGGCAACATTAAAAGGAAGGTGCCGAAAAGGATCACACCGGAAAAACCGAGGATGATAATTTGAAACGAAGTCAACTTCCTTTTTAACAACACTACTCCCATAACTGCAATCCTCCTTTATACCCCTTTATGTGCCCTTAATTATAAATCAAAGGGAGTAAAGAAGGTAAAAGAGAATGCGTATCTGTATTAAGACCGTCTAAAGATGCAGGACTTATTCTTTTTTATCACGAGCTTGTGCCAGAAATTCAATCAGCCGTTTCCTTGTCAGAATCCCGCATAGAGCATTCCGACCATCAACGATGGGGACAAAATTCTGATTCAGCATTGAAGTTACAACCTGCTCGGAATCTGCATCTATTTGTAACGCAGGGCAAAAATCTCTGCGAACAATGCTGCCAAGTCGGTATCCCTCCTGTACTTTCAAGTCTGTTGTCTGGCAAACAAGAAGGTGGCGGAGGAAATCTCCCTCCGTCACGCTTCCAATATACTGTTCCTGATCATTCAGTACCGGGACAGCGGTATAGCCATGTACCATAAACCGTTCCAATCCCTGACGAATCGTATCCTTTTCATGAAGAAATACAGTGGAGATTTTGGGAATCATGATTTTAGCTATGTTCATTTCACCCCTCCAGAATACCGTCCAGCATCAGATTGACTTCCAGCACATTGACGGTCTCTTCACCAAAGATGCCAAGGAATCGTCCGTCGGTGCAGTTTTGGATGATCTCACGCACTTCATCTTCGGTCATATCATTTGCCTTTGCAATGCGTGCTACCTGATATTCCGCTGCTGCCGGGGAAATATGGGGATCAAGCCCACTGCCGGAACAGGTGACAAGATCCACCGGAACAGCTGTTTCATCCATATCCGGGTCGGCAGCCCGGAGCTTTTCCACCCGCTCTGCCACGAGCTGTGCATACTCCTCGCTTGCCGGAGAGAGGTTGGAGGGAGCGGCGTACATCAGTGCCTTTCCGTTTTCATCCGTATAGGTTGAAACATCAATATTCATAATGCGCCCCCACATATGGGCTTCATCTGTATATTGCTGCCCAAGTAATTCACAGCCATATTTTTTCCCGTCTACTTCAATGATGCTTCCGTCTGCATTGTCCGGGAAAATTAGCTGAGCAATTCCTGTGACAACACCCGTATAGATCACGCCGCACAGCAGAGTAAAGATTAAAAAGATCATACCTGCCTTTGGTAATACACTTTTTATTGTTTTCATGATATATCTCCTCCTTATACCAAGCCGGTAAACACCAGCAGAACATCAATCAGTTTCACAAAGATAAAGGGAGCCGCCAGACCGCCCAGACCATAAACCAGCAGGTTCCGTGACAGCAGCTTTCCGGCAGCAACTTCACGATATTTCACACCTTTTAGCGCCAACGGAATGAGCGCAATAATGATGAGTGCATTATAAATAATCGCAGAGAGGACAGCGCTTTGCGGGGAATGCAGCCCCATAATATTCAGAGCAGACAGTCCCGGATAAAGTCCCATAAACAGCGCCGGAATAATGGCAAAGTATTTTGCCACATCGTTGGCAATGGAGAAGGTAGTCAGGCTGCCTCGTGTCATCAAAAGCTGTTTGCCGATGCGAACAATGTCGATCAGTTTTGTGGGTGAAGAGTCCAAATCCACCATGTTGCCTGCTTCTTTGGCCGCTTGTGTGCCGCTGTTCATGGCAACTGCAACATCTGCTTGTGCCAAAGCCGGAGCGTCGTTGGTGCCGTCGCCTGTCATGGCGACCAAATGACCCTTGGCCTGAAAATCACGAATCATTGCCAGCTTTCCTTCCGGCGTTGCTTCCGCAAGGAAGTCATCCACACCGGCCTCGGCAGCAATGGCCGCAGCAGTAATCGGATTGTCGCCGGTGATCATAATGGTCTTGATGCCCATTTTCCGCAGATCTGCGAATTTCTCCTTCACACCCTGCTTGATAATATCCTTCAAATAGATAACGCCGAGAATCTTGTGGTTCTTAGCCACAACCAGAGGTGTGCCGCCCTTGGACGCAATAGACTTGACAACTCGATCACAGTCTGGAGAATACATTCCGCCTGCATGGGTCACATAACTCTGCATGGCATCTGCTGCGCCTTTTCGGATTTCGTTGCCGTCAAAGTCGACGCCGCTCATACGAGTCACGGCAGTAAATGGGACAAAGTGCATATTCTTGTCCTGAAGGCTTCTGCCACGAATTCCAAACTGCTCCTTTGCCAGCACAACAACGCTTCTGCCCTCGGGGGTTTCATCGGCCAGAGAAGAAAGCTGAGCGGCGTCCGCCAGTTCCTGAATATCAACACCATCTACCGGAATGAACTCCGATGCCTGTCGATTGCCCAGGGTGATTGTTCCGGTTTTGTCAAGCATCAGAATGTCTACATCACCGGCGGCTTCAATGGCACGACCACTCATGGCCAGAACATTTGCCTGGTTCAGTCGGGACATACCGGCAATACCGATGGCGGAAAGCAAGGCACCAATGGTAGTAGGCGCAAGGCACACCAACAGCGCTACCAGAGTTGTTACAGAGGTGGGATTCTCAATTCCCGCCAGCTTTGCAGAAAAAATGGAATACGTGTAGAGGGAGACTGTCACCAAGATAAAGATAATGGACAAGGCTACCAGAAAAATCTGCAAAGCAATTTCGTTGGGCGTCTTCTTCCGGGCAGCACCTTCTACCATCGCAATCATCTTGTCCAGAAAGCTTTCTCCGGCTTCGTTGGTCACTCTGACAACAATCCAGTCCGACAGTACAGTGGTGCCGCCGGTTACAGCGCTGCGGTCGCCGCCTGCCTCACGAATTACAGGAGCGGATTCGCCGGTGATGGCGCTTTCATCCACAGATGCCGCACCTTCTATGACTTCGCCGTCTGCCGGAATCTGCTCTCCGGCTTTGACAATCACCAGTTCCCCCTTTTTCAGCAGGGCGGATGGAACCACAGTCACGCTGTCCTTCTGCGATACGGAGGGAATTTTATGTGCGTCCACATCCTTTCGGGATGCCCGGAGAGAATCTGCCTGTGCTTTACCACGGCCTTCTGCAATGGCCTCGGCAAAGTTGGCAAATAGCACGGTAAACCAAAGGATAATGGCAATCGCCAGTGTATATCCGCTTGGAGCGTCTTTTAACCCGAACAGGGATACCACCCAAAGGATACTGGTCAAGATCGCAGACACAAAAACCAGAAACATGACCGGGTTTTTTGCCTGTGTTTTCGGACTTAATTTCACAAAAGAATCTTTAATTGCCCTGCCGAGCATTTTCCGGTCGGCAAAAGCACTTTTCTGTTTTGTACGCATATCTGTAAACCTCCTTTACGCAATGCTGCCAAAGAACTCAGCAAGCGGACCAAGGGCAAGCGCCGGGAAGAAGCTCAGCGCACCGATCAGCAATACCACAACAATCAGCAGGAAAACAAACATTCCATTTGTGGTAGACAAGGTGCCCGCAGTCGTGGCAATTTTCTTTTTCCCAGCCAGGCTGCCTGCGATTGCAAGTGTGCCGATGATGGGCAGGAACCGGGCAAAGAGCATCACCAGTCCCAAGCTTACATTCAGAAATACGGTATTCGCATTGAAACCGGCAAAGGCAGAGCCGTTATTGCCGCCACAGGATGAGTAGGCATACAGCATTTCAGAGAAACCGTGGGCACCGCCGTTATGCAGGCTATCCATGACAGAGGGTACTACAGCGGCAAGGCCGCTGCCGACCAGAATTGCAATGGGTGTTGCAAGGCAAACCAGTACCGACCATTTCATCTCATAAGGCTCAATTTTCTTGCCAAGGAATTCCGGAGTGCGGCCTACCATCAGACCGGCAATAAACACCGCCAGAATGGCAAAAGCAAGCATACCGTAAAGGCCGCAGCCCACGCCGCCGAAAATAACCTCGCCAAGCTGCATCAGCAGCATAGTCACCATACCGGCAAGCGGCGTGTAGCTGTCATGCATGGAATTTACAGAGCCGTTAGAAGCTGCTGTGGTGAAGGCTGCCCAGGTAGAGGACGCTGCAATGCCGAAGCGAGTCTCCTTGCCCTCCATATTGCCGCCTGCCTGTTCGGCCATTGACATATTGACTGCGCCGTTTTGTGCAAGCTGGGGGGTGCCAACTTGTTCAGTGACGGCGATACAGCTCAAGGCAACAACCAGACAGAGAAACATTGCCATAAAGATTGCAATACCCTGCTTCTTGTTCTTTACCGCAGAACCGAATGTGAAACACAGTGCCGCCGGAATCAGCAGAATGGAAATCATTTCGATCAGATTGGTAAAGGCATTGGGATTTTCCAAAGGATGTGCGGAGTTGACGCCCATATAACCGCCGCCGTTGGTGCCGGTCTGTTTGATTGCGACCTGGCTGGCCGCAGGACCCATCGGTACGAACTGCTCGGTGACGATCTGTGCATTCGAAACGATTTCGCCATCTACAGTGACGGTTTCGGTGTCTAAGTCAATTACCGCATCCTCAAGGATTTCGCCTTCTGCACTGACGGCAATCGGTTCTACAAGGGATACTGTTTCTGCACTTTTCAGGTTCTGAATCACGCCGCCGCCTACCAGCAACAGAGAAATGACCAGATTCAGCGGGAGCAGGATGTGAACCACAATGCGGGTCAAGTCCACCCAAAAGCTTCCCAACCCGGAGGATTTCACCTTGATAAAGCCACGGATCAATGCAAATAGAACGGCGATACCTGTAGCTGCGGAAACAAAGTTCTGAACAGTCAGACCTAAAGCCTGAGTGAGATAACTCAATGTGGATTCACCGGAATATGCCTGCCAGTTTGTATTGGTAATGAAACTTGCAGAAGTGTTAAATGCCAAATCCCATTTCACACCGGAAAGATTCTGCGGGTTTCCGGGAAGAACTCCCTGCAGAAGTTGAAGCAGGAACAGAAAAACAAGCCCGATACCGGAAAAAATCATTACACTTACCGCATATTTTTTCCATGTCATCTGTTCTTCTCTGTCTACACGCATAACCTTGTAAATCAGGTTTTCGCACGGTGTCAGAACTTTGGACAAAAAAGTTTTCTCGCCGCTCATGACGTTTTTTATATATGCGCCCAGCGGAATTGCCAAAACAACCAGAATGGCAAGGTATAAAACATACTGAATCATGGTGCTCATGCCTGATCATCTCCCTTCATTAAAATATAGACATACCACAGCAGCATTGCTGCCGCACATACACCTATGAGTGCAATTAGCATTTGCATAAGATTCATCCTCCTTTTTTGCTGTCCCCAATATCATAAAACCTTTCCTCTAAAAATGGCATTAGTCATCTTTTGTGCGTTTAAAGATGAAATAAAGATTACAACCAACCCAAAAGCCATGCCATAGGAAAGGCGATAACGATCGTACTGATACAGACACACGCCAAAACCAGTAATGGATGCCGACTTATAAGGCGAGTCGAAGTTTATGTTGAAGTGAAAGCCCAATAACAAGGCAATGCCGATAGCCATATCGCTATATCCGGAGAAGTCGCAATAGATTTGCAGTGCATAGCCGTAAACACCCATAAGGTTTTCCACACCCGAATACAAGGTAGGATTATCGAAGATGCGCTCCACAAAGTTGATACTGATATAGTCCGAGATAACCGCCTTCTTGAACAGTCCGCTCACAATAAGGAAAATCCCCCTGCCGAACATCTCTCTGGAAACAAACAACGGACGGCGGATTTGCGGAATAAAGTCGCGTGCACGCACAATGGGACCCGCACCTGCTCACCGCAAAAGGCAAAGGCGGAAAAGCGGCGGTGTCCGTCAATCCCGCAGTTGGGGTTTCGGCTGACTGCGCTGTTCATTTCGTGGTTATAAACCGGTATTTTCGCGGTTTTATCCCCCTGCGTAACGGTTACGGAATAGGAATAGTCCCGTCTGACCTGCTCGGGGAATTCGGGATAGATCTCCAACAGGTTTTGGTTGTAATATTCCTCTTTTGTCATCAGGTCCATGGAATAGACTCCCTTTTCAAATGTACAGGTTCCGTCCGCGAACATAATTTTCTCGCGAAGATGAGCATGAATATCGCCACTACCCACTTGATGTAAGTGGAATACGACGCGAGACTGTCTCCCTTTATGCCATCCTCGCAGACCGTTCCCCAATCCTTACCGTCCAGAACATCGCGGTTCGCCTCTTCAAAGATAAGGTTCGCCTCGGCGGCGGTGTTCACGACCTCCGCGCGCTTGCCTGTTGCATTGAACAGGCTGTCCTCAAGCCCCTTCCAGAGCAATTGATGCTCCGCTTCCGTGAGGGAATAGAAGATTTTCACCGTCTCCGCCTCGGTCGCGCCGAACAGCAGCTTTTCTGCGGGATAGCTTCCTTCGCGCAGACAGAC
>ENA-UEQL01002958-UEQL01002958.1-human-gut-metagenome-genome-assembly--contig:-NODE-2958-length-10850-cov-3.728859_pt1 | contig 10850 bp, 10 predicted proteins | sample MGYA00242905_ERZ507926 | MGnify/ENA primary metagenome ERZ507926 (study PRJEB26167, sample SAMN06115531) | human gut metagenome | host: Homo sapiens | place: China:Henan | collected 2015-09-09...
GGCCCGATCTGGACGCCGCTGACCTGAACTACTGGTATCCTACCTCCGTTATGGTCACCGGCTACGACATCATCTTCTTCTGGGTGGCGCGCATGATCTTCTCCGGCATGGAGCAGATGAAGAAGGAGCCGTTCAAGACGGTGTTCATCCACGGTCTTGTCCGCGACGACAAGGGCCGCAAGATGTCCAAGTCCCTGGGCAACGGCATTGACCCGCTGGAGATGGCGGAGAAGTACGGTGCCGACGCTCTGCGCTTCAACCTCATCACCGGCAACAGCCCCGGCAACGATATGCGTTTCTTTGTGGAGAAGTGCGAGGCTATGCGCAACTTCGCCAATAAGATCTGGAATGCCAGCCGCTTTGTGATGATGAACCTGTCCATTGACAAGGTGCAGCTGCCGGAGAAGCTGGAGCTGGAGGACAAGTGGGTGCTCAGCCGTCTGAATACGCTGATCCGCGAGGTCACCGACAATCTGGAGGCGTATGAGCTGGGTGTGGCCTCCGCCAAGATCTACGACTTCATCTGGGACACCTACTGCGACTGGTATATCGAGCTGACCAAGACCCGTCTCAACGGCGAGGATGAGGCTGCTAAGCTGGCCGCCGAGAACGTGCTGTGCTATGTGCTGCTGCGGATCATGGAGCTGCTGCATCCGTTCATGCCCTTCATCACCGAGGAGATCTGGCAGGCGCTGCCCCACGAGGGCGACTATCTGATTACCGCCAAGTGGCCGGAGTATCAGGACGCGCTGCACTTCCCGGAGGCGGAAGCCGCCATGGAGGCGGTGAAGGACGCCATCTCCGCTATCCGCGCCCGCCGCGCCGAGATGAACGTGCCGCCCAGCCGCAAGGCACAGGTGGTCATCGTGGCAGCCGAGCCGGAAAACTACCGGCTGGGTGCGCATTTCATCACCCGCATGGCCTACGCCAGCGAACTGACGGTACAGACCGCCGCGCCTGCCGACCTGACCGGTATGGTGACGGTGGCGACCCACGACGCCACCATCTATATGCCCATGGCGGAGTTGGTGGATATCGCCAAGGAGCTGGCGCGCATCGCCGCCGAGCGTAAGAAGGCGGAGGAGAATCTCCAGCGCATCGAGGCAAAGCTGGCTAACGAGTCCTTCACCTCCCGTGCGCCGGAGAATGTCGTCAACGCCGAGCGTGAAAAGGCGGAGAAGGCCCGCGCCCTCATTGCCAAGCTGGATGAGTCCGCCGCTGCCATGCAGATCTGAATTTCCTGACCTGACAGGCGTGATTCGACAGTAAAAACTGCATAAATACACTATAATCACCGTAGATCAATGATCTGCGGTGATTATTTTTTTACGAAGGAGCATTGGATATGGAAGTGTTGACCAGACATGAGGGGAACTGTTTGGAGTTCTTTCTGAAGGGGGAACTGGATCATCACGGCGCACAGGGACTGCTGCTCCGCTTGGAGCAGGACATACAGAAGACGCTGCCGATGGTGCTGATCCTGAATTTCACGGACGTCACGTTTATGGACAGCTCCGGCATCGCCGTGGCGCTGCGGGGCTGGCAGCGTATGCGGGAGTTGGGGGGCAGCGTGACGCTGCGCCATGTAGCGCCGCAGCCCCGGAAGGTGTTCGAGGCGGCGGGTATTGGGCGAATGATGACCATCGCCTGAAAAGATAGGAGGAGAGTACATATGACACGCGCCGAAAACTATGTGACCATCGAATTTCTCAGCCGCAGCAGCAACGAGAGCTTTGCACGCTCCGCCGCGGCGGGCTTTGCGCTGCAGCTTGACCCGACGTTGGACGAGATGGGCGACATCAAGACCGCCGTCAGCGAAGCGGTGACAAACGCCATCGTCCACGCCTATCCGGATATGTTGGGAAAGATCGTCATGAAGATGAAGCTGCTCAAGGGAAATGTGCTGGAGATCACCGTTCGCGACTGGGGCCGCGGTATCGCCGATGTAGAGGAGGCACGCCGCCCGCTGTTTACCACCGGTGGCAGCGAGCGGAGCGGGATGGGCTTCACCATCATGGAGAGCTTCATGGACAAGCTCATCGTTCGTTCGATAGCAGGCAAGGGTACCACTGTCCAGATGCGAAAGCGCATCGCGCCGCGTCTGGTGTCGCGATGACGGCGGAGGATCGCATGGCACTGTTGGAGCGGGCGCAGCAGGGGGACGATGACGCCTGCCAGCAGATGCTCCTGGAAAATACCGGCCTGATCTGGTCGATCGTCAAGCGCTATCGCGGCTGCGGTGTGGAGACGGATGACCTGTATCAGCTGGGATGTATTGGATTTATCAAGGCTGTAAAGGGGTTTGACCTCACATACGGAACACAGTTTTCCACCTACGCCGTACCCAAGATCGCAGGGGAGATACGCCGCTTTCTGCGGGATGACGGCCCGATAAAAGTTGGACGCACTCTACGGGAGAAGGGGCAGATGCTCTGGGCGGCCAAGGAGCGCCTGCAAAATCGTCTGGGCTGCGCGCCGCGGCTCTCCGAATTGGCGGAGGAGACCGGCCTCACCGTGGAGGAGATCGCCCACATCGAACTGGCGGTTGTGGCGCCGGAATCCTTACAGCAGGAGACGGCGGAGGGACTGACGCTGGAATCCCTGCTGGGTACGGAGGAGCCGGAGGCAGGGATGGTGGAGCGGCTCGCCCTGCGAGAGGCCATCGACCGCCTGCCGGAGCAGGAGAAAAAGACCATCCTTCTCCGGTTTTTCAAGGGCTTGACGCAGGAGCAGACCGCCCGGCTGCTCCACGTTTCGCAGGTGCAGGTATCCCGCATGGAGCGCCGCAGCTTGCAGAAGCTGCGGGAGCTGCTGAGCGATTGACAGGCAGGATGCACTCAGGACCACAGCCGCGGCTGCTCCGGTCGGGAGGGCATGGCGCCGCCGTCGTCAAGCGGCAAAAACTCCGTCATGACGCCGCGATAGCGCTTGGGGAGAAACGTGTTCTGGCAGCGCGGGTTTCGCCGTTCCTTGATGGCTACCGTTTCGAAGAAGGTTTTCCAGAGCTGTCTGTACTGGAGCTCCGCCTCATCCGGCGCCGCCAGCTCCAAATGTTCCATCGGCACGATGCGGGCGCGCCCCTGCGCGTGGAACAGAACCTCGCGGTTGGTTTTGTCAAAAATGAAAAATGTCTCGTTTGCATAGCGCGCACAGAAATGATGGCGCAGCAGCGGCAGAACGCGGTTTTTCGGCTCAATCACCGTGCCAAGCACACCGTGATAGTCCGAAAAACGCACAAAACCCCGGAGCTTTTCCAGCTCGCCGCTCATGTGCCGGAGAGACTTGTGCAGCGGATAGTACACCGGATCGGACAGATCCCCCATGAAGCCGCCGCCCTCCCGCAGCACCTTACGGGCAAATGCGTAGAGATGCAGTTCCTTGTCCTCCATGCAGGTCAGGAAAGCTCTCCGCAGCACCTTCGCCGCCTGCGCCGACCGGGAAAAGATCCCCTGATACACCCGCTTGCTGTGTGCGGCGCTGGTGGGTACAGTGCGCACCTCGTACAGAGACAAGAATCCCTCGTCGGAAGAAAAGCCGACGGGGGATTCCTTATAGACATAGCTATCGTAAATACAGCACAAAAACCCCGCGAACGTCCCGTCGTATTGATAGATCACATCCAAGTCGTTCACCCCGCATCGTCAAATAGTGACAGCTGTTCTGTGCAGTTCTCTGGAAGAAAGCCCCGTTCCATCTGCGCCAGCTGTACCGGCAGCGTGTCCGGTGAGAAGTGCAGTCCCTGCCGCATTCTGCCGCCGCAGGTGATAAAAAACTGCGCGCGCTTCACAACGACGCCCAGTTTTTTCAGATCCTCGAAGCGGAGATGGCTCTGCCGCCGGGCTGACAGGATGCGCCGTGCACTGACCGGGCCGATGCCCGGCACCCGCAGCAGCGTCTCCAGATCCGCCCGCATGATCTCCACCGGGAACTGCTCCAGATGTGTCACTGCCCAACTGGATTTCGGATCGAGCCGACAGTCGAAGTTGGGGTGCGCATCGTCCAGCAGCTCCGCGGCCCGGAAGCCGTAGAAGCGCAGCAGCCAGTCCGCCTGATACAGCCGATGCTCCCGCAGCAGCGGCGGTTTTGTGTCGAGAGCAGGGAGGAAGCGGTTCTCCACCACCGGCACATATGCCGAGTAAAACACCCGCTTGAGCCGGTATTTCTCGTACAGCGACTCCGTCAATCGGAGGATGTGCCGGTCATCATCGCCGGTGGCGCCCACGATGAGCTGCGTGCTTTGCCCGGCCGGGGCAAACACCGGCGCGTGCCTGTACTTGGCAAGCTCCGCCTTACTTTGGCGCACGCCGTCCCGTATCTGTCCCATGGGCCGCAGGATCGCCTCCTTCGTTTTATCCGGTGCCAGCGTCTGCAAGCCGGTTTGCGATGGCAGCTCGATGTTGACGCTGAGACGGTCCGCCAGCAGGCCCAACTGTTCCACCAGCTCCGGGGACGTGCCGGGAATGGCCTTGGCGTGGATGTAGCCGTTGAACCGGTACTCCTCCCGCAGGATGTGAAGCGCCCGTATCATCTGCTCGGTAGTATAGTCCGGGCTGCGCAGTACACCGCTGGAGAGAAACAACCCTTCGATGTAATTCCGGCGGTAAAAGCCGATGGTCAGCTCTGCAAGCTCCCGCGGCGTGAACGCCGCCCGCCGCGTGTCGTTGCTGCGCCGGTTGATGCAATATTTGCAGTCAAAGGCGCAGACGTTGGTCATCAGTACCTTCAGCAGCGTGATGCAGCGGCCATCCGCCGAAAAGCTGTGGCAGCATCCGGCGATGGAGGAGGTGGTGTTGCCGATCATGCCGGGTCTGGACCCGCGCTGCACACCGCTGGAGGTGCAGGCCGCATCGTACTTGGCGGCGTCCGTCAGGATCGACAGCTTCTCCAGAACATCCATGTCATTACGCCGTGCGGTGTCTGCGGCGGGGGGCCGGATGGTCGATGCAGTCGATGAGACGCATCACGTTGGCAGCAACGGAACCTGCGCCCAGCAGAGTGATGAGCAATCCGATCGTCGTCATAAGAGTTACCTCCATATCAAACTTATGTTCTATTTGCATTATAAATCGAACAGGCGTTCTTGTCAACATAAATCGAACAAAAATTCTACTTATTTTTCGGTAACGGTTGACCGCGGGCTAAAGCTGTATTAAAATAGAGGGCAAGAAAGAGAAAAGCGAGGCTTCTGCATGACGGAACTGGAGAGACGATTTATCGAGGCGCGGCGTGCTGCCATTGCCGCCGACTTTCAAAAGCTGAACCCACGCCAGCGGGAGGGCGTGCTGACCACGGAGGGGCCGCTGCTGCTGCTGGCAGGCGCCGGATCTGGTAAGACCACGGTTCTTATTAACCGTGTGGCCAATCTGCTGCGCTACGGGCGGGGCAGTGACAGTACGGATATCCCCATCCCCGTGACAGAGGATGTGGCGGCTTTTCTGGAGGAATACGCCAAAGCGCCCGACGAGGAGCAGCGTCCGCTGATGCAGTACCTCTGCGCCGTGGAGCCCGCCCGCCCGTGGGAGGTGTTGGCCATCACCTTTACCAACAAGGCCGCCAACGAGCTGAAGGAACGGCTGGGCCGTATGCTGGGGGAGAATGTGGCGCAGGATGTGTGGGCCTCCACGTTCCACTCCGCCTGTGTCCGCATCCTGCGTCGGGACATTGACCGCCTTGGCTTCGACCGCAGCTTTACCATCTACGATACGGACGACAGCAAGCGGGTCATCAAGGATATTCTCAAGGAGTTGTCACTGGACGAGAAGGCGTTCCCACCCAGAGAGATCCTGAGCGTTATTTCCCGCGCAAAGGACGATATGCAGTCGCCGGAGGCGTTTATCCAGCAGTGGCAGGCCATCAACGATTGGCGGCGCATCAGGATCTGTAAAGTCTATGCACTTTACAACAGAAAGCTGCGGGATGCCAATGCGCTGGACTTCGACGACATCATCCTGCACACCGTCCGGCTGCTGCAGGACTGTCCGGATGTGCGGGCGTACTATCAGAACAAATTCCGTTATATCCTCATCGACGAGTATCAGGACACCAACCACCTGCAATACCTGCTGGCCAGTCTTCTAACCAACGAGCGGCATAATATCTGCGTGGTGGGCGACGACGACCAGAGCATTTACCGTTTCCGCGGCGCGGACATCAGCAACATCCTCAGCTTTGAAAAGGAGTACAAGGGCGCCCGCACCATCCGGCTGGAGCAGAATTACCGCTCCACGCAGAACATTTTGGACGCGGCCAACGCCGTCATCCGCCACAACGAGGGACGCAAGGGAAAGACCCTGTGGACGGAGAACGGGGCGGGGGAGAAGGTCATTGTCAAAACCGCTTTTAACGAGAGTGACGAGGCCAATTATGTGGTGGGGCAGATGATGACCGGCTACCGCCGGGGCGAGAGCTGGAAGGACAACGCTGTGCTTTACCGGATGAACGCCCAGTCCAACGCGCTGGAATATGCGTTCAAGCGCAACGGCGTACCCTACAAGATCTACGGCGGCATGAAGTTCTTTGACCGCGCCGAGGTCAAGGATATGCTGGCGTATCTGTGCGTCATCAGCAACACCACCGACGACCTGCGTCTGCGGCGCATCATCAACGTCCCCTCCCGCAAGATCGGGCAGGCCACCGTGGACAAGGCGCAGCTCCTCGCCACCGAGCAGGGAAGCTCCCTCTATGAGGTGCTTCTCCACGCGGCAGACTATCCGGAATTGAAAAATGCAGCTGGCAAGCTCCGTGCCTTTACAGATATGATCGAGTCCCTGCGCCGGCAGCTGCCGGACTCCGACCTCATGGCGTTTTACGATCTGGTCTGCGACAAGAGCGGCTACACCGCTGCCCTGCGGGAAAAGGACGATGTGGAGAGCCGCGGCCGTCTGGAGAACGTGGAGGAGCTGAAATCCAGCATCCAGGGCTATCTGGAAAACGCGGAGGGTGAACCGACGCTGGCGGGCTTTCTGGATGAGGTGGCGCTGTATACCGATCTGGACAGCCAGTCCGACAGCGACAACTGCGTGACCATGATGACCATGCACGCCGCCAAGGGTCTGGAATTTCCCCACGTCTATGTGGTGGGCATGGAGGATGGACTTTTCCCCGGAAATCGCGCCATGGGCGACGCGGAGGAGATGGAGGAGGAGCGGCGTCTATGCTATGTGGCCATGACCCGCGCCAAGGAGACGCTGACGCTGACCAACGCACGGCAGCGTATGCTGTTTGGCCGCACGGCTCCCGCTATGCCCTCCCGCTTTCTGAAGGAGATCCCGGAGGAGAACATGGAGTGGCTCAGCAAGCCGCAGCCCCGCAGCGTGGAGAGCGATATCGGCTGGGGCGACGGCTTTGGCGACGGATACGCAGGCCAATACGGCGGAACCGGGGAGCGATACGGCAGCTTCGGTGGATACGGCGGCGGACAAAGCCGCCGCGCTTCGCCAGCCACTACGTCCCGCGCACCTGCCGCCCCCGCCGCAAAGCCGCTGCAAACGGCGGCAGGCGGCATTCGAAAGGCAGCACCCTCCGGCGGGCTGATGCAGCTGGCGCCGGGTGAGAGCGTGCGCCACGATGCCTTCGGACAGGGTATGGTGCTGTCCGTCCGGGTCATGGGCAACGATGCGCTCATCGAGGTGGCCTTCGACACCGTGGGCACAAAAAAGCTGATGCTGCGGGCTGCCATGGGGCATCTGACCAAGGAATAAGCCCTTGTAAACTTAAAGTTGCGCCGGTTCCTGTACAGGCAACCTGAAGTTGATGGACATTCCGGCGGCAATGGGATAGAATAGAGAAAACACGTTTGACCGGCGAAAGGAGAAACGCGATGGGATTTGGAATGGGCTTCAGCATGTTCAGTGTGATGTTCTTTCTGATATTCGGCTTTGTGATCGTGATGTTCATCGTCACGGCGGTGAAGGGCATCGGCACCTGGCACAAGAACAACAACTCGCCCCGCCTGACGGTGGAGGCCACGGTGGTGTCCAAGCGGCAGAATGTCGATGTGCACCACCACCCCAACGGCGGAGACGCCACCGGCGCCCACGGCATGCACACCACCACCTCCACCACCTATTACGTCACGTTTCAGGTGGCCAGCGGCGACCGGATGGAGCTGCACGTCAGCGGCCGGGAGTACGGCATGCTGGCGGAGGGCGACTTCGGTGAGCTGACGTTCCAGGGCACCCGCTATCTGGGCTTTGAGCGCCGGGGCAGCAAGGCGGCTTATTACGACCGGCCCGACGACGGCGGCGAACGCCAGCGGGCCTCGTGGGATCCGGAGCGGTGATAGCGGTAATAAAGGAATAAAGACACAGAGCTGCTCCCGCGGGAGCAGCCCTGTGTCTTTATGAGAAAGGGGAAAAATAGCGTATTGTCAAGAGAGCAGGGCCCGGTCACTGGCGAATTCGTCGCCGCTGACTCTGGCGAATTGTGCCAGCAGGTCGGACACGGTGAGGTTTTCCTTTTCCTCGCCGGAGATATCCAGGATCACCCGGCCCTCGTGCAGCATGACGAGGCGGCTGCCGTACTGGATGGCGTTCCGCATGTTGTGGGTGATCATCAGCGTGGTCAGCTTCTCCCTGGTGACGATCCGGTCCGTCAGCGCCATGACCTTGGCGGCGGTCTTGGGGTCCAGGACGGCGGTATGCTCATCCAGAAGCAGGAGCTTCGGGCTTTTCAGCGTGGCCATCAGCAGCGTCAGCGCCTGGCGCTGGCCGCCGGACAGGGTGCTGACCTCGGAGGAGAGTCGGGTCTCCAGCCCTAGTCCCAGATCGCCCAGCAGCGCGCGGTATCGCTCCCGCTCCGCCTTGGTGATGCCCCAGCGGAGGCCCCGCTTCTGGCCGCGGCGGGCCGCCAGCGCCAGATTCTCCTCAATGTGCATGGAGGGAGCCGTACCCATCATGGGATCCTGGAACACGCGGCCGATGTAGGCGGCCCGTTTGTATTCCGGCAGATCGGTCACGTCCACGCCGTCCAGATGCACCTCGCCGGCATCCACGCTCAGCGTACCGGCGGCGTTCAGCATGGTGGATTTTCCCGCGCCGTTGCCGCCGATGACGGTGACGAACTCGCCGTCCCACAGCGTCAGGCTCAGGCCGTCCAGGGCGGTCTTGGCGTTGACGGTGCCGGGATTGAAGGTCTTATGCAGGTCTTTCAGTTCAAGCATGCTGCTTCACTCCTTCCTTGGCGGCGCGCCGGGGCTTGCGGCGGGTCTTTTTCAGATTCAGATAGGACAGCGTCAGGAACAGCGCCACGATCAGCGCCGTGATCAGCTTCAGGTCGTTGGTGTTCAGACCGATCTGCAGCACGATCTGAAGGACGATGTAGTAGACAATGGCGCCGCGTCCCATGTTGATGTCGCTGGAGCCCTGATACTGGGCCAGCAGCGCGCCGGAGAGTGCCACCAGACCGTTGGAGAGCATCAGGCCCAGCACGATGTTGACGCTGGTGTTGATGCCCTGGGCCCGGGCCATGTGGGGATTGGCGCCGGTAGCGCGGACGGAGCTTCCCTTTTCCGTGCCGAAGAACCAGTACAGCGCGGCCACCATCACGGCGGTCAGCACGACCAGCAGCGGCAGCGGATTGTCCAGCGATAGCTCACGGACGTACCGCTGGCTCGGCAGCAGGTGGTACTTATCCACACTGACGGCCTGATTGGCCTTGCCGCCCATGATCCGCAGATTGATGGAGTACAGGGCCAGTTGGGTCAGGATACCGGCCAGGATGGCGGGGATGCCGCAGGGGGTGTGGAAGAGGCCGGTGACGAGACCGGCCAGCATGCCGGACACCAGCGCGCACAGCATGGTAAGCCACGGGTTTACACCCGCCCGGATCAGCATGACGCACACGGCGCCGCCAGTGGCCAAGGAGCTGTCCACCGTCAGGTCGGCCACGTCCAGGATACGGAAGGTGATGTAGACGCCGATGGCCATAATGCCCCAGGCCAGTCCCTGGGCGACCGCGCCGGGCAGCGCGTTCATCAGCGAGGAAAGGAAACTCATAGGTCATGCTTCTTTGATTTCAGAGTGCGGGAGGATGCTGATAAGGGAGCTTCGATTGGTGCTAGACAAACGGCAGCGTTATTTATGGAAAATGCTATATTAGGTTTTAAAATACAATCATTTACAAAAGTTTTCAGTGGAATTGCAATTTCTTTGGGGATAAATGGCATTTTATCCAATTATTGGAGGTGATATGGGTACTTTTCTTATTATTTTGGGCTTAAGTTTGATAATAATTATATGGTCTTTTATTAGTTTTTATAGTGCAATGGGCTTAAGTTTAAATTATTGGAGTGAAAAACAATATAATATTTTGCGTGCTATTTGTGTATCAATAGGAATTATATTTTTTATTTCAATTGTTTTGGTAGGCGTAATCAGTAAGGATAGCTTTTCTGATAATAACATTAAAATTATGATTATTCTTGTTGTATCCGAATTTTTAACAGTGACCATTTATAGTCAAATTGTACATTTTATTGCATGGAAAAATAAAGTCAAAATATTAAATAATAATATTATGAAATCTGATGTACAATTTTTTAGAATAGTAGCTAGTTCGTTTGTAGGTGGCGTATTTTTGACTCTATGTTTGGTTGGATGTGGAAAAAGTGATGTGGTATCATCATCAGAAGATGAACCAAATATAGATATAGAAGGCAATGAATTGGTTGAAATTGAACCTGATAGATCTTTAATATTACATAATCCTTTTACAGAGTGGGTCACTTATGCAAGTATTGGAGATGGAGCTTCAACAACATACTGGAGTGATTATGATAATATGCACACATCAGAAGGTAGTGTTGTAAAGGTATCAGACTATTCAAATACTTTATATTTACGTGGTGCCTG
>ENA-UEQL01002959-UEQL01002959.1-human-gut-metagenome-genome-assembly--contig:-NODE-2959-length-10848-cov-4.108996_pt1 | contig 10848 bp, 6 predicted proteins | sample MGYA00242905_ERZ507926 | MGnify/ENA primary metagenome ERZ507926 (study PRJEB26167, sample SAMN06115531) | human gut metagenome | host: Homo sapiens | place: China:Henan | collected 2015-09-09 | study...
ATCGCGATCCACGCCCGCTGCCGCTCGCCGCCGGAGAGGGTTGCGATGCGGCGGTTCCGCAGTTCGGTCAGCCGGGTCATCCGGAGCACCTCGGCGACTACCTCGCGGTCGTGCGCATTCATCACGCCAAGCCCGGTGCGGTGCGGGAAGCGCCCGAAACCGACCAGTTCATTGACTGTGATTTCACCGGAGGCGTGGTGCAGCTGCGGCAGGATCGCCATCCGGCGCGCCAGCGCGGCGGTGTCGCAGGCGTGGACCGCCTTGCCGTCGAGCAGCACATTGCCGGATTTCGGCTTCAGCAGCCGTCCGATCACCTTGAGCAGGGTGGATTTACCGCAGCCGTTGGGACCGAGCAGCGTGACGATGCTCCCTTCGGGGACGGTAAGCCCGACGCCGTCGAGCACCAGCTTGGCGCCGTACCCGGCGCGGAGCTCCTGTACTTCAAGCTTCATAGTTGTGCCTCCTCAGCAGCCACAGGAAAAACGGCGGCCCCAGCAGCGACATGATGACTCCGACCGGCAGTTCCGACGGGTCCATCGCCATGCGCCCGACGGTGTCGCATGCGACGACCATCAGCGCGCCGAACAAGGCGGCGCCGGGCAGCAGATAGCGGTTGTCTGAACCGATCAGGATGCGCACGATGTGCGGCGCGATCAGCCCGACGAAGCCGAGCAGCCCCGCGACGCTGACCGAAGCCGCCGCCAGCAGCGCGGCGGTCGCCAGCAGCAGAAGGCGGATGCGTTCGACCCGCATCCCCAGCCCGGTCGCGACTTCGTCGCCGAGCGCGAGGATGTTGAGCTTGTTGGACATCAGCATCGCGGCGGCGAATCCGGCGGCCATGTAGAGCCAGACCTGTTCGATCTGCGGCCAGCTCCGGGCGGACAAGGTGCCGATTGAGAAATCCAATACGCCGCCCGCCTTGTCCGCATTCAACAGCAGAATGGTGCTGCTGAATGCGCCGAGCATCCCGGCCACCGCGACGCCGGAGAGGATCAGCCGGACCGGGTTCACGCCGCGCTTCCACGCGAGCAGATACACCAGCACCGCCGTGGCCAGCGCGCCGGCGAAGGCCGCCGGCACCAGCAGATGCCCGAATTGCGGCAGCGCCAGCATCACCAGAATGCCCGCCAGTCCGCCGCCCACGATGGTGACGGCGCCGCTGTCGGCCAGGGCCTGGGCCATGGCACGGGTACCGGCGGCAAAGTTCTCGAACTCAAACACGCCCATGGGGCCGTTCCACACCACGGTGCCCGCGCCCTTCACGGCGTCGCAGAAGGTCTTGGTTGTGTCGGGGCCGATGTCCATGCCCTCGTAGTCGGCGGGGATGGCCATGGTGCTGACCACCTGGCGGTTGGCATCGTTGGAGAAGCTGTCGGCGGCCACGGTATCGGTGGGCAGCAGCAGCTTCACGCCGTTCTTTTTGGCCTTTTCGATCATCTCCAGGGCGTAGTCCAGCTTGTCGTTCTCACACAGGCTCTTGCCGATCTCGCCGCCCTGGGCCTTGGCAAAGGTGTAGGCCATGCCGCCGCCGATGATGATGGTGTCGGCCTTGTCCAGCAGATTGCGGATCACGCCCAGCTTGTCGCTGATCTTAGCGCCGCCCAGCACCGCCACAAAGGGGCGCTTGGGATCGTCCAGGGCCTTGCCCATGATCTCCAGCTCCTTGGCCACCAACAGGCCGGATACGGCGGGCAGGAAGGCCGCCACACCGGCAGTGGAGGCGTGGGCCCGGTGTACGGTGCCGAAGGCGTCGGACACATACAGCTCCGCCATGGAGGCCAGCTCCTTGGCAAAGCCGGGGTCGTTCTTCTCCTCGCGGATGTCGAAGCGCAGGTTCTCCAGCAGCATGATCTCGCCGCCCTTCAGGGCAGCGGCCTTGGCCTTGGCGTCCTCGCCCACGATGTCCTTGGCGAAGATGACCTCCCGGCCCAGCAGCTCGCTGAGGCGCTTTGCCACGGGGGCGAGGCTCAGCTTTTCCTTCCACTCGCCCTTGGGCTTGCCCAGGTGGGAGCAAGCGATGACCGCCGCGCCCTTGTCCAGCAGATACCGGATGGTGGGCAGGGCCGCCACGATGCGCTTGTCGCTGGTGATCTCGCCGGTGGTCTTGTCCTGGGGGACATTGAAGTCGCAGCGCAGCAGGATCTTCTTGCCCGCCACGTCCACGTCCATGATCGTTTTCTTGTTGTAGTTCATATTCGCGTCTCCTTTACAGAGTGTTGTTGTCATATTGTTCCGCCATCTCGCCCGCGCCGGTCAGACCGGGGAAGCCGTTCTGCCGCAGGGCCTCATAGGTGAGGATGGCCACGGAGTTGCTGAGGTTCAGGCTGCGGGCATCGCTGCGCATGGGCAGCCGGATGCACCGGTCATAGTGGGCCGTGCGGAAGTCCTCCGGAAGGCCCGCCGTCTCCTTGCCGAAGAACAGCCAGCAGTCGGAAGAGAACCGGGCCCCGGTGTAGTCCCGCGGGGCCTTGGTGGTGGCCAGCCACAGGTCATCCAGCGCCTCGGGATGTTGTCGAAAGAGATCCTCCAGACCGTCGTAGTCCCGCACTTCCACCAGGTGCCAGTAGTCCAGCCCGGCCCGCTTGACGGCCCGGTCGGAGATATCAAAGCCCAGAGGGCGGACAAGATGCAGACGGCTGCCGGTGGCGGCGCAGGTGCGGGCAATGTTGCCGCAGTTCTGTGGGATCTCCGGCTCCACCAACACGATGTTCAGCATGACTTCTCCACCCCTTTATCAAAAAACCTTGCATAGTATAAAACAATTCCTCTGGAAATTCAACATCAAAATTATTAAAAAAGGTGATTTTCTCATTAAAATATTGGTTTTAATCGCCGGTTTTTTCACAAAACCGTCCTTTCTGCCTTTTTCCACATTTTTCGCGGCGGCGCGGACGAAAAGTTGTTGGAAATTCTCTGCGAAAACACTGGATTTTCCCGCAGGATATGTTATACTATACCATAAGAAGAATTGCTGTCATCTCTTTTCAGGGGGTGTTTTCCAATGGATCACAATCTGGCGATCATTGATCTTCGCGCCGGCGGTGCCGGCGCCGATACCGCTATCAAACCGCTGATGCTGCAAGCAATACTCTTTTGCCCCGTTATCCGGTGGGTGTGTCAGGAGTTATTGCCCTGCGGCGTCGGGCGGTTTTTTGTTGTCTGTGACGAAAAATGGCGGGAGGAGACCGCCGATGCCATACAGGGCATAGACGGTGTGACCTTCCATGACAGGTTGGAGGAAGCGCTTTCCGCCGCCGAGGGCGATGTGATCGTCGTTCCCGGCGCGGTGGTGCCCGTGTGGGGCGAGGGAAACCGCGCCGTCTATACCGCCGACGCCGCGCTGCTGCGCACCCGTCTGGCGGAAGGCCTGACGCTGGGCGACTGTCCGGCGGAGGCCGAGGGCGTCCGCCAACTGTGGCAGAGTCCCAGCATCGCGCCGTCCTTCCTGCCGGTGGCTGACGCCGCGGCGCTTCAGGCGGCCATGCCCGCCGCCCGCGAGCTGCTGATGCGGCGGATGGCCATGAACGGCGTCGCCGTCATCGACCCCAATAATACCTATGTGGATCCCCGCTGCGCCGTGGCGCCGGGCGTGACGCTGCTGCCGGGGACGATCCTGCGGGGGCATACCGTTATCGGCAAGGGCTGCGAGATCGGCCCCAATACCATGATCCGTGACTGCGTGGTGGGCAAGGATACCACCGTCAACGCCAGCCAGCTTAACGAGAGCACCATCGGCAGCCACACCACCGTGGGCCCCTTCGCCTATGTGCGGCCGGGCTGCGCCGTGGGCGACCGCTGCCGCATCGGCGACTTCGTGGAGCTGAAGAACTCCAGGCTGGACGAGGGCACCAAGGTCAGCCACCTCACCTATGTGGGCGACAGCGACATCGGCAAGCGGGTGAACTTCGGCTGCGGCACCGTCACCACCAACTATAACGGCCTGAAGAAATTCCGCTGCACCGTGGGGGACGACGTGTTCCTGGGCTGCAACACCAACCTGATCGCTCCGGTCACCATCGGGGACGGGGCGTACACCGCCGCCGGCTCCACCATCGACAAGGATGTGCCCGCCGGGGCGCTGGCTGTGGCCCGTGCGCGGCAGGAGAACAAGCCCGGCTGGGCCGCCCGGTTCTTCAAAAATAAGAAGAAGTAAAAATTTACATAAAAAAATAACAAAAGAGGAGGATGTTTCACCATGATTTCTCACGGCAAGGACATCAAAATTTTCACCGGCAACGCCAACCCCGCTCTGGCACAGGAGATCATCGGCACCAAGCTGGGCGAGGCAGAGGTCAAGAGCTTCGCTGACGGCGAGGCTTCCGTCTCCCTGTACGAGACCGTCCGCGGCAGCGACGTGTTCCTGATCAACTCCACCTGCAAGCCTGTCAACGACAGCCTGATGGAGCTGCTGATCATGATCGACGCCTGCAAGCGCGCCAGCGCAGGCCGCGTCACCGCGGTGATCCCCTACTTCGGCTATGCCCGTCAGGACCGCAAGGCCAAGAGCCGCGATCCCATCTCCGCCAAGCTGGTGGCCAACATGCTGACCGCCGCCGGCGCCGACCGGGTGCTGACCATGGACCTGCACGCCAGCCAGATCCAGGGCTTCTTCGACATCCCCGTGGACAACCTGCTGGGTAACCCCGTCTTTGTGGACTACTACGCCAAGAAGTTCGGCGAGCGGGCCGAGGACATGGTGGTGGTGTCCCCCGATGTGGGCTCCGTGGCCCGGGCCCGGACCTTCGCCCAGAAGCTGCACATGAACCTGGCCATCGTGGACAAGCGCCGCCAGAAGGCCAACCAGTGCGAGGTCATGAACGTGATCGGTGACGTGGAGGGCAAGGACTGTATCCTGTTCGACGACATGGTGGATACCGCCGGTTCCATCTGCAACGCCGCCAAGGCCATCGTGGAGGTGGGCGGCGCCAACAGCGTGTACGCCTGCGCCAGCCACGGCGTCCTGTCCGGCCCCGCGCTGGAGCGCATCAACAACAGCGTCATCAAGGAGATGGCCCTGCTGAACACCATTCCCGAGGAGATGGGCAAGGGCTGCGACAAGATCAAGTATCTGTCCGTCGCCCCCATGTTTGCCGAGGCCATCGAGCGCATCTATCAGGAGATCTCCATCGCCAAGCTGTTCAACTGAGAAATCGCTTTTCAAACTGAAAAAACCGTGCTATAATAGGGGAACTGCGCATTGCAGTTCCCCTATTCTTCGCGGGGGGAACGAGACCATAGATAAGGGAGGGACGCGCCATGTTTTTCAATCGCAGCCAGAGCGGCGGCGTCAACTGGATACTGGTGGGGCTGGGCAATCCCGGCAAGCAGTATGAGAGCACCCGCCACAACATGGGCTGGCTGGCCCTGGACAGTCTGATGGAGCAGGAGAAATTCACCCTGCCCAAGCTGCGCTTCAAGGCGTGGACGGGTATTTTCGAGAAGGACGGCAATAAAATACTGGTGATGAAGCCCCAGACCTACATGAACCTCTCCGGCGAATCGGTGGGGGAGGCGGCCCGGTTCTATAAGGTGCCGGCGGATCATGTGGTGGTGATCTCCGACGATGTGTCGCTGCCGGTGGGCAAGCTGCGCATCCGCAAGGGCGGCAGCGCCGGCGGTCACAACGGCCTGAAGAACATCATCGCCCATCTGGGCACCGACCAGTTTCCCCGCATCAAGGTGGGGGTGGGCATGCCGGAGCATCCGGATCACGAGATGATCGACTGGGTCATCGGCAAGCCCAAGGGCGACGAGGCCAAGCTGCTGCGCCAGACTCTGGATCGCGCCGCCAACGCGGCACTGTGCCTGATGAAGGAGGGCCCCGACAAGGCCATGAACCAATTCAACGGGTAAAAGCTTCGCAGAATTTGCGCCGCGCACGGCGCAAAAAATTTCAATCATTTTTCTGACGACATGCGCGTCAGAAAAATTCTTCTCGGTCGCCAGTGCACCCGAAGGGTGCGCGCAGCCGACCGCAAACCTATTGGCAGAAAAATCGTAAGATTTTTCGCCAGTGGTTAAGAAAGGAGGGGGGATATGAACGCGCTGCTGAAAGAGCTATTGCAAATGCCGGAGGCCCGCGCGCTGCTGGACAGCACGCTGCGCCGCGATAAGCCCTTGGTCACCGGCGTATCCCCCGTCCACCGGGCCATGCTGGCGGCGGCCATGTTCCAGGAGACGGGACGCCCTATGCTGCTGCTGTGCGGCGATGAGACGGAGGCCATGAAGCTCTCCGGCGACCTGCACGCCCTGACGGGGCAGAACGTGACGCTGCTGCGGCGGCGTGACTGGCAGCTGCGGCCCAGCGCCGCGGCCAGCCGCAGCTGGGAACATCAGCGTCTGGCGGCGCTGTACGCCATGGCGCGGGGCGAGGCACCGCTGGTGGTGGCCGCCATTGACGCGGCGGTGCAGCGGTGTGTGCCGGAAAGTGTGCTGCTGGAGAGCGCCGTTACCATGAAGACCGGCGAAAGCTATCCGGTGGAGACGCTGACGGCACGGCTCACGGCGGCGGGCTACGTCCGCTGCCAGCAGGTGGAGGGCCCCGGCCAGTTCGCCTTGCGGGGCGGGATCCTGGACGTGTTCTCCCCCGCCATGGAGCAGCCGGTGCGCTGCGAATTCTGGGACGATGAGCTGGACGCCATGGGCGCCTTTGACGTGACCACCCAGCGGCGCGTCCACAACCTGAACGAGACGCTGCTGCTGCCCGCCGGAGAGGTGCTGCCCTTCCGGACGGTGGACACGGCGGAGAAGGCCGCCGCCGCGCTGGAAGCGGCGGCAAAGAAGCTGAAAAGAAAGACGGATGCCCAGCCGCTGCTGCGGCAGTTGGAGAGCGACGCCAACGCCCTGCGGCAGGGGATCGCCCCCAACGGCAGCGACCGGTATCTGGCGGCGGTGTACCCGGAAAAGACCACGGCCCTGGACTATCTGCCGGAGAACGCCATCGTGTGCGTGTGCGAGGGCGGACGGGTCAGCGAGGGGCTGAAGGGCTGGCTGTGGCAGCTGAAGGAGGACGTGTCCGCGGCGGCGGAGAACGGCTTCATGGCCCCGGCCATGGGTGAGCTTGCCCTGACGGAGGGGGAGACGGCGGCCCGATTGGCCCGCTTCGCCCTGTGCCAGATGGACAGCCTGCCCACCAGCCGGTATCTGCTGCCGCCGGGAGAGCTGCTGCAGATCTCCGCCCGGCAGTTGAGCACCTACGGCGGCTCGCTGGAGACGGCGGCCTCCGACATGGCCCACTATCTCGCCGCGGGCTACCGCGTGGCGGTGCTGTGCGGCGGCGAGGTGCGGGCCAACAATATGCAGGAGCTGCTGCGCAGCCGCGATATCACGGCGGCGCTGTCCCTCCGGGGCGAGACGCTGCCCCAGCCGGGACAGGCGGTCATCATGCTGGGGGCGGTCAGCGCCGGAAGCGAGTGGCCGTCGCTGAAGCTGGCGGTGCTGACGGAGGGCCAGTTGACCGAGAGCACCGGCGGCCGCCAGAAAAAGCCCCGCCGCGTCAGGGACAGCAGCCGCCAGAAGCTGCAATCCTACACCGACCTGACCCCCGGCGACCTGGTGGTGCATGCCCACCACGGCATCGGACGCTTTGTGGAAATGCTGCGCCTGCCGGTGGACGGGGTGGAAAAGGACTATATCAAGATCGCCTACGCCGGAAGCGACTGCCTGTACGTTCCGGCCACATCGCTGGATCTGGTCAGCAAATACATCGGCGCCGGCGGCGAGGACAGCGAAAGACCCGCCAAGCTCAACAAGCTGGGGGGCACCGAGTGGGCCAAGACCACCTATCGGGCCAAGGCCGCCGCCAAGGAGCTGGCGGCGGGACTGATCCAGCTCTATGCCCAGCGGCAGCGGCAGCCGGGCTTCGCCTTTTCGCCCGACAGCCCGTGGCAGCGGGAGTTTGAGGACGCCTTCGACTATGAGGAGACCTCCGACCAGCTCCGGGCCATCGAGGAGATCAAGGGCGACATGGAGAAGGCTGTCCCCATGGATCGCCTGCTGTGCGGCGACGTGGGCTACGGCAAAACGGAGGTGGCCCTGCGGGCCGTGATGAAGTGTATTCTGGACGGCAAGCAGGCGGCCATCCTGGTGCCAACCACCGTATTGGCCCAGCAGCATTACGCCACGGCCCAGAGCCGCTTCCGCTCCTTCCCGGTGACGGTGGAGGTGCTGTCCCGGTTCCGCACCCCCAAGCAGATCAAGGAGATCCTGGAGCGGGTGAAAACCGGCCGGGTGGATCTGCTGATCGGTACCCACAAGCTGCTGAACAAGAGCGTGGAATTCAAGGATCTGGGTCTGCTCATCATCGACGAGGAGCAGCGCTTCGGCGTCACCCACAAGGAGAAGCTGCGGGAGCGTGTGAAGCAGGTGGACACGCTGACGCTGTCCGCCACCCCCATCCCCCGCACGCTGAATATGGCCCTGTCCGGCATCCGGGATATGAGCACCATCGAGGAGCCGCCCCAGGATCGTCAGCCGGTGCAGACCTATGTGCTGGAGCACGACTGGGGCGTCATCGCCGAGGCCATCCGCCGTGAGCTGGATCGTGGCGGACAGGTCTATTACCTCCACAACCGTGTGGAGAATATCGAAAACGCCGCCGGACGGCTGCGGCAGCTTTTGGGAGAAGAGGTGGCCATCGCCACCGCCCACGGTAAGATGGGCGAGCGGGAGCTGAGCCGCGTCATGCAGCAGATGGCCGACGGCGAGGTGCAGGTGCTGGTGTGCACCACCATCATCGAGACCGGCATCGACATCCCCAACGTCAACACCCTGATCATCGAGGACGCCGACCGGCTGGGTCTGAGCCAGCTGCACCAGATCCGGGGCCGCGTGGGCCGCTCCGGACGGCGGGCCTACGCCTATCTCACCTATCGCACCGGCAAGGTGCTCAGCGAGGTGGCCAGCAAGCGGCTGTCCGCCATCCGGGAGTATGTGGAGTTCGGCAGCGGCTTCCGCATCGCCATGCGGGATCTGGAGATCCGGGGCGCCGGCAACCTGCTGGGACCGGAGCAGTCCGGCTATATGATGAGCGTGGGCTATGATATGTACCTGAAGCTTTTGAACGACGCGGTGCTGGAGCAGCAGGGCAAGCGGGCGGAGATCCCGCCGGACTGCGCCGCCGACCTGACGGTGTCCGCCTATATCCCGGAGCGGTATGTGCCCTCGGCGGAGCAGCGGATGGATCTCTACCGCCGCATCGCCGCCCTGCGCACCGACGAGGACGCGGCGGAGCTGACCGACGAGCTGCTGGATCGCTACGGCGACGTGCCCGCGCCGGTGACGGCGCTGCTGAACGTGGCGCTGCTGCGGGCCGCGGCGGCGAAGGCGGGCATCTGCGACATCACCCAGCGAGGGACGCAGCTGGTGTTCTCCTTCGGCCCACAGCCGGATATCACCGCGGTGGCCGCCGTGTGCGGCATGGCGTCCTATCGCCAGCGCCTGCAGCTGAGCGCCGCCGCCCAGCCTAAGCTGACGCTGTATTTACAGCCCAAGGAGGACGCCCTCTCCGCCGCCGGAAAGCTGGTGGAGGAGCTGGCATTACAACATGAGGACCCGGCGTAGACACATCTGCCGGAAATTTTAAGGAGGAACAAGCATGAAAAAAGAAACATTCCATCTGGTCATCCGCTTCCTGGTGGGTCTGGCGCTGTCGCTGCTGATCTGCGCCGGTATGATCATGACCGGAAAGCTGGGCAGCAATAAGCCCCTGCTCCAGCAGGCCAGCGGCCTGAAGGGCACCGAGACCGTCATGACCGTGGACGGCGAGCCGGTGGAGACATGGGAGTATCTGTACATGGTCTCCTATACGGCCCAGAACCTGTCCTACTACGGCATCACCGACCTGAGCACCCAGCTGGGCGAGGGCTTTACCGCCGCCGACTATGTGGCCCAGCAGGCGGAGTCCCAGGCGGTGCAGCAGGCGGCCATCCGTAAGTGGGCCGCCGACATGGGCATCACCCTCACAGAGGAGGATCAGGCCACCGTTGAGGCGCAGAAGGCGGGCTATGGCGACAATTTCCAGACCATCCTGAAGCTCAACGGCATGACGGAGGCCCAGTTCGAGCAGCTTATGAGCACGTCCGTCCTGTACAACAAGCTTTACAATGCCTACTGCACCGAGGGCGGCGATCTGCGGCCCAGCGATAAGGATCTGACCGCCCTGGCGGAGGAGCACGGCCTGATGACCGCCGATGTGCTGTACATCGCCACCACCGAGCTGGACGACGCCGGTAAGGCCGACGCCAAGGCGCTGATGGAGGACTATGCCCGCCAGATCAACGCCGCCGAGGACAAGGCCGCCGCCTTTGCCGCCCTGGAGACGGCGGAGAACGTGACCGTGCTGGCCAGCACCACCTATGACGGCTGCGACGAGACGGCCCTGAATACCGCTCTGGCCGCTCTGGCCGAGGGTGAGGTCAGCGGCGTTATCGAGGACGAGGGCGTCTACTATGTGATCGGTCATGTGGCCGACAAGAAAGACGCTACGCACTTCATTCCCGTCAAGAACGCTGACGGTGAGGGCCTGGTCATTGTCAGGGGCTTGGAGGACGATGCTTATACTGTAACTGAAATCCGAACCGATAATGGCTACACGCTGCTCAAGGACAACATCAAAATCGTCATTTCTCAGGTCGAAGCCACGGAACTGTGTGACATCTACTCCTCCGACCTGCTGGGGCTGGTTCAGAACGATCCCCGGTATGCAGCCATTATCAAAGACACTGGCAACCTCAAGAATATGCCTCAGCCCCATCTGGAGCACCAGCTGCTGACCGCATCCGCCACTGTCGACAGCAAGGATGTCAACATGCTGGACGATGACGGCAGCGCAAACGCCATTGTTCCCCT
>ENA-UEQL01002961-UEQL01002961.1-human-gut-metagenome-genome-assembly--contig:-NODE-2961-length-10836-cov-174.216377_pt1 | contig 10836 bp, 8 predicted proteins | sample MGYA00242905_ERZ507926 | MGnify/ENA primary metagenome ERZ507926 (study PRJEB26167, sample SAMN06115531) | human gut metagenome | host: Homo sapiens | place: China:Henan | collected 2015-09-09...
CGTCGTGGTCTGGCGTGCTTCCGGCAAGGGATAAATCGCGCGGCTGCCTTTCGTGTTGCTTATCGTCTTGTCGCCATTGTAGTTAAGTCCGCCGAGGCATGCGTTGGTGGGCATCGTTCCGTCGCCGTCGCCAAAGAGTATTGCTTTGTGGTCGTAAGAATAATATTCGATGCTGGTAAGCGGCGTGTCGTACTTATGGTTTTTGGTGTCCCACATTTCGTAAGTAACCTTGTTGACCTTAACGGTGTCGGTGTCTTTCGTCACGATTTGAACGCTCTTTTTGGTGTTGTATCCGACGCCCAGACAATAAGTCGTGTTCACGAGTTCGGGCGCGTAAACGTTGGCTTCTTTGTCGTTCACGCTTTCTTTGACGTAGAAGGAATCCCAGTATGCCGGCAGATTTTTCATGCCGGGTTTAAGTTTGTCGTAAATGCCGTCGACGCCCGGTTTCCAGTCGCTTGTGTGCGCCCAGGGACGCGAGCAGTACCATTCGTACAAATTCGTCACGGGTACGCCGTCAACGTAAACGGGGCTTTCGTTCTCGCCGTAATAATCGGAATCCGCAAAGGTCTGGAACGGCAGAAGTTGCATTACGGAAGTAAGGTTCTGTGCAAGCGGTCCCGCAAGTTTCTTTATGCCTTCCGAAATCGCGTCGACGCCCAGAACAACGCCGCCGAGGGTGTCGCCGACCGTTCCGTTTACAACGTCGGCAATCGCTCCGACGGGATCGTCCATGTAATAAATCGCGTCAAGAGAGCCCGCCGTTGCAGGCGAGAACGCGCGATACGAGCGAATGATCTGGTTCGGTTTTTTGACGTCGGTTTGTCCGGGGTTTTTCGCTTCCGCGTCCAGCCACTTGTTTTGAAGTCTTGCGATATATCCCGCAACGACGGGGCCGCCCATACTGTGCGACGTGAGAATTACTTCTTCCCAGCCGTTGGTCTGAATGAATTGTTCAAGAAGCTCGGAATTGATCCTGTTGTCGATGCGCCAGTCGTAGTTGAAAACGACGACGTCCCAGCCCTGCTTTTCGTATCTGGCTTTCAGGTCCAGACATTGCTGACGATACGCGGCGATTGCGCCGTATTGAATTTTTTCGCCTGCCGTGTATGCGCCGTATCCGTCGACGACTTCGCCGGAATCGTTATACAGCGTTGACTTGAACGTGCCGTCCGCGGTTGTGGGGCGCACGTTTGCGGGGCGCAGATTCGGATTGTTGCTTTTGCCCTGCTCGTCAAGCGTGATTTGCCATAATAAGTTTTTGACGGATTCGTCCTTGTACTTCATAATGCCGTCGATTAAGTCGTACGTCGTCTTGTCGGTAAGCACCGCCATGACAAGTCCCATCATATCCCCGCCGGGGAACACCTGCTGGAAATAAACGCCCTCGGCAACGGGATCCCAGATTGCCTCGTTCGTCTTCGTGTCGTACAGCCCGCCCGAAAGCAACGCCGTACAAATGACGACAGCCTTTTTATTCTTCGACGTTTCGCCCGGGGTTTCGCCGCATGCGGTAAGCACGCCAAGGCTCAAAACAACCACCACTATTACAAGCAGAATGCCGATAAGTTTCTTCTTCGCCTTCATATTTTCCTCCTGAAAAAGGGAACACTAACCCTTATACATTACTATAATAACATTACTTTGTGAAAATAACAACAACTTTCGTTTACATTTTTGCCCGAAACCATTAAAAACCGACAACGAAAAACGGCAATCCCGCCGTTTCGGAATTGCCGTTTCGTCTGCTTTTTGAATTAAATTTCCGTCACCGTAAGAATTGCTTGTCCGGTTGATTTATGAGAAATTGTACTGGGCGTTGTAGATTTCGGCATAGAAACCGTTCTTTTTAAGCAGTTCTTCGTGAGTGCCCGATTCCACGACGTCGCCGTTTTTGATGACAAGAATCACGTCGGCGTTGACGATTGTCGAAAGCCTGTGGGCGATGACGAAACTGGTTTTCTTACGCATGAGTTTGTCCATTGCGCCCTGTATCAGAAGTTCCGTGCGGGTATCGACCGAGCTTGTCGCTTCGTCCAGAATCAGCAAAGGTCTGTCCGACAAAAACGCCCTTGCGATCGTCAGCAACTGCTTTTGTCCACCCGAAAGGTTTGTGAGCGATTCGTTGACGACGGTGTCGTAGCCGTCGGGGAGCATCCTTATAAAGCCGTCGGCGTGCGCGGATTTTGCGGCGGCGATAACTTCTTCGCGCGAAACGTTGTCTTTTCCGTAAGCGATATTGTCGTAAATCGTGCCGCCGAAAAGCCAGGTATCCTGCAGCACCATCGAGAAACAGCCCCTTACGCTTTCGCGCGAGACTTTGCCCGTGTCCGTGCCGTCGATTATTATTTCGCCGGAGTTCGGATCGTAAAACCGCATAAGAAGATTGACGATTGTGGTTTTGCCCGCGCCCGTAGGCCCGACGATCGCCACCTTTTGCCCTTTTTCGACGTGGATATTCATATCTTTGATAAGTGGGTTTTCGGGATTATAAGAAAACGCGACGTGGTTGAAGTCGACGACGCCCTGGACGTTTTCGGGCATCTCGCCTTCCCTTACGTCCATTTCGGGTTCGTCAAGCACCTCGTACACCCTTTTCGACGCCGATGCAACCCTTTGAATACTGCTTATCGCGCCGGCGATTCTTTCAAGCGGGGACGAAAACATTTTTGCGTAAATGACGACGGCGATAATGTCCGCGACGCTGACTACGTCGCCGCCGATTTTCATACCTTCGATTGCGAAATACGCGCCGATTAAACATATCGCGACGTAGGCGATATTGTTCGTGAGCGACACGACGGGCGTGATTATCGACGACAGGAACGTCGCCCTTTCTTCCGCCTTGCACATTTCGTCGTTGACGCGTGCGTGCTTTTCTTCCTGGCGGTTTTCCACGTTGTAACTTTTTATCGTCTGATACCCGGAATACGTTTCCTCGACAACCTGATAAATCTCGCCGGACGATTTGAACATCTTATCGAAATAAGGTTCGCTCTTCTTTGCGATGACGTACGACACGACAACCGAAGCAGGCACAAACGCGATAATAATCAGCGCAAACACCCAGTTTATCGTGAAAATCATAACGATAATCGTCAGAAGTTGCAAAATGCCCATTAAAAGCGTTTCGACAATACTGTGGATACTGTTGCCCATTTGCGACACGTCGCCGGTCATTCTGTCAAGAAGTTGCCCCGCTTCCGTCCTGTCGACGTAAGACACGGGCAGGTACTTGATTTTCGTGGACATATCCATGCGAAGTCCCGCCGTAAAGTGCATGCTGACAATCTTGTTCGACGCCAGCATTTCGACGTAGTTCAGCACCGAATACGCCGTATATATGACGATAAGAAGTATAAGCGTGTTTTTGATTTGTCCGACAAGATCGCCCGTCCCGTTATATGCGTTCAGGACGTCCAGCGCGTCCGACAAAAATTTGGGCGCGGCGATGTTTGCCGCCATCGTAAGCGCGCTTAATACGCACACCAACACCATGCCCCATTTGATTCTGCCGATTTCTCTGACAAGGCGCAGAATTATGCTTTTCGTTTCGTTTTTCGCCATTTTGTCGCCGCTTCGAAACTTTTTCATAACGCGCCTCCTTCGACCTTTTGCCCCGTCTGCGACTCGTAAATTTCACGATATTGTCTGCACGACGAAAGCAGGTCTTTGTGCGTTCCGCGCCCCACGATGCGCCCTTCGTCCAGGACGAATATTTTGTCCGCCGACGCCGCCGTCGACGCGCGTTGCGTCATAACGATTTTCGTTTTTCCAAAAAGGGTTTTATCGAGGTTTTCCTTGACGTGCGCTTCGGTCAGGAAGTCAAGCGCGGAAAAACTGTCGTCGAAAAGATAAATCGAACCCTTTTTAAGCATTGCGCGCGCAATCGACAGACGTTGTTTTTGTCCGCCCGACAGATTACTGCCGCCGCTTAGTATTTCGTAGTCGAGCCCCGTTTCGAGGTTTTCGACAAATCCTTTCAGTTCCGCGGTTTTAAGCGCGTCGTACACCTGCTCGTCGGAAGCGTCCGCCGCCGACATTCTGACGTTGCTGCCGATCGTGCCCGAAAATATCGTGGCGTTTTGAAGCACGCACGTCACGTTGTTTCTGACGCGTTTTCCGCTGATTTCCGACACGGATTTTCCGTCGTAGGATATTTCGCCCGAAGTCGGGTTAAAAAACTTCATAATAAGTTTGACGATGCTGCTTTTTCCGCTGCCCGTACCGCCGATGAACGCAACCTTTTCGCCGGGCGCGATATCGAAAGACACGTCGCTCAACGCGTTCTCCGACGCCCCTTCGTATCTGAAATCGACGTGAGAAAATTTAATTGCGCCCGAAAAAGCGGGCTGGTTTTCGTCGTCGGGTTCTTTTTGAACTTCCGTTTCCAGAATCTCGTTGATACGTCTGCTGTTTACGGCGACTTTCGGCAAAAACGCAAGCATCATCGCAAACATCATAATGCCGTTCATGACAAGCGCGACGTACTGCACGATCGCGATAATATCCGCCCCCGTAACCGCCGACTTTCCGCCCTGCATAAGCTTTGCGCCGACGTACAGGATAAGAATCGTGACAAGGTTAAGCCCCAGCATGATAACCGGCGTAAGAAGCCCCATATTGACGTTGGCTTTTATGATGTTTTTCGCCATGACGAGCGTGGCTTCGTTGGCGCGGTCGCACTCGCGGTCTTCCCTGTTGAACGCGCGGATAACGCGGATACCCGTCAACCTTTCGCGGATAATGCTGTTCTGTTTGTCGATGTATTCATCGCTCTTTTCCCAAAGAGGCATAATGCGACGCACGACGAAATACAGCACCGTCACGACGACCGGCACGAACGTGAACATAATAAGCGCAAGCCACGGATCGGCAAGAAACGCCAGCGCGCTTCCGCCAAGCACCAGAATGGGAATACTGATGACGCCCTGCATAAGCATACTCGCGCACTCTTCCAGAAGCCAGATATCGTTTGTGCTTCTCGTGATGAGCGCGCCCGTGCCCCAGTGATTGAGTTGGTCGGGATTGAGCGTGTTTACCTTTTTGAAAATTACTTCGCGCAAGGTCTTTGAATATCTGCTGACGACGCCCGCCGAGATTTTGTAGGACAAAATGCCCACGACAAGCCCCATTATCGACACGCCGAGCATTATCCCGGAACACGCAAGCGTAACCGTCATATTCTGCCCGCCGATACCGTATTCCACGATATAACTCATAAGATACGGCAGCGCAAGACTTGCCGCCGAGGTTATCAGCGTCAAAAATACGACAAGCACTATTCTGCCCGCGTCGGGCTTTAACAGACGAAGCAACTTAAACATACTTTGAGATTATACCACACTGCACGCGGCGTTTGCGAGCGTAAAGATAACAAAACAATATATTTAATTATAATTAGAATCTCTCTCAACAAAAAACCGCCTTTTCGGGCGGTTTTTTCGTTTTATGCATTTCAGGTATTCCCGGACTCGCCCTCATTTGTGTCGGGTATATAAAACTCGATTTGCCCGAATGTTTCGGTGTATCCCGGTTCATAGAAGTATATAAGTTATTTTGAAAGTTTCCTCATTTGCTTTTTCATATTGAGCACGATAGGATACATGATGATCCTAAAAATTATGCCGGTCCTTAAATAGCAATATACTTCATTCCAAAGAGCATAGAAGGCACATTTTGCATCGCACTTCTCGCTTGTTTCATACTTTTTTTTGTAGGTCTTGTAAAGATGAAAGCAGGGACCTGTAAGATTGTTAAGTTGGAAAAGGTCATACTCCTTGTCGGCATACATTGAGTTCAAAGGATCAATAATTGCTGAAATTTCAAAAGGCTTTTTCACCATGACGTTCATTACGTTCAAATCGCCATGAATGAGAGAAGGCGTTGTCACTTTTTCCGAGAAAATCTCATCATACATAGAGTACGCCTTCTTCATTGTGTTGAAAACTAAACCTTCAAGTTTGCCTTTTTTGTTCATCTCCTCTGCTTTTGCCAAGATGTCGAGAACAAAAGGTTTATAATAATCTTGCCAACTGTCAAAGGTGGGATTTTCAATGTCGCCAAACTTTTCGGCGGTGCAACCGTGTATGCTGTTCATTGCTTCCGTCAACTTGTCCGCAAATGCGCGTTTTGCCTTTGGCGATTTAAAAAGAAGACCAAAACTGTTAAAAGCGTCTTTACCCTCTACATACTCCATTGCCATACAATCAATGGGCTTATCTGTCGTATTATCGTATGTAAAGTACACTTTTGGGAATTTGACCGTTGAATGTGCACCCAAAACTCCAAGTTGATAGGCCTCTTTTTTATGCATACCTTCTGTCTTAAACGTCTTCACAACAAGAGTACCCGGCTCTTTGTCAATGTCCACCTTGTAGGCAAAACCAAAAGAGCCTCCTCCCAAGAATTTAATGTCCAAAACCTTGACTTTAAGCCTTTCAACCACTACTTCTCTGATAAGCTCGGGCAACTGTTTTTTGTCAGTACATAACTCTTTCTTTTCTTCCATAAATAACTCCTTATTGTAATATCATGAACACGCAAAACAAATTGGCGTTATACAATTTCTCATATCAATACGCAAGTCTTTGAACCTTTCACTCTCCCGAATTTTCATAATTTCTTTTCTTATCCTCCTTAGTGGTTTTATTGTATTCAACAACAGATGCCGCAATTGAATACGCCACCATAATTCCCATTGCGATGACAAGAAGAATTGTTGAACTGAGAGCACCGTCTATAACAAGCGCAACTATCAATCCAATAATAAGAATGGTACTGAAGAGTTTATTCTTTTTGAAATAATGTACGCCAAGAGCACCAAAAAGTGCTGCTAGAATTTGTCTGAAAGCAGGAGCGATCTTCAAATCCATTATATCGTCCATATAAGGGAGCAATCCGAACACGCAAATTGTAAGCACTATAAGGGTGACTATATTTGATACCGCCACAGCCGCGGTCACCATACAATCCTTATGATTTTGTGAACAACCGTCATCAAGTGAACTGACGGCATTAAGAGCACACGGCACTTTTATATTGGAAACGTTGCCCGTCAAAAAACTAAGATATGTGCCGTATATGCCAATGGTTGATATATATGGGAATGCACTGAATATTGCCGCGGGATAAAACAAAATAGCAATTGGCAACATTGACTTGGCAAGTTGTCCGCCATCCGGCCACACATCAAGGGCGATACAAGTTACAAGCGGTGCGCCAATTATAAATATGAGTGAGAGTATATCCCAAATTAAAATGGATTTTTTGTTCATATCAAGTCCTCCACTCAAAGTTTGCTACATTCTCCGGAATAACCAATGAAAGTAGCATCACTATCACAAACGCAAGAAGCATCGATACGGGCATCGCCAAATTTTTAAGCCACGCCTTTTTTTCGCCAAGTTTTGAAAATAGGACCATAAAACCACCCGACAAAAGCACTGTGAGCAAGGACAAAAATCCCGCACCGTCTCCTGCAACTTCCGGCGACCCCTCTGCTGCAATTTGCTTAACAAAGTACACGCCTATGATTCCGATATACATAAGATTGCCAAAGCGACTTACGCTCATAGAAAGTATTTTCAGCCACTTAGATTTTTTCTTTTTTGAAAAGTTCTCCTCAACCTTTGCCTCTTTAACAACATTTTCGCTTTCGTTTTCCGTGACGTTTATAACCGAAATATTCTCATCTGAAACAATGCTGTTTTCTTCGCTTTGATTAAGAACAACATCCGTTGTTTCATCGGAATCAGCGTTTTGAATATCACAAACTGTCACTTCAATCTCTTTTTTTGACTTTTTCTTCTTTAAACTCAAAAATGCAATGAGTATGAGTCCCGCAATTCCCGATAAGGACATTCCCCAAAGCACTGTTACAAGCACTGTGGGAGAAAGGGCTGTACTTGCAAGGTCAAGGCCAAAGACGTTTAGTATGGTCTCCGCCGCTAAAATATTGTCTTGAACAGAGCCGGTAAATATGCTTCTTATGAACACCAACTCATTGCCAAGCGATCTTGCCAACGGAATTATTGTCAAGGCTACTGCAAAAGCGGGAAGAATGCTGAATATGGCACTTGACAAAATGTTGCTCTTCATTTTTGTAGAGACAACTCCTTCCTTTTTGCTTTTATAAACTGCGTACACCAAAAAGAATAAATTTTGTACAATCATAAAGACAAAGCAACATGTTCCGATTATCAATAAAACTTGATTCATACTGCCTCCTCGTCTACAAGATTGTTCTTGGCAAACTCAATTAATTTCTTTGAAAAATCATATTCTGCTTCAAATATGCGCTTATAGTTTTCTTCGCCAAATTAACAAGAGATTTGTATTTATTGTTAAAAAAGCTATTTTTCAACCAACAACAAAATTATGAATGATTATAAAAATACCATATTTCATAATTTATATCTTCGATTGGCGAGACGCCTTCGATAACATTCATGGAATTAATCGTCAATCTATCATAACTTGTTATAGATATAAGTATATTAAACTGATAATATGACGAATTGCCTTTTTGTTCTTGTTGTCTTTTAAATTCCATTAAGTCATTATATATTTGCTTAACTGCCGGATATTTATCGTGCAACATTTTATTATTATACAAATCAACCATTAAAAGAATAGATTCTTCGCCATCTTCCATTTTATCATCAGTGCAATTAAATTCGGTGTCATAAATTTTTGTAGATGAATTAAGGTATTTATCGCTACTAAACAAGCCAAATTGAAAACTACTAGTATCACGATATGGTATATCATATTTAACAGGAATTTGTAAAGCATAATACTTTTCAGCAAAATAATGACATACATCGTACACATTATATTTTTGTTTTTTGCCTAGAAAATTAATTATATCTTTCTCTGCTTTTATATAATTTTCTTCTTTATAAATACAATTATCCCAATCATCTTTGCTACAATAATTCTTTTTTTTATTAAATGCACCATCAAACTTATTTTCAGTTAATTTGCTTTCTTTATCAAATATATCCATAAAATCTCAACCCCTATGCAAAATAGAAAGAATGTACACTTAAACCGTTTACCATAACTCTACTGTCGTTTGGATTTGGATTACCCTTTGGCAATAAGACGTAGGTTGCATACATGTGTCTTATTCCTAATAAAACTGTTTTATTTTCTGTAAATGCTTTTGCACCTACAAAATCTCCTTATCGACATTATATAAGCTTTTATATAAAATATCAAGGGGGGGTAGTCAATTTTCTCGATTGGTGGAGATGCGGGGTTTGCCTTACAGCGATTGTTACCGAAGGTCAATCGCGTGCAGTCGAAGGGGTTCACGTTGCAAAGCAACGGCACGGCTTTTGCCGTGCGAAATCCCCGCTTCGGAATAAAAAAAGAACAGCCTTCGCTGTTCCTTTTTTGGTGGGAAGCCCGTGACACAAGTTGAATAATCATTTCATTGTGCTTGTGCTCCGAGTTTTATTTGTCAATCATAACAGAAAGGACGAATGCTCAAATGCCTTCGTCCCCAAAACGGTTATATATTTAGTATCAATTGTTGTAAACTTGCAATGAAAACATCTACAAGTTTAGTTAATTGTGCATTTCAGCAAATACATACTATTTGTAATCTTTGTTTTTGAGCGACGTACCGACAAACGGTATCGTTGCAAATTCCCGAGGATTACTACGTATAACGTAATCGATATAATTAGCCACCATCAATGCGTAAGCATAGTACCCCATCGGGTTCGGATGGAAGCCCAGCCCGAACGACTTACGCATTTCGGCATCGTATACGGGCGCATGCGCAGTCATATCCAGCAAGTACGTAAAGTCAAACATATCGCACAATTTGGCAAGTTCGCTTGCGATATAACGAATATCTTTATCGCAGGCATCACCGCGAAGTTGCGGAGTAACGACAAAAATACGCGCATTTGGCTCGATCGTTTTAAGTTTGCAAACGATTTTGCCCATATTGCCGAAGAACGTATCGGCGTTATCCTGCGGACATTCTGCGTTAACGTCCTTGACGCTTCCCAACGGATGTCCGAAGACAAACGAATCGTTGTTGCCCAGCGCAATGATATACGCTTGATTCCATTGCCAAAATCCGTTTGCATCCGCCCAACTTTGAATATACTCGCGCGCGGTCATTCCGCCGCGAGAATAATTGTTGTACTTCGTCCCCGTAATGCGCTCCAAAACAGCGGGCCACGAATATTCGTACATATCGGTATAAACTATGCTGCCGTTTTCGTCGTGGCTTTCGAACTCACCCGACGCCAAAGAATCCCCTATCACTCCTATTTGTTTGAATACGCCTGCAAAACCGCACGTTTCCTTGATAATATCCAACGGCTGTTCGTTTGCGCCAAGTTCAAAACGTTTGTTATCCATTTTTATTCACCGTCCTGTGTTTCTTCTTTAATTTTTTTAGGATTATCCCATTCCGTACCCGTTACCGTTTTAAGATCCAGTCCGCGAGTTTCGCCGACAAACAGCCACATTATTACGATTGCGCCCACAAGCCCCGGCACAGTCAAACCCAAGTACATATAGCCGAACATCTTTTCGGGAATGATAGGAAGCAGTATCATAGAGATAACCGTTGCAAGTCCGCCCATAACTCCGTTAAGCAACGTGTTGATTACAGTTACGGACGAACGCAAGTTTGTAGGAGAAGACTCGGAGAACATTATTCCGCCGATAGTATCGCCCGCGCCCCAGTAACTGCCCATAAATCCGCCGATTGCAAAGCCTGTCAAATACGGAGTCCACTTGAACATACCGCTGAAAATAAACAGCAAATAGCACGCCAACGCCGAACAAGACATCGCAATTATAGTT
>ENA-UEQL01002964-UEQL01002964.1-human-gut-metagenome-genome-assembly--contig:-NODE-2964-length-10834-cov-4.100772_pt1 | contig 10834 bp, 8 predicted proteins | sample MGYA00242905_ERZ507926 | MGnify/ENA primary metagenome ERZ507926 (study PRJEB26167, sample SAMN06115531) | human gut metagenome | host: Homo sapiens | place: China:Henan | collected 2015-09-09 | study...
GTTTCTGATGAGCCTTTTGAGTTTAAGGCGTTATCCCGGATTACGGTAGAGGGTGAAATCTTGAATCCGTCAGGTTCTTTTGCCGCGGATTTCACGGGCGTATTAAGCTCGACCATATTTGATAGCCAAAGTTCCATTACGACTTTAGGGAATAGCTCTGAGAAATTCACTTATCTCGATTATCCGAATACGATTTATATAGGTAGAGACTCGGTTCGAAATGGAAAGTTCAGCTTTACTTTTATGGTCCCGAAGGATATCTCTTATTCCAATAAGAAAGGTAAATTAAACCTATATGCGTCTTCCGAGACAAAAGAGGCGCAGGGTTCTTTTTTCGATTTTATCGTGGGGGGGACTTCGGATACGGCGGAGACTGATACGATCGGTCCCGAGATCCGGCAGATCTATTTGAATGATTCCAGTTTTGTTTCGGGCGATAAGGTAAACACGACTCCTTATTTTGTAGCGAAGCTGTGGGATAAGAGCGGCGTGAATATAACCGGCAGTAGCGTAGGGCATGATATGATGTTGACGATTGATAGTATGCCCTCTATGAGCTATAACTTAAATAGTTATTATGCGTTGCTACCAGATAGTGAGAACGAAGGACTTGTCCAGTTCTCCATCCCTGAGCTGGAGCCGGGAATGCATACGGCTGAGTTTAAGGTGTGGGATATCTTAAATAACTCCACGACCTATACCTTTACTTTTGAGGTGGCGGAAGGGTTGAAACCTAATCTGATCGAGATGTATGCCACCCCGAATCCGGCACGGGATCAAGTGGAATTCTTTCTGCATCACAATCGTCCGGAGTCGAACTTAAAAGTGACGGTTATGGTTTATGATATGACCGGTAAGTTCCTATGGAGTACCGAGAAGAGCGGTTCCTCCGAGTTGTTTAAGGCTTATATCGTAACTTGGAACTTGACGGATAATGGTGGCAGGCGGTTGCGCCCGGGAGTTTATCTGTATCGGGCGGCGATTAGCACGAATAACTCGAAAGAGGCGACGAAAGCGAATAAATTAATCATTCTCGCACAATAAAGTATCGGGTAATTAGTTTATAATAAGCATGGGGGTATGTTTATTACCCTCTAGGAATGATAAATGTAAATGTATTTTTAGAATAGAATATATGGTAAGAGTTTCAAGATTCAGTCTGTTACTAGCGGTTTTCAGCTTTTTGACGGCATTTACGGCTTTATATGCCCAAGGAGGCGCAGACGATGTTAAACATAAATTCGCCCCGATTAATACGGCGATACCGTCTTTGTCTATTGCGCCCGATGCTCGCGGGGGTGCTATGGGTGATAACGGTGTGGCTACTACGCCGGATGTGAATTCCCAATACTGGAACCCGGCTAAGTATGCTTTTAGTTATAGTAAGGCCGGAGTCGCTTTATCCTATACGCCTTGGTTACGTAAATTGGTGAATGATGTGGCTTTAGCATATCTGGCCGGTTATTATAAATTAGGCGATAGCGATATGCAGGCGATCGGAGCTTCCTTGCGTTATTTCTCTTTAGGAGAAGTACAGGAAAGCCGGGATGGAGGAATGGGTAATCAGCTCATATTGAATCCTTATGAGATGGCTTTTGATGTAAGTTATAGCCGTAAATTATCGGATGTGTTCTCTATGGCGGTCGCCTTGCGCTATATTCGTTCGGACATGGGTGCCTCGTCGGATGCGGATATGGTTCCGGATAACGCTTTTGCCGCTGATATCGCCGGTTATCTGGAGAAATACGTGATCTTAGGGAATAGCGAGTGCCTGTGGAGCTTTGGTTTTAATGTCTCCAATATCGGTACGAAGGTCTCTTACGACGGTGGAAATACCAACCAATTCTTGCCTACGATGTTAAAGGTTGGAACTGGTTTACTGTATCCGATCGATGATTATAACCAAATCGGTATCTATGTGGATTTGAGTAAATATTTAGTTCCTACCGAACCTATTCAAGAAGGTACGACTCCCGAGGATGAGGCTGCTTATAAGGAAAAACATGATGAATATAACAATATGTCCCCGATCACGGGTATCTTCAAATCATTCGGTGACTCGCCGAATGGCTTCAAGGGCGAGCTAGAGGAGATTATGGCCTCTATCGGTCTGGAGTATAATTACAATCAGCAGTTCTTTGTTCGTGGCGGTTATTACTATGAGAATAAATATCAGGGAAACCGTCAGTACTTCTCAGTCGGTGCTGGTTTCCGCATGAGTGTTTTCCAGTTGGATGCCGCTTATCTGATCAGTACGGTACAGAGTAACCCGTTGGACCAGACATTGCGCTTCTCCTTGTCGTTCGATATGGATGGAATCAAGAACCTTTTCAGATAAATGGATATGAAGATACGTGTAGGTTTTGGCTATGACGTCCACGCCTTGGTGCCGGACCGGGAATTATGGCTAGGCGGGATTAAGATCGAGCATACGTTGGGCCTATTGGGACATAGCGATGCGGACGTGTTGATCCATGCGATCTGCGACGCTTTACTGGGAGCGGCCAATATGCGGGATATCGGTTATCATTTCCCGGATACGGCTGGTGAATATAAGAATATCGATAGTAAGATCTTGCTCCGGGATACCATGAGGCTTTTAAGAGAGGCGGGCTATGAGTTGGGTAATATCGATGCCACCGTAGCCGCCGAGCGCCCTAAATTGAATCCCCATATCCCTCTGATGAAGAAAACGCTGGCCGAGGTCATGAACGTGGACGAGGAGGATATCTCTATCAAGGCTACGACCACGGAGAAGCTGGGCTTCACCGGACGGCAGGAAGGGATCTCGGCTTACGCTACGGTCTTGATACAGCGCATGGGATCGTAAACCAGAAAGTACTCCCTTTTCCTTCTTCCGACTCTACGCCGATCTTCCCGTGAAGATTCTCTAGGATCGTTTGGCAAATGGATAGTCCGAGTCCGGTTCCTTGGATAAAGGAATCGAATTTGGCGAAACGCTCGAATACGTGCGGGAGGTTCTTCCGCTCAATACCTTTTCCGGTATCTTTTACGTAAAAGTATAATCCATCTTCCCTCTCCTTGTATCCCATGCGGATAGCCCCTTGGAACGTGAACTTACAGGCGTTCGTGAGGAAGTTGGTGATCACTTGGGTCAAGCGATTCTTCTCGGAATAGATAACGCAATCCTGTTCAGGTATCTCGCAATAGAGAGTGACACCGTCTTTCACCCGGCTTTGGAAGGTCTGGTATAAGCTCCGGAATAGCGTGGATACGTTGAACTCGGAATAGATGAAATCCATTTGCCCGGCCTCGATCTTCGATAGGTCCAGGATATCGTTCACGAGTTGAAGGAGAAGCTCGTTGTTCGTCTCGATGATCTCGCAGAACTCTCTCGTCTCCTCGGAGTGGCAAGTTTCCGCTAGCAGGTTGGAAAAGCCTACGATAGCGTTCAGCGGGGTACGTATCTCGTGGCTCATGTTCGCTAGGAAGGCGGATTTCAACCGGTTGGATTCCTCTATCTTCTCCTTGTCCCTCAGTTCTTGTTCCATTTTTTTCCGTTGGTTGATGAGGGTAGTACCTCCGGTTAAGTAGGCGGGTTTTCCTTCCGGATCGGTTTTCCCTACGATCGCAAAGATCTCTATCCATGTATATTCAAGCCCTGTATCGTCTAAATAACGGATCTCCTCGTCGATCGATATGCTCTCGCCGGCGATTAGTTTATTGATCGCGTCTTGCATCTGTTCCAAGTCCTCGGGGTGAATGCCGCTATAAAACTCGTCCGCCGACATGCAGAATTGGCCGTCGGTTCCCTTGTCGCGAATGGATCTTTGGGTCAGGTAAATATTGTTACATTCGAGCCGTGCTTCTTTTACGTCCCATATCCATGTCATCATGTTGCTGGCTTTCAAGACGAGCTGGTATTTCTGGTTCAGGTCTTGCGCTTGGCGTGCGATTTGCAGCTCCTTGTCTTTGGCCTTTTGCTTTTGGATGAAGAGGCGGACCCGTAAGATCCCGATCGTTATCAATAACGCCAGAATGACGAGGAGGCTTATGATATGGATCTTGTATTTCTGTAAGAAACCGGGAGGCTCTTGGAAATACGTGGCGTTCGGGGGATATAGGCCGGGATCGATCTGGTGAAGCAATAGATGCTGGTAATTTAGGTAGGCCCTCGGGGTTTCCGCGGTCTGGATCGGGATTTCCTTACTATCTTTCCCCGAGAGGATCATTTCGATCGTGTTGACCGTCACCTGCGCATAATCCTCCGGAGAAACATAATATCCCCCGGCGAAATTCCCGTTTTCTGTTTGTACGTCTTGCAAGGTAAAGATTGGGGGGACGGAGAAACTATTGGTCATTTTCTGGACGTTATCGACTAGGTAACGATTCTCGTTATCCTTCCGGGTCCTGTACCATGAGTAATAAAGGACTCCGGTCTTATTGTCGAAAGAGGCCAGTCTGTCCAATAAGTTCTCGGTGGAAATGGAGGTGGTAGACAGTGGCTCGAATTGGATGCCCGGAAAATCTTTCCGTAGCACGGCCTCTACATCCGCTTTCGTTTGCTGGCTTATATAACGGCGGTCAAAAATAAAGGCCAGTTTGGTTAATTCCGGTTGTAGCTTTTTGATTAGCTCGATCGTTTGCTTGATATAGACTGGGTATTTTATAAAAGTGGCGTTATAGCCTTTTACTACGTCCGTGATGGGAACCAGCGTATCGAGCACGTTTTTATCTAGGTCTATCAGGTACTCTTCTTTCGGGTACATATAATCTCTGGCGTAGCAGATGATAGAGGGAATATCTTTCCATTCCTTGTCAAACAACGGGCGGGCGACAAGCCAAGAGGGATCTCCTATGCATACGACTAAGGTGGGTGGCACGGGAACTCTCTCTAGGATCATTGTTCTCTTCTCTTGAAACCCTTCCATAGTGCGGATACCGGGGATCTGTAAGGGAATCGCCTTTACGGTAAACCCTTCCTCCCCGAATTTTCTTTCTATATCAAGATAGGTCTGTTTTGTCCAGCTTTCCTCGAAGTTGATGGAGTGCAGTACGACGATCGACGGTTTCTCGCCGGAGCCTCGCGCGCTCATGTTCAAGTGGACCGTTAGTATAATAAAAATAAAAAGAATGATATTTCTCATGGCCGTTAATTCTAAGCGATATATGTAGCAAACGTGATTCTGGTAGCAAATGTAGTGATTCCGCTTTATTAAGCAAGAGGTTTGCCTGAAAATAAAGGTTTTATATGTAGTAAAATGGTAATAGTTCCATCTTGATAGGATAGCCTTTTCGCCCTTGTTTGCCTATTCGGAGATTAATACGTAGCTTTGAGCCAATAAAGTGGTATTTTTATGAAGAATAATGATTGGAAAGATCGATTAGGCGTGATGTACTCCACGAATCCCGATTTTCAATATAATACGGGAGATACGGAAGAGGAAGATACGTTGCCGAAGGAGAAACAAGCTTTGCGCATATCCTTGGATAAGCGGAACCGGGGAGGGAAGATGGTTACCTTGATCACCGGGTTCCGGGGCACTTCCGAGGATCTGACCGCCTTGGGGAAACTCTTGAAAGTGAAATGCGGCGTAGGCGGTTCCGCTAAGGACGGGGAGATAATCATCCAAGGTGACCTGCGTGCCAAGGTGTTGGATATCCTCCGGAAAGAGGGCTATTCGAAAAGCCGTACGATCTAATCCCCGATCGCTATGCTAACAATTTATAGGGCTTCCGCCGGGGCGGGCAAGACGCATAAGCTGACAGGGGAGTACCTGATGTTGCTCTTCTCCCAGCCGGGCGCTTATCGCCGGATCTTGGCCGTGACGTTTACGAATAAGGCGACGGATGAGATGAAAACCCGTATCGTTCAAGAACTTTATCACCTCGCTTCCGGCCGTGCGTCCGATTATATCCAGCTACTCTCTTCCGCCTATTCCTTGACGGAGCGGCAGGTGAGGGAGCAGGCCCGGAAGATTCTGGTCGCTATCCTGCACGATTACTCCGCTTTTAATATCAGTACGATCGACCGCTTTTTCCAGCAAACGATGCGTGCCTTTACCCGCGAGATCGGTTTGCAAGGCGGTTATGGCATCGAGATGGACCAAGAACTGGTCTTGACCGAGGCGATCGATAACCTGCTGGCCGATCTGGAGAAGCCGGAGAGCAAGGATTTGCTAGGTTGGCTGCTGCGTTTCGCCGAGGACAAGATCGAGGATGGAGGCGGCTGGAGTTTGCGGCAAGACATCATGTCGCTCAGCCGGGAGGTCTTTAAGGAGAGTTATAAGGCATTTAGCGAGGAAGTAGGTAAGGATATCGCGGATAAGCAGGCGCTCGATGCCTATAAGAATGAGCTATACGCCATCATCCGCTCCGTAGAGGCGGAGGCGAGACGTTTAGGAGAGGAGGGAGTGGCGTTGCTGAAACAGTTTGCGTTACAACCCTCGGATTTTAAGGGGGGAAGCCGTTCCCCGTTTTTCTATTTCGAGAAGCTGGCGAGAGGTGAGATGAAAGAGCCGACTGCCACATTCCAAACTTTGCCGGATAATCCGGATGCCTATACGACCAAGACTACTCCACCGGGTCTCCGGCAGATCATCGGGTGTGTATATGAGGAAGGGTTGAATACCTGCGTAAAGAATATCGTATCCCTGTTCGCCAACCTGACGGCCTATAACACGGCCCGGGAGATCGTGCGTTATTATTATACGTTAGGGATCTTAACCGATATCTCCCGGCAAATCGCCTCTTACCGGGAAGAAAAGAATGTGATGCTGATCGCCGATACGACCGAGTTGCTGAATAAGGTCATCAGTGGCAGCGACGCCCCCTTTATCTACGAGAAGACGGGTACGCACGTAGATCATTATATGATCGATGAGTTCCAAGATACCAGCGGCATGCAGTGGAATAATTTCCGGCCCTTGGTGGAGGAGAGTCTGGCGAATGGTAGGGCGAACTTGATCGTTGGCGATGTGAAGCAAAGTATTTATCGTTTCCGTAACTCGGATTGGAAGCTATTGGACGAGCAAGTCCGCAGGGATTTCGAGGAGGAACAGGTCCGTGAGGAAACCCTGATGGATAATTGGCGAAGCTGCCGCCATATCGTGGAGTTTAATAACGCGTTCTTCACCGCCGCTCCGGCGATCCTGCAGGATCTATATAATGAGGCGTTGAAAAACTCCTCATTAAGCGAGGAAGAACGCACGGCCTTTTTCACGAAGATCATGACCGCTTATGATAAGAGTTCCCAGCGTGTCCCTCCCCCTTTCCAGAAGAAGGACGGACATGTACGGATCGATTTCTTGTCCGGCGATGAGGAGAAGAAGTGGGAGCAAGAGGCGATGGAGCGATTGCCGGCTACCTTGGAGCGCTTGCAGGATAACGGTTATGCGCTAAAAGACATCGCCATACTCGTGCGTACCAATCAAGAAGGCGCTTTAGTGGCTGATACGTTGCTAGCCTATAAGGAAGAGCATCCGTCCGACCGGTACAATTACGATATCATCTCCGATGATGCCCTGTTCGTGGGTAGTTCTCCGGCGGTCCGTTTCCTGATCGCCGTATTGCGCTATTTGCGAAATCCGGAGGACCGGATGAACAAGAAATTGGCGATGTATGCCTATCAAGTATTAACCGGAAAATTCGGGGAGAGCGAGGCGGATGAGTCTGTTTTCCAAAACCTTCAGTCTATTTCCCGGCAATCCTTGTACGAGGTAACCGAAGGGCTCTTCCGTAACTTCTCCGCTTACTTCCCGGAAACGGAACAGGTATTCGTGCAAGCCTTTCTGGATATGGTTTCCGAGTACGCCCAAAAAGAAAGCGCGGATTTGAACCGTTTCTTGAGATGGTGGGACGAGACCGGTTATCGAAAGACGATCGCTACCCCGGATGGGCAAAACGCTATCCGCATCTTGACCGTACATAAATCCAAGGGCTTAGGTTTTAAGGTCGTTATCATTCCTTTCGGGGACTGGGAGATCGACCATAAGCCGACAAAGCCCGTTATCCTTTGGTGCCACCCGGAGAAGAAGCCGTTTGACCGCCTGCACTTAGTTCCTGTCCGTTACGGACAGATCCTGAGTAGCACGATTTTCGCCAAGGATTATTTCAAGGAGCGCTTGCATGCTTTCATCGATAACTTGAACACCTTATACGTCGCTTTTACCCGTTCGAAAGAAGAACTGATCGTATTCTCCCCCCGTCCGAGGAAGATCAACAAGGAAGGTAAGGTTGAGAAGATAACTTCCATCGCCGATCTATTGTGGGCGGGGGTGGAGACGGATATCGAGGATGATACCTTTGAAAGGGGCGAATGGTGGCATCCAGCTTCGGGTAGAACGGCAGAAGATACCCTGGAGGAAATCCCCATGAGCCGCCTGTATTCCGTTTCCCCGGATGATCGTTTACAATTACGCCTGCATGGGAAAGGATTCTTTTTCGATAATGCCAGGCGGAAGCACGGTACCTTGATGCATGAGGTATTGAGCCGGATACGTACGCCGAAAGATATTCCCGCTTCGGTCGAAAGTTATCGGTTAGCCGGGGTGATTAACCGGGAGGAAGCGGCGGAGTTGATCAGCCGTCTGGAAGAATTATTGCAAGCGGAGGAGGTAAAGGCTTGGTATGATGGTTCCGCCCGTGTCTTGAATGAAGTGGATATCCTGTTCGGTAAAGGCTTGTCTAAACGTCCGGACCGGGTGATGATAAAAGATAACAAGGTAATTGTCGTGGATTATAAATTTGGCGAACGGCAAGATAAGCGCCATCCTAATCAGGTAAGAAATTACCTGCAATTAATTCGTAAAATGGGTTTCGAGCGGGTCGATGGATACCTTTGGTACGTAGAGTTAGGCAAAATAGAGGCAGTGAATAAGTGATATATTTTTGATATTCGGTAAAAATGAATATTTTTGCAGATTCTTAGTATAAAACGATACAGTCAAAGAAGAATGAAAGTACATAAAGAAGGAACAGGTCTATTATTAACGCTTTTCACGATATTCTTTGTCGTGGACGTTGCGCTGTATCATACTGTCGGTAGAGGTTGGGTGTTCTATACCACGACTTTCGTCACCACAGTCCTGTTCTTGTTGGTACTTAACTTCTTCCGTAGCCCGTTCCGTCGTTTCCCGTTCGATTCGGAAGGATTGGTGATCGCCCCTGCCGATGGTACGATTGTGGCGATTGAGGAAGTGATGGAGAATGAAATCCTGCACAGGGAATGCTTGCAGATATCCATATTCATGTCCGTTTTTAATGTACATGCCAATTGGTTCCCGGTGAATGGGACTGTCAAGCATGTATCACATCAGAACGGGCGTTTCCGTGCCGCCTACTTGCCGAAGAGCAGCACGGAGAACGAGCGTTCGGCTGTTGTCATTACAACCCGTAACGGGGTGGATGTATTGGCACGCCAGATTGCAGGTGCGTTGGCACGACGTATCGTGACCTATGCCAAAGTCGGTGATAAGTGCCATGTGGACGAACAGATGGGCTTTATCAAGTTTGGTTCGCGTGTAGATGTTTACCTGCCTGTCGGGACGGAAGTCCTGGTCGAAATGGATCAGAAGGTTACCGGTAACCAGACTCCGATAGCCCGTTTGGGAAAATAAGAGAAATAAATGAGCATCAAGAATAGTATACCTAATTTTGTTACCTGCTGCAGCCTGATATCTGGTTGTATCGCTTGCATTATGGCGTTAAGGGGAAACTTGCCGATGGCGACCTTGTGGATTGTCATTGCGGCTGTTTTCGATTTTGGTGACGGTTTTGCCGCCCGTTCCCTGCACGCCTACTCTCCGATGGGGAAAGAATTGGATTCTCTTTCTGATATGGTAAGTTTCGGTGTCGCTCCTGGAATGATCGTTTATTGGTTGTTGGAGCAGGCTTGTATGACGGCTCCTGTTTTGGGAGAGGCGGCAGGCTATGTTCCGTATATGGCTTTGGTGATACCGGTCTTTTCCGGGTTGCGTCTCGCCAAGTTCAATATCGATGAAAGGCAGACGACTTCTTTTATCGGTATGCCTGTCCCGGCCCATGCTCTTTTCTGGGCGTCTATCGGCTATGCGTTCCATTCTGCCGTACCAGTGGACAGCATCGGGTTTATTGCCGGAACGATAGTTGCGGCGATCCTGTTTTCGTCTTTACTAGTATCTGAAGTTGGCCTGGAAAGGCAACGAGCTTCGCTATATTTTAGTAGCTGGGGCAGTGATCTTTGTGGCTCTCTTTGGCGTTCTGGGCATTGCCGGAACAGTCATTCTCTATATAACCTTGTCTTTTTTTAACAAAAGAAGGTAAACAAGAGTTCGTATCTTTGTGTTTGTGTAATAAACCAACTAAGTGACGGAATATGTTTAAGTTTTTGTTTGTTATGTTCTTCTTCTTTATCCTGCTAGTTTTTCTAATGGGATTCTCTATCTTGCGTACCTTTAAAAATATCCTGTTCGGAAGCGGAAGTAGTGGAAAGAAGGGTGAACAACGCCGTCAAACAAGCGGTTACTCTTCCGACGCGCGCAGTAACAGCTCTGCACGAGAAGAATATGCTTCGCAGGTCTCCCGTAAAAAGATTTTTGCAAAAGATGAGGGGGAGTATGTGGATTATGAGGAAGTGAAATAAGTTGTTCAGCGCTTGCGCTGAAAGAATTTGCGCATTTCTTCGGCGCATTCGTTTTCAAGAACCCCTTTTTTGACTGTCGCTTTTGGATGTAAGGCTTTCGGTGCGTATTGCTGGAAGCCTCTTTTTTCGTCTGTCGCTCCGTAGACGATCTTGCTTAGTTGCGACCATCCGATTGCTCCGGCACACATCACGCATGGTTCCACCGTCACATAAAGGCTGCATCCGGTCAGGTACTTGGCTCCTAAGACACCG
>ENA-UEQL01002966-UEQL01002966.1-human-gut-metagenome-genome-assembly--contig:-NODE-2966-length-10826-cov-8.920737_pt1 | contig 10826 bp, 10 predicted proteins | sample MGYA00242905_ERZ507926 | MGnify/ENA primary metagenome ERZ507926 (study PRJEB26167, sample SAMN06115531) | human gut metagenome | host: Homo sapiens | place: China:Henan | collected 2015-09-09...
ACTCCGCACGGGCAAAGATGATGCAGTTGACAACAATCAGCGGGATAAACATGCCCAGCGCCTGCGACAAATCCGGCGGCGGTAGGTGTCCGCCACGGGAATATCCCGCTCGGCGGCAAGCGCCCGCGCCGCATCCACGTAGGCATCCATGCGCCCGCTGTTCTGGTAGTCGGCAGTCACGGCGGCATACGCGCGGTACATGGGGATGGTATCCGGGTGGACATACGTGTTCATCATATTCGGTGTCAGCAGGATGACCGGGATTCCCGCCGCCGCAAGGCGGTCGAACACCTCGCCCAGCGAGGCGCGGTAGACCTCCAGCGGATCGTTGACATCATTGAGCGCGAAATTGACCACGCACAGATCCGGGCGGCGGGCAATCACGTCCCGGTCGATGCGCGACAGAGCACACTTGGCGCTGTCGCCCGCTACACCCGCATTGAGAATGCTCACCGGGAGCCAGTTGTTAATCCGGCGCAGCTCACGTGCCAGCACGGCATGATACACGGCGTCAAAATCGAAATTGCAGTTTTCCCCGGCACCCTGCAGGCACTCAAACGCGCCGTGCGTCACGCTGTCGCCCAGAAATGCCACCAGCGGCGTGCCGGTCACAGGGTAGCTTGCCTCTTTCAGGTATTGAATCAAATGCAGTCCGTTCATAACGGAACCCCTCCTTGCTTGTTCTGTTTGGATGAACATATATTGCCCCGGCATCCGGGAGCATTCCGATTATTTGAGTTCCACCACCGTCACGCCGCCGTCACCCTCGCCGTAGCGTCCGATGCGGAAGGAAGCGATCCGTCGATCGCCCCGGAGGTACTTCCAGATCGCCGTGCGCAGGGCGCCGGTTCCTTTGCCATGGATCAGGCGGACGCTCTCACAGCCGTTCATGACTGCCTCGTCCAGATACTGATCCACCGCAAGGCACGCTTCATCGCCCATCATGCCGCGCAGGTCGATCTCGTTCCGGAACCCGCCGGAACGCTCCACCGTGACCGTGGATTTCGGTTGCTTTTCCTTTTTCTTTACGTCTGCGTCGGTCAGCAGGCGCAGGTCGGCAACGCGCGCCCGGACGCGCAGAACGCCCGCCTGAAACGTCACCATGCCGTTCTTCGGCTCATCGGTCAGCTCGCCTTCCTTGTTGACCGTCACCAGCCGGACGCGGTCGCCCTTATGGAGCGGGCGCGGCAGAACGTAGTCCCCGTCCTCCTCGACCGGCTCCTCGACCGGATCATAGGTGTCGCCCGTGGCGCGCAGGTGATCCCGCACCGCCCGGCGTGCCGCCTCCAGCTCCTCCGCCGCCTTGGCGGATTCCTGTGCCCGGCGCATCTTCTCCATCTGATCGTACAGGAAATCGCAGGATGCTTTTGCCGATGCGACCATGGCGGCGGCGCGCTTGCGCGCCTTTTCCGCCTCCTGCTCGGCGGCGGCGGTCTTTTTGCGTATCTCCGCCTCGGCGTCCGCCTTGAAGCGCTCGAATTCCTCCCGCAGGCGCTTTGCCTCCTCGCGCTCCTTCTCCATCTGCACGCGGCTGGTCTCCAGCTTCTCAATGACGTTTTCAAAGCTCTTGTTCTCGGTGCTGACCAGCGTCTGTGCCCGGCGGATGATGTCCGGAGACAGCCCCAGCTTCTCGGAAATCGCAAACGCATTGGATTTACCCGGCGCACCGATAATCAGCCGATAGGTCGGTTTGAGCGTATCCACGTCAAACTCACAGCAGGCATTGCACACGCCGGGCGTGTCCAGCGCGTATGCCTTCAGCTCGGCATAATGCGTCGTGGCAACGCACGCGGCACCCGCCTGCCGCACCGCTTCAATGACAGCCACCGCCAGCGCCGCCCCCTCAACCGGATCGGTACCTCCGCCCAACTCGTCAAACAGCACCAGCGAACCCGGTCCGATCTCATGCATAATGGACACGATGTTGACCATGTGCGAGGAGAAAGTAGACAGCGACCGCTCAATACTCTGCTCGTCTCCCAGATCCACCTGAATGTCATCGTACAGGCAGATGCAGGACGTCTCGTCGCACGGGATATGCAGCCCAGCCTGCGTCATCAGGGCAAACAGCCCCAGCGTCTTGAGCGACACTGTCTTGCCGCCGGTGTTGGGACCCGTGATGACCAGCGTATCAAAATCCTGCCCCAGCGACAGGTGAATGGGCACGACCTTCTCCTTGTCAATCAGCGGATGGCGTGCCTGCACCAGATCCACCTCCCGCCCCTCGGACAGGTGCGGCGCCACGCCCTTCATGCGTGTGGACAGCTCCCCGCAGGCAAACGCGAATGCGAGATCGTTGATGTTCCGGTAGTTCAGCCAGATCGCGTCCGCCGAATCGCCGACCAGCGCCGACAGCTCGGCAAGGATGCGCTCCACCTCGCGCTCCTCCCGCGTCTGAAGCAGGCGTATCTCGTTGTTGGCATCCACCACTGCCATCGGCTCAACGAATATGGTCGCTCCGGTGGAGGAGGTGTCATGGATCAGTCCCTTGACTTCATTCTTGCACTCCGCCTTGACCGGAATGACATACCGCCCGCCACGCATGGTCACGATGTTCTCCTGCAGGTACTTGGGACTGCCGGAGATCATCTTTTGCAGCACCTCGCGGATGCGGGCGTTCTCGTTGCGGATCTTGCGGCGGATGTCCGCCAGCGTGGGGGAAGCCTCATCCGCCATCATGTCCTCGGAGAGGATGGCGTGCGTGATGCGCTCCTCCAGCCGCCGGTCAGGCAGAAGGCGCGCGAACACCTCGTCCAGCACGGTGTCGAACGGGTGATTCCCGGTACTGTAATCGGTCAGCGTCCGCGCCGTGCGCAGAACGGACGCAATATCCAGCAGGTCGCGCATGGACAGCACCGCGCCCTTTTCTGCCCGTTCACAGGCGGAGGATATATCCCGGATTTTGCCGAAGGACGGCGCGCCCTTGGCATCCGCCAGGCGGCGGGCGTCGGTCGTGCGATCCAGCCGGCGGCGAACCGTCACGCGATCCGCCGAGGGACGCAGGTTCTGCGCCATAGCACACGCGCCCTCGGTCTCGGCGCAGTCTGCCAGCATGGCACATACCTTGTCAAATTCCAGCGTCCGTATGGTCTTTTCGGAAAAACTCACGTTGTTTCAGTCTCCTTTCCGCGCAGTCTGCCGCGCAGACCGCGTGCAAGCCGGACGCCGATCCGTATCAGCGTCCGCATATTCAGGGCAAGCAGGGCAACAGACGCAGCGCCGGTCAGCACCCAGCCCCACACGGAAGGCATATGCCCCTCGCCGGTGGCGGTCATAAAGCCCGCCTGCGCGGTCAGGAACAGGATGTTCAGTGCCAGCCGCACGCGCCCCTGCCGGAAGCGGATGAGCCGCCGCGTTGTGACCATGCGCAGAACCAGCACGCAAAGGTAGCTGATCAGCGTGGCGACCGACGCGCCCATAGCGCCGAAGCGGGGAATCAGCAGGGTGTTGAGCAGCAGATTCAGAAGTGCGCCGCTCAGTGCCGAGCCCATCGACCACCCGGTACGCCGGGCGGTAAAGTACACCGAATCCAGAAACGTATCCAGTCCTGCCAGCACGGTGGCAACCGTCAGCACCGGGATATACAGCCACGCCGCGCGGTAGCTCTCCGCGTACAAGAGTCCCGCAAACAGGCGCGAAGTCAGAATCAGACAGCCGCCCCCCGCAAACGCCACGAGTTCAAGACTACCGACGATGGCAAGATGCTTTTCGTGTCGAACTTCATAAAGGCTTTCGACTTGCGCTCACGTGGCGCTTCTACCGAGAGCACGGACGTATGGGGAGACGGATTCTATCTATGTTCGGAAGATGGCAAGGTGGAAAAAAGCTGGGACTGCTTCGCCGAATTGGACCCCATCGCTACAGACTACCTCGATCCCGTAAAAACAGCCACTGACTATATCCACGCCAATTCCGTAGAAATCGACTCCAATGGCGATTACTATATGACATTCAACAGGATAAGTGAATTGTGGAAAATAGATGGAAATACCGGAGACGTAATTTATCGTTTAGGTGTACACGGAAACGTATCGCTCGACGGAGACTTCCCGTCCGGAGGCCTTCACGCCGCGGTAGCGCTCGCACCTGACCTTATAATGTGCTATGCAAATGGTCGAGACAAGGGTTATTCCGAGGGAGTAATCTACGAAATCGACCCCGTAGCTAAAACCGCCACTTACCGAACTCGCATAGTCCTTCCCGCCGAATACAGTTCAAAAGACAGGAGCAATATGCAGAAAATAGGCGACGACTTGTATTTTATGAATAGTACGGTATGCGGAAAGGCTATTTTCGTAAATGGTAGTGGCGAAATACGCAGAGTCATCTCACGCAGCGGAATATCGTATCGCGCCTATTATTTTAGTATGTGACTTTAATTTGCTAAATTCGTGGCGAATTATCGACAAATGGCAAATGGCAAGTATTAAAAAAGAATGGTATACCATAGTGAATCCGCACGCAGGCTCTGGCAAGACGATGTCCAAATGGGTTCCGGCGGAAAGACATCTTAAAAAATTGGGAGTACCGCTTCACACCGTTTATACTACACACAAGCATCACGCGGAAGAATTGGCAGCAGCAGCGGCCAGAATGGGCTACAGACGCATTCTCACGGTAGGAGGCGACGGCTCCATCCACGAGGTGTTCGAGGGTCTGCTCGCTTGGTGCGAGACCTCCGGGGTCAGCCCGAACGACTTTTATCTGGCACTCGTGCCGATTGGCAGTGGAAACGACTGGATCAAAGCCTTCGACATCCCGCACGACACGATGAAGATGGCGGACCTGCTTGCTAGGGGCCAATTCGTCCAGGAGGATGTGGTCAGAGCCAGATTCGGCTGCGGTGCCACTTCCTATATGGCCAATATCGGAGGCGTCGTTTTCGACTCGCACGTCTGCGACGAGGTGAATCGCAGCAAGGAGCGAGGAAAGCGCAAGGCACGCATCTACCTTCGCTCATTAATTCATAACCTCTACAATATCAAACCCATAGATATAGAATTCTACTGCGACGGAAAGCTAGTCTATGCGGGCTCCGTGCTCGACATAGCCTTCGGAAACGGCTCGTACTGTGGCGGAGGAATGCAGCAGTGCTGCTTGGCAGACCCGTCGGACGGAATACTCGACGCGATAATAGTTCCTAAGATTCCGATAGGCAAGCTATTAATGGAAATCCCTCGCATCTACAGAAAGAATGCACACGAGTCGAAAAGAATCATCTACGTACGTGGTACTAATTTCAAAGTAGTGCCTCTGAACGCCAGATCCGAAGATATAGTGGAGCTTGACGGCGAAATCTCGGGAAAATTGCCTTTGGAATTGGAACTTCTTCCACATAAGGTGAATGTGATTTCCGGTAAAAAGTAAGTAAGCATTAAAAAATAAGTTGGTAAAGATTTGTGATGGATTATCAAATTCTTTTTTAATGATTACTAATTTCCATTTCAAGACAAATTTATTAAATTTGTAGTCTATGGGAAAGATTATCGCAATAGCAAATCAGAAGGGCGGTGTGGGTAAAACCACCACTGCCATCAATCTCGCCGCTTCTCTGGCCATTCTGGAGAAGAAGGTGCTCATTATAGATGCGGACCCTCAGGCTAACACCACGTCGGGTCTTAATTACTCTCCGGAGAGCACTCAAGGCAAGACCCTTTACGAGATAATGATAGGAGCAGTAGATGCTGCCGATACTATAGTACCTACCGAGATGGATTACCTGAAGATGATTCCTTCTCACATTAATCTGGTAGGTGCCGAGATAGAAATCATAGACCTTCCGGACAGGGACCACATCTTGCGCAAGGCTCTCCACTCCATAAAGGACGACTACGATTACATCATAATAGACTGCGCTCCGTCATTAGGACTAATTACCATAAACTGCCTGTCGGCAGCGAATTCGGTAATCATCCCCGTCCAGCCGGAGTTCTTCGCGCTGGAGGGTATCGGAAAATTGCTCCAGACTATCAGACTCGTTCAGAACGGCAGTAACCCGGACCTTAACATAGAGGGCTTCGTAGTCACTATGTTCGACGGTCGCACGAAAGTTCACGCGCAGGTGGTAAACCAGCTTAAGGAATACTTCAAGTCTATGGTATTCAACACTATAATTCAGCGAAACATCCGTCTTTCTGAGGCTCCTTCCTATGGTAAGCCCATCGTCCTGTACGATGTGAACAGCAATGGTACGAACAACTACCTTAATCTCGCCCGCGAGGTTCTGGAAAGAAATAACAATACAACATTATGAGTCAGCCACCAAGAGGTTTAGGTCGAGGTCTGAGTGCCATCTTGGGAGATATCTCGGGAGCAGACGATCTCAGAAAGCCAGTAACATATCAGGATAAGAATAAGGTAGGTAGCCCGGCTTCGCCGCGCACCACTGCCGACGTTTTCCGCGTTCCGACCAGTCAGATTTCCCCTAACCCGTACCAGCCGCGTCTGTCGTTCGACAGCGAGGAGTTGGAAGGATTGGCAGCGAGCATAAGGACTCTCGGACTCATAACCCCTATTACCGTTAGGAAAATCGCCGAGAACAGATATCAGATCATCAGCGGCGAAAGACGCTACAGGGCTTGTCAGATGGTCGGAATGACGGAGATTCCGGCCTACATCCGCGAGACCGACGACCAGGGAATGCTGGAAATGGCCATCGTGGAGAATGTACAGAGGGAGAATCTCGACCCTATCGAAGTGGCTCTCAGTTACCAGAGGCTCCTCACCGAGTGTAATCTCACGCAGGAGCAGATGGCCGATAGACTTGGCAAGAATCGCTCTTCGGTAGCGAACCAAATAAGGCTTCTGAAGCTGCCGGTTAAGGTTCAGCACGACTTGAAGGTAGGACAGATCAGCGTAGGTCACGCGAAAGTTCTGCTTTCCATCGACGATCCGGACCTTCAGAGCAAGCTTTGCGACTACACGATAAAGAATGCGCTCAATGTCCGCCAGCTCGAACAGAAGGTAAAGGCATTATTGGCTAAGGATAATGCGCCTGCAGAAAGGCCGAAGGCAGTGGAAGGGGCGAGCATGATGCCGGAGCTGCATAAGGACCTCTGCCGTGAAGTAGCGAAATACTTCAAGGGGAAGATTAGCCTTAAGCGTAACGATGACGGAAAAGGTTCCATCACTATCAACTTCAGTTCCGACGCTGAAGTAAACCGCTTTCTTGATGCGATTAAAAACAGTTAGAATACTTCTTATATGTGGGCTGGCCCTGCTTTTGAGTAAGCCTTGCTGCCTTGCGCAGTTCAAGGATGAAGCCTTTTCACAGAATTACGGCGACGTGGACGGCGAGCAGGCCGACACCACGAGTAAGATATTCGACGTAAAGAAATATTTTCACGCACTTGGCCACAAGACCACGATGAATGTAGCCACTTCTTTCGAGGGCTCGCTCGTGTGCGTGGGAGGAATGCAGATTTATAATAAGGATTACTGGAAACTCCCCATCGTCTATGGCGGAATCGCTGCCGGAATAGGTGGCGGCATCTACTACGGGTCGCATGGTAACTCGAAGGCCGGCACGCTATGCTATCTGGGAGCGGGTCTTACGTACTGGGCCTCATTGATGGATGGAGTAATCAGTTACGAGCCAAATGATTGGCCTAATCCTCAAAAGGCCACGCTCTATTCCCTGCTGCTTCCCGGACTGGGCCAAATCTACAATCACGAGATCTGGAAACTGCCCATTTACTGGGGCGTAATCATCGGAAGCGGCTGCTACTACCTGAAGTTCAAGGAGAATTTCGAGCGTTTCCGCGCCATCTATAATTCCGGAGACACCACCTACATAAGCACGGAGACGGCCAAATATTATAAGGACATCTACCGTCGCTATCGTGACTACGCGCTCCTTTTCACGGTCGCCGGCTACCTGCTTCAGGTCATAGACGCGAATGTCTTCGCCTATATGCACGACTTCGAGATTTCCGATGACATCACGATGAGAGTAAGCCCGACCCTCATATCGCCTACCCTGCCTACGGGAAATAGCTACGCGCTGGGTGTAGGTAACGCCGCACCTGCCCTGGGAGTGGGTCTAAGCCTGAAATTCTAAAATCGCACATAGGCCTTTACTTCCCATTTGTCCGCCTTGTCGGAAAAATAAAAGGTATACCCGGCCTTAATGGCCCACCGTTTAGGGTATCGCACGAAAAGCGAGCATTCAAGTCCTTTTCCATAATATGCGGGCACGCTGAAAGAGCCGGGGACGTCGCGGGCATAGGCGTATAGTCTGTCGTCCCACTTCCGCGCATCGAAATAAAGCACCCTGCACAGCACCTGTCTTAACCCGACCTCGAGATAACACAGTCCGGACCAATCCTTCCCCTTATGCACCTGCACCCTTCCACCATAATAAAACGGCTCCCCGGACGCACTCACAGAGGCTCTCATTTCGTTTTTCATCCCCGACGCGTATTTCCAACTATGCCTAAGCTCCCCTTCTATCTGAAATTCTCCACACTCCGCCGTCCAATTCCACTTTTCGAGGCCTCGCGCACTTAACTCCTGCCCTCGGAAAAGCACCTCTCCCACTGCGCTAAATGCCTGCCAATCAACACCCAAGCCTACAGCACTCTGCCCCGGCTTCAGCCCCGTCACATTGGAATTCTGCACAGAAAACGACTCGCTTCGAGCCTTTACAAATGCCCCCACGCGCTTTCGGTGCGCGATATTACAGTACAGCCCACCTACCGCAGCCGAGCCCAGAACCCCATCCTTATAATAAAGTGCGCCCTCGGACCACAGAGTGAACAGGCCAAGTGTCGCCTTCATATCTGCACTCGCCCCGCAGGCTCCATTTTCATAAAGCGCAGTGAGCGAATAACTTCCCCTCGCCGTATAAAACCCATAATTCATAATGGCCAATCCCTTCTCCGTCAGTCCAATACCCAGTGCGCAGCGCTTCCAGGACCACGTCGACGCCACGCCCACCAGAGACGCGGAGCTCACGCTCGAACTTAGACCCGTGGGATTACGAGAGAACCCTGCCAAATCGTACAATCCGCTCATAGAAAAGCCGTTCCACAGGAGCAAGCCCTGAGCGAAACGGGCATTGAACCCGCCTACTACCAGCTTTTCCAGATGCCTGCGACCGCTCAGACTCACACTGAATGCCGGCCTATCATCTCTAATCGCCATTAATGCGGTTACCTTCTCCCCATAGGCCAATTCACACTTGGCCAATGTCCCCACCCCGGAGGGTCTGACTGATTCTCTGATGCTTCCGATGAATTTCACTTCCGGCCTATATGCACGATTCGATTTGAGACTTTGCCTTCGTGGCGGGTCACATCTAAAGAACCATCGCAAGTCGTCGGCCATCTGCTCTCCTATTCCGATTATCCCGCTTAGCTCGAAAAAAGAGAGAATGGGGCCGTTGTCGGATATGTAATCGAGGATGGAGGCCACTTGAAATGGGGTAAAAAAGCCTGTCGAAAGAAGCTCCGCACGAGAGGATGTGTTTATGTCCAACGGATGGGAGGACATCTGCTCGTAGTGTTCCACGAGGGTTTCGCTAAGGGATTCTACGGATGGCCGTGCCAAGCGCGATGCCGCAGTCTTCAATTGTGTGGTGACAGTCCACGTTCAGGTCGCCATCACAGTGTAATGTCAAATCAAACAGGCCGTGGCGGGCAAAGCCGTCCAGCATGTGGTCAAAAAAGCCGATGCCGGTGTGCAGGTCGGCTTTTCCGCTGCCGTCCAGGTCCAGGGTGACGGTAATGTTGGTTTCCCGCGTTTTGCGGGTCACGGTAGCAGTGCGGCTCACGGTTGCATCTCCTTTGCATGGTCCGGCCAGTGGGTGCCGGAAACAAAATAATCCGCATATTTGGTCGAAAGTTCTTCCCCCAGCCGCATTACGCCGCCGTACAAATGGCGGGAACACTGCGCCCGGATGGCGGCGGTATCATTGCGGGCAATGGCATCCAGCAGAACATCGTGTTCCGCCACAATATCGCCAAAATTGCCAACGGCCACAAGATCCAGCATGCGGAACCGCGAATAGCTGTTCTGCGAAGTCTGGATCAGCTGCCACAGCTGGTCTTTGCCGGTGGCAAGAAACCAGCTTTCGTGCAGGCGGCTGTCCAGCTCATAAAACATCCGCGGGTCCGGGTGGGGTTGGGCCGCCAAGCGGCGCAAAGCATCGTTGCGGGTTTTCAGCTGGGCCAGCTGTTCGGGGGTGCAGGCAGCGGCAAAGTCTGTCATCACGGCGGACTCCACCGCGTTGCGCAGGTAAATCTGCTGGCTGATGGTGTCAAAATCCAGCTGGGTGACCCGCGTGGATTTGTAGGGGGTGACTTCAATCAGCCCGGCAATGCGCAGCTCCTGCAAAACGCTGCGCACCGGCGTGCGGGAAACCCCGAACTGCTCGCACAATGCGTTTTCCCGCAGGGTGGAGCCGGGCTTTAATTCCAGCAACATGATCTGCTGGTACAGCGTTTGGAAAATGTCATGGCTGGAAAATGCCTGCATGTCCGGGAACCTCCTTCTCTTTAGTATACTAAAGAATATAGCACCGTTGCCCCCGTCCGTCAACGATACACCCCAACATTTGGATGATTGTCTGATAAGAGTTTACGATTTTGCAACACATTCCGGCACTTTGCGCGCTACAATAATGTAAACAAACCATAAGGTGTACCTGAAAAGTCGAAAATTTAGCCTGTTTCTACAACCACAGCTGGATTTTGCGTTAAAAACCTTGGAATCCATAAAGGATTCCTGCGGCTTTTGCCTTAAGGCAAAACCGCACAATTCCCGCCTTGCGGCTTAAGCACCGCTCCGGCAGCTGCGGCACGGCATCTGCGTTGCCAAAATGCTCG